>Ga0247778_1000075_pt1 | contig 164232 bp, 208 predicted proteins | sample UWRJL049202B5_FD_179939 | JGI IMG/M metagenome (GOLD analysis project Ga0247778, IMG submission 179939) | Plant litter microbial communities from Arlington Agricultural Research Station in Wisconsin, United States - UWRJ-L049-202B-5 | ecosystem: Environmental > Terrestrial > Plant litter >... | reverse complement strand
GGGGGGGGGGGGGGGGGGGGAAAAGGGGGGGGAAAGGAAAGGGGAAAGGGAAAGGGAAAGGGATGAGGGCTAATGTGTGTATGTGTGATGTAGCTACGATTACGTGTACGGTGAAAGATGAGAGGGGGGTAGAGCTTGTTATTGGGGAGCATGGGAAGGCTGCTGTTCCTAGTGAGGTGAAAAAGAGTTCGTTGTGAGGATTGAGGGGAACTGAAGGGTTGGTATGAAACTGAACAATGTGTTAGTACTACGTGAACTTGCTGATAATTGACCAGGTTGTAGGACAGCTTATGGCGACGAGGCGCTACCCTGACATTAATACATAAACGAACTCATTAATAATTTCCAGCTCCAGCCCAAGCCCACAAAAATATCGCTAAGAATAATTTTTAACCCAGTCAAGACCTGTGTAGCCTCCATTATTTCCCTTTGTCCCAATTTCCCAACCAGAACACCAAAGCACAATTATACATAAATCTATCCGAGTACCACTGACAAGAGCATTCTAGGAGCCCCAAACCCGAGTCCTCACTGAATAAGATAAGGATACCTCAACAACCTCGCATGCAATCCCCCCTTCTGAACCTTTTCAAAAACATCCGCAATCCTCTGTCCATCCCACGCCCCTTCCTTCCGATCCCAATTCCTCATAACCCTAATAGCCCTCCCCTGCATCGCCCTATCATCACACCTCAACAACAGCAACCACATCGCCGGCACCAGCCCCGTCTCAAACGACAATCCCCTAGGCTGACCACCCTCATTCTTCCCCCACACATCAGTGATCGCTTCTGCCAGTCCCAAAATCTTCTCAAAATGATAATTCACATCCACAGAACTCTTCTTCCCATCCGCAACCGAAAAATGAAGTAAAAGCGAAACACTGTGGAACCCTATATTCACCATGGCCGCGCTCGTCTTATCATACTTATTCATATCACTCCGCTTCTTCTGCTTCTTCATGAAAAAAGCAAACGCGATCCCCCACCGCGTAACCTGTCCCTGCAGTACCGATTTCTGATTTCCGACCTCCTTACCACCCCCTATCGCCGACGCCTGCCCCTGCTGAGCCAACATATGCGACGTCCAATTCGTCAATTTATCCATAGCGGCCCAAGCCTCTTTCAAATTCTTAAACGAAGCAGGCACGCACCGTGCAGCGCCCGAACGCTCTTCTTCCGTCGTCAACACTGAAATTGGCGGTTTGCCTGCCTCGAAAATCCGAATCTGCAGATCCAGACGGCTGAATATCTCAGATAGGTCTTCGATGTCTGCGTTGGGGCCGTGATTCATGTTCGAGGTAGATGCTTGTGCGACTTCAGCTTTCCAGTGTTGTAGGATTGCGAGGCCGCTTTTTACGTGTCGGAGGGCGGTGTCGTAGTCGCCGCGGGAGATTTCGATGCAGTAGAATAGGACGCAGCATATTAGGACTGTTTTCTTTGAGGGGCGTTGTTTGGTGCTGATGTAGGTTTGGATTTGGCGGAGGGCCGAGACGTATTGGTGCAGGGAATCGATCCTGGTGGCTCGATCTTGGGCCGTTACTGCTCCATCTACGGCGTAGGAGCGGTGGAATGCACTTAGTGCTAAGACTGCGTGTTGGATTCCGGGTTCTTGGTGGGTAGAGGGGAGCACGAGGTTGTTCCAGAAGTTGAAGCTGCGGTATCCGGATAAGTCGGGTGCAGCTTGTGCGCAGAAGTAATGGAGCAGACGCCTTTCAGTCCGGTTTTCTGGAATTCCGGATAGTGTGAGTGATGGCGCTGGTGATGAGATCGAGCTGACTGAGGAACATGCATCATAAGCAACGCGTGCTCCTAAATCGCTCTTGATACAATCAGAACACACGGTTGGAGATTCCTTTGAAGATTGGCATGAGCAGTGATATTGAACTGATGAAGTCCTCGGGGAATTATCTTTGGACGTTGAACCAGGGGAAAGTATATCTCCAACCCGATATATTATTGGCAAAGCATGATCCCGACTGTCGATAGGCCAAACCGTCTCGCTCTCAGTTGCCGTCAAGGACGAGTCTCCATAAATACATCGCCATCCAGATACCAAGCATCTCTTGCAGCAAGGTCGTTCCTCTCCACACTTAAACCTTCTAACTCTGTCCGAAGCAAATCGTTAGCAAAAACCCCACTGCTTCAGAGCCCCGCAACACGTCAAGTAAACTAACTTGCAATTCTGACAACCACGACGGGATCTAGCCGTGGGAGTTCTCTTTTTATGTTTCGGCTCTGGAGCCCCCATTAACGGAAGTCTAGAAGACGTGAAAGGGTAAATCAGTTAAGGTTATAAGTCCAAATAGTAAAGCCGTCATTGCACAAGGAAGTTGAAGGACAACGAAGTGGATCCAATTTCATATCATCGGTAATATTTTAGGGGGGTCACGTAGAGAAGCTTGGACGGGAAATCTCATTGCCTATTTGACTCAAGTGCTTACCAATGTTTCATAACGCTCGAATGGGATCTGCGCCGGGGCAGGGGCTCCACGGCGCGGATGCAGGGGGCAGTTTACCGGTTCCATTAGCTTGGTAGACGTGGTATCAAAAGCAACCACAGGTATGATAAATCTCGATGTCAGTTCTATTTCAGATTAGCATTTCTCATTAATCGTCAAGTAGAAGAGATCAATGTGCGTCCTTACTCGTAGCAGGGCCTCAATTGCTTAAAGAGGCGTTCCGGAAGTTTATACAGTTCTGTCGGGAAAACCGAATTCTCGGAGACCGGGCTTCGCCCCGGATTGCTACAGGGTGGTGGTATACTTTCGAGGCTCGTGCTGCGAGTGTCTCCGCAAAAACACAAGACCCAAAGAACAGAATAGAAGGTTGAATAGAGAATAATGAAGTATGTAACAATAGTAAATTAGTGCATTTTGAAATTTTCCGTTGAATATGTTTTCCTACTTCTTCCTTTCCGTCACGTTGTTTGATGCAGCAAGGTGGGGCAGTTTGGGGGCCATATCAAGCGACTTCGAATCTGTTTCCCCTCAGTCTGCTATCCTCGAACAACATAAAGCGTCCTTTTAGCGGGATTCTTCAAGTTTAATCTTGGCACTCGAGATTGATAGTCCAGCTGAAGTGATTTTGGTATCTCCGTTCCCAGAGCTGAACGCTCGCTCAGTGCTATGGACGACCAGATGGAAAGGCTCAGCCTTGAGCCACAAAAGACAGCAGACACGCGCAGAAACAACGATTTGTGGGCTCAAGCTGTGGAGAGACTCAGCCCCGAAGAGAGGAAGAATATTAATTTCAGCTACGATAAGTTGACAGTCCTCTCTGACGTTAGAGCCGAGGTGGATGTCGCACGACAGAGGTGCGATGACAATCGATGGGGCTTCCAAAGAAGCAGTGGGGAGAAAGTTATCTTGAGAGATCTCTTTGGAAAGATTGTCAAATGGATTGATCTTTTTAAACAAGTGGGCGATACTGTGGTTCAGTATGACCCTGGGCATGCCGCTCTTCCTTGGGCACTTGTTCGATTCGTGCTTCAGGTTCGTCAATCTTCCCGTGTGGTATCAATCGAGAGCATTTAAATCTAAGTTCCGATAGGCTAGCGTCAATGATGTCGAAAGGTATGAGTTTGTAGCCGAGAATATTGAGGTTGTGTCGAGATGTCTATGTCGCTGCGGGATACTTGAGCGACTATATCTCGGCGGAACGGCAGCTGGTGTGGAGCAATTTCAAACATCCCTGGTCAGGCTTTATGGTTCAATTCTCTTATGTTTGATGAAATTCAAAAATTTCTTCAATCAGAAAAAAGCAGGTCAGTGATCGTCGTCAGGTTGTTCGTCCAGATATCCCGCACACTGAACTAACATGGCTTGTAGCTCGCGTGCTCTCTGGCATACTTCGTAACAAGGGAGACTTTGAGGCATCTCTAAACGATGTAATCAAACGTCAAGATGACGTTAATCAGTGTGTGGCACTAATTTCCAGAGAAGGCGAGTACATGAATATGATCGGGGGGGAGTCGAAAGCTAATAGCCTGTATAGATGAGTGCTCTCGTTTTCTAGACTTGAAGGAAGTCATTCTCGAGTTCAATGCTCCATTACAACGTATTTCTCTTCAATTACACAATATCCAAGATGACCTTGAAGGTATGAGCCCAAAAGATCCTCTAGACGTGGTGTTGACTGTGCTTCAGATTCGCGGAGGAAGAAAATTCTTGATTGGATGTCCAACGTCGAAAAAGTTCCTTATTTGAAGCACCACAAGGAGAGTAAAAGACAAATGCTTGCAGGTACTGGTAATTGGCTTCTTGAAGACTCAACGTTCAGGAAGTGGGTAGATGACAGCGCATCGTCACTGTTGTGGTTGCATGGTATACCTGGCTCGGGTAAAAGTAAACTGACGTTAGTATCCTCTGCTACGATTGGGTGCCAGCACCGTGGGTAACGTCAATTTATAGTTCGCTGGTCATTGAGCATGCCGTGAAACGCGCGTCTCAAGGTCAGATTCCCCGCCCGGCATACTTCTACTGCTCTCGCAATCCAGCAGAGCCACTTCGATCTGAATCTGGTGCAATAATTGGCAGCATAGCACGCCAGCTCGCGGGCCTGAGCCCAACATCACCTCTTCTTCCTCCAGTCGTAGAGAAGTATGCCGAAGAGGAAGACCGAGGCGGGACGTCTAGCTCGTTAGACGTTGCGGACAGCTGTGATTTGATTTCACAACTCCTCGGCCTCTACCCTACGGTCTTCATCATAATCGATGCCCTTGACGAGTGTAGTGGAGAGGCTCGAATGGAGTTGCTTGATTTCATCAAAAACACACTCGAAGATTCTCCGACTTTGGTAAAATTCTTCATCTCTAGTCGGGAGGATGAGGATATAGTTCATCAACTTACCAGCTTTCCGAATGTTGAAATATCCTCCGTGAAAAACCAAGCCGACATCCAAGCATTCGTAGAGGCCGAAACCAAGAGGCTTGTACGAAACGGCACGTTGCTTAGAAACAGCCTCCGTAAATTAGAAGTCCAGACACAGATAATCAGCAAGATATCGACTGATTCAGCTGGAATGTAGGTACACATCAAAGAGGAACCTTCAACTCTGCTAAACTTTGATTCAAGGTTCCGTTGGGCGAGCATGCAGCTTCAAAATCTGACGACCCTGAAAACGGACGAAGATATTCGGCACCACCTTGGAAAAATTCCACCAACGTTGGAAGCTTTATATCGAGACATATACGAGCAGATAAGCACAAACCAAGGAAGCGCTTCTAAGGCCATAGCTCGCAACACTTTCTGCCTGCTCTTGCGTCTGAAGGAAAACCTCCTGCCTTCCGAATTGGTCAAGCTGGTCCAGTCTCACGACGGTGGAAATGTTCGGGAGATGCTACCAAGCACAATTCTCGACATTTGCTGCAACCTTGTCGTTCTCGATAAAACGCTGAATGTCTTTCGCTTCGCTCATCTGAGCGTGCGAGAATTCTTGGAGAAGCTAACTGAATTTGCTCCTCCAAGCTCCCACTCAACCGTTGCAACAATTTGCATGAGGCACATCGACATCGAGGAGGGAAGTGCATGGCTTTCGAGATATGAACGGCAACCTATCAAGACTATTGGGGATTATATTGCTTTCTGGATAGTTTATCATTTCCAGTCAGCTGGGAAACACGAAAGACTAAAGTCTCAACTCCTAAAGGACAGTATTTCTCTAACATGCAGGAACGACATTTGGAGTCTTCGAGCCGACGAAAGTATTAATTTCTTGAAGCGCACAGAGTGCAGAGCACTACCGGTGCCCAAAAATATCGACCTCAGACTAGGATTTCTCTTCAATGCCTGCGCAGTTGGCTTTTCGGAAATCGCGGAAGCCTTTCTTATTGGATACTATATTCCAGAAATTGTCCCATCAAAAGTTCAATTACCCGAAGAGCACACCGAACAATTGCTGGTCTTGATCAAAACTCTTAGGGAGATGGGACGTGGGAGGGAGGCGGTCCACGGCTTCTCACACCAGACCGAACAAGCTCGAAATCCGGATTCTTTCACGGACTTAGTCTATCATCTCACGAAACACTCTATCTCTCATGGTAATTACGCTCTGCTGCACTTCATATTGAGTCATAAACTTTACCAGGTGACAGAAGCGCTGGTCTTGCAAGCAGTCAACCCTTACGATATCCGAAAGACTTCGGGATCAGAATGGAAGGAACCAGCCGATATAGTAGACCTGCTTCTAGAGTTTGTTCACATGACCCTTTGAGAACGATCACTTGCTGATATATTTTCCTAGAAGTGCAGTTGAACAAACCTCCCCGAAGTAAGTGTCATCGGTCGTTGAATGCCCTTTACTAACGGCGCCGCATCCAGATCTATGGCATCAGGCAGAGCACGCATCCTCGATGACGGACTCGGTGCTCGTTCTCCACCTACAGCTAGCTCAAGTCTACGGGAGCTATTGACACGAACAGTCATACAAAAAGCCGTAGCATTCATTCGAGTAGATGTCAATCGCGGAATCCAAACACCTGTGACCAACATCCTTCTAAAATGGGGCGCAAAGATCGTGGTTGACAGAGAGCTCATAGAATTCATTGCCCATTGGAGTTCAAACCCGACCGAAACACTCATATTTATGCTTGAAATTCATAAGGATTCTTTCTTTAGGTGGGAATTGTTGGAACATATCCTACGCAGCTGGAATCTCCAAAACGATTGCGATCGCTTGCGATTAATCCGGCAATGTGACCCGGCGGACTTAACACAAGACACACTCGAGAGTGTCGTTAGCTTTCGAGATCGTCGTGTACCTTTCGCCACGCTTACGGTTATGATGGAATGCAACCCGAAGTTGGTCGTCAACGAGCGACTCGTAATCTGCGGTGCAGCCGCGGGCTGGATGGACTTTCTCCTGGAGGAAATTCTACCCGAAGATGCCAGCCTGCTTACACAAGATGTCCTGGTGACTGCTGCTGAAGTGTGCGGCTATAATACCATAAAAACCATCATGGAAAATTCGTCGCTGATTGTCTCGGACGACGTGTTGATTGCCATATTGCAAAATCGGGAGCTCGGGGGTAAAGGTCGGTTCCGGAAATTCCTGGACGAACGTTTTACTATGGTCCAAGCATTGATGGTGTACCTGGAGAACAATTACCAGTTTGAAGTCACTGAGCGAGTACTCAGGACTGCATTGGCGCGGTATCGATACCCTGGTCACAATATCTCCTTCATCGCGTGGCTCACCACCAAGGGCCAGCTTTATCAAGGCCCTATAGTTGAGGAAGTGATGCTAACATGCATCTGGTTTTGCGATACGGAGGAATACACCCAAACGTGTATCAGGTTCTTTGAACGTATCCGACAGAAGGCAACTTTGAGACTCACCGAGCAGATGCTGAGGCTTGGATTCCTACCAAGTTTCAGGTCATTTTCACCATTTTCACGAGTCCTTGCGCCTTTATTCTCGTGGATGCTTAAAAACTGCGAGTGTTGTATAGATAAACAGGCTGCTTTTGATAACGCTGTTAGGGGGCAGATGTGGGATATGGCAATCATGCTCCACAAGTCTGATGAAAGTTTAGAAGTCAGCATGGAAGCGCTCGACCGAATGAGGAAAATTGAGTTGGAATAAGGAAGCGCCAGGCAACGGCGACAAGCAGCACGCTCGCGGCGGACAAAACAGAGGCATTCAACGTGAATGTCCCATGTTGTGTGGAACATTCTAAATCCGCAATATACAGTGCTGCTTTTCGTGTCCATCGCGAGGTACGAATCATGTCACATCATAAATAGAGACTTATTCGCGGTATTCTATGATCTAACACCGAGCTCTCGTCCATCCTGCCCCAAAAAAAGGAGAAGAATACGAATCATCTTTTTGTCCCACCCACTCAGCATCCACATCAAAATCCAGAGAAAACAGCGATATACCCGAATCATCTCCCTCACACCCCATCCATTCTCCATACTCCCTTAAAATCCTAAGTTCTCGATAGCAATCATTACAAGCAATCATGCCACACCCAGGACACTTTGCCGGCCCGCACTCAGGAATAATATGAAAAGCACCTTGATCACACCGCCCACATACAAAGTCCCCGGCTAAGCGCTCCCACTGTCCATTGTGGTGCCAGGGCCCTTCTGTTGGTCCACCTATGCTTGAGGATGGGAACTTGACTGCTGACTTGACGCGTGCTAATGCTTTCCAGTAGTTGGTAGCTCGACCTCTGCGATCAAGCACACTGAAAACCGCAGAATTAAGCTCCCTGGGCCCAAGAATCTCAAGCGCTTCGCCAATGCGTTGTTTTCTAGCTCTAGCTTCCTCCTCTTCATACTCTCGTCGCTTGTCTTCCATCTGCTGAACCAACATCCCAAGTCGAGCTTGAGATTTTTCAAGTGACTTCGCAAGTTGAATCGTAAAGTTCCTCCTTGCTTCCAATAACCTATTCAGAACCGCGGGTTGATTTTGAACAGGCTGACAAGACCTCGAGATGGCCTCCTCAAACATCTTCGTCACTTGCTCTTCGTTCTCCATGTTCTGTACCTCCAGCTGCGCTTTTTGATCCCTCATCAAGCGCTGACACTCTTCAATCAGACCGAACTGTTGTTTCTTGAAGTCTCCCCATTTCCTCAAACGAGCGAGATAGTCCTCCCTCGCAATCACCTTCCAACTCCTAGCCCTCCTCCTCCTGGCTTCTTCATTCGGATTCCGAGTTTCCCCCTCTTCTCTCCGCGCCCACTGCGCCGTAGCCTCCCTATCAAACCCCTCCCTCCTCCTCCTCGTCTCCCCATAAGCCACCGATGGTTCAAACTCGCTAAACTCCCGCTGGATATACGTCCTATCATACTCCGCCCTCTTCCCAGCATCTTTCAACGTCTCCCAAGCTCTTCTATTTCAATCCCAAAAATTAGTATTATAATCTCATTTGGAAGGAAGAAAAATTCAACGAATAATAGAAACGGATCGGGAAATACCCACCCAACCCGTTGAAAATCCTCCGTAGCCCTCACATCCCTATTCTTATCCGGATGACACCTCAGCGCCAACCTCCTATAACTCTCCCTAATCTTCTCTACCGGCGCAAAAGGGTGGACTTCTAAAATAGCGTAGAAATCTTCATTTGTTGCCATGCCTCTCAGGCATGCTTCACACCATCACACCACACACAAAAATAAAACAAAAGAATAACGGTGGGTGAGGCTTCAGATAATACCATGCGCAGCCCGCTGTGCCACCATGCCTCGGCATGCATGTGGACCCGAGCTGACAGTGCAGCTGGCGAATAGGGATTTATAGTAGGGGCTATGATAGGGCCTAGAATTGCTGGGCGTTCGGGTCGCTTAGAGCCTGAAGGGTAACATCGCAGTGGCGGATTAAACGAGCCGTAGGCCAGCCTCGTTGTATGCACTGCTTCGGGCTTTTGGCTTTGCTTGAGGGTTTGTTGGGATTTGGGGGAATTTTGCGAAAGCAGATTGGAGAGATCTGAAGAGGTGCTTAATGAGGCATAGATATCGGGAGTAACTTTTGCTTCAATGGCAATCGGGCTTTAATACCATTTACTCGAGCTGGACTCTCAGTCCTAGTACTCTTTGGAATCGGAGCACTGCAAGTACCACGTAGAATACTGCAAGTCACAATACACAACGAGACACAGAAGGCTTTCGTAAAGAGCCTCAGCATTCGCTACGCAAGCAAAGACAGAAAATAGTCAAACGAATTGCCACTACCATGCTACGTACGTAGACCATGCTTTTACCATCTATGCATCATCATGGCACAATCTAGCAACCATTTCTCGGCCATGGAATCATGCAGCCCTCCATCTCCATCTCCAACCATCAAAATGTGAAAAGTTTTCTCAGTAAAACAGCATCTTAATTCACAATCTCCTCAGTCTCCTCAACAATCTCCTCTACAATCTCCTCAATCACCTGATCTTCGCTCTCATCAGTCTTCTTGATCAAGCCTTCAATCGGATCCAAAGGTAGCCCAGCATCCAATCGCTCATTCCTGACATCCTCCTCCACACCAGCTCTCCACGCAAGCCACTCGTCAAGGAGACGTCTTCTGTGCTCGACGACGGCAAGATCAGCGGATGCGCCGCGGTCGGCGTCTTCTTGGTCGAAGATCTTGCTGTACTCGCGCAGGTTCTTGCGGATTTGCTTTTGTTCTTCCTTGGTGAGCATGGTTGGGGGGCGGGGCCGCCAGGCCCATTGCTTGATCTTCTCGACGGGCTCTTCGCGTAGTTGCTCGCCTTTGAAATCATACATGTGGTAGCCGTTCTCCATCTAAATGATTGATTAGCATGTCTCCAGAGTTAGCGGTTGAATATGTGAAACTTACAGTGTGCTTCCAGAAACTGGAGCTGGTGGCAACAAATCGTCCGGTGGGGTCCCATTCGATATCAGTAACGCCGAAGTGATCAGCGGTATTCATGAGTTGTAAGTTGGCGGTCAAGTCCTTATCGCTCTCCGGTTTCTCACCCTCGAAGTCCATATCAAAGAATTCCATCTCAAAGCTTTGTTGCGAGGAAACGGTAGCCACGACCACGAATCGGCCCTTGGGAGACCAGTAGATGGCATTGCTGTTCTTTTTGTCGTAAGTTCTGATGTGCTTGAAGTTGCCAACACCAGCACCCTTGACTTTCTCGGGGCAGTAGAATCCAACAGATGTCTTGGGAGGAACGGCTGATGGTCCAACGACCTCGGCCGTGGTGATGATAACAAAGCGGTCACCCTTTGGCTCCCATGCAAAGTTAACGACAGTATCCTTGATACCTTCCACAACTTCGACTGGTACACCCTTTTCCCTGACTCTGAAAATTTCGAGACTGGTAGCCAAGGATTTCTTTGACTTCGAGTGTCGGTCAACCTTGACACACAGATATGAGGCATCCGATTGCCAGTGGAGCTTAGCATCAGTGACACTAAAGAGGTTCAACGTTCTGACGATCTCCTTTGAAGGAATGCTCATCAGTCCAACCTTTGCAGGGTTGCTGCCAATTTCAGGAGTCCAGTAGCAGAAAAGCTGCTCATAAGTCTTGACACCATCTCTGCGAGGAGTCGCCGGAGCCCATTCAAAGTCCATAACACCCTCAATCTTGATTGCCTTTTTGTCGATAAGTAACATGCTAGGGAGCTCGAAGACAGAGATTGATGAGCCTTGTGTCAGTCTGGCAACATACTTGTCATCAGCGGACCACTTGAATGCTGGCCATTGCACCTTTCTCTTAATTGGTTGACCAGCCTCGTCGGTGCCAGTGCTTGGGAGATCAAGATTTGTGAAAGATCGGAGGGGCTTGCCAGTCTCAATATCCCAGATAACATAGTTCTTGCCGTCATCCTCAGGAGCCAGTTGTGGGTGGCCCTCTTCGGGAATAGAGATGGGGCGGTGTGACCAGGTGGTTAGATACTTCTCTCCAGGCGAGAAATCGACCATGTTGACCAAAGGATGAGCGAATCGCTTTTGTCGGAGCCAAGATGGGCCACCCCAGAGTTGGACACCTTGCTGATGCATGGATGTAAGATATGTACCTTGTGGAGACCATTGAATGAACGCTTCAGTCCACATTGGACGCTCGACGATATTTTCCGGGGCATCTTTCTCGTTGTTCCAGAACACTTGAACCAAATTGTCCTTGTACACAGCAAATTGATCTCTACCACGGCCGCTGGGATCTGCCAACCACGATCTCAAGTGTTCCTTTTCGGTAAATTCCTCGAGCTTCGGGGGTGTGTATTTCTCATCGATGCGTCCTTCTCGGCCAAAACGCTCGATATCGGTAAGTTTATTGACCATAATCTGATGCTTCTTATCGAGCGAGACACCATCGAGTTGCTTGCAGGCGGCGGCGGCTTCAGCTGCGGTAGAGTATTCAACAAATGCGAACCTAAATGCGATTAGCATAGAAATGGGCGCTGAGGTTGCGCTGCATACTGGTATGAATTGCCATCCTCGCCCAGAGGCATGTGTACCGAATCCTCCCGTGTCTTGCCAACGGCATTCAACTTTCGTAACAGAAACTTGATCAACTTTGGTCTTGTCGACTCGTTAACTAATGGTAGGCCATCGATGACTACAAATGTATCCAGTCCTTCCTCGAGCTGGACCTCGAAACGTTCCCTCAGATCCGAGAAATCGAGTTCTTCCTCCTCATCGTAGTCTTCCTCCTCTGGGTCTGGCAAATGATCGAAACTCGGCGCCATGATTGCGGTTTGATGCGCCTAGATCTGCCAGGCAGTTGGTGAGCTGTTGTTCTTGAGTTTGCGCTCTCGTTGGTGATGTAGATGCCTGTGATAAGATTTTTGTGAATTTTTACCCCACTTCGCTGCGGAGGGGAATTTGTGGCGGGATTTGTGCGATTTCGGGCTGTGGCAACAAATGAGTAGTCTTGTGAAAATATTTTACTCAGGAAGAGATAATAAAAGAATCTCAATATTAAAGGCTCGTCGTCTTGTCTGGCGCTGTGAATTTCTGCGACTCTTCCAGGTTCGATGTGTGGATTTTGGCGAGAGCCAGGCTTTAGCGCGCTTTCCCCATTTGGGCGTCAGAAAATCGCGTCGACCGCGCCTGCTTGCCATCCGACTTTTTTTTAAGCACCTTCAATAACCATCATGGCGTCCTTCAACCCCACTCAAATCTTCGATGATGGTACGACCGAGGAGAAAGGAGAGAATGCTCGTCTTTCCGCGTTCGTGGGAGCTATTGCAGTTGGAGACTTGGGTATTTGAGCCTGTTTCTCGATTTGCAGAATCAACAGCTAACTAGGCGGCAGTAAAATCAACATTAGGACCTAAGGGCATGGATAAGATTCTACAGTCTGCTTCTACGGGTGAAATTTTGGTCACAAACGACGGTGCAACGATCCTGAAATCCATAGCTCTGGACAACGCAGCTGCCAAAGTCCTCGTCAACATCTCGAAAGTCCAGGACGATGAGGTTGGAGATGGAACAACATCGGTTACAGTGTTAGCTGCAGAGCTGCTGCGAGAGGCTGAGAAGCTGGTCGACAAGAAGATCCACCCTCAGACGATTATCGAAGGTTACAGGATAGCTAGCCATGCAGCCCTAGCAGCCTTGGAGAAATCTGCGGTGGACCACAGCAGCAACACCGAAGCATTCAAAAAAGATTTACTGGCCATCGCACGAACGACGTTGAGTTCCAAGGTTTTGTCCCAGGATCGAAATCACTTTGCAGAGTTGGCATGCGATGCGGTACTTAGAATGAAGGGGTCTTCAGATCTTAGCCACATCCAAATTATCAAAAAAGCCGGTGGAAAGCTCAGTGACTCCTATCTTGACGAAGGTTTCATTTTAGACAAGAAGATTGGTGTGAACCAGCCAAAGAGACTCGAGAAGGCCAAGATCCTGGTAGCGAACACTGCTATGGATACGGACAAGATCAAGATCTTCGGAGCCCGTGTCAAGGTTGGATCTACTGGAAAGCTCGCAGAGTTGGAAAAGGCAGAGAAGGACAAGATGAAGGCAAAGGTCGACAGAATCAAGGCACATGGCATCAACTGCTTCATCAACCGACAACTTATCTACAACTGGCCAGAACAGCTGTTCGCAGATGCCGGAATCATGTCTATTGAACATGCCGATTTCGATGGCATTGAGAGACTGGCTTTGGTCACCGGAGGAGACATCACCTCAACATTCGACCACCCAGACCAAGTGAAGCTCGGCCACTGTGATCTGATTGAGGAGGTAATCATTGGTGAAGATACCTTGATCAAGTTTTCTGGAGTGGCTGCAGGCCAGGCTTGCACCATTGTTCTTAGAGGAGCTACCGAGCAGCTGCTTGATGAGTCTGAGCGATCGCTCCACGATGCTCTTGCTGTCCTATCTCAGACCGTCAAGGAACCAAGAACCACCCTGGGAGGAGGATGTGCCGAGATGTTGATGGCCAAGGCCGTCGAGGGCGCAGCCTTGAAGGTTGATGGCAAGAAACAGATCGCCGTTGGAGCTTTCGCCATTGCTCTCCGACAATTGCCAACAATCCTGGCTGACAACGCCGGTTATGACTCCAGTGAACTTGTCGCCAAGCTTCGCACTGCGATCTACGATGGTATGACCACTTATGGATTGGATCTACTTACTCCGGGAGGTGGTATCACAGACATGAGGGAGTTGGGTGTCATTGAGAGCTACAAGCTCAAGAAGGCAGTCGTCTCATCTGCCTCGGAGGCAGCAGAAGTAAGTTGTTTTCCAACACGAGTGACTATATGCAGCAGCTAACATTCTCTAGCTTCTCCTCAGGGTAGACAACATCATCCGAAGTGCGCCACGGAAACGCGAGAGGTGATCAGTGAGATGAAAAGCGTTTGTGTATTATGAAGCGAAAAGCTGGGCAATTTGTACCATACCATAGATCATGTTGCAGCCAACAATAATGAATGAATGGAACGAATTCGAGACCAGAGCGGCCATTACACGAATATTGCTAGGGCTTGTATGACTGTAACACGAAACTATTGCCAAGTCGGCCCACACATCGAGGGTTCCTAACATTCTCCATTGGTTTAGGTCTGGATCCCGGAGAGCTGAGAAGGAGTCATCTCGAAACAGTTGTACAAACATTTTCGGGAGGGCTGTTCAGCGGGAGTAAGGTTTCTCGGGTTGGAAAAATCGCATCAATAGCAACAAGTACAGTGAGACAACAATAGGATCGTCACATGGCCAGGATATCACAACCGGATAGGCTGATTCTAATACTTTGAAACCCTCGCCACCGGAATTGGCAGCATCTTTGTTGGCTGATTGATAATTCTGATAATGAATTGAAGACGACCACTACAACCATAGCCTCATACCTTCGTACTGTGCAACACTCCTTACCTTGCTGATCGGTAAGAGCCGAGCGCAGGGCGATAGCGACGCCAATCTGCACAGTGTCGGGGGCTGGTGGTGCACGATTCGACGAATGAGCGAGGCGTAGCGATTGCCATAAGAAGTAAGCTGACTCTGCTGAGCCTTGGACCGGCAGCCAGGAGAAGGAAATGGAAAGCTTAGAGTGAAACTCGCAACCCAACCCAACTTCCTCCTTTTCTGACGCAAACTTTTTTACATCACAAATCCTATCTATAACCATCTCCAACGACTGCAATTCCTACCGTTGGAGGAATTGGTGAAGATCAGTCGACGTCCAGACCCCCAGCCTGCTAATTTTTCGCGGAGGCGCGGAGGATCACCTCAATTGCAGACTAGCGGCGGCAACTTGGGTACGGGCCCACGTTCCACAATTTCTAAAACGAGGAACGAGAACGAGGGCTACGAGTACACACAACCACCACCAGCAATAAGACCTGCCTGCTCCCTCCTTCATCAAGAGGGCATCCAGTCTGTTGTGCAGCATAGCACTGAAGCCTTTGTTATTGTTTATATTTCATTTTAGCGACGACGACGACGACCATCTCCACGCTCCCTTCTACTCCGTTTGCTGGCAAAGACTTCGCTTTGGCGACGTCTGATTCAGCCAGCAGCGTTGACGCTCCAAAATGCCGCGACGGCGGCCACCGCGAGAGGGTCACGTCGCCAATAACTACAATCTGATACGCCTTGCAGCTTTTGGTTTACTATGCATCCCATGGGTTGGGCTCGTCGATGCCCAGCAGCACCAGCACCAGCAGCGATCCGCAGTCCCGCAGCGACACGAATCACCGCACGAGAGCCTTGAGCCCGAATCCTCTGTAGCCACGCTCGAGGCTACAAAGATCCCTCACCAGATCGTCGAGACACCCCTTACCTCACAACAACGACGCAAAAACACGATACACAATACCAACAACAGTCGAATCATCAAAAACGATGCGAGCGCCATCGCAACTTTGGCTCCGGCAGAAACCGCCGTTGCAGCACCTCCTGCAAGACTGTCCAGCCCTAGTGCTGGACTCTCCTCGCCGCATTCTGCGCGGAGTCTTGAGGACTGGGAAGTAGAAGACTTCGTGCTTCTGGCGACCGTCGATGGAAAACTACATTCTATGGATAGAAAGACCGGGAAGAAAAGATGGGAATTGGAATTCGAGAAACCCATGGTCGAGACGAAATACTACGGCCGCAATAAACCACAGCTCAGGGACGCTCACGAAGCAATCCCTCTCGACGACTTTCTCTGGATCGTGGAGCCTAGTCGAGATGGAAGTCTCTATATCTACAGGCCGCCGGGTGGACCGCAGGATGCCGGCCTCGTCAACACCGGCCTCACAATGAAGAAGCTTGTGGAGGAAATGTCACCCTATGGAAACGAGGATCCTCCAGTTATGTACACAGGTGAAAAGAAGACAATTATGTACACTATTGATGCCAACAACGGCAAAATCGTCAAATACTTCGGGACCTCAGGCGCCCAGAGCAAGGAAGATGGAAACTGCGCCAAGAGAGGATTCCCGAGCGAAGAATGCAGAAACCCTACACTGACAATTGGACGTACCGAATACAAGGTCGCAATTCATTCCCGTACGGATGCCCATGAGATTGCGACCCTGAGCTTCAGCGAATGGAGTCCTAATACCTACGACCAAGATCTACAGCGCCAATATCGCTCAACACCTGACAACAAATACATCTATACACGCTCAGATGGTAGTATAATGAGCCTCGATCACGGCCGCCCTCGCTCTGAAGAAGAAGCGAGTCCAAAATTGAAGGCCAAGCTCTCCTCTCCGGTGGCTAGGGTCTTTGATGTAGCACGCCCTTGGAATTCTGAGAAGAATAACCCAGAACTCATCGTTCTCCCACAGCCAACGCCGCCCGATTTTGACAATAACTTTTTGTCCGGAGATATCTTCCTCAATCACACCGAAGATGGCAGTTGGTACGCAATGTCGGGAAAATCCTATCCTTTGGCCGTCCAGGGAACCAGACCGGCACAATGCATGAAGCAAGAATGGCAACAGCATCAGCCTGCGTGGGATATCTTAAATGATCTGCAGCTCTCTGATGCTCTTGTCGGTCTTCACTCGATCGATGTGCGGACTGAAGCTGGCCGACTATTGACCATCTCTCCCGGTGATCCTAATGATCCGAATGAAACCGACCTAGAAGTTCCCCCGTCATCTGAGATCATGCCAATTGGAGAGCAAACCCTATTTGAACAGTTTCAGCAACTGCCAAGAATAGCATTCCGGAGCCTCAGAGACCTAGTCATGAACCCATTGTCGTTACTCATACTGCTGGCCTTGGTCTTCAATAACCAGCGGCAGATCCGTGCTTGGGTGGGCCGTGTCTCCGGGAATAAGCAGTTGGCCTCAATGCTGGAAAGTCCAATTAGCAATGATGTTCCTGCCCTAGGTCAAGTTCCTAAAGTCTCCGAGAAAGAGAAAGAAGAAATCATCGAGGTTCCAGTCAGTGAAGCACCTAACGCACCACCCGCAAAAGATGAAGACCCTGGCACACCCAAGCCTTCTGTCGCCATTGACAAAGAGCGCGTCCCAGAAAATCCATTAGATGTTCTTGATGACGACAACCCTACGCCCACACCCGAAAAGAAGAAGGCGCGTCGAGGCATGCGTGGGGGCGTCAGACATAAGAAGGGCAAGGCGGCTAAGAAGGACAAGGACAAGGACGACTCGTCTCAAGATGGAAACCGTCCGAAGGCCAAACCAACCACAGATGAGATCGTTCGCGATGTTCAACAGTTGGGCCAGCAACCAAAGCTTGAACCCAATATTCATACTATCCCAAGCGACCCCACGGAAGTCACTGGGTCTAAGATTCGTATGGGTGCGCTCACAGTTCATGATGACAATGTTATTGGAACGGGTAGCAATGGTACTGTAGTCTATTCCGGAGAGTTTGATGGACGTGCTGTTGCAGTTAAGAGAATGCTCATCACGTTTGTTCAACTTGCCGAGCAGGAGACGAAGCTTCTAAGAGAAAGTGATGATCATCCAAACGGTACGCTCCCCAGTTTCTCCTTCATACACATGTTCTTACTGATTCATTATAGTCATCCGATATTTCGCCCAGCAACAAGCTGGTGGCTTCCTCTACATTGCTCTCGAATTGTGCCCAGCATCCCTAGCCGATGTTGTCGAGAAGCCCCACTTGCCTCGATATCGAGATTTAGCACGAGGTGGCGAGAGAGATCTCCCAAATGTTCTATACCAGATAACAAATGGTCTTCAGCATCTGCACAATCTTCGTATCGTTCATCGTGATCTGAAACCTCAGAACATTCTGGTTGCAATGGGCAAAGATGGCAGACCTCGACTTCTTGTATCCGATTTCGGACTTTGCAAGAAGCTGGATGGCGAGCAGTCTTCATTCCGCGCGACAACGGCTCATGCCGCTGGTACTTCTGGCTGGCGTGCACCGGAGTTGCTCTTGGACGACGATGCCGGCCACGGGCCGTCCGTGGTGGATGCAAGCACTGATGGGAACTCGGGATCAATTCTTGTTAGCTCGGACGTAATGCCCGGCAATCGACGAGCTACACGAGCAATCGATATCTTCTCCCTTGGTCTCGTCTTCTTCTACGTTCTCACTAAAGGCTCCCATCCATTCGATTGTGGCGATCGCTATATGCGAGAGGTCAATATTCGCAAAGGACAGTTTGATCTCTCTGCTCTAGATGCCTATGGGGAATATGGCTTTGAGGCTGAAGAGCTCATTGGCTCCATGCTCGCACCGGAACCCAAGGCACGACCAACGGCTCGTCAAGTCATGGCCCATCCTTTCTTCTGGTCGCCCAAGAAACGTCTCAATTTCCTCTGCGACGTCTCAGACCATTTCGAGAAGGAGAAGCGCGACCCTCCTACTCCTGCACTAGAAGAGCTCGAGAAATGCGCTCCTCGCGTCGTCCGCGGAGATTTCCTGAAGCATCTCAGTAAAGACTTTGTTGATTCAATGGGCAAGCAGAGGAAGTACACTGGCACGCGACTGCTGGATCTCCTTCGAGCGTTGCGCAACAAGAAAAATCATTATGAGGACATGTCGGACAAATTGAAGAAGGAAGTAGGGCCTTTGCCTGATGGATATTTGAGCTTTTGGACTACGAAGTTTCCGAATCTATTGATTCAATGTTGGGAGTTGGTTTACTATTTGGAGTGGGATGATACCGATCGCTTCCGCGAATACTATTTGCCTTCTGGTGGTTCTTGAATTTATGGTTGACTTTGGAATTGGCGTTGAAAATGTACTTATTATGTATGGCTAGGTTGGGTAGGAAGTATCTTCTAAAGTGATTTTCGACATTTGATATTCGTATAGTCGGTGCCTGAAACGGTGAATTATGTCAACTCTGTCCACAAAAAATATTATTCTCTTTCCGGCATTCCATTCCATATGCACCCAGCCATCAAAATCTCATAAACCAGAAAAAGAAAATACGGGTACGGGCACATGCGCCTGCAGATTCTTTGTTGTCAACCCCTGGCCTGCGTCGCTCTAGATCGTAGTTTAGGCTTGGTGTGGCTTGAAAACCACACCAGCCACATCACACGCATCACTGCAATCCACGCGGAGGAGGAGGTATCCCGGCTATAACTCTGACACCTTCACATTCATTCTTTGCCATTCACTGCCAAATATACCACGCCTTCTTTGTTTAAGCTTAATACCCTACTTGCGAATATCCCACTGCATGCGATACACTATCCTGCGAAAGGTTCATTGCAGCAAGCTTGCTTACCCTGTGCTATCAACTTGCTTTGAATCGGCCCCTCATAGCTCCTTCTCCAATTGACACCCCATCGTGGCCTGGCGCATTCAATTCACTGTTTGTATGCTTTTCCCGTCATCTCTATCTTTATAATATTCACTCAGCTAACAATATTTCTCCGAACAGAGAGCACAAACTCAACCAACATAGCTTCCCACAAACCATCGCAAGCTCACCTCACCTTGCTCCCAACTTAGTTACCCAAAACCAACCATGGCTACCCCCCGTAAGCCCTCCTCCCCGAATCACCCCAGCTCGAATTATCAGCTAAAAAGACTACAGTTCTCCCCGCCGAGCAGGCCCAATACTCCGCCATCATCGACAGCATCCTTGCTTCTGCGAACCTGGAGACCATTTCCGCGAAGCAAGTGCGCAAGGGTCTGGCCGAGAAGCTTGGCATTGATCTCTCAGACAAGAAGGTAAGCCTCAAATTCACATTCACTATTAACTCTACTATGGAATGCGCAAGGGCTGATTGGTATATTGCGCAAACCAGGAAGCAGTCCAATCCCTAATCCACGAACGCTTCGACCTAGCCAACAAAACAACCCAAGACATCCCCGTCCCAAGCACCGAACCCGCCAGCACAAACGGCTACCACACCCCCTCCTCCAAACCCACTCCCTCCCAAAGCAGCCCCGGCATCTCCACCCCGGCGAGCGCCAAAGACGAATCGGATGAAGAGTCAGATGTTATAAGTGAGCCGCCTAAGAAAAAGCGCAAGTCGGCGGCGGCGAAGAAGGAGGTTGATGATGCGAAGCTGGCGGCTATGTTGCAGGCGCAGGAGAATAGTCGTGCGAGACCTACACGGGGGGGAGTGAATAAGAAGGCGACGCCCAAGAGGAAGCCGAAGAAGAAGAGCGAGAAGAAGGTTAAGGCGGATGATGATAGTGAGGTCGAGTTGAATAGTGAGGGGGAGGTGAAGGCGAAGCCCAAGAGGGGGGGATTTCATGTGAGTGTCTTTTTATTTGGACTTGGGGAAGATGGGGATGCTAATGGGGGTAGAAACAATATTACCTTTCGGCGCCATTGGCGGATTTGGTTGGTGAGGTTGCGGTAAGTTGCTCGAAATGCTGTTTCTGGTCCGGATCTATGCTAAGAAATACAGCTCTCTCGTCCCCAGGTCGTCAAGAAGATATGGGAGTACATCAGAGCTCACGATCTTCAAGACCCAGCCGACAAGCGTCAAATCATGTGCGATGAGAAGCTGCAGCTGGTGTTCAAGCAGGACAAGGTTCACATGTTCACCATGAATAAGTTACTGGGAAGACAGCTCTACGAGGAAGAATAGAGTCGACCTGGAAATTGAAGCTTGCCTTTTGCACCGGTACGATATTATGCGATTTTAAGGGGGCATTGGGGCGGTATTTGATACTTGGTCAGGGGGAGTGATATTATGAATACGAGGACGGCGTTATTGAAGTTGAGGGGTCTTTTTTACGGATAGGTATGCATAGCATGGCATTGCTTAGTGGGTGGAAAATTCTATTCGTTGTCAATGAGATGAGATAATGATCTTTGAACACTTTCTCAACTCTTTGAACATAATATCTGTGAATGGATGCTCTGGTGCTCCTATTCCTGAAACTAAGTAGGATACGCTTCCCGGGCACGAACTGTGGGCCTTTCACAGTTCCTTAGCTTAAGAATACAATTCGTAAAACAATCCCCAGCTCGTTTCCAAATGACTGGTTTTCGACGTTGACACCTGCATAAAACTGACTCCTCGCCTTACTGATTGCGCCACCGCAATAGTTGGTCATTTTAAGACTCACAGTGGCTCATCAGTCAGCATCAGCCTTCCGCGGGGTCAACGATCTCGCTTGAATTCGCCCCACCACTCGACATCCTCGCTCCTCTAAAATAATCCCGTTCCTGAGCATCGTCATTCACGACCCAGAAACACAATTTAACGACCTCTCCACACAATCAATCTTACTACGCCACCCCTCAAGATTTAACAAAGCTACAATTTCCAACACAAAGACTAAGGAAACATTGGGATACGAAGAACAAAGAGCAATGGCTACCGAAGAACCAGCCAACGCCCAGCAGCCGCGACGTGGAGGCGGCAGAGGCAGAGGACGGGGCAGAGGACGCGGAGATTCAATGAGCAATGAACCCAGATCTACACAAGGACAAGGTGGCCGACGAGGTGGAAGAGGTGGTTTCTCATCGCCGCAGAAGCAACCGCCACAGCAACAACGAGTCCCAGAATCCAACGGAGCATCGGCGGCACCAAAGCCCCTACCAGCAGAAACAAAGGGCAAGGAAACAGTAGATGGCGAGGAAGAGGCTGAAGTATGCTTTATTTGCGCTAGTGAGGTCGTGCATCATTCAGTGCCACCTTGTAATCATCGGACGTGTCATATTTGCTCGTTGAGGATGAGGGCGTTGTATAAGACGAATGATTGTCCGCATTGTCGTGTAAGTTACTGCTCTCCTTCAATAAATAGATATATACTAATAGAAAATAGACACCAGCGCCGCTGGTTATATTCACAGACGATGCTACGAAACTCTATGAAGACTTCAAAGAATCCGATATCGCCTGCACGGACAAGAATATCGGCATCAGATACGAGAATAATGATATCATGGAAGATACCATCTTACTCCTCCGCTACAATTGCCCGGCTGCTGACTGCGATGTCGCGTGTCTGAGTTGGCCGGATCTGCATAAACATGTTAGGAGTCAACACCACAAGAAGATCTGCGATTTATGCTCGAGGCATAAGAAAGTCTTTACACACGAGCACGAACTCTTCACCGACGCGGAACTACATAAGCATAATCGGAAAGGTGACGATAATCCGGGCGCTATTGATCAGAGTGGATTCAAGGGTCACCCTATGTGCGATATTTGTAAGACGAGGTATTATAGTGATGATGAGTTATTTGTGCATTGCAGGGATAACCACGAGAAATGCTTCTTATGTGAGAGGACCTCGGGAGTGCCGCAGTATTATAAGGATTATGCGGAGTTGAATTTGCATTTTCGGAAAGATCACTTTATGTGCTCGGATCGGAATTGTTTGGAGAAGAGGTTTATTGTGTTTCCGACGGAGTTGGATTTGAAAGCTCATCAGTTGTCGGAACATGGAAATGATTTGTCGAAGGATGTTAGGAGAGATGCGAGGGTGGTCGATATGGCTACCTTCTCGTATCGTGAACAGTATGTTCCGGAACGGAGGGGTGGTGGAAGTCAGAGGGAGCAGAGAGATGGGAGAGGAAGGGGAAGAGGAAGAGATCCGAATGCGGATGCTATTCCTGCTTCGACTGCTCAGCCGTTACGGCGGGATGAACAGGCGTTTCAGAGGCAAATGGCTATTCAGACCGCTCAATCACTTACACCTCGGACATTTGGAGGTCAATTGACAGCACCAACACCAGCTCCGGCTCGAGCACCTCCTGGAACTCGGTCACCGCCGAGTACGAGTGTTCAGCCCTCTTCAGCGAATGTGAATGCAATATCACAAGGCGTTCAAAACATACAAATCCCACCACAAACGCCGCAAGAGCAAGCTCGAGCTCTTCGCCATAGCGCCGTTATCGAGCGCGCTAACACCCTCCTGCAAAACGATGATCTAAAAATGACTCAATTCCGCAACTCCATCGCCTCCTACAAACGCAGTGCAATCGCAGCACAAGCCCTAATCGACTCCTTCTTCGCCCTCTTCTCAGACACAACCCCCAAAGCCCTCGGAACCCTAATAAACGAAGTAGCAGACCTCTACGAAGACGAAAGCAAAGCCACCGCTCTACGCACCGCATGGAACGACTGGAAAGCCATCAACGACGACTACCCCTCCCTCCCCGTCACAAACAACACATCATCCTCCATTCCCCTAAACTGGGCCTCCTCCTCACGCCAATCCTCAAACCCCGCACCAAAAACAAGCCGCGTCCTAAAGTTGAAATCCTCAACAGCTCAATCTTCACGTTCGTCAGTCTCGCAAACTCGATCCTGGGGCACAGCTTCTGGCCTCGCTAGCTCTGCGAATCCGTTTCCTGGCCTACCTGCTCCCGGCGCCGCGAAAGGTAAAACGGCGACTTCATCATGGGTCCCGCAAGCTTCGTCGGCGTCGTCATCGGCGCCTACAAGCAGGCCTGCTTCAACAGGCCCTGCTGCGAAGCCGATTGCGAGGGGTAATGATGCTTTTCCTGCCTTGCCACCGGCTGCTAAACCCCAGAGTACGATTTTTGGGTATGGGAGTGGGATGGTGAGGCGTGATGCTGGGGCTGGACGTGGAGCGGGGGCGAGCGCTTGGAGTTCGGCGGCGGGGAATGCCGAGGTGGAGAGGGATGGTGAGGTACAGGAGGATGGGACTGGGAGGGGGAAGAAGAAGGGGAATAAGGGGAAGAAACAGGTTTTGAATCTTTGGGCTTAGATGGTTTTGGTTTTGTGTTGATTGGGGTGTTTCGAGAATGGTGGATGGAAAAAGCGAGGAGTGGAGTGATACCCGTGTGGTAAAATAGATTACGAGTATAGTTTTGAATACAAATCTTTGGATTTGGTATTCGTGCTGAGATTGCATTTGTGGAGTTGAGTATACATACAAGATACTGGTCTGTTGTACTACTGACAACGCCTAGTCGGCGATTTCATGGGGGAATGGTTGGGATGATCTATAGCTGTGTGTCGAGGATCGCGATTAATGTCTGGTTTGAGGTAGCTTGTTGGTGTTGATAATTGCGAAGGTGCATTAGATCCTACTATGGTAGGCTGATCCGGCGTTCCTCATTTCTTTCCTTCCAACCGGGGTAGAGGCCTATTGTGGGCTTGAAACCACCGAGACGATATTTAGGAATACGGTGGAGGGGTGGAATACTTGTAGTTGAAACTTGAAAGGGGAGGGGGAAGCAAGTGCACCATCCTTCTTTAGTATGAATCTCTAAGGCTTTTTGTAAGTGTTTATGTCATGAATTTGTTCTGTATAGTTCGTAGTAATCTGAAGGAAATACCGATTAAAGAGACAGCCTTTTCCCCGATAGTGTCAGTCGACATAAAGTGTTAAAGAGATGCATTTCATGGATGGTTCTCTCATGCACCCGCACTTCTCACAATTGACAAAGTTATCCATTCGACCCATACGCCAGCGCATTCCCATCCGAAGAAGATTGGGGCGAAGTCTCAAAGTCAGCTCCACTCTTCGCAGACATACTCCTGTAAGTCCTCGGTTTATGCGTCTCGAGCGCCTCCTCAATAGCACACTTCAACATCTCCGTCCGTTCCAGCAGCCCGCGCATCGTCATATACATTTTCTGGTTTTCCTCGGTGCAGTCGGCGAGATCTTGTTTTAGTGTATCTACTTCTCTCTTGCTGCGCTCGCGGAACGCGAGTTGGGATGCGCGGTTTTGTTGGCGGCGTCGGGCTACTGCCTCCGCTGAGGGGGGGTTGCGCATTTTGCGCGCTTGGTGTTTAGCGGGCGGGATGGGGAGTTTGGAGTTAGGGGTTGGGCTGTTGGTGATGGGGGTTTGGGGAGTGGGATGGCTGGTCGGTATTCGGGGCTGCGTTGTGGATGATGATGACGAGGGTCCGAGAAAAAGGTTGGGAGAGTACGGGGTGAGGTCGTCGCTGAACTGTCCCTGAATTCAAATTCAGTCATCTCTTCTTGGGTGGTGGGAAGGGACAAAATACCGGAACTGTGTCATCTAGTGGTGCTAATGGGTACATTCCCTCGTACTCGAAAGCTGCTGATGCTTCTTTGTAGAAGGATGTGTAGTCCCAAGGGTCGGCCTGGTCACCCTCGTAGTTGTTTGCCATGGTCGTAGAGACTGTTTTGTCTTCCAAAGAAATTTTGCAGTTTGCAGGATGCCACAGAAAATACTATAGATGAACTTGCGAATACTGATTTCTGTTCCACTTGAGCTTTGGAACTAAGATGGTGGTGAGATGAAGATGGGAGAGAAGGAAGTTTTTGGGAAGTTTTTGGCAAGGCTGAGAGAAGTGGCATTACGTCTGACCTCGTTCAGCCTTGTCACGGAAATATGGCTGGAAATGGAATTGGCTTGCAGTTCATGGTTAGATCAGCAATGTCGATGTTGTTCCGGCGTTTGAACGCCTACTGAAACGCAGGTACACTCAAAACAGCACACGAAATACCAAACTGTGGAAATCAGAGGCGGAGAAGTACTTCTTCCCAGCCGTTCAAATTGCAAATGGTGGGGATGAGACTAATGAGACGTGGGAGTGGATGGCCAGGAATATATTACGGTAGGGTGGGGTAGTCTTGAGCTTTGGAATCACTCTGGTTAGACAACTTGTCGGTGTAGAAGATTTAGAAGGAGATGTCGAATAAAATCCTACCACTCCAGGAATGATGCTGCATGCGTCGTGAAATGTGAGTGGTAATGTCCCAGATGTCAGCCTTATAGGAGGGCGCACTAGTTCCAAAACGGAACTCAATGGCTAATTGAGGTTAGTATATGCGTAGTAATCAACGACCCCTTTAACCACGGGCGTGAGCGCAAGCCAGGGGTCCGGGGCTTATTCTCCATGATACCCCGAATCTCCATATTCCTCCCTTGAACAGCTCCTTGGGGTTGTCGTGGTCCGCATTAAGGGTTTACCCGCCCGCGATGCCGAAAGGGGCAAACAATAATAAGAGTAGCATTCACGAGTACTGAAATGGCTCGAGAGGGGTCGGCTGGTGTAGAGCATGTCTATGCTCTGCACGAGGACACCGCTGGTGGTGCATGTCAAAGAGGAAGGAATTCGAAGTCAACCAATGGAACATCCCGAGGCCAACATTTTGAATGGGTCTCCGAAGAGCCCATTGTATCAGATGTCGATTTCTGTAAGGATCTCGTTTCCCCACTGAGGAAGCTCAGGCTGCTCAGGTGATATCTGCACAGCTGTGGCTAACCTGCTCCAGCCTTCAATCAAATGGTACGCCGCCTTAGATTTATGAAAATGCATCAACTGAGGATATATTACTTACTCGCTTCCCGTAACTCCCTGTAGAGTCTGCATTTTGTGGCTGAATCTGGCATTACTCGTCCGCAGGGGACTGTGAGGAATCTCATTCGCTCCCAAGCACGCCGCAAAGTACAAAGAACAAGGGAGAAACCTGGAAAGGATGTTCAGAAGGTGTCCAGAAGCGTAAGGATCAGACTACCTGACCCCCATGGCGCCCGTGGAAACCATGTCCTGGACCCTTTTAGCCCGCTTCCGTCAGTCGCGCCCGCAGAATTCCACGTGGTACAGGAGCTGCTTCAACATTGTAAGCCAATCATCCTCAGTTATTCTCTGCTTGTGCCTTTTCCTCTTGGCGTTGAATGAGATAGTTCGTCCGTAGGGTCGTCTATCACTTCGTCCGAGTTTGGCCGTGTTCGCATCCCTATGGAAAATAGCGCCTATCTGGCACCTCTGTGCCGCTCTTGAACATCCCCTAAATGCCGCAAGCACTAGATTACTTATCCTCAGGGAGTTCTCTATGATCTAGCAAGCAAGTGAAAACATACACTTCTGTTCCTCACTATAAATCCTTTGCCCCTGGCATTTCCGCATTTACTTCCCCGTTCTCCTATATGCTGATAGATTCTGGCTCTAGATGATACTGTCTTTAGACATACATACGCCCCCGTCAATCCAAGAGATAAATTTCTCTCCTGGGCGATCTCCGATTCCACACTTCTGCAGTCTACTTTGTTTATCTCAGCTATGAGTATGGACTGCCTCCACGGCCGACCGTTCAGTCCTGTTGTATTTCATCACCAAGGAAAGACGATTAGATTGCTTAACAAAAGGCTGGAAGATAGCGTCGGACCCCCTCCCGACGAAGTGATTGTCACGGTGACCAACCTGACACATCTGGAGGTATTTATACTATCAGTTTAAGGAGGTTCAAAACTGACTTTCGTACTTAGGCTCTCGGTGCGTCACCCGAAAGAGCCAAAGTACATATGGACGGTTTAGAGGCCATGATCAAGAGCAGAGGGGGATTGCAGAACATGAAGAATGGAATCGCAAAGGGACTCGCAACTTGGTAAATACCGTGGAGCAAACACACTCTGGGCGTCCACTAACCAATGCATTTCAGGCTCGACAGTTGTGTTTCCATTTTACTAGGAACTAAACCCCGCTTTGACATAGACACAATAGAGAAACCGGTCCACCCCCTCAATTGCGGTCCCTTCGGCACCTTAGCCCTTCGATACAAAAGCAAGCTTTCTCATCTCACAGGCTTGCCAGAACTAAGTACAGAGACGATAGAGGTATATTGGGAGTTACAGCATCTTTCCAAAGTCAAAGATGAGGTTTGTTATCAAAGGACAGAGACTACCGACATCGACTCCTACAGCGACACGCTCGAATATTTGGAACGACAAATTGTGGCACTTATGCAGTCGGAACATCTCGCTCTTCCGAAGCAAGAGACCTCAATACTTCATCTCTTTTCGAACGCTGCAATTTTGCACATCTATATATTCATGCGCGACTTACCAAGGGGACTTCCGTTCCGCTATCTCATCGCCGATCGAATACGCCTCGAATTAGAGGAATTAGACATCCAAGCACTCCTGACACCATATCCCGAGATGCTACTCTGGATACTCATAATGGGAGGAATAGGTGCCATCGGTGCCCCAACCAAAACCTGGTTTGCGAATATCTTCGCAGATTCATGCCGGACCTTGGGACTACGAGGTGGCGATGAGATTGCGTTGACATTGAAGGAGTTTTTTTGGTCGGAACAGTATAGGAGTCCTGTCACTGCTCCGTTTTGGAACGATGTTGCAAAGGCGCAAGGAGTTGGGGGTTATGAGGTTCGAAGACTAACAGATCATGTTGCCGCGCAGACTTTTAATGCTCCCTCTGACCTCTCTGGATAGGTTTGAGAATAACTGGATGGAGGATGGCGTCTAGTCGTTTGTGTTACTTCCTCATCATCTTCTGGATCAGCACTTGGAGTATTGACCCTGAGTCAGCCCAAGACGTCGAAATGAAACTGCTCAGTGGCAGACACGCTGTTGAAATGTATTAATGACTTCCATTAAACAGTCTTTGCTTGCTTATATTTATTAATCGACAATCCAAGTGATTCAACCTCGGGACCATAGTCCATGCTAGCTTAACTCATTTGATGGAGCTGTCGCTGAAATTTTGTGTCTTATTCGCAGTGATAGGGCTTATTTCTACAGGCATTGATCGGACATGATCTAGACAGTCGTCACGGGCTCAAGTCGATGCTCCACTTTTGTGCCCGAAAGCCGGATACCAGCGACGTATTATTCATGCAGGAACGCTGAATAATCGAAATCTAGCACGCCTCGCGATCGACAAAAAAAGCGGCACTAGTTCTGAATGTCCCAGGCTGTGTGGAACATTCAAAACTCGCAATATTTAGTGCCGCTTTTGCATCCACCGCGAGCACGCCTTCAGCCTTAATTCTTGAGGATTACTTTGCCATTCCCTGGAGCGTAACGCTGAGGCAAATATGAAATGGCTCCGAGGAATTAATATTAGTATGGGCTGATGTGAGTCAATCATGCTTCCTCTATCGGGGGTGGACCTGAGGTATTTGCGGCTGACATATGGAGACCTGCGCCAATTCAAGAAGGGACCATGAAGGTACATCCACAAGAGCTGAAGACTATCGCCACTTACTTGCCACTTGAAGTTCACGAAATTTCAAATTCCCAGCTTCTTTCAACTCATTGTTATATTCATTGGACGACTTTTACTCCATGACGTCTAAAGTTTAGGGAGGCCTTGTAATTTCCAATTACTAAACGCCCCGCATCCAGACAAAGCTCTCCGCAAGCTGACAATACAAACGCACTTCAATCATTGGGCAGAAGATCTAAAGTAGAAGTTTGACTTTCACATCCAAATTTTGATATCGAGTAAGCTTCAGTGCAATCCTTAGATGCAATGATATTTGAGCTTTTACTAACCTTTTACATCAGCACCGTCGGCAATGGAAGTCCCTTTCCGTCCACCATCTCTAATTTCGAAGGAGTATCAAAATGAACGACCTCAGAAGAAGGTCAAGAGTACGAGAGGCGTAGCACCTTCTCTGGTGCAAGACTCCCAGAACATAAGCATCAACCCGGAATTTATCAATGTTACAGACACAGCTTCATTGGATAAGCCTTCGAAAACCAAAGTTCGAATTCAAGTCATGAAGGATTATCATCGTCGAAGGATTCAAGATATTGACGATAAGAGACATGCAAGACTTAGGCAGACATTGGAGCCTCGTGCAATATCCGCCAAGGCGCAGACACAGAAGTTTAGACTTGGAGAGGAGAGAATTTTGAGACCTTGGACGCCGAAGAGGGGTGGGAAGAAGAGAGGTCTTGATAATGCCAAACCAGCTGGGAAAATGAAAGCCCTGCGAGAGCAAGGAAGCTCTGTAATTTCTGGGAGTCAAGTCTCGAGTCCGGAGGATGCCTCACATCGACATGCGGATCGGACGTTGAGTGAACCAAGACTGAAAGAATATGGACTAAACGAACCAGTCTCTCAAGCAACACAAGAATGGATCTCAAGCCTCGAATTCTACATGGAAAGTTCAATATTATATCGGTCGCCGTCGAGCGGAATGTTGGATCCGTTTGGAGCAATGTCACTACTCATCACTCCAAGGACTCAGCGGCTGCTCCATCACTACTGTCAGGTGTTTGCCCTAAATCATATCTCACCTAAAGCTAATTTTCAAAGTCACGCTCCGACTCCCAACCTCCTGGTTAATGATGCCAATGCGCCGCGCCTTCCTAACGCAATCCCTCCACGACCCCGCACTCTTCCACACCTTCCTCTCGCACTACGCAGCCTCGTACCATACCAACTATTCCGAGACCCATAAATCCGACCCAGATGAAGCGATATACCACCGGACCATGGCGATGAAGATAGTGAATAAAAGAATAAGAGAGAAGGAAGACGAATTGAGTGATGGTAGTGTGGGCGCTGTTGCGAATTTGGCTATTTATGAGGTATGTCCCCCGTCTTCTCTTGAAGACTCTGAATATGCGATTTTAATTAACGTGAGAAATAGAGCGCAAATGGAACCACCGAAAGCATGCAAATCCACCTCGCCGGCCTAGAAGAAATGGTCAACCTCCGCGGCGGCCTCGAGCTCGGAGGCTTCAACCCACATGTTCGTCGACTGATCAGCTGGTACTCCTCCTGAATCCCCCCTTCCCCATAGATTCTAACTGTAAGCTAAAAGGACTGATCTCAATACATCTTCTTCGCTCTTCATCACCCCGCGCTTCCAACTACCTATAAGCAGTCAAGTCCCGCTTCCCTCTTTGATTGCAAAAATTAGAGATCTGTCGGAAACCTTCTCAACGCTTCGCTCCAAAACGGCTGTGCCGGAAGAAGATATAGGGTACAGCGACCAAGTATTCTTCCTTCAAAAAAGTCTTTATGCGATTGTGCATAGTCCAACAGCGACTTCAATAGAAATTGCAGGCTCGAGCGCTGCATTGATATTTTGCTGCTATATGCTACGGGATATATCATTCTCGTTCAGTATTATCGTAAAAGCAGTGAAGAGATTGAAAGAAGGGATGCTGAAAGTTGATTTAGAGCGGGACATTAATAGCGAGTGGGTGTTTTGGATACTGGGCTTTGGAAGTGTTGGAGCGGAGGGGAAGCAAGAGAGGTCGTGGTTTGTGGAAAAGTTTGCTGAGATGTGCGGGAGATGTGGAGTTAGATCTTGGGCGGAGATGAGAGATAGACTGATTGGATTGCTTTGGGGCGAGGCGCTTGATGACAGGGGGTTGAGGGTTTGGAGGGAGGTGGAGAGGGTGCTTAGATGACAAAAAAGGGACTAGGCTACGAATTCCGCAGCAATTGGGTCAAAAGATCACACTCTACCCAGTGGCTCCCTGGATCGTCCAGCCCTATTAAAATTTCGTATCTCTAAACTTACCAATTGACAGACGTGAGGCCCTTGGACGCCTGAGAAGGTTTATCCTCTCCGTTTGATGGTCATGTGATATGCCCCCCTTTTCGTGAAAATCCGCCGATGACGCTTTTGAATTCTGGACCCTCGACGCACATCTAAAGCATCCTTATGACCGAGTAAAAAACACCATACATGGCCAGTTGGCCATGTAATGGCAGGAACTTAGATACGCCAAGCGGATAAAGAATCGCGAGTCAAAGTACTTGGGCAAAGTATTCTAAGTTTTTCATATAAACAAGATTATCAAATGACATTGGCAGTTCATAACCCAAAGTAGAGAATCAGTAAGTCTCACACGCTGCTAGTGATCGTGATCAATTCCCCGTATAGTCTTTCGGCCGCGGCCAAGCTAGATCTTTGAACTCAACATATCCCTTGCCATCTACAAAGGTGTAATTCCACGGGCCCTGCTCCGTCTTTTCGGCAAGCTCAACATACATAGCTCCAGCGGCCGGGCCACCAACAGGGATTGTAGGACCGCCGTCGTCTTGACGTTCATCCGCATAATAGAACCTAGCCATTTATTAGCACTTCATCTTTGCTCAAATTCACAATCGGTCTACCACAACTTACTTGAGCCCCTGCTTGGCATAAGCGGCTGCCGTCGATCGTATCATATTAGCTGCAGCCGCTTTGGTCATCCCGTAAGTCAAGACATCGGACTTGACTACGTGATTCAAAATATTGCCCGTATATATGAATGTTTTCGAAGCCGAGTCTGGAAGCTGCTTGAAGCCTTTGATTGCCTCTTGAATTGCGAAGAGGGGCGAAATGACATTGACTGCGAATTCGCCGTTGACGTCGGCAACAGATATTGAGGTAAGAGGGTCTTCTTTATCGCGTACAACTCGGTTGGAAGCTGTATCGGTCATTAGAAGATAAGAACTCGGGACCATTCAAATGAGATGGAAGCCTACCATTATACACTACAACGGTGGGAACACCCAGTTTTTCCGTCACTTTGGCGAAAGCACTTCGAATCTCTTCTGGATTCGAAAGGTCTAGACGCAGACGAAGATACCCATTACTGCCCAAGCCATCTTCGAAACTTCTTGCTGCAAGAGCGATTTTATATCCTTTCGCAGCGAACGAGCTAGCGACAGAATTGCCGATTCCAGACCCGGCACCAAGAAGCAAGAGTACAGGTGTCGACATGTTGCGTATTTCTAATTGCAGTTCGTAGCTCCGTATTGTAGCTCCGGCTAAAGAGAGAAATCGAAAGGAAGTCACCGGTACCTTAAATACCACGTTCACTGGGATAATTATTAGAGGCTAGAGCGTACTACGTACATGCTTATGCTATCGAACCTGTTTAGTTACCAATAGTTCAAAAGTGTTGGTGCCGCTTAGAAATGTATCGGTGATTACCAGATACGGCATCGGGGAAGCGCATCTCATTGGTCAAGAGCCCACCCCTCACCAGGGCCATTCTTCGCAAAGAGTAACATTATTTTTTGGTTTTCTAGCAGTTGTTCCAGAAGTTAAATTCGAAGACAAAAGGTCACAATGTGGAGGCAAATATGACGCTATGATCAAATTTGTGAGCATGAAATTTGTGATCACCATTTAGTCATTATCTTTTCTCAGTGCAAGGGCAGTCAGGCTTGTCAAGAGTGGATCAGGAATACGTTGGGATCTTAGTTTTACGGAACGCTGCTTCGCACATTCCACAACAGACGTGAGGATTATCCCAATAAGTGAATTGTAAATTCATGTTTCATGTTGTGACAGGTCACTTTAAGTTTGCAATTTGAATTAACAACTTTGGCAATGTCGCCGATTTCGCTATGAAGGAATTTAGCTCCTAGTCGTAGGCCATGACCCTCGAATTTCGGGATAACAAGTAGGACTTCTAACTTTCCAGTCCCCAGAACCCTGTATTAAGACTACAGGAACTCCGAATTGTAATATCTCCTTCATATTATTTGATTCTGTAAAATTTGCGACATATTTCAACAGGATTAACAATTTTCGCTACTTTTGCCTGTTCAAATGCGATAAAGGAAAGAAAGAACTGCGAGGAAGTTACTAAAAGAACGGCAAAATCACGGGAATCTTGCGCAGTAGCCAACCAGAGAATGCCCCATCATGACTTAACCGCAACAACGTGAACTGTCTTCGTATTGTTCTCACGGTGTGAGGAAGTTATGTAGACTTTCTAATTCAAGGGCTTATGCTTCGCCTTGCTCTATCTTCCTCATTGGCCAATAATACCGCAGTTCTTCAGCGAGAGAAAAACCATATACGATGACGGGGCATGATGATGGGTGTAAATATCTCTATGGATGCATTTTATGCAAGTCTACGGATGGTGCAGATGCTAAAGTATTGGACGTGGTGTTGGGCCGTGGATACGAGTTTTCGGTCATGGTTGTTGTTGCGTGAAGTGGCTCGCAGGGGCTGTGAATAGGCCGTCGCCTTCGTGAATTCACCAGACTATACTAGATCATCTGTACAGCATTCGAAACTCCACCTTCAACCAAGCTCTTAAGTTTCCACCAGCACCACTTCAACAGCTACCTTCTACAACAACCCAAAACTTCTCCACGCTTCGCACGCAACTATGGGTTTCCTCATAAAGGTCGACGAAGATAAAGGTGAAGTCACAGTCACCCTGGGTGACAAAATCGTATCCACATTCACCGGCATGGGGAGTATCAAAGAGGGACTGGAAAGCCAGCTCGAATGGAGCGGAGGAGATTATCTCGAGTAAGACCAAGAAGTGCTCTAATTCTATCATCCCGTTGACTAACAAAGACGGAGGCCACATGCGGAGCGAATGCTGGTTAATAAGAAACATCTCCGTACCGCAAAGCGTGCCAACAATCTCGAAGAGGCTGGGAAAACCCTACACGAAGACGAACTTGAAGGCGAAAAGGATGTTAAGGAGTCGAAATCCCAAAACGAGTACGATATCAAAAGCTCTGATGACGGCGACGGCACGACCAATATATGGACTCTCATCGCAGATGACGGTCCACTTAAAGACGCACACGTCAACGTCCTATGGTCAGCGTATTTCGACGACACCATCGAGAAATTCACCGAACATTTTCAAGTACAAATGTGGGCATGGGAAAACACGCCGGGTGGAGATTACGACATGTGGGTCTCGCGCCTTGAAGCCATGAAGAAGAGCGCAAAAGTCCCAATCACCAATATCGTTGCTCTTGGTCTTGGTAGTCTTCACGAGTCCAATCCTGATGCTTGTTGTGGGGATATCCCAAGGTTTATTGAGGGTGAACGCACATTCATTAGTTCTGGACCCAGTGTACAATTGGCCATTGTTATGAAGATGAGAGAAGTTCTAGGAGGTATGTGGGAAAAAAGAGTACAAGATTCGAATTATCATTTGCTAATGTTTTGGAAGATAATGGAAAGCTGCTTCCCTGTGTTATTCAAGACCCCGTATACTCGAAGCTCGACAAGCGATTTCTTCGATCTCTCGATTTCACTGTTGTCGATGACCCTGACGCTTTCGAATTAATCAATGCAAATAGTTTGGTATTTGCTATGGGTATGTACCCTCGGATCATGTGGTGGATCTGCGACGGTGTTTGGCCTGCAGCCATTGTCACTGAAAAGGGCTATGATGATGTGGCCAATGTATTTACGGATATGATGCATGGAGCACCGACTTATGTTGCCCCAGGACTACGTGATATGTTCCAAGACTACATCGTTGACGATCTGTTCAGCGAGAAATTCCTTCATAAACCGGGAATCACTAGACTTTATTTGAGAAAGTGAATCGAGACACTTCAAGCTGTCGAAAATGTGGAGTAGAGAGAGGTTGATAAAGTAGGATGCCTAAAACGCCTTAGCTACTTCGAATTGAGCCAGTCCTCACAACTCTTCGTTCCATCCATTTTCATTCGTGACGCCTGCTTTCCATATCTCGAACCATACGTTGTCATCCAATTCTTGAAGGACAGTACTTTATTGTAAATACCCATGCCTAGGACGTCCCATATACCCCCCGGGAGGTCGCCAACCAGAGCCTTGGACGTAAATCAATATCATCATCATCATCATCATCATCATCCAATTCCTGTTCCTCCATCCAAGCCCGTCTCCTCTCCACAATTGCATGGTATGTCTCATAGGTAGTACCAGAAGGAATGATTTAGATTCGGAGGTTCTTTCTCATGGCCGGCCAGTTAGAAGTGGAGTTTGAAAATAGGGAAATATCAAGTATATGTATCATGAGTATGCTCCGGTGCAAGGCCTTGGACATCTTCGATATTGTCCCCACCAAAGGCGAATGCAGGGACATCTAAGGCGATTTTCCCAGGAGTGGTGTTGGAAAGTTAAAAATACATTTGCCGGTTCTAGGGACAGTTCCAATGCTGCCAGAATCGACGGAACTAAATATTCGCATTCACCGTGCAAATTTTTCATCGGCAGTGGACGATTTAAGGTTCCTGCTTCCAGTTGACTTTTAATGGTTCGTTGTACACTCGCAAATCCAAATTTTATATAGGAGAGCTCGTGTTTGGGAATCTATTGCCCAAAGATCTTCTCAAGGTACGCCAACCAATTTTCCCCCAATACTTTCCTGATCTTTGCTTCTGACCAACCTGCCCTCGCCATTGCCTCGGCAAGCTTTTCACGCTCTGCAAGAGGTCCTAAAGGTTTCACCACCTTTTGGCTTCCCCAAGGAGTAAGTTTCCTCGCATATCCCTTGTCCATGTTACACCATGCCATGAAATCACTGCGAAGGGGTTAGTTTGACAAACCTCTCGCGAGATTATGGATGCATACCTCGGTCTTCCGTGACCCTCACTGGAGTCAGACCCAATCCCGACCAGATCTTCTCCAGTGAGTCCAATAACATAGTCTAAAGCCGTAACATAGTCATCAATTGTACTGTCGTTCCCTTTCGCCACGTGGGGTCCAAACTGCGACAACCCGACAAAGCCCCCTTTCTCGCCAATCAATTTTATCAATTCGTCACTTTTATTTCTTGGATGTTCCAACATCCCCGCAGGTAGGACATGTGAAAAGCAAGGTGGCTTGCCCTCGGGCGCAAATTCAATCACATCTTTGCTCGTCTGCGGACCCACATGGCTCAAGTCACAAACGATTCCCAACTTTGCCATCTCATTGACAACCTCCCTCCCAAATCCAGTCAGACCCGAATCCTTTAGCTCTGTATATCCTGCACCCGAGTAGTTCTGCGTGTTGTACGTGAGCTGCATTTTCCTCACGCCTAGATCCCTAAAAACTCGTAGGTAATCCAGCTGGTCTTCAATACCGGCTGTGTTTTGCCACGATAGCAGCACGGCAGTCTTTCCATCCAGCTTTGCTTGTCGGATATCTGCTACAGTGGTTGCTTGCACAATCACGTCTGAATGTTCTTCAAACCATTTTTTCCATTGTACAACATTTGCAATGGCACCCCGAAAGTTCTCCCAGATGCCGCAAGTGCAAGAAACGCCGGTGATGCCGCCAGTTGACCAAGCTTCGAAAATTGTGCGGGAAAAGTTGGCGATGTTGAGACCGTCAAAGTGGATAGCTGACTTGTATATTTCACGGGCTTCTGATTCGGAAACCATTATGGAGGAACAACTGGACGTCAATGACCTCGAAAGTTTGACAAAAATGACAGTAGATTTGTAAACCTTGGGGAAAAGATCAATACGCTTGTTTGCATTCTAGGATGCCCCTTGCTGCCAAAGAGGAACTAAACTGACAATGGCAGTTTAGACCAATCTGAACCCACGATTGCCAAGGTGATGAAGAGTGGGAGATGAAGTGGACCCCTGATTCAAGCGAGCACCCTTGTCCCAAAGGAGTAATTCTGAATTCTTTGCCCGCAATCACTCCGCAAAGGTGGGTCGTTTTACAATTCGAATCCCCATTTCTGCCCATAGTCCTTAAACTCAATCCCCACAACTGATAATAAGAGCGATGGTGTCATCTCTACTTCCGATGAGGTGAGTGTGAAAAGGGGGATAGGGCACAAGCGATCTGAAGGACTGAGTTTCAAGATAAAGGTTTCTGGAAACCTTCTTTTATCCATTCAAAGATTCTGCAATCTGAAGATGGGTACATCGATAGAAGATAAGACGGCCGTCAATGTTGTCGCGGGGGAACCCTCACTTGAAGTGAGAGGTTCTGAGCCCAGGACCAAAGCCACCTTCGGCAAGCGCATCTTAGCTGTGATATGGGACTCACTGGACAAGTCCCCAAAGGAACGAGCTCTCATCGCAAAACTCGACTGGTTTATTCTAAGCTATGTCTGTGTAGCTTATTTCGTAAAATATCTGGACCAGACCAATGTAAGAACTTTCTGATTGAGGCAACCATCCAGCTAGTTTCTAATATCCACAGGTCTCAAACGCATACGTATCGGGAATGAGAGAAGACCTGAATTTGAAAGGAAATGATTTGAATCTTCTCACAACGTATTGGACAATTGGCTACATTCTCGGACAATTTCCTTCGCAGATGGCAATGACGAGAATCAGGCCTTCGGTCTGGCTTCCTGCAATGGAAATCACCTGGTCTATCTTGACAATTTGTGTTGCAGGAGCAAAGAATGTCCAGACCATCTACGCGTTCGTACTTTCACACTAGTTGAAAGCCCCACACTAATTTTTCTTCCAGCCTTAGATTTTTCATAGGCTTGTTCGAAGCATCCGCGTACGCCGGCATCATGACTCTCCTCGGAAACTGGTACCAGCCTGCCGAATTAGGAAAACGTGCTTGCATCTTCCAAGCGTCTTCCAGTGCGGCGCAAATGTTCTCCGGCTACCTTCAAGCGGCTCTTTACAGCGGCATGAACGGAAAAGGCGGCCTTCCAGCCTGGAAATGGCTCTTTATTTTCGACGGGATACTGGGTATTCCCATCGCATTATACGGTTTCTGGGCCATCCCCGACGCACCGGCTACAACACGCAGCAGATATCTCAAGTCGGAGGAGAAACGCATGGCGATTGAGCGGATGGAAGCCGTAGGTCGTAAGCCAGCGAAACCATTGACCGTGAAGACTTTCAAGGCAATTTTTACAGCGTGGCCGGTCTATCTGTTTACCGTGGCATTTATCGCTCACGTCCTGGGTATAAGAATATACTCCTACTTCAACGTCTGGCTCAAATCGACGAGACGGTACTCGGTCGAGGAAGTCAATTTGATTCCGACGGCCGGGTATGGACTCCAGATCGCATTCACGCTTTCCTACGCGTGGACCTCGGACGCATTCCGCATGCGATGGCCAGTCATCATTTTCGCTTGCATAGTAGCTCTCACGGGTTGTATCATCCTCTCCATATACCCCGAACATAACATTGCAGCAATGATGGCTGGTTGGTTTCTGACGTTCTGTGAGACTGGTGCTGGAGCTTTGTTTATCACTTGGATCAATGAGGTGTGCAGTTTCAGCCAGGAACATCGGCTTGTTGTTATTGCGGTTGTGGAGACGATGGCGTTTACGTTTAATGCGTGGGTGCCGTTGTTGGCTTACAATACGGGAGAGGCACCGAAATTTAGGTATGGGTATGAACTTGCGGCCATGTTCTTTGCGGTGGAGATTTGTTTAGTGGGGGTTATTTTGTTGGCGCAGAGGATGAAGTGGAATGTGGGTGATGAAACAGAGCGAGATGAGGAAACTTCTTGAGGCTGTTTTTAGAAGTGAGACTGGAGAGGAGGCCACCTAGTTCATTAGTGTGTATAGAAATGGAGTCTCTTTCGTTGTAAAGACAAAAGGCTGTGACAACATAAGCTGTGTGGGTTCAGCCCCAGAATTTAGCGAGGGGTTTAGCGAGCCACCCCCCTAATTTACGGCGAGAAGAATTGTGAAGCCCAACCCAGGCCTTGCTCTGATAATTAGCACAGCGTGGACAATCGGACTTTGCATAGTGCTGATGGTTTCTTGAGCTAACTGAGATCCCCACCATATTCCCACAACGCTGCATCATCGACCCAGGATCCTTTCACAGGTAAGACTAAGTTTCTAGCTATAAAAGAGCCAGCACTCCACGGTCCAGACACATAATCATCCACCTTGTCTGAGAGGACGTCAGCAATCGCATCGACAACTTTGCAATAAATGCCTGAGCTGCCTAGCGTCTCTTCAACCATCTTTCGCACCTCGCCAACGACAATGTTAATCTCAGCTCTAGCACTTGCAGGAACACCGCTACTGGCGGTCAACTGTGTTCCAGTCAAACCCCCAAGAAGACTGAAAGCTTTCGCTGCAATCTTCGCTTTAGTCCAAGCGTCACTGAATGATTCCAGTATCTCGGTACAAAACATCGCCGCCTGTTTAAGTGTAAGGCCGGGAAAATTGCCGTCGCCGCGTAGATAGCAATAGAAGAGAATTGGGCAGAGTGCCACGAAACGACACAAAGTAACCCAATTCAACGGCAGATGTCGCTGCTGAAATAATACTGTGCTCAGCTGTATATAGCTCACCACTGCGCCCTGCAAAATCTGAAAGTGCTCGTGCGAGACCGAGGAGTTCAACGCTGAAGGCATATACAACAGCAACAGCAAGTTTTGATAACGACAGTTAAGCCATGGTATTGTGTCGTGGAAAGGGATTTGGTCTTTCTCGCACGGGTTTATGAGGCAGCCTTGAGTATACCAATCTTCAATTTTAGTACGGAGATTAGCGATGACTGCCCGTCGATCTTGATGTGAGAAGTTCAAGGAAGTGACAAAGTGGACTCGTTCGAGAACTAGGCTTTCAATTTGGCGTAGGCTGATAATGTGGCGGTTTACTTGCAGTGTGACGGTAAAGTACGCTCGTTCTGGAGAAGCGTATTCTTCGAGAGAGATACTCGGAAGAGGGATATTCATGTTGGGGTCTGACAACCCTAAAGGCAGTCCGGTAGAGGTGGAGACTATACGATCTAAGGCATAGATACTCCAAAACAACCGATGGCGGTGTTCGATCTGAACAAGCGTAAAGTTCTGATTGTCGAAGAGCTGACGAGTGAGACCAAATATCATAATTTGACGGGTCAAAATTCCAGTGATTATCCATGGCGATAGTCCTCCTGGGTCAAAAAAACAATGTAAGGCCAGAAGAAGAAGTTCTTCTATTGACTCGATATCGTTTCTCGATAGACAGTCTTCGAGAATAGTATGATCGGACACTTGGAATTTAGCGCAAATGTCATCAGACACCTGGCCAATGCGTCTGAGAGTTGTACATCATATTGCCATGACGAGGTAAAGCTTCCTCGAAATGCTATCAAACCTATCTGGCAATGTCATCATAGATTCAACTTCTCCGATAACTTCGGATCGATTTATGAAAGGATATGATCTGTGAATGTGTCGGAAATAGGCATCGACGAGTTGACGCCCAGCGAAAGTCTTTGATGGATCTGAAGTTCCAGCTAGTCCCCCATCTTCCATGTTTGACTGTGCACTTGATGTGGTACCATCAGCTCCATTAGCTGTAGGCGTCGTTGGTATGGTAGTGCCGTTGAGACAGACTGATAGCCATGTGGCCATGTCTTCAAATTTTCTCTTTCCCAAAACCTGTTCCGACTCTGAGAAGGAGCATTGAACTCCAGCGCTGGTGCAAAGTACGCAACCCATCTCTTCTCTTACGCATTTTCTCTTCATGTGTCTGCATCGTATGCATGCTGATGTTTCTGCGCCCCGTTTTCCTGCCCGGGTCGCTGGCGCTTGGGGTCGTCCGAGGCGAAAGCGATGGAGCGAACCCTCCATGATACTCCGTAAGAATTCCGTAATCTGGGTTTAGCCATGGGGCGAGATAGGGAGATGTTGCGGACAGAAGTTTCCAAGAATTTCTGGTTATGGTTAGTTGTAGATGTGTAAGTGGGATATAAGTGGGATAAGTGGAGGGAAGGTGCGAGCACTTCTTGCGTGCCATGTACTCGCTTTTTTTTGGGGGTCTGAGAGTGGAGCACACTAGACCTCTAAAAGAGTGGAAATGTCTTAGCAGCTTGGGTTTTATGGGTGTCGTCGATATGGATTTAGCGCCTCACAGACTTTCAGCGTGCCATCGAGCGTGTCTTGGGCCGTTTTCAGGAAGGCATATTTAACTGGAAGCAAATACAAAGCAAGAGGATCACTGAATTCCAACTTTCTAGAAACCCTCTGGGTGGCCTGAACACCCCGCAAAAACTGGTCTCCACTCTCAGTTGCGTAGCTTTATAAACAACAAATGTCAGCTTTTCCAATTTGCCTGGAACCTTCAAACTTTGCGAAGCCTTTCCATTTCGCAGCTGCTAGTAGGCAGCTGATTCTACTACACGCGTATCCTTAATAGCGGGGTGGCCCCGCCCTCGATGCGGCCGCAAAGAATTTTGTGATCTACTGTTTTGAGTTGGAGCATTTCCATCTCGTTAATAAATGATATGTCATACAAAGTACCTGTATACGTATTTACTCCAATAATATACAACCCTCCCACCCCAAACGCCAACCAGACGCAGTACTAATGCACACCCCCAAACCTAAACCACTTCTCCTCAAAACCCCTCAACTCCTCATACGAATCCCACTCCTCCCTCCTCACAACCTCATCCCCCCAGCCCTCAAAAGCAGTCAATTTCGTAACCATCCCCGGATCATACACAACCCTAATCTCCGTCCCATCGCCCACATTCGAATTCCCCCCCTCAACACTCCCATACGTCGTGCCCTCTACAAACCTATCCCTCTCCGCACTATGAATCCTAGTCCAAAGCGGTCTCCCAAACTGCGAGTGCTTAATAAGATTAGCATGCACAAACGCCCACCTCCCCTCCATATCAGCCTGCAACATCGTATGTCCACCCATTTTCGTGGCGTCGTTACCAGCAGCTGCATTAAGGCGTGCGGGTCCATGCCAGGACTTGCCCAACAACAATGCCGCAGCGCGGAACGAATCGCGGTCGCCGCCCATGAACCCATAAAAATCCTCATGGTGAAGAGCAAAGAATTCCACCAGCCAAAGTAAGTCCTGATGCCGCGCGCGGTCAATGAAAATCTGCCCGCTCTCGCCTTCGAATTCGTTCCTACATGGAATGCCGATAAGTCGCCACAGCGGGTTCGTGGCATGGGATTTCGTGTAATCGGGCCAGAGCAGTAATCCCGTGTTTTGCCACCATTTGTTTTCGAAAAAGTCCTCTGGCTTGCGGAGGGCATAACTGTCTGTATCCAAGTATAGGATTTCGTTGAAGGAGGACTGCTGTATAGCAGCGCCTTTGATATGGAAAGCTTTCCATCCCTCCCCCTTCTCCAGCCCCTCGACGAGGCGCACCGTAACTTGTGAGCCTTCGCCTGAGAGATGCGAAAGGTCTTCTAGTAGCGTTTTATCGTTTTTGGATAACTCGGAGGAGAAGTGGAATATTTCGATGGGGAGTGTGCAGTTATAGCTCCGCAGCAAACGGACATTAGTCTGTGCGCGCACGACGGCGTAGCGGTCCCCGGCTGCCATTACGATGCCTCTCCCCTCATGCTTTTCTCCTTTTACAAAAGCTTTAGCTTGCTTTTTCCGTAAGTGAGAAACGATTTCGGAGCGCCAGGAAGCGATCTGAGAATCCGGTAACTCGCGCCATTTCTCAGCATTCTCTTCCACGCCCCCGACGTCGAAATTAACTCCCTTCGTCGGACAACTCTTTTCATTCTCCCTCACAGCTTCCTCATAGCTTTGAATTGGCCGTTGAGAGAATTCTTCTAGGATGAGATCGAGTTTTGTTTTTTGAGGTGCATCAGCTGGGGGAGCGGATGAGTTTGAGTTGGAGGGCTGAGAGGGGTGGTGAAAGTAATCGTGTTGTTTTTGCGGGAGGTAGTCTGGCAGTGTGGAGAGTTTTGAGTGGTAGAAGGCGAGGATGAAGAGGATGATGATGAGGGAGGTGGCGATGATGCGGGTTTGGGAGCGCATTGTTGTGATGAGTGAGTGTGGTAAAAGGGGGCGTAGGGCTTAGGGGCTTGGCTTGGGTCTAGATGTGAAGCCAAGAAGCGAGGAGTGAGTGCCGATTGTAATACTTGGGCTCCTTGTATCGTGAAGATTCAAAACCCCGCCTGGAAATCCTCTTATGGTGGTGTTCCCGTGAGATCGTGAAGTTTTCAAAATGAGAGAAATTGGTGGAGAGATACGTCATATCCCCCTAAAAAGCGCTCATTGTATAGGTATCATGGTTTCTGACCGTGTAGCTTGCGTATCCGGTATCCAAATTATCGAAATGATGTTTCCAAAAGAAAAGTGAATATGTCAATGATATTTATCTTCTGAATTTTGAAAGCTGTCCAAACATGTTGGAGACCCATGTCCGCGGCCGCATGCTTACGCGCGGCTCCTTTGAAGGAAGCCAGCCCTATTTTTAGCGTGCATTGGCGACAAGCCACAGCTTAGCCGAGCCCCTGAGCGCTAAGATGATTTTCAGGAAGGGTGTTCGTGTTGCGTCAGGAACGAATGTTATATTTTGGAGCAAAAGTCAAGAAGCCGATTTTACGAACGTAAGGAACTGCAGGTGCAGTAGCAATTTTATTTCTCATTCTCTCATCAACTACCTAACCATGAGCAGCTCAGCTATCACCCCACCCCTCAACCTCCCTCTCCCAATCATCAACCGTCTCCTCCCTCTTCACTTCCCTCCCCTTCTCTTTCCCCCCAGCTCTGCCCAACACAGCAAACCCACTCTGATACCCCACCTCCCTCTCCCTCTCCACAACCCTCCTCCCCACCCCCTTAGCAACCTGACTCCATCCTCCCCCACTAACCCCATAATCCTCCCTCCTCACCACATTACTACTCCCATCAACAGCACACATCACAGTGTCCTTTGCCAAATCCAGCTGTTTAACTTTCTTCGCCACCGCAGACTTAAGGGACTGGATACTTAGTTCGAGTTTGTGAGAAGCGAGGAAATGGGTTGGGAGAGGTTTGACGATTATATCCCCACTGGGCAAGAAACTGATATCGAACTCCACGAATCCCCCAGCTAGGAACTCGGGATGTAAATCAGACCTCAATTCATCGATCGTTAACCCGAACTTCGGATTCGCAAGTAAGAGAGCATTAAACGGTTCCGCGCTACTAACCAATCCCTTACTCGAGCTCGGTTCAGAAGCCGTGGTGGCTACAGGCACAGGACGGAGTTTAATGCATTGCGCGAGAGTTTTCATGGGTGCTGATACGAAGCGAGGAGTTTTGAAGACGCAGACGTGCCGGTGGGGTTCTGGGTCTTGAGACTCGCTGTCGAGGCCGAAGTCTTCTGCTAGGGCGTGGATGAATGCTCGGTGCGGGGCGGGCATTGGTTTGAAGCGGAGGCGTTTTTCGTCTTTGTCTGCTGCGAAGACGCGGAATTCACGTTCTTGCTGTTGGCAGAACTTTGGTGAGTCGCGGAAGAGATCGAGGGTTGTGGTGGAATAGGGGATGTGGTCGTCGGTGTGTGTGGCGGGGTCGATGTTCAAGGCAGCTGCTAACTTGGCGTTACGTTGCAGCTTTAGACATTCGTCGTTGCATTCTAGTGTCTTTTGAGTGTTCCCTGGGGAGGATTTAGATGCTAGGCATTTCACGGCTTGTTTCTGGTGTTGGCAAGCGCAAGTGATGAATGTCTTCGCTTGACAAGGAGCCAACTCTTTACACGGGTAAGGAGCATGGCATGGATCCGAGCAAGTGTGTTCGCAGACTGTTTTATTGCGGCCGCAGGGTTGCACACAAGGTGAAGTTGCATCTTCGCATTGGCCTGGTCGATGGCAGGGTTTTTGGCAGGTGTGAATGCCACATTTCAGCTTCTTCGCGCAAGGAAGGCCACAGCGGACTTCGGTGAACCAGCAGGGTTGGTTCTTGAGGGTTTTCTTGCCGCAGATGCAAACTTTCTCGACGAGGAATGGGCATTTGGGACAAGATTCTGCGTCGGGGTGGCATGTGTGCTTGATCTGGGGGTGGCCACAGGTTCGTTGGCGAGTGCATTCATAGGGACAGGCTGGAGGTTGTGTTCCGCATGGTTGTGGAGGGTGGAGAGTTGTTCGGCCGCAGGCACAGCTGATTTCGTCAAATATAGCCTCGAGGCAGGAAGAGCAAGGCCCTTTGTGGCATAGTTCTTGACATGAGTGATTTCCACACTTTAATGGACGGCCGCAAACCTTCAAACAGATGTGCTCAGCTTCAAAATTCTCATCTGCTCTTGGTGCCGCATTCAAAGCACGATGCTTCCGCTTCGATGCTTGCCGTTCGCTAGCTTTCTTTTCTCCAGGGCAACATCTCTCGCCACACTCATGTCTGCCACAGTTCAAAGTTGCTCGGCATACACGTATGCAAGATGGAGGCTCCTCGGTGCCTTGATGACATATGGTGTTGTGAGCAGTTCTTCCGCATCGGCAAGCAATCTCAACTGTCTCTAAACATGGTCTGCACTCGCCCTCGTGGCAAGGTTCCTGGCACAGATGTCCACATGCAAGCTCTTTCTGGCATTTCTCCTTACAGTGGGGAATAGGAGCCGAGCAATCCTTTCGAGGTTCGTCCAATAGCTCCGACAACGAAGTCTTGCCACAAGGGCAGTGCGTGACCACATCTGGCGAGAATGGGCAATGTGCAGGTTCCAGATCTTGAACGTGACAAGCCTTCTCGCAGAAATGATCTGGATTTCCGCAGTCGTAAGGCCGTTTGCACTCAGCACCACAATTGAAAGATCCATTCCACGTATCGCCGTCCCGCTGACTCTCAATTTCATCGTCTCTCTCCGAGCAAGGAATAGCTTTCTCAACTCTCCCACAATAACAGCGAGAATCAATTAACACCTCACAGCTACCACAAAGCCCCTCATGACATCCCCTCTTACAATTGTGTTCCCCGCAAGGAAGAACATCATCACAAATTTGCCCACAGCTCCATCCACCCTCATAATTCGTGTCCTGGCACCTTCTTGTAGACACCTCCTTCCCACAGAAACAAGGCAAAGAAGGACCCATGTGCCCACAAGGCGGACAAGGCCCAGCATGGCATATCAACTCACAAGGGTGAGGACAATGTCCCGCCCTAGGCTTCGAGCAAGTCTGTCCACAGGAATGAGGTGGTAATCCAGCAATACTCCGCGGCTCGACTTCCTTTGCACACCAACATGTATATGAATTCGGCAAATCATCTTTCGGGAGATTACATCCGGGGCAACGCCATTGTCTCGGTGGCGGTAGTTCTCCATTGTCGACTGCTCGTTGCTGGTGCGTTGAGACTTCATTCTTAGACCACCGCTTCACGCAAGATAAATGCAGTACCGACCAGCAAGTCTTGCAAGTCCAGATTTTGGAGTTAGGCAGGACTTCGTTCGTACAGATAACGCATTCATATTGGCCATTTGCGATATCTTCGTGGGTTCGAGTGGCGATATCTGGGGCTTGCGATTTGGACATTCGGCGAGGGCGGGGTGCTTGCAGTTGTCTTGCTCGAGGAGCTACCGGCTGGCCTGGTACAAAGACGGGAGCATCGCCTGCTAAGGAACCTTCTGCTGAAGCTGGAGTATTTGCTGTGAGTTGTCCGCCGAATGCTCGCTGGCCGTTCACCATAGGTTGTGCGCCGCCTCTCCTGCCTCCTCGTCCCAGTCCTCCGCGTCTGCCACGTCCTCCTCTATTCGTACTCGAGTTCGGGGAAGGTGCTGGAGATGGATCGGGTGCTACTGAAGCTGGTCTGAGGGCGAGGGATGCGTTTGCGGCTGGTGGGGCAGGAGTCGCATTGCCTGATGCCCCTCCTCTATTACCGCCTCGTCGTCGGTGGCGGGGTGCTCGATTTCGTCCCGCTTGGGGAGGAGCTTCAACGGCCGACATATTTTGGGGTTCAACAATCGTAGTTATCGATTGGGAAGCCGTGGTGGTGTTAAGAGGCTTCCGAATCGAATTGGGTGGCGGTATCTTTGCTTGGTGACGGTGATGCTCTAATATTTTTGTAATTATGATTGTGATCGGGTGTTCGTGAATCCAATACAAGCAGTGCGCCTTGGAAATACGGCGTCTTCGGAATAGAAAGAAAAGAAAACAAGGCCGTCAAAGGTGAAGCAGTGAATTATTTGTTGATTTCTAGGGAAGAGCACAAGGCTGACTTTTTATGTGGCAATCGACTTGGGTGATGGAAGCTAGCAGGCGGGCTCTAGCGAAGGCCCGCAGCAAAGAAGAGTCACAGCTGAGTCATTGAAGCTGATGTATCATTTACGATCATATGCATGGATTGGGATAGCGTACATACAGCTGCAGCATGCAAGTGCTGAGTTTCGTCGAATCAATTTGCAGGGGAAGCCGTTCGGAAGCTTTCCAATCAATGTGGCCAAGAATAAATATGACAGCCTCGATGAGGGGTAAGGCTAGACTAAAGTGCCTTCAGGGTCACTATTGGACAATGGATATCTGAATTGAGTTGAGAAACCCGGGTCATTGCCACGGGATAGAAACGCCTTGATTGATTCCAGGTCTAACTATTAAGCCCCGTCTCCAGCTCCAGTAACCAGACAGGAGCGCATACAGCAAAATGCAAATGCAAATGCAGCTCAACTCGACAAAACAATGCGGTGCAATTGTCCTCACCCTGTACAGTAAAAACGTATGGTATCATAGAAACAGCACAATCTCGCCCCGGTCATTTCTCTTCATCCTCAGGCTCCTCCAGAGCTCCTTCTCCTCTTCGCCCTTGCTCAGCCCCACTCCAACTGCATTCCTGTCGCGGTGATACCTCTTGAGTGCCTTGTTCATGCTCAGGCCTCTCTCACTCTCGGGTCCCTTGTTGATGTAACTGAGCAACAGCTCCGCTCTGGGCTGGTAAACTACCATTTGGGCCTCCTCATCTTGAACAGCGCCTTCGTCATTCATTGGCTGGTACTCAATCATCTTCCGTGCTGGTCGTTCTGATGCCTCACGGTGTTTTCGGTGCTTCCTCTTGGGTCTTTCCTCGGAGGAATGCTCACGGGATGGTCGAGTACTGATCAATGACATGATGTTGTTGCTAATAGTATCGACACGGCTTCGGCCACGCTTAGAGTGTTTTGATTTCTTCAATGGGCTTCCAGGCGATGCATCAGCTACGTCGCCGCCGGAATAATCTGGAGACGGTGGGAATACTGAAGGTCGCGAAAGTAGCCGGTTGAGGCCGCCAGTCAATCCAGAGTGAAGAACAGGTGGGGCATCGGTCATGATTTCGTCTCCCCCGCGGGGTGATAGATCCCGAGTGTCGACATGTAGACGTTTGCGCTTCTTATCTTTCTTCTCTTCCTTGCTCAGATGCTCACGCTCCCTGCGTTCTCTCCGTCGTTCCCGGTCTCGCTCCTCTTTTGGCGCTGGTGTCTTGAATCCCTCAGTTGGTACTGGCCCGTTCCCGTATTCGATAAGATCCGACACACTATGACCGGCATCCTCAAAGCGGACTCTGACCAAATCCCGATCGTGATTCTCTTCCGGCGCTTCTTCAGGCGCTTCTTCAATCAAATTCATGGGCTCGGGGGCCGGCAGCTCCAATCGGGATTGATTTGGAGTACTATCAACAAGGAAGTCGAAGACATTGACGGGATCCGACGATAACTGGAAATCGGGAGCAGCGGATGGCGGAGTGGGAGCCTCTGGCATGGGAGGATCGACGATCGTAATATGCGAATTGTGGTGGTACTCGTCTTCGGCATCCTCGACATATGCCTTGTGTGGTACAACGGCCCTGGAATTGTGTTGATTGTTTTGCCTGCCCTTCTTCTCCTTCTCCGGTCTGTAGAGGGCGCCTTGATATTTTTGCGCTTCGGTGATACAGCTCTCGGGGCTTGTTAGTCGATGTAAGACACTTGCGCAGTCAGATACTTACAGTGTGAGCGCGGTACTCGGTCCCTTGGAAATGTACCATGCAGTCGAGACAAGTAAAGGATGCGCCGCGACATTGATTGCGATGAGGGTCGAGTTTCTTCTTGGTGAGGACGTCTCCGCAGCCCTAGAGGGAGGTCAGCACAGGTTCATGGCCCGACGGGGTGGTGGTGTTTCATGGCGCGTAGACAGAGTTGGGTAAACAGACCTCGCAGGAGAAAGAGACCATGGTGAAAATTTCGGATGGACGATTTGTGGGATGTTTCTGCAGCGTCGACTTGGGGATGAAAATTGGGATGATTGATTGCGCAGGAGAGTTGGTCGGATTGTTCAGAACAGATTGTGTATGGCGGGGGAAAGTAGGGGGAGGTTCGTAAGGGGGTTATGGTAGTTGTAGGAGGATGTTTCTAAGAAGTATCGCCGTATCTTAGCCCTGGCCCTGGCACTGGCCAACCCTATTTCTGGCACCCAGGATTAGGATTATGATTGCGGGCTGTTGCGGGCTGTGGCACTCGAGGGCTGCAAGGTCGCGTCGTCGTGTGCATGAGCTGATCAGCGTCTGTGTTTGGTCGAAGGAGTGAGGGACGGGCTGTGATTTGTTGGTGGCATGGTGTGGGAGCCAGTGGGAGCCAGGGGAAAGTTGTTTTGGTGTTTGGCAGGGAGAAGAAACTTCGCTTGGCTGGCGAATGGAGAGAGTGAAGAAAAGAGAAAGTGGTTCTCACAAATCAGCTGAGGAAATCATTCAGGGCCAGGTAATTGAAGCTATTCCCGTTGCAGCGCAATCATTGGGCTGCCCTATGCCCCTATCCAATGCTCTGGCGGGTGAGTGCATCATCTTGAACTTCTCCAGTCGGTTGCTCACCATCACGAGCCCTACTGCGGGATACGATCTGATTCCCCTGAGTGTGATCCAACTCTGCCTTGCAGCTCATGTCTACTCGCAACACCACAATAAAGCAATATAATATGGTACCATAGTAGATCCGTAATTTATTTAGGTTATTGTCCCGAATATGATAATATGATACTGCACGCCTCTTAAACCCCCCTATCTCCCGCTCTCAACCACGCTATTGGGCCCTTATCCCCAGCGCCGCAGCTTACCCGCTTGACGGTATTATCCGCATAAACGGGTCGCAATGATGGCGCCCAAATTTCATCTTGCAGTTTTCATGCAACTTCATCCTGCCCTGCACTCTGCCTCAGCATCTATCTGCAGCAAGACGACCGCACGACCGCACGACTCAGCAAGCAAGGCATAACTGCAATATTCTCAGGCTCCCCTTCCGCTGATAGCCTGATACTCGCACGCCGGCGAATGATGCCCCGCTGAGACAACTGTCAAGTGCTTGTACCGCGCCACGAGACACCATCACCAGGCAGCCCAGGGCGAAACAATTAAACTCTTTATCCTACCTTCTCCTGCGCGACACAAGAACGATGTCTTCCCAAGACAACTCCAGCAACTATCTCCAGCAGATGACCAGTCTCTTCAGCTCCGTGGCAAGCTACATGCGTCTCCCGGTCCTGGTCTCCTCGGTACACTCACACGTTCTCTTCTCTTCATCCTTCTGATTAATTAAAATATAATCGCGGCGCGGCGCGTTTCCGTTCCATGTCAGCATCATACTTACTATGGCGGCAGGGCATCGCTGCTATCCTGAGCTCCCTGCTGTACTTTAAGCAAAAGCAAGTTTTTTCTTCACCGCCTTCGTACGCAAAACTAACAACATTCCTCAGAGCGCTCATCTACCCCTCCCATGTCCCGAACCTCGCCCGCACTGAAGTCCCCCGACCCTCCCAATTCGGCATCACAGACTTCGAGGAGCTTATGATACCTACCCCCGATGGTGAAAAGCTATCTGCATTCTACATCCGTGGGCCTAGGACTAGATCGAAGAAGAATACGACGGTGTTGATGTTCCATGGCAATGCTGGTAATATCGGGCATCGGGTACCCATCGCGCGCATGTTTGTGCAACGGATGGGATGCAGTGTGTTTATGCTAGAGTACCGTGGCTACGGACTCTCTACGGGTTCTCCAGACGAAGCTGGGTTGATGATTGACGCGCAAACGGCTTTTGATTATTTGCGACAAAGAGCGGAGACTAGAGATAATGATATCGTGGTATTTGGGCAGAGTCTAGGAGGGGCCGTAGCCGTACAGCTTGCGGCGAAGAATCAGAACGATGAGAAGTTCATTGGACTGGTGTTGGAAAATACTTTCCTTTCTATGAGGAAGCTTATTCCCTCGTAAGCTGATATCCCTCCCTTTGACGGACACAGAAAACTAACAAAGCAGAATCATCCCACCAGCCAAATACCTCACCCTCCTTTGTCATCAAGTCTGGGCCTCCGATACCTTTATCCCCGGCATCACCGAACTACCAATCTTATTCCTTTCCGGCCTACAAGATGAAATGATACCGTATGTGCTTTTTCTTTCTTCTTCACCTCTTTGAATGATGACGAATATCCCATCCACAAAACCTGATGTCCCTTCGGGGACTTGATTATCCAATTCGAGAAAACTGTCTGACACTTTGCCTCTCCCCCTACTTTCTCACAACTCTCCTCCGTTATCAAACTAACGGAAGCCCAGACCCACACACATGCGTCGACTCTACGAACTCAGCACCTCCCCCACCAAGATATGGAAACCCTTGCCCGGTGGAGATCATAATTCCAGTGTTCTGGAGGATGGGTATTTCGAGAGTATCGAGGATTTCATTGCGAACTTGGATACGTCTGAGAAGAAAAGCTAGGCCTCCGTGGTGAAATAGAGTTTGAATGAAGAGATTGCTGTCGAGCATTTTGGCGTGGCGTTTTGGGATTTAAATAGGGTTGGCATGGATAGGGATTGGGCTGTATGATAAATTGGATGAAGGGATAGGAATATCAAGTATGATGCAAAAAGTCATAGGTTGAGCGCCTACCCTTTCACACTCTGAACCTAAGGCTGGTCTTATGCGTACCATCTCGAGTGAGAATTTCCCCGGGCTCTTTGCTATACTAAGATTTTTGTTGCAAATCGTAACCCCACAACACAGTTTATTCAATAGCTCTTTCCCTTATGCTTACACCTAGGACCTTTGACCTAGAGCCTACCGGAGGGTAGCTATTGCAAGTCGCAGCTCTTGAACCCAGCTCATTGAATAACAATTGCCTCTGAATCGCCCACACCACTTACCATCAACTCCCTTTTAAGAACACGGGAAAAGCGGGCGTGTTGCAAGTCGCGGCCTTCGAACACAATGTATTCAATGACAAAAGTGCTCTTCTTCGCCTACTTATACGTGCACTTGCTTATTAGAAAGCCCGTTCAGGGGCACGGAGAGGATTCGTCGCAGCTCGCAGTCTTTGAGCACGGGCTATTGAATAACAATTGTATTTCTCTTGAGTGTCTATAATCCCTGACAAGCCTTGCCCCCGAGCCCTAGATACGGTTGTTGCCAGTCGCAAACTTTAAGCGCAGGTTATTCAATAGCCGTTGCCCTTCCTTTTACCCTTATTACTGTACTTAGATCTATAATCAACCCTGCGTCCCTGAACATTGGAAGGACTTTGGTGCAAGTCGCTCTTCTTCAACATGGTTTGTTCAATAGGGCTTTGCTCACTTCACCCTTCATTCCAAACCCTGGAATAGTCTAATTATATTTAATCTGTTGCACTGCGCATTTTCGAACTAACTCTGTTCAATCTTTTCCTGCGATTATCGCTCCTTAAAGAGAAATATTGCAAATCGCAATTCTTTGAAGCCAAAAACTTCAATGCCGCAACGGGCTTAGTGGACGGTTAGAGCTTTTGAAGAAAGGTGTATTGAATAAGTTCTAGTTCAGGGCTGGGAGGTAATAAACACCAATGGTTCTGAGTAGAAGGGTTTGTTGCATATCGCTCTTCCTTGACTAGGTCTATTCAATTCTTACTTGGATGTTTGGGAATAGAGCCTTTACATATGAGTATAGGAAAGTTTCGTTGCAAATCGCAGCTTCCAGACACAGTTTATTCAATAATAATGGTTTCTGTTATTTCTATACCTAAGAGTAGGAGTATTACAAGCTGCACCATTAAACACAGTCTATACAATCCCCTTTCGCTATTGTTGCTCCCCCAGGCTGCAGTATTGCAAGTCGCAATTCTTTGAAGCCAGATCTTTTATTACCCGCCGGATCTAGCGTAGACATGGGTATACAGGGGAAGGAGAGCGAATGATATTGAAGATAGCTTTGTATTGCATATCGTACTTCCTCAGCACGACTTATTCAATGGCAGTTATCATTTGCGTGTATTATGGGCTATGAGTGAGAGGGACCTATTGGGGGCTAGGTAGCAGCTTGTATAATATACAGAGGACAAAGGCTACGTAAATAATACTTGACAGTTACCCTATACTTTCGTGCAGCCTAACCGTTTTGGAGCCTCCTGAGAGGCTTGCTGCAAGTCGCGGGTCCTTAAATGAGGCTATTGAATAGTATTTAACTTTAACGCCGACCTCTTTGTAAGCAGCGAGGGGAAGGGATACGGCAGGATACCGTCTCTGATTTGGAAACCAGGGAGAAGTGTTGCAAGTCGAAGCTCTTCACTCGCCTTATTCAATGGCGATTCTCCCTACTCCCATTTATACTTCTGTTTTGCTAGGACGATGATGCAAATCGCATATCTTAAACAGCGACGATTCAATAGTTGCTTGCCTTGACTCGGCTTTACCCCGTTTGAAAAACATTTGCTGCATATCGGCCAGACTATCTTACGGCATATACACAGTGCTTCATGTCGCCAAAGCACAACTAAAAATATTCAATATATTTAAACCTCCAACATCCTCGACTCGGGCTCTGTTATATATTTGCTGCAAATCGCAGGCTGCCAACTTGCTCTAATTAATAATTTGGCGTATATCTCGTCCGGGAATTTAAACTCTAGGAAAGATGGATAATGCTGCATAAGGTAGTGAAAGAAGCTGAAATACTGCCCGAAGTTCATGGGGTTGAGAGGAGAAAGGGGCAGCGTGGTAAGTGAGGTCAGCAGTATGCTGCAGATCGTAGTCTACCAACCAGGGCAATTGAATAGTTCCTAGTACTCAATCAGCTGCCATAGGAACTTGCGAGCGCTTGATGAATGGCTCGAGTCAAACTATGAAACCCCCCATGCGAGGTTTTGCAAAAAAAGGGGGGTTAAGCGAAACGTCGATTCGAGGATTTTGCTGCAAATCGCAGCTTACAAACTCGCGCTATTCAATGGTTCTCTGTAACTACAACAACTGCAACTGCAACTCCACGGTCGGCCAAGAGGGTGAGCTATATAAGATGCCGGATCGAAATTAGATATTCGTTGCAGATCGCAGCCTATAAGCCAAGGCTATTGATTGACTGCATACTTACATTCAGCTCAAAGCAGCCTTCTGTTATTAGCTCTCACGGCCGAGTGGCTAATGCAACATACAAGATGGTAAACTACCAGCATTGAAGAAAGGATGGCAAAGCGAATTCCCCAGATGGGAGGTTTGCTGCATGTCGCATTGGCAAACAGGCCTATTGAATACTCATTGCATTTGGGCTTCCTTTATAAAATACAAGTGTAATACAATTCGAAGTCTCCACTTCCTAGATCGGGAGTTTGCTGCAAGTCGCGGTAGTTGGACAAGATTTATTCAATCAATTGCTATACTATGACTTTCCCCAAGAAACTGCAGTTCCGTTCCGCTGACGCCAAGTACAAGCTCAGTAGCAAATACTGTTTCCAAACTTTAGATGAAAGGCGGCCGTTCTTTCGAGGCATGTTAGGCACTCCCTTGAGGGTTTGCTGCTAATCCTCAAGTCTTCAAGTGTCTCACTTGAGCCACTTTTCGTTTACAGGAGATACTGAATAAGATCTATTCGTGGGGTGCGACTTGCAACTGAAGCTCAACCCGAGCCAGCAGTGGGGCTCTTATCGTAAGCAAAGGCTATTCAATAGAGTCTATTATATATTTCGATATGTAATAAAATTGGCAATATTTAGATTTAAAACTCGCGAAGATATTAATCTATGATATTATACGCCTTGAATTTCCCGAGTACCAACGATTAAGGCATTAGGATAGAGGAGTTTCCAACATTATCAACTATTATTAATCAAAATTTTAATAGTAATGTTTATAGTTAGGAATAAAATTATTACGAATTAAAGGTTATCAATTATATAACTTGATAATTCTACTTCCATCCCTCAAAATTTTCCACAAGCCTTCAGATAGAATGCCAGAGTCTTAAAACAGTCTTTACTATCACATAATTTTTAATGTATCGACAGCTAATTCGAGCTCCAATGTGGTACACTCTACCACAATCTCTTGTACAAGTGTCACCTCGTATTTCTCGGTAAATTATATCTATCCTAAACTGGCTAGATTGGAGACCACGATTGCCTACAAGACTTACCTAGGTATTCTTAAGCTCGCCCAGAATATGCTCCAAAACCTAGAGTTATCCAATGGGCTCTGTCAATGGCTGCGAACTGCAACAAATCCTAATTAGAAGCTCAACAACAACGGCCTATTATTACTCCCCAATCCTAGCCCGAATAAAATCTTCTTCTGTGCGGAAAGACGAGCAGAGCTCCTCTATCAACAACTTTTAGTGAGTTGTGGTGAGTAAGGGTGACCCGGAGATGAGAGCAATAGTAGATGTGCCAGGCTCAGGGGGATCCTCTTTTAGCTCCTTTGAGGATCGGTTATTATGTCCATATTGTCAGTATATAGAGCTTTTAAACTCACGCTGTTTGTAATGTGTTTGTAATGTACCCACGTCTTCGAGCCTATTGGGATATCCTGACGGTGGCCCCTCGCTCCCCTGTCACGTTTATTAAGAGTCCTTGCCGGAACCCAGTTGGAGGCCCTGATACCTTCTCAAATGAATTAAGCTTTTGGATTCAATCTACTACGTATAAAGCTGGTTACTTGACTGGGCTCTGCTGCAAAATTTGATTTGATCCGAAATCAATGGTTACCTTCAGGATTCCATCTTTCTTTTATCTCAAGCTTGTGTTTCCCCATCAGTACTCTCAGCCTCTGTTGATAACCTTAAACTAACCACAGAGGCAACCAATGCGATAACAATGGAAACCCATGGCGTCCACTGATCAGCCGTCCAAAAGACCCTCAGGAAGTCCAATCCAGAGGCATAAATCTTAAGTTCGCCGATAATGAACTGTATAAAAAATAATATAATACTAACTACCAGAGCGAAAATCCAGCTATAGGATAGTCCCTTATATACCCATGCAGCTGAAGTTTCATGGGAACCTATCATAGAGAGCTTTCCAACGCCAATAATTAAGGTTATTATGCCGCAGAGAACTCCTAATATATTGGCTGCGAGCTTAAGCCCGGAGAACGTGTCCAGCTGGCCTCCTGTGATTAGGGCCGCTCCTGAGTTACGTATTCTGGTGGTAAGGCTGGCGCAGAGCTCCGTACATTGGGTAATATTCTGCGGTTGGAAGATTCCACTTGTGGTATTACGCGATGCACGGGTGTTGGCACTCATCGCAATATTAGAAATTACAGCACCAATTAAGGACAGCACTTCCCATAATAGAGCGAAGACGCCAAATAAGGCAGAATGGAAGCTTCATCAGGCACCAACTTTTATGGGGCAGATCACATGACACGGTCCGTTCCCCCTCTCTCTCTCTCTTTCGGTCACGTGCCACTTTCAAACACGGTACACTTCTTGCTGCTCCCGCTTGTTACTTTCTCTTCCCTCCAGCGGGTTCAATGTCGTATGAGCCCCCTTTCGTGCGACTCGCTCCGACGTCCTAGAGGAGCAGTCGAGGACCAGGACGCAGCAATGCTACGTTCAACCTGTAGCAGTCATTACCCCGCCATCGCTCAGTATTCTAAATCTGCCCTACAGAGGTGTCTGCACAGCCTGGCTTTCCTTGATCCTGATATAACTGCCTCGATTCTTTTCTTTGCATCGCCCAGCCTTGGCTGAGAAAAGCGCGGTACCGGTGGGTGACTGCCGGATTCGCATCACTTCATACATTGTCGTCTCCAAAATTCATAGTCTCGGGAATTCCCTTCTCATCGTCTTGTTCGCCATTCTACTTTTGCTTCTTTCTTCACTAGGCGCCTCAAATATGTGCCCGTGCTCCTATGAGCTCTTCATCTGGGAGTCCAGATGTGTTGAACCGCCGAGAATTCGCCGCGATTGCCGTTGTGCAACCTATCACTGCAGATTTCTCATACATCCGGCCCCCAAGATCATGAATGATTATATAATTTTCAACTGGGAAGACATTTCACAGCCCCCGTCGTTCCGAAATATCCAGTCCAATCATGCCCCCCCTGCAGCAGCTGTACAACCCATCAACATTTTGCAGCATTTGTATATAGCATTGCCCCCTCCCAAATATACTATGGAACAGGTGGATCTTCAAATCATTCTGAAAAGTCAATACATTCAATTCTTGTACTAAATATTGTTCTCTGGCGCTATCAGGCTGCAATACCACCGGAATGCCCAACTGCACTCAGTATCCAGGTCTCCAGCCCGATTCAGATATATCTGGAATTGGCGTCAGTACTTCAGACCAAGGCTCAAGTATTCGCTGACCCAAATTTTACAGGTCCTCAGTGCTTTCATGGCAACTGCTTATCTCACTCTTGTCTGCTGTGTCGCAAAAGCAATAATCGACCATAAAAGAATCATAGGAAATGCAAATGGGACCAGCAGACGGCTTGATCGATGGGCCTTCGCTTTCAGAGAAGTTGTTATTATTTTGAGTGATCAACAAGTCATTACTGGCATATCGATTCTTTTCGGCGGGTTCTCTCAACTACACTCAGGACTATCTATTTATCACTGGGAAACCGTGGTCAACCTGGCAGTATCCATCCCCTCTCCTTGTCTCGCTCTCTTGGTTTTGCAATACTGAATTTTCCGAGTTGTACTCTATGTTCTTGGGTTCCTGCTCGTCGACTTAAATATGGTGCTAACTTAGTCTAGTGGTTTTCAACTTCGACACATCTCCTTACCCTCACTGTCCTGAGAGACGAGGTTTCATCGAACTCTCCAGTTAGGATATTCCGTATAATTGGCATGGCAGCCCTTATTCTGATGTACATCCCTGCGGTAATGCCCGTTGGATATATGATGGGAGGCGCGAACTCCATCATACCTCTTAATTTCCCAGCCTGGTGCCTTTACCGACCCAATTTAGAATGGGGCCTTAGCGGCGCAATCATGTACAGGGACAAAACCTCTTTCAACCGGTTCTATATTGCGATCAACGTGTTTGTTTTAGTATACAGTTTTGTATCCAAGCTCCTTCTTCTTGTTTCTGAGCAGTTCTCATTCTCTCATACTCTTCTCCGTATACCACGCGACCAACCTTGGGGATTATTCGAATGGACAATAACGAGGATAAAAAACATCTCATCTTGCAACTCCTGTAGAAGGGCTTTAGGAGCTGTTATGTACAAGCTTGTCTACTCTATCTATGCCTTCCTAGCTGCTGGTAGAGATATGTATAATTCAAAACTGTGGGAGGTATGCGTGTTTTCTGAGCCTTATCTTGAAGTATAGGATATAAGATTACTGACGAAAGAAGATCACATGGCTCTCCTCATGTATTGCTTGGGGGACAATCAGAATCTTCGATACCCGTTTCGGATCAGAATACCCCGGAGTTGACCGCGAGCTCAGCCAGCAGAACGTCTGGAGCTTTGGGCAAGTAGTTGCATTAGGACTGTTGGTCTTGCCACTGATTAGCTTCTTCCGTTCGTACTTCCACATTAAACTTGAAGTTTCAAATCTCACCTAAAATCTAGAAGCTTTCTTCTCTCCCAAGCGAAGTGGTGTTACCCTTCCCTCCAATGTACCCCCTATACATACAGTTTCTTTCAGAAGGACTTTTCCTCGGCAAACAGGGATATTCTCATCTCGAAGGTTGGATACGACTGAACGGGCATCTGATTACGATATCCCTAAAAGCTGGTATAGCAAGCTTCTTTGGCTCTGGTATCTATTTTCTGTCAAGGCTGTAGTGTTCTGTCTTCTGGCCTTTGGGTTTGGTGGTGGTCCGCATAGTATCGTTGATAACAATCCTATAGCTCACGATATGAAGACGGTGCTGGTACCCGTAGCGGTTGATGGGGCGATTTTGTGGCTTTGCACTCTGATTTTCCCGGGATATCGTATCCAACGAGCCAGCTGGAGCACTGGGAAGTTTGGCATGATTCTGTCCAGCACAACTTTTCGGGTCATGGGATGGATCTTGTGCATCGTTGTACCTCTGACTGTGTCGCTGTTATTTGAGTTTATTTTTAATTTTGGGTTTGCGGGTCTCATGGCCCCAGCTAATATATTCCGCTGGTGGGCTTTCTTCCCATAGTGACAGGTAGATCGATTCTTCAGTATTAAACTTTTTCTATTGCTGTTTTGCTACATTTATAGAGGCATTAGAAATATATATTCTTATTGTATTCATTAGCTTCTTTTATACCAATTGAAATCATCTGTATTCTTGTCTTATGTATTGGTTGAATATTCATATTTGTTTTCCCAAATCCCCATCTGCATCTTCCGACTCACCCCACCAAATAAGGCAGCAGCGGGCTTGATCAGGCGCGAACTTTTCTTGTGATGCAAGTCACATATCTCGCCCCACTTAAATCACCGCCAAGCTTCTTGCGATTTCTGCTCAAGATGCCCGAAGAGGCTAGAAGGTCTTTTACAGTTGCTGTCTGCAGTCCTAATTCTGGATATAAGACTGATGTATTTTTTGGATAGGGAATATATTGTATATCGCGGTCTTGAATAGATAAAGATTCTACTATTTCGCCGGCATTAGCTTCGGTTTGTGACGTTACTATTTCGTGGTTCGAATCTGGGACTAAGGTTATTAAGTTTACTCTAATTGGAGTATTGGAGGAGGGGCGAAGCTGGACTTTATTGCGGCTCAGGAAGACGGCTTAGAAGCGAATCTTTCGCACTCACCTTATAGGTACCTCCGTGCAATTTAAGCTTTTGAAAGTTTTAGAGAAGCTTTGCTGCAACTCGTAGTTCCTTGACTAGATCTGTTGAATACAACCTAGTTCTACACCTGAGTATTTACAGGTCCACGAGTGTTCTGCTCTAGAAGCTAGGAATAAATATTGCAAACTGCCGAGCTTTGACTCGCTCTATCCAATCTTCTCGTTCCAATTTCCCGTTTTCCTAGGAAAATTTTGCTGCAAGACGAATTGGGAACAACAACTACTCAATAAATTTTTGCCTTTCCCTTGCTTCCCCTCTCCTTTGCTTAGAATGGAACTGTTGCACATCGCCCTTTTGAAGGTCTAACGCTTCAGTACCGCGAAAGGCTTAGCTCGCTCTAAGCAACGAGCTCCACCGAGGGATCATAGGCTGATTAATTGTATGCTGCACGTCGTACCCTTGAAGCCGCAAGCCTATAATAGGCCTAGTATATGTGTGATAGTACACGTTCTAAGGCTCGGGGCTAAGATCATTCAACGACGCTTGTCTTAAAGCTTGGGCCTGGGCCCGGGCCAGCGAGAGGAAGTACAGCGTCGTCGTTTGGAGGTTGAGGGAACTGTTGCATATTGCCGTCTTTTGACACCCTCTATTCAATGATGCTTTTAGGTAATAGTGACTATCTTCGGTTCAAGTTTAGTGTTCTATGAAGAGGAGTTCCTCTTTGGTGCAAGTCGCAGTCTCAAAACACAGTTTATTCAATAGCAATTATTCTTGTTTGGGGGTAGTGATACTCAGTAGGCTCTCTTACAGCGCTGATATGGTGTTGCAAGTCGCTAAAACACCACTAAATGTATTCAATATATTTAAGCCTTTGGTATCTAGCCCAATTCAGGCACTGCTATATTTTGCTGCAAATCGTAGGCCGCCAACTTGCTCTATTCAATGATTTGGCACGCACCTTGCCCAAGAATCTGGGCTACAAGGGTGACTGGTAAAACTAGCTTTTGGAGGCTTACAGACAGTTGTTGCAAGTCGTATTTTCTAGACTTGGGTTATTGAATAGTCAGTAGTGCTATACGTCAGCCGGAAGGGGGCACTTCGAATGAACGGGAGCTGCTAGCCCTACCCTGTGATAGAGGGCTGGGTGAGGGCTCTCAGTTGAGGTGGGTGTTTAGCTAAAATGGGCTAGCCGGTGATTTTGCCAAGAAGCTTAGTCGGTTTTGTTCAGTTATAGTCTCTAGCTGCTACAAATACTCCATAGCGATGGCTCTATAGCAGCGGCTCTGCTGTAGGTCTTTGTTTAAACCGACTTTGTATCTAACCTTGGCGTATAGTTTTGATGACAGGTTGCTAAAAATTCCAACTAAAACTTTACGCAAAACAAGATCCCAAGAGATCACAAGCCGCATTGCGCATCACCGGTTTTGCGCCTTAGCCCCCTACTTCTTTTTTTTTGTCTCAGACTAGTCCGCGTTTAGGGGATAAGTGTTGCAAGTCGCAGTATAAAAACTAGGTCTATTGAATAGACTTTAAAGATTGCGGTATTTCCTATTAGCTAAGCCTTGGCTGTTCCCCTATAGACTCTCCTGTTGCTGCAAATCGCAGATTAAGAACACGGTTTATTGAATGGAGCTTCGTGTTGGTTAGTAGCTAGAAGGGGCGTAGCCCCTGCACGAAATCAATGCGCAGAAAAGCAGTTGCTGCATATCGCAATATCCAAACATAGTCTATTCAATCGACTTCCGTTTTCTATTATCTGGTTAATTTGAGTCTAAAACAAAATGTTGCAAATCACGGCTACAAAACTAGGGCTATTGAATAAAACATCGTTCCGCTTATGTTATATTTCGGAAGTTCGATTGCTAGCTAAGTCTAGGATCTTAATTCTGCCGCAAGTCGTGGTTGGCAACTGGAGCTATTCAATTCCGTTAAATGGTTGAGGCAGGCTCGATGTAAGTATGTGGGCGAGTATTTCTAGTCCGAGCAAATTCCTTGTTTGACCTTTCTTTGACATTATGTCTCACCTTGAAATAAACCTCACTAATAATGTAGAGTTACGGTGTAAACTCTCCGCTGAAAAGAATATTATTTAACTAATTGTCATATATTCAACCAAGATTCAGAAATATTAAATAATTTTGAGTATTATTTGTGAATAAAATATATTCGAAGTCTTTCCCTTATATAAGGAGAATTGCTAGCGAACACAAATTCTTTATTAAGCAAAAATCATCGAAGTTTTTCTGAAGACTTCGGATAATTATAGGTTTACTTCAATCGAAGCCGGATCACTTCGTACAGCGGTTGTCACTGTCGATTTTACGACTCGCCATCTCCTATCCGATCCAGTTTCTCAGAAAGAACAATGAAAGAATCCCAGTCTATAATTTCAACAAACTTCTCGTGCGGCTCAATCTTACCCTGTAGCGCCTGTTTAAAATATTCCACCTGTTTGATCCCATTAGGTCGATTTGAAAGGCTGCTGCCCAAGGTGGTCGGAAAGTCGAAGGTATAACCGCCCTTCACGCGAATAGGAGTTGATCTCGAGCCCTACTTTGTCAATCAAACTTTTTCCTTGGAGAATTAGAAGAGGCAAGTACTCCAGGTAGGTAGACTTCTACAAGTCTATACTCCTTGTATATCGCCTCTACTGCATATGACAAGTCGTCGAAGTAGTTTGATTTGTTCTCCTATGGCATTGTGATTCGGAGTCCCTCGATCTCAACTGCTCTCTATACGGTAAGGTTAGCATATTCGTTGTGCCACATTTATAGAAATCTCGAGCCCCATTAACATCTATAACCTTGTTTTTTGCGAGCAACTTCTAGATAACCTTCAGAATATAATTATCGAAATAACCGGACACAATTATTACTCCAGGTTCTTGGCCTGATCATATCAATACTAGAAATCGGAGTGCTTTGAAATATGGATTACTGACTTATATCCGGGGTTTCGTCTGGAAGTATATGCATCTTCCATTTAAAAAACGACTTGGTTGCCTTAGTGGCATTTTGCAATGCAGGTATGTAATGAGTCTCGTGGCCAAAGCCTTTATACTCGTCTCCCACATCAGAGACACCTTTTATGATACCAAGTGCCTCAACTCCCGTGAAGCCACACGCTTGTAAGAGTGCACCAGCTTTTATGTCCAAAGCCCCGATATTAAGAAGTTGCTGAATTATAAATATTAGAGCATTCAAGCCCAATTTCAGATGAGAGAACCCCGCTTACAGTAGTTTTAACTCGCTCAAAAATGTACGCTGTAGTCATCCGAACTGCGCTGCCCAATATGAAGTCGTTATACTTCCAATCTTGCCTTTCTATCTATTGGATGAATCTTTCCATACACTCGCCACTAACTCTAAGCATGTATGCATCGGCTAAAAACACCGGCATATTATTCTCCATCTTCCACTTTCCCTTCTCGTAATTGAAAGCTCTATCGCCAAAAATCACATCTTCAAACTTATCGAATTAGTACCATAATGTAAAAATCAATGTCGTGACATACTCGTATCCTTGATCCTTCATCGCAGCACATGTGCCAACAAAAAGAGCGTAGGTAGGCCGTAGGGTAGCAAAAAGAACAGCCGTCTCAGTTGCACAGGACTGAATGCCCTGCCGCGAAGTGCTCGTCATATAGTATGAAAGACTACGTTTGCCATTCAAACACAGATTTGAAGTTTCTATGCCCTGATGTACGAGACCAATTACGGATACAGATTGAATGGACATTAACCTGTTACTCCAACAATATCATTTCATTGCCACGAATCAATCATCCCTTGACCATTCCTCGATGAAGTATTTCAGCTACGAACCGAGCCCTCGCTTTTCCCGTACCTTGTTCCACATCACTTCCTTGGTTTCATTGTCAAAATCTTCAGGATCCGGTCTGAGCCAATGGAAGATGAGCAAATCTGAGTTGGAGAAATTGATCTCATGAATTTCATAGGATTTGTTGTATCCGTGGATGTTTCTACTTAGGTGGTGATAGAGAGCGTCCCCGCGCTGAAAGCTTGGTCACGCGTCGTAATCGGGCTTGAAATGGGTGATTAGAAAATAATTTCCTGTAGTCTGATATGGTTTTCTCTGGGACTCTTTGTTTCTTTTGGATCCTGTAACGGTCGTGGCCTCTGCAGGCTGTCTGGGCTTTGCGTGCTTTGCAGGCTCTGCACCCTCTGCTTCCTCTGTAGCCCCTGCCTCTACTGTGATTCCTTGAGTCTCTGCGTTCCCTTCGATATGTGCGTGATATGAAGGCTCTGTAGGCTTCGTGACATTGCTACCTTCGTCCTCATCTTCGTCCGCTACAGTGTTTACGTCTCCGAGTTTTCCGAATCCTGTAGTATTTGTAGTGTCTGTAATTGTTTTGGCGTCTTCTGTGTCTTGGCCTAGAAGCAAGTCCATGTCTCCTTCCTCAAGGACGTCGACTGCGGAGGCTGGGCTCAAGTTCTGCTCTTTGCCTTTGACCTTTTTCTTTTTATGGTTCTCTGGTAATTTTCCTGTCCTCTTCGCCTCTCTCAGAGTCGCTGAATATTTGGCCCATTTGTCAAAGTCATATTGAAGTAATTGTCTGAGAACCGATCTGGCCGCTGGGGGGACCACACGGTCTGTGTTTCCTGATGAAGCGTCTTTGCTTGAACCAGGTGATGCGACTGTTGCTGGCTTTGTAAGTGGTGGATCGATATGAAGTCTGATCATTACGTTAAGTTCGCATTCTACAGCAAGTCTCCACTTCTTCTTCCACGCTCCGGCGTGGCCATCGGTAAGCCGCGGAGGATTTTGTAGACTCGAAGTCACATTTGGTAATTCTTCGATAGCATGCCGATATTCCAAACAGGTGATAATCTGCTGTTGCAGAGCGTTTGAGTTGTTGCTTCTCAATGGCTTCATAGAGGACCTTGGATTGCTCGGTTTTGTTGACGCTTATGTCTCGCAGGACCCAAATTGCCTTTTAATACATGAGCTCTTTCTCTCCAGTCAAACCCTCAACAAAGAAGGATACGTTGGATTGAAGCTTGTGGTGCTCTATTGATAGCGAAGAGCTCGACTAGCCTTTCAAATTATCTGAGAGCTCCACCAATAGCTCCTGATTCTTGATGCGCTCGAAAATACCACGTAGGGAGTCCAGTCGTGCTTCCTTCTGAGATTTTTCAACTTTAGAAGAAAATATTAACACCGCGTAGCTGCCCTCGTCTATTGCATGACTTACTTGTTCTTCTGTGCGGAACATCGATTAGGAATCGCTTCAAAAAGCTCTGCAGTTTGATCGCAGCTTAATATTTAGAGTCAGAGCCGACATTGTGTAAGAATCTGGAGCTTATGACATTTCCAATACGCTTTGATATCGTATAATTTCTGATCGCCTGGTCGTCGGTTGCCCAGAAGGTTCCAAGTTCCATCAAAGGGACTATTTCGGCCCGGATATCAATCCATAGGTTTAGCAGCGCCATAGTGTTGCCCCTTTCAAAGTATTCCATCAGTAAATCGCGCAAATCTCGAGTTTTCAGGATTTTCGAGAATCTTTCAATATGCCGAATGAATTCTCCGGGTTTTAATTCAAATGCAATGCGGGCAGCTTGAAACTCTTCGGCAAAGATTCGACTGGAATCGCTGGATCCAGGTAGGATAAAGAAAGCTCTCAACCCACTGATGCTTTGTGTGATACAAACGCACGCCATCGTCGCTCTCCGACAGGTATACCACCATATTAAACCAAAGGTCTGATATAAAGTATTCGGTTGACTGCATGCTAGCGTTCTCTATGTATTTGATCAGTTTCTCGACAGATGAAGGCACATTTTGAAACCGTATATCCTGGTATTCAGTTGTGTAAGCCTTCCACCAACCCGCTAAGTAAAATATCAGGCAGCTAAAGAACAATCCGTAGACCCCTAAATGTCTTAGGATTCGATAGATGCGCCGAAGGTTGAGGGGCCTGGGCTAACCTAGGACTTGCCAACTCTAATATCCAAGTATGGTAGACCATACTGCTTGGTCCAAGATCAATTTCTTTCAAAGTAGCTTTGTATCAGCCCCGCCCTCGGCCGCATGTGCTAACTCGAACTTGGGGATTGCTGGGGCTACAGGTGCACTCGCTGACATAGCTGCAGCTCCTGAAACCGGTGGTGCTTCCTTGGTTGCTTTGGGAGTCGGCTGGGCGGCTCTTGGGGATGACTGCTGGCGGTTTCAGCATTGCAAATGCGATACAATGTTAAGAGAGAAAGTCGGTAGACAGTGTTGGTCTGCTTTAGGGCGGTTGCTTCAATGTGCTGCTATTTGCCTAATCATCTAGCTAAGTAGTTGATCCGTATGCATCCCCAAAATACCAATATGACCGTGAAGAAGTCTGGTATGCCAAACATTTGCGTCTTTGCAGGGCTGGTACGAATTTCGAATGTCGAATTTTCAGCAGAGGTGCAATGATGGAATTAAATTATTTTAGACAGGCAGGTTGGAGTGATTGAGAATTGAGCCTTGTGAACCCTAAGACGACCCATATTAATCTTGCACTCACAGGAAAGAAAGCAATAGCAATAACAGCTAGATTCAGGCGCCATAGAAGAGGTCAAAATATAACAGAAATGAATTGACGCAAGCCTCGTCCAGAACGCGCACATTTGCATATTAAACAAAAAGCCATAGTGCGCCCCCCATGACTCACGTGGTCGACAAGTAATTAAAACTGAAAGGCTTAGCCCGAACAATTTTGATAACACGGCAGACCAAAAGATTTCTCAACGATTTGTTCAAGCTCAAAGGGCTTAAGCGTGTAAAGATTGTCTCATTATAGCCTCGTAAAGATACTTCAGTCGAGGTAAAACTTGCGAATCAAGGAAAGTTCAAGAGTCAAGGCCAGGAGAATATGAGCGAGCCAGGCACTAGGGTCTCATTTCGGCGTTCACTAAAGTATCTTGTCCTGTTTTGGAGTGAATATCATCCTCAAGTAGCTTCTCACATCTCAGAAGGGCCGATTAAAAGCACGTGCAGTCGAACTTTGAATCTCGAGTCGTTACCACTGTGCGTTCTGTATTCCACATTCATTTTCTAGAGCAGAGCATCGTATCATGAGTAACTATTCTTGATCAAATCCGCTGCCTAGCTTGAAGTCAGCAAATACGCGGTGCATAGTGTCTAGGACCTACCTTCTCAGCAATTCCATACAAAGTAGCTTGCAAGTGAGCAGCTGGAAGCGTGGGTACGATACTTGCATCCACAATCCTTAAGCCCTCTACGCCATATACCCTGAGTTCGGGATCAACTACCCCACCCAGTTCTTGCGGTAACATAGAAGCCGTCCCAGCATGATGATGTTCAGTATTCACACCGGCTCTCACCAACTCTTCAATTTGTTGATCAGTCGTCACTGGAGCTCCCGGATATGTTTCGATCACGTTAATTGTCTGCATGGCATTGGTTTTCCTGATCGCCCGTGCAAATTTGAACCCTGCGACAAAAAGGGCAAGATCAAGGGGATTGCTCAGATAACGTGGGTCAATGACTGGACTGTCGAAGGGAAAAGTACTTTTAATGGAGACAGTGCCGCGGCTGAAGGGTTGGTGCAGAGCCGGAAGTATCGCCGCGTCATCGAAGATGAATTCCAAATATGCCGTCGATGAAGATGTGATGTCTTTTTCGAGAAGAGCGAATTGAATTTCGTAACCTGCTCGCACTATAGCTGGGGTGTTTGATGACAGGTATTGCGACTTTGATTAAGCTACGGCAGCTGAGAGTAGTGCAGTCATATTTGAGAATGTTTTGATTGGGAGGAAGGCGAAAAAGTTGCCTCCCAGAGTGGTGTACGGCCCTTTCATTTTTGATTCGTACAAGGCAAGCTGTTCTGAGGTCCATGTTTGATTGCTGAAGTTTCCGATGTTAGGTGCGATATTCACTATCACAACCGGATCAGCAACAAGTCCATCAAGCGTCAAGAGCCACTTGCCTATCTGGCCAGTATACAGCAGTATATGGTCATGGTAATTCGAGCCAACACCTGGAAGGTCAACGACTGTTTCAATTCCTAAGCTCGAAAGATGTATTTTGTCACCGATGCCAGAGAGCTGGAGTAATTGGGGCGTGTGCAAAGTCCCAGCTGACAAAACGACTTCCTTCAAAACTTGGACAGTGCTCCTCGCAGCATTTTCTTTAGCTGAAAACTCTATGCCCTTGACCTTTCCGGAATCTATTATGATTCTTGTGACTCTTTTGCCAATCAAGAGATGCAAGTTGGGTCTGTTTGGGTCATAAAATCCCTGAGCAGTGGATCGAGTTTCATTCTTTGGATTTACCGACTGAGTGAACCAATATGCACCGGCAACATTTCCTCCCATTGCATCTTCAATGATTGGTACATGCAGTTCTTTCATCGAATTAATGTAGTTTTCTTTTAGTCTTTGTCAAATATGTCACAACATCTAGAGCAAGGACTCACTTGTTGAGGGCCAAACAAAAGGTGCAAAGCTTGATTGCACATATCCATGTTCCCCGTGGTAAGCAGGGTCATACTCGATGTCCCAGCATTCCTCTTCCACCTTCGGATCAGGAAGCGTGAAACTCGGCTTTCTTAAAATACGGCAACAAATTCTCGAAGTCCCATCCGGGATTCCCAAGGGCCACCCAGCGGTCATAGTCTGCCTTTGACCCGCGGTTGAAGACCATTCCATTTAGAACCGTTCCACCACCAATGACCTTTCCCGCTGGGGTTTGAACAGAACGATTGCCAAGCCCTGGCTGAGGAATGCCGGTCATGTTCCAGTCATACTTACTTCCTTTAGGCCCATTGCCCAAAGCGGGAACATTGGCACTTGACAAGAGGGGGATTGTGATCCAATTTTCATTCTCGGTGCTGAGTGGAATCAATTCTGATTGCTCTTGTAGATCAGTGCAATACAATACTTACAACCCGCCAGCTTCAATGACGAGAACTGTTGTTTCTTGAGTAGTCAGGCACTATTCATCAAGTGTGTATTGAGACGCTTACCAGGATTCTCAGGAAGTCGATTTGCTACAACATGCCCACTCAGCCCTCCTCCAACGACGACATAGTCATAACTTTGTTCAACCTCTGAAGTACGGTTCAAGATCCTCCCTGGGAAGGCTTGGTGGGCATTCACAAGACCCAGTAGGGTGAACAAATTGAAGAATATACTCTTCCCAATTGCCATGGTTTACTTAGTTGTTGATCTCTCAAAAGTGAGATGGATTTGTATAGCAGGAATTATGTTTGCGGACATGCGGCGAGCTTATTAAGATCCTTGGAGCTACAGCAATCTGAGGTGGTACAGCAGCATCGCAGCTCCAGCGCCCGCAGCAGAGTGGGCTCCGATAGGCTCGATAATCGATTGATTATAGTTGGGATAGCAGTGACTGTAGCCGAGAAATCGAAACAGGCCCCCGCTTGCTCTCGAATGGGCTCACCGATGCTCACCCATACTAACTCGTACTCACTCATCCTCACCTGCGGCCCACCCTTGCCTACACTCCACTCACCTTAGCTCACCCAGTAATGCCGATAAAGCAGCCTTGCTCACCTTTCCGAACCGTTATAGACTTTTCCCATGTTAGGGTTGACGTGTAATAACCATCTGTATTACAACACCTGGATATTCAATGAGCTGAGTCAAGAATGATGATCTGCCACAACGCTCGCTTGGGGGTATAATTGCTCATACTCTCACTGTCACTAGATTTATTGACAAAACTCTAGTCAGGAAAATGAGTATGATACGCAGTAGATATCTCAAAATACTCTTCGGCCTATTTTGCGATTGTAAAACTTTCATTCAGGCTCGGAAGTTTGGCGCTGTTCATCCGGAGCCCTATCCCGGCAAGCCGCTGGGCATCAAAACGTGCAGCATTCCAGTCCAGCCCAACCGATAATTCAAGCGCCGGACCCGGTACCAACAAAGACAACAAGGACCGCAGCATAAGCAGCGGTTGCGGCAACGATGTCTTTGTTCTGGGCATCCTCCATGACCCAAGCCAGCAGTATTGCAACAAACACCACGAAGATCGACGTTGTGAGGAGAGAAGTGAGTTTCGATTGATGGAGGCTCATAATGAGCATTGGTGCTATAAGTGCGAGGCCCGCAGATACGGCTATGAGCAGGCGTCTTTGGAAGTCTGATCTCTGCTTGATCGCGGCAGCCATGAAGACTGAGTTGTGTCTCTCGCGTACTTCATCGCTGAAGAAGTCAAGCTTTATGTGCTCTCTCAGCTTTTGTTGTGCTTGATGTAAGAAATTGTCTTCGTCGAAATGACCGATTTGCTCGACGTGCTTTGCGAAGTCTATTGTAGCGAGGTGCGTGGTGAGGGCTCGCATCCGAGTCAGCGACGCAGTCATAAACCTCTTGTTCTCTTTCCAGTACTGCCAGTCTCTTAGAGCCGCAGCTATGGATTGGATATCAGTATCTCTATTTGCTATCATGCCCGTGACTTTCACGACTTACTGTAATGTTTTAAATCTCGACGTATCTCTTCAGTATTGATCACTGCGCTTCACTGTGAGCCGTGTTTCTTGTCGAGACAGATTTGGGAGTCTCACTATGCTCGAACTTCCCATCAAAAATGCCCTCTTGTGCCGCATTGGAGATCAACATGTGCTTCGATATCCTACTTCTGAGATACCAAAGGTTTCTGAGATGCATTGTATCTAAAGTCTCGGTTTCTGAGAAAATATCAGTGCGATAGTGATCGTGAAGATTCGAAAGCTTCTCGAAAACATCTTCATAGCTGTACTTAGGCGAAGACTTCATGTAAGAGCGCTCAGCCTTAGTTGAACCCGATATCGCAAGGCCATCTCCATGGTCTGAAGTTCTTGTACTTGGCCCGTTGGTGCTAGTCTTCTCACTGTTGTGGAGATGTGCAACCTCGAGCTCTATATTGCCGCGTTCGAGATCGGGCATTGTAGCCAAGAATGGGGATGGCTTATATAGGTTTCAATCGAGTGGCGGATGCGAGACCTGTGTGAGAATAGGGTGGCGATAAGAGAGCCTTTCAGCCTCACGTCTAAAAATAGAAGGCTTGGGCTTGACGTAGCATGCTATAGGCCACGCTAAATCCAAATTTAGAAGCTAACAAGCCTTTTTCTTGATTAGAATGTTAGGCGATTCTTTACTAGAGCGTCAGTAGCTCAAGTCTATGTAATAAAACAATAATTTAGCACTGCGTCAATTCAGTCACTTGACCCCGAAAACGTGAATGTGCAGCACCGCGTATGAGATTACTTCGAGATATTTGTTGTGAAATATCGTGGAAAATTATAAAATCTGGGCTTTATATTACAAGGCCAAAAAAATCAAAAGGGGGAAACAGAACTGAACTATAGTGCACAGGCCCAATCTTACACCAGACCACCTGCTCCACCATCTCACTCTAACCGCAGCCTCGACATCCGCTCAATGTCAACTTGGGCTCTCGCTTGCGCCTCTCTTACAATCTCGGATTCCAAATCCTGTCTAGCCGCTGGTTCCTCGGGAAAGCCGTATGTGTTGATCAAGCCTTGTGTATACGAGGTACTGTACCCCGGGTTGGTGTGCGTAGAATCTTGTAGATAGGCAATGAGAGGCTCGGATTGGGGGTGTTTGTTTTTTGACTTTGATGACGATTTATTTTGCGACTTTGAAGAGGGTTGTTTGTGGGTAGAGGTGGTCGAAGAAGAATCTTTTGGTGGTTTGGCACGAGAATTCTTGTGGTGAGACTTCGAATGAGAACTCATCTTGTCGCACCCTCTAACCGATTTATGGCATCTCATATTGGATGCGTTCTCTATGTTATCGAGGGCCGAAGAAGGAACGCCTTGGCAGGATTTGGTGGAGGATGCCTTCTTTTTTGTTGACATTTCGACCGAAGAAGGAGAATCGTGGCTAGTTGATGGGTCAGACCTGATACTTTTCACCCCAAATTCAAAATTATTTCTTACGAGCTTGTATTGAGAAGTTCTCTTGCTGAAATGACAATGTAAAGACTTGTATATAACTGGCAAAATAGATTACAATCACGTGGTGCTGTCACGGGACCTTCACTATTCGATTTTTTTGAAGTTGCAATTGTTTCTCTGGACCGGTGGATATATAACAAATGCTTGTCGTTGATGTCCACATGTATGAGAGGCGTTCAATTGTCAAACTTGCAATGATGTTGGAAAGTGCAAGCGTGACATGGGCACTTTGCAAAGTTCCGAGTAGCTATCATTTGCAAACTGCAAATCCACAAGTTATCTAGCAACGCATTGATATTTTCACATAAGATTGAAATAATGTTCATTTTGGCATAACATGTGATGGGGACGCTCTGAGAAGAACATCCCGTCTGGTAGTGGCTGCAAATAAGCTCTAAAAACAAAAGTGAAGATGTGCGATGAATGTTCAGCCTGTTTTACAATGAATGCTTGATGAATGGCTACGTACTTGATTTGAGTTTTGAGTAGGACATCAGAACGGAGCCTCAGGGGTACAGTAATTTGGAATGTTGGTTACTGGCTTCGGAGCTCGGCTCGCCAAATTGCCACGCCATTCTGAGGCAGGCCTGCAACCTGAACCTTTTCACTCACCGAGCCCCTCGGCACTCGATAGCAAGATCATCATCATCGCCCAGCGGCCTCCTTCCCAAGTATTGCGGAGACTTCCCTTGTCTTCAAGCTCCAGTTGTACCGCAACTGCAGAGGGGGGTAAGATCTTACGCCATGGCCAGCCTGCGGAGATTGTGTTGTGCGCCCGCCCAGAGTGGTGGGCATCAAGTTTGGCGTGCAGCCAGCATGACGAATTGCATACCCTACTGCACTGTACTGTACAAACTGAATATCCTTTTTTAGGGTCGCAGCTGTGCAGTTTACGTGCATATTAGGACGACGTTCTTGGTTGAAACACTTCATTGTCTTGGGGCTTCGAACCGTTTGGGATTTGCTTTTGTGCTTTTTTTTCGGTCAATCTTACTCAAGAAGGACGCGAGTGAGACTTTGCAATGGGGAACCAGGTGGACGAGGCAAAGAGTTGCTGACCGCTTTTTTCAGCAAAAGACGCCACCTCAACCCCTGTCTTCTTGCAGTTTGCAAGTGCTAGAGGATCAGGAACGCCACCTTGGATATCGACCCTGACATTGGTTAGTATTGCAAGATAAGAATCACCAAGCTTCTCCTTTAATTTCTGGAAACACGAGCTGAGCCAACGCTAGTTTCTGCAGTCAGGCTTCTCGAAGCCTTCTACCCCGATCTGCTTCGCCCCCTCGAGGCTTGGGTCACGGCTCGTAACTGCCTAGGATGAGGGGAAGAAACCGAGTCCGTTCGCAGCCTCCTCATCAGTCAAGACTATACTCATTTCATTCTTCCCTCTCCATCTTCTGTCATTCATCTTTAGACATCAGCAACTGGTGTTTTCAACCCAACAAGACCGTCTCCATGCTCGACCCGTAGCAGCATGCCTCTCTTTACTTGAATAGGCACCTTCAGCATCTGCGAAGCAAACACCTCTAGCCTTGCCAACCAACTAACCTCGAGGATCTTCATTCGTGCACCGTTTTCAATATATGCGCGACGAATTCCGAATAAGCCAGACATTTTGTTCAACCAACCCCAGCGCCTCATTCAGACTTTGCTCTTGGAGCGTCCAGTCGTTACCATTTTGCATCTTCTCCGCTGGCCAGTCATCTCGATCACCCCAGCCGCCTTATAAAATTTACCGCCGCAAGAACTAATCCGTCGTGATGATCGGCGCCATGCCCGGAACAAAACAATCCAAGTATAATTGGGACGTCCATTTCCCTCGGCTCGTTGGCTTTTACCTTCAGGGCTTGTCTTTCCCAGAAATCCACAAGGCTGCCGTGACAGATGATTTTCAGCCGAGGTTTGATTTCCAATATTGTGTCATTTATACTGAGTCCTGACATACTGCAGCGAGAAGACCGTGTACAACAAGCTGCGAGAAGGGGGATATCCCGCGGAAAAATCTGAACGAGAGGCCGTCTGCAGACGATTGAACATTGCACGATGGCCTTCCGCGCTCGTCTCAAACCCCAAGAGCAATTGTGCCCGACTTGCCTCACGGCCTGCCTTCACTTCGAACCCCAGGGCCGCCGACTGCAGTCTCAGAACTCCTTTCACCGTCGGATCTGATGGCCCCGAAGCACTGACGGAACCCCCGATTGGGGCGAGTGAGCATCCAACCTTTCCGCAACTTGGCAGCGTGGCTGGCGCTTTGAATACCGCTCTCGAAACATCCCACCAGCTTCCTACACATGATCCTTGCGACCTTAAGCTTTCAGGGCAGTCAGAATGGGCAATGAATCAAGACGGCAATTATGACCAGTTCGTCGACACGGACTTAAATCTTTTTGGGGTGGACTTTATAGATGATGTGGCTGGTAATCCCTCTCACGAGGCTGGCCCAGACATGAGCGACGAAACCTCACCCCCAGCGCATCCCTCTCATACAAATGTCTCTAGTTACAGTCCTGAGATGTACCAAGAAGATAGGGAACCTTTTGGGTCTTATAATTTACAACAGACAAAGCTTTCGGAACATCAGCAGAGCATAGTCGACGTTCCTGATTTGGAAGATACACCGTCGCCCTTCTCGACCAGTACATTCCCTGCTACCCCAAGATATCTTGGTACTGCAGTGAATGGTCATTCGAAAGCTCGACCGCTCGATCGATGGAATCCCAAGTTCAGAAACCCCAAGTCAATCAACCCGGATCGGAACTCTTCTTCTACTTATGACTCTGGATATGGCAGCGGACGCAGCTCACCCTTCTCTTTTCAAGCAGTAGAACGCCCATCTCGTCGTATCACACCTGCTCCTTCTTTCAATGGGTTGTATCGAGTTCCGTGTAAGAGCTTCCACGAACCCAGGAAGCTCAATGGCTTTTACAGCCCACAGCCCACAGATCGTTATCGAGAAGTTGACACCTGCCGCAAATGCAGATACTCTTCAATCCACAACCTATCGTGGTCTGCAGCTAAGCATTATTTGAAGTTTGAGGTATTCGAAACCGAGCTTAAGTTGCCTGAGACCTACGAAGTAGCTGCTCTCGATGCGGCTGGAAATTCAGCACTTCATTACGCTGCAATTGGGGGCGCCGATATGGAAGTCATCACAGTTCTCATTAGATCTGGCGTTGACCCTTGCCGAATCAACACTTCCGGCGAGCTGTTTCTTCACTGCTTACGACCCCATTTCGATCAAAGCAACCTTGACTTCGAGAAGTGCCTGTTCCCCACCTTCAGAACCAATCTAGTCAACCTGTTGAATGATATGGGTAAGAAATGTAATGGTTTCTTCCGGTGGCGGGACAACGCAGGCAGAACAGCCTTGGAAAAGTTTGTGTCTAGGATAACTGACGGCGACCTTCAAGCGAGGATCAAAGAGTAAGGGCGGCCCGTCGACGACTTTCCATCAAGTGAACCCCCAGCTAACAGTAATCTGTAGAACTATCAACAGTGCAGGCTATCCGCTGCACACTCTGGATGTTTTCAATGGTGGGCTATTGAGCCCGCAAATGTTTGCCTCCTTCGAAACATCCACCGCCACAGGCACTTTTGATTTCAACAACGTGCGGCAGGTTATCGCCAAAGAAATTTGCCGACATGCATCGACAGATCCCACCTTCGTGCATCCGGAGACAGGTGACAACATTCTCCATGCTCTCGCGAGACTCCGATCTCAAGAATCAGCTGACCTTATCACCCGGATCCGACAATTCGCAGCTGAAGATGTGGACTTGAACCTTCGCAATTTCGAGCAAGATGGCCCTTTGTCCGCTTTTACCCAGGAGCCTCCCGCCGACGGCCACACTAACGAAGAGACTGGCGCCACAATTTCAAAATACCTGGATGCACTTCTGTGGAAGGACCTCCAGAAGCGCATCCCAAATAAGATTAATGTCAACATGCGGAATTGGGAGGGTGCAACGCCTCTTTACTACGCCGTTCTTCGAGCAAGGCCTGATTCTGTGAGGAGTTTGATTGAGGCTGGCGCAAATGTGAATGCTCGACTTGGTAAGTAGCTTCGTTGTCCTGAACTTGTTGCAAGCGCTGATTAATTATAGAGCTCAATGGCCAAAGAACCAGCATACTCCTAACAAGCGAAAAAGAAAGAGACAAAATTGACCCTGACAAGGACCCGGTGAAGTTTGACCGCATGAACAATGTCATCTCCTATCTAGAGCATGCAAATGCTGTCATCGATCCGACAGAGTTTGAGGAGAGACGTGACTGTGGTAATACTGTGCGCAGTATTGCAGTGTAATATATTTCCTTTCATGCTATATGATGGGACGATTGTACGATATGGGTTTGTAGATTCGGAAATCACGGGTAAAGGGCCAGGTTACGCATTTTAATGGATATATTGGGTGAACAGGTTCTGGCATAGGACTGAGGACATACGGAAGGGGCATATGAGGATTTACTTTCAGAGATACCATGTACGATTTATGAAATGAATTTTTGGTCCGGCGTTCTGCATCTTCTAGATGAAATCTGTTGCGAGAGATGCGTGAAGGATCGGAGTGGCTTTTCTCACATTCACGTCATGTTTGAACTGCGTTGTCTCATGGACCTTGAATTACTTTCTCTCTCAAACTCCGATAGGTAGCTTCATCGAACTGTCATGAATCATAGCTAACATGTGGGCCGTTGTTCATAAAATAGGCATAATTTGGGAGTCACAGGGGAGTTCGAAGGTAGACCTGAGTCGCCCCAATCCCTTCAAACTTATAACGCGCGTCCGTGTACAAGCCCCCACCTAAAAAAAAAAAGCCAAATCTCCAGAGGTTCTGGGAGATGTTTGTTACTCATAGCGTTAGCAATATCCCGTCCCCGATTCTTGGGTTTCCAAGGGCTGGGACATTGCAATTCTAAATGACTATTCCGAACTGCGGGAATTGAGCTCTGGGGCGATGAGATAAAGTTGTAGAACCCTTCTATAATGATCACAAGCGTTGGGGAAAGGAGCGGCCTAGATAGGCATTGTTACAAAACTCTTTACTTTCAAAATGTCATGAGAAAAATATCGTTTTTTGATTCAAGTATTATTATGATTCCCCGTGAATTTGTTCCCCCTCGACGAGTATCCGTCGGGTTCTCTAGTCACCCACTAATATACTATGTCTGCACCGCTCTCATATAGCAGCACCTCGTAAGCTCATTTATTACTTACACCATGAGCCTTCATCAGTCCTAGCGCTCACTTGGGCGAATCTGCTCCCACGACTCGATTCGTACTTGAATATGGCACTACCAAGAAAGCCGTGTTGGAAAATGCACCAATCATTTGAAGACCTCATCACACCATAGTCTTCGAGAACAGGGGAGAATAGCGGGAAAATCTCTGCGCACGTACCTCTTATAGTTACCGTGCTGCTGCCCGTCGTCGACATCTGACTCGAACTCGAAGACGTAGCTCGTACGCTAGAGGACGTCGGCAGTAAGGATGAACTGGTACTCGATATAGTCGAGCAATTGAAACACGGCAAGTCCCAAAAAGCGTAACTCGAACCGGAATTCGCGGCAAATCCAACCTGAGTCGCGTTACCGCCATGAAGTTCGCAGAAGCCCCCCGCGCCTTGTCGAAGGAAAAAGGATAGGCATCTGGGAATTGTGGTCCCGCGGTACGCGGAACATGCTGCGGAACAGCCGGCGATGGTGATCGATGTTGCATCGAGGAGATCTTTGATGTAGTACGCGTTTGTACCGCCGTTGAAGCCAAGAACACTGCAAGTGTCGCCTGCGGGCGGTGACGGGTTGGTGACGCAGGTTGTTTGGGCCGATGCGTTGGCGATGAGGAGAGCAAGTACTGAGAAGGTTTTGAAGAACGACATGGTGAAAGGGTTCCTGACAATGGGCGTCGAAGAAAAGATGAAGTATTGAAAACGATAAAAAGGGGCGGCGATGAAATAAACAATGAAGAACTGATAATAACAAAACGGTGATGAGGGCAGAAAAAAAACTGGGGGTCTTTCTCTGATATAAAACTACGTGGAAGACTAGTAAGGATTGACATGGCGTTGTGCCACATTACTGGAGGGATGTCGGCACGAAACACTAAACTTTAAATGGTAGGAGAAAACGAGCTTCGTGCGTTCAGCGGTTCATACCGAAACATGCGCCAGCCACATGCCCGCCAAGACAGTAGTAGGAATTAAATTTTCATTCCAGAGGCCTCTTTAGAAACTAGCCCTATATTTGAGTCTATTGGACGAACTATCGGCTGCAGTTTAATGCCTCACTTACCGAGCGAAATCTTGGTTGGAATAAACAATGTGGTTCTTTTCCTCTAATTTTCGGGAGACTCATGGGGGGTCCTGGCCAGTTGTGTGATTCTGAATACACACTTCCCGGTTACGCAGAACTAGCCACCCGGGTTGTGAATCAAAATTGCAGAAACATTCGTTACAAATAATAAATCTCTTTTCTAGCCGAAAAGGCAATGTCTGGATATCAAATGCTTGAGATTTCATGTTCGGTCTTGCCAGTAGAGTCTTGCCAGTATACAATTCGCGGGGAAGAGAGAGAAAAGGCACACTCTAAGCAGCGAACTACTTCTTGTCTACAACCATAGTAACATCCCGGCCCCAGACATACAACCAACAGAACTCCATTTGCTATGCCATTGTAAATTGGCACATGGGTGAATAAAAGAAGGCCGCGTTCTGACAGACTAACACGGTGAATATCTCAGGTAAGTCGTTTCTAAGTAGCGAACCTTCGGCATACATAGGTGGGCCGAAAAAGTTCGGCTATATCAAAGAAAGCCGATCCTGAAGAGGTCCCACCCCGACCGAAAACTTCCTCTACTCCGAATCCAATTGACCTATAAGGAAACCCACATTTGAGAAACATAAGTCTCGCTCTAACATAGAGACTCAAGAGCCCGAAGACGACGGCGGCGTCACAGCAGTCCCGATAAACACAACCAACACAGCTGCGTACGCCGCTGTAGCTGCTACAATGTCCTTATTTTGCGTACCTTCCATGAACAAGGCGAGAACAAGGGCTACTGCGACACCGAAAATAGAAGTCGTGAGAAAGACAGTGAGTTTTGTTTGGTGCAGCGTCATAATCAACATTGGGGCAATCAAGGCGAGACCACCGAAGAGTGCGAAGGAGAGTCGTGACAAAAACAATGATCTGCGAGTTGCGATTTCCGAATGAGCCATCATAAGTCCATGCTCCCTCGTGATACCAGAATATGGCTCAATTCCAGCCCCCCGTGTGGTACCAGATCGCGACCTCATCTTGAGGCGATTATAGCGCGAAACAAGTAGATCTTTGGCCTCTGCTTGAACCTCCGCATTGAATAGTGAATTGTCCTCTGGAAAGGCTAGTATAACCTGTTCCTTGATCATAGCGTTTGCATTTCGATCTCCATATGAAGCCGCTCTTTTGTAAGTGTGTTTCCAGTAATCGTAATCTCGAAGCGCTGCAGCTGAGGGGCAGGTTTAGAAACAGTCAATGAGATTTTGAAGGGGGGCTCACTATAGCGAGCCAGATCGTCGCACGTCTGATCAAGCCTCTTAACTGTACATACTATAGATATACGTCAGCTTTTACCCCGCTTATTCGAAGACCACCACTAACCTTTCTCAAACGGATTCTCCTGGAGTTTCTGAGCACCGACCCCGGTACGTACAATGATGCGATTACTTATGACCTTTGCTCGAAGGTATTCAACATTTCTGAAATGCATTGCTCCGACAATTTGCTCGGCCTCAGACAGCGAAAGGTACGACGGCACCAACTCAAGCCTAATCGAATCATCATTATCCTTCGAAGTCTGTCGCCGACTGACATCTTCACCCTCACTAATGGGGTCTTGAGGTGCCGGAGTTATCCCATGATCACCAGGCTTGATCTCGCTGTCAACCGATGGGCCAATCTGTGCGACAGCCGGAAGATCTGTCGGGGCTTCCACATCCTTGGTGCCTCGCTCGAGGTCAGCCATGATAAGCTCTACGGTCCCACGATCGAGAACGTAGACTTGCAATCGTCAGATGATGTCGACGAAGGGACACGCAAGCGGGCCGACGTCCAGATGGACTGTGTCTCAGCCTCAGCCTCACATCCGAAAAGACAAGTCTGCATCACACTTGTGATCTGTAGTCCGCTTATACGGTATACATGGCCATGTTTTCAATAAATAGTGAACGTCAAAAACATGCAAATCCAATAGAGATCCTCAAGTGCCTACTCGAGTTGAAGACCCCATAGATCAGTTCGTGATGCACCTCAGTCACGCAAAAGACGTGGGGATTTGCCAGGCTCACTTGGGCTGAGGCATATTATAACATGATAATTTTGCACCTCCGGCTAACAAAAGAATGAAATATCAATTGGTAATGCTAACAACTATCATATCTACACAGCCGCAAAATCGGCCAGAAATGCCAAACACCGCCCCGCCGTCACCAATGCTATTGATTCCCAACTCAACTCATCCATCCCATAGAAGTCTTATACTTTAAAATGCCATCGACTTCTTAATCTCCGCGATCGCCTTTCCAGGGTTCAATCCCTTCGGGCATGTCCTCGAGCAGTTCAAAATGGTATGGCATCGGTACAAACTCATACTGTTGTCCAACAGCGCCTTTCGCTGCTCAGTCTGCTCATCTCGCGAATCCGCGAGCCATCTGTAGCTCTGCATGAGCACCGCCGGGCCAAGGTATTCCTCGGAATTCCACCAATATGAGGGGCAAGATGTAGAGCAGCAGGCGCAGAGAATGCATTCGTAGAGACCGTCTAGCTTCTTGCGCTCTTCCTTTGATTGACGGTATTCCTTTCCATCAGGGGCGGGGGTGGTCTTTTGCAGGTAGGGCTTGATGGATTTGTATTGCTTGTAGAATTGGGTGAGGTCGGGGACGATGTCCTTGACGACGTAGGTGTGGGGGAGGGGGTAAATCTTGGTTTCTTGTTTGGTGTCGGTGGGGATGCGACCTAGGAGATGTCAGTATGGCTACAAGAGAATGCCTACAGAAACACTTACACAAGCATGCAAGAGTATTGACACCATCAATGTTCATGGCGCAGCTTCCGCAAATACCCTCTCTGCAACTCCGTCTGAATGTGAGGGTTGGGTCCACCTCGTTCTTGATTCTGATCAAGGCATCCAACATCATAGGTCCGGTCTTCTTCAGATCCAAGGTATAGCTCTGCATCCGTGGCTTCGAGGATGGCTCATCTGGGTTCCATCGGTAGATGTGGAATGTCTTGATCTTGGAATCCGGGTCGGTAGTAGGATCTTTGACTGTGTTGGTCTGCGATGGCGGCACAACTCCAGTCGTCGTAGCACCTGTTACAGTAGCCATTGTTCGCATTTGAGACTTGAAAGCTGGTCGTGCCGCCGTGAACAGGCGCGAGGTGTTGCGTAAAGCTGCCATGGTGGAGTGGAGGTGGTGTTTCTTTGGGATCAATTGCCTTGCTCTCTGACTCCAATGAAGTAGTCTGATGCCGAATTCTGAATTGTATATTCGATCGCACAAAGGTAGAGTCTTGGATGCTCCCAGAGGAGGGGTTGTTGGTCAAATGTAGTTGTCGCCGATGGCAAAACATTCGACCTCGGGAATAAGTTCAAGATCTAACCATGGAGTCGCTTACCTCACCACTGCTGGCCAATCATAGCGCCTGGAATTCGAATCAATCGCGGGCACCAAACGGAGCAATTCGGAAGCCGCCACCGGAACATAGAAGTATCAACAACTTCATTTTTTTTTTTTGGCTGGATACGTGGTCAGCTTTCGTTGTAGCATTTTCAACAAAGTCCATACGATGTTTCTATCTGCTTTTGCCTAATTTTGTTACTTTTTTTCCTTGCGCGATATCTCAAATTAAATGCCAAGTTTCCTGCCGACGAAGGCTCCGGCAACGCCCTGTCCTCCTGAAATCGTGGCATATCTGTGGTACTGCATTGCTTCTTTCACATCTAGTGAGGGCGTCCAAGAATGATCTTCCATCTTTGGGGCTGTGAGCCTTGCCGCAAACTTCTGCGACAACTCTGCGCTTGACAGCTGGCTTCACGGCCGGCTCCGCAGCAGTATGATTCGCCCATAAGCGTGAGCTTTCAACATCTTGCCTCTCACCAACACATCTCCTTTTCGGTTGATTCGATCACAACAGAATTTTCCAGATGGACACAATTACAGGCAACCTAAACAATAGCCTTTGTGACGAATGCAAGCCGCTCATTCTCCACGAGGGAAGATTACGGGTCGAACAGCCCGAATGGGATCAATCCGTCAAAGCAAATCTTGGTCCCGTTTCCAAGCTCCATGAGCGGAACTCTTGTCCACTGTGCAGACTTGTAGCCGCCTATTTCCGTGCATATCACGATGTATACTCCACTCGACCTTGGAGCGGCGACGTGAGCCTCTGCTGGGACAAGAGCGGCTTCTACATCAGCTCATTGGACCGATACTTTGCTACTATAAAGTACATAGCCGATGATATTTCCCCTGAGACTGACAACTATTGTTCAGTCCGTTCACAATGCAGACTGATTAATGGGCCTCGAATCGATGTAAGTTGACTTTTTCCCAGATACCCCACACTCCCCGAGACACTCTCCATTGATACAAATCTAGATATCCAGTATCACTTTGCGAATTCTTACATGCAGGGGATCTAATCATGTAGCATGCAATGCCACGAGATTCCACGGATCCCGTGTACAAAATCTTAAAGTCTTCCGCCTTATCGACACCTTGAACGAATGTATAGTTGAGTCATCGATTCGCGAGAAATATATCACGTTAAGCTACGTGTGGGGCTCTACTGAAACCCTTCGTCTTTGCCAAAATAATCTTGCCTCATTAATGTCAAAAGGTTCCCTGGCAGATCCACAGATCATACTACCTCGAACAATTTCGGACGCTATTGCTCTCGTACGCTTACTAGGCGAGAGGTATATCTGGATCGATAGCCTTTGCCTCATCAAAGACGATAACCAAGACATGACAAATGGCATTCAGTCGATGGATATTATATACGAGATGTCTCACCTCACAATCGTTGCCGCCAATGGAGACAATGCCGATGCAGGTCTACAACGTGTCCGTACAGGTTCGTCGCCATGTAATCAGGTAGTCGAAGAGGTTTTGCCTGGTGTTAGACTTGCCTTGGTGCAAAACCTAATACCATCTTTGAAGAAGTCAAAGTACTATTCTCGGGGATGGACGTAAGAATGATAGAGCTCGCTCAACAAGTTGCGCTTGCTGATCAAGTCCAGTTTTCAGGAATTGTACATGTCCCGGAGATGCCTCGTCTTCTTGCCTCAGCAGGTTTTCCTAAAGTGCAAGGATTATAATGCCAGTTGGAGAGAAGATTCACTTCCTGGGGATAACAATTCATATACACATGACTTGTGGGATGGCGCAAATTATATTGGGAGCTCGACCAATCCCTGGGCTGAATTCGAAATCGTCCTGAAACAATACGGACTTCGGCAGTTTACTGATGATGGCGATGCTTTGAATGCCCTGGCAGGCTTCCTCCGGCGTTTTGAATTTTCTATGAAATGTCCATTTCTGCAAGGTCTGCCGAGGTTATTTCTGAATTATTACCTCCTTTTCACCTGCAGAGATAGCGTTTCGCAAACCGCCAGCCTCCGACGAAAGACTTTTCCGAGTTACACATGGGTTGGATGGCAGCGAACCGCGGAATGGTCCTTGGGATTTGGCAATCCCTCAAAACCTCCATATTCTCCTTTTTGGGATTGGTTGAGACAAGGCAATTGGATCACTTTCTATATTCTACAGCCGGACGGTTCTACGGAGGATGTGTCGGCCTTTACCACTCCCGAACCAGATTATTCGTTACCGCATCATATAAATAAGGCTCGGACAGCTCAAATGCAGCCGCCGCCGTTCAACCTCTCAAATTTTCCCACGCAACCCAATCGAATTCTTCAAACTCCAGGGCGAACATATCCTATGCTGCAGTTCTGGACAATGACAGCACGATACAAGATTTTACAATCCAAACCCGGAAACCCATACTTTGCGGCCATCACTACTCGCGATGGGCAACCTTGCGGCGATATTGGGTTAGACGATCTGTTGGAGTCAGGCACACTTCCCTACGAATTCCTAATTTTGTCACAAGCTCAACGACGGGACAAATCATATTATCTCCCCGGCAGCCAAGATGCAGATTGTAATTACGATTCTTTTCATGTCATGCTTATCACCAGAGACACCGACGGCATTGCTGAACGAAGAGGTATTGGCATAGTCCTGCAATCGTCCCTAGACTCGTCTTTTGAGCCAGGTCCGAGATGGGAGGAGATCATCTTGGGATAATCCGTATTATCCAGATTCATTTGCTCGATGCTTGAAAGATTGTTGCACATTCTTGCACTGTCCAGACATTGCAAATCGGTCCATTTCTTTTCATATATGCAGATACTTGATGATCGACATCCTTTGTACTTTTACTTCCTGCTCCCAGGCGTACGTGCACATCACCCTCCCAAGCTGTCGCCCCAACCTCGACATAATCCAATGACGCAAACCTCTACACCGACAGGACCTTCCTCCTCAATTCCCTCTTCTCAAACAGTATACGCAGGCGCCGGCTGCTCAGGCAAGCCGCGAATCTCCGACGAAGTCACCGCTGGTGTCTTCTCTCTGTTATAAGCAGGAGGCGGCGGCATCTCCGTTCCACTTTCGACATCGTTCTGACAACCATCATCGGTATCATTGATACGCTTCGCAATGCATTTGCCGATGAAGGTAATGAAGACCATCAGGAGCCAAAGCAGCATCAAGCCGACAATTCCGAGAATGACACCGCCGACGATTTTGACGATGAAAAGGCGCTTGCTGGAGCGGTCATAGTCGCAAGTATCATAGTTGTTGTAGGGCGCGGTCGTGGGATAAATATTGGAGTTGGAGTTCCAGTAAGAGGAGGACGATGATATTTTAGATTTTGGTAGGCGCTAGCAGTGTCGTCGAAAGTATGTTTTGTAGATGATGAGTTAGCTGAGGTATGAGAGGCACAAGAAGGTGTTATTATTGGGGAGAGTGGTGGAGACAGTGTTTCTGTGCTCTGATTGACGTATTCGATCGGTTGAGGTCATCAGGACAGTGGTTCCTCGTCACTGAGCCGGAGTTCGGTCTAGATCCTGGATCACGTGAGTGCCCCCCCTTTCTTCGATTCTTCTGCCGGCCAGTCGCCATGATTCCCTGTGCTATCGTGGAGGAATCCTGTTATATCCCCATGAATCTAATATTGTCATTTACGTTCTTCTTATCCTGCATGTATAGATTTTCTTGCTGTTACTTTGAAGTCCTCGACGTCTTGACATGCACTATCTCCTTAAGCTCCCGCTTTTAGTTCCAGCCGAACTGAACTTGTTCGGGTTGGTTAAAAGTCTAAATTAATCATTTCTAAATAATCAAAGCCTATTATGATACCCGTAATTTCTTGTGCTCTTCCAACGCCCAAAGAAAATCAATTAATGGAGGGTCGAGTGCGAATACTTCCGTTCTCAAAGCGAGTCTCGTTTCATTTCATCAGCCTCTGGTCGAGCATGGCACAGCATAACGAGTGAAATGGAGCCCGTTTAATGTTAACTTGAGGCTCTAGTCGTTTGATGCTAAGTTCCCGAGCGGGCGCTTCAATTTCGACTGGGCTAAGTGCCGCAAGCGTCCACCATAAAATTCTCAAATCTACAAAATTTAATTCCGCTCTTGTTCTCGACTCATATCTCCACAACCAATCTTATATCCATCTCTAATAAATCAGCCTTGCACCATGCACCCAGCTTATTGGGTATCGATAGGGTTGGGCATATTTGCCTCCCTCTCTTTCATCGGTCTCGGGATCTTACGGATCTGTCCTTGGAACGCTCGCCTACGGGGTCAGAGAACAATACAAACGCGCAGCGAAGACGAACTTGCCACAATTTTAGAGGAGTTGCGAAATCAAGCCAATGAAATAAGCCTAACAGCGCCAAATTCGAATAGGCCTGCTATGGTAATAAGCATGGCTGTGCAGCAGCTGAATTGCTAAAGTTGAGGAAATACTGAACACCCACAGCCAGGAAGAGGCTCTCCGACGCAAATCCTCCAGGTGCGGTGGCGCGTTAAGGTAAACGGCGAGTGGAAAATAACGGTCTTGGATCGTTATGAGCGAACAGGAAGTGGCGCAATTCTTGAATGTCGCCGAGATGCGCCACGCCGAGTACAACATTCACGATCAAAGCCCACGAAAGCTCGGGCTACATTCTGTGTCCAACTACATACAATGCACTATCATAACGTGTTATTGTCTCTTTGCTATCTGGTCTAATAACTGAAGGACAATCCTCCATTGGCACTGACAACACTTCCAGTACACCACCCCGCATCCGGTTCACACAGAATAGCCACCATGCCCGCAATCTCATGATCATAAGCGGCTCTACCACCAAGACGATTGCCCAACTCCTTCACCTCATCGCTATCCGAGTCTCTCACCGCAACTAAAGGAGTCACCGGATTCCACAATGCCAGACCCTGCTTCACCTCCTCCGAAGCTGACAAGTACATATCCGTCATCACAGGCCCAGGATTGATCGCATTAACCGTCGCTCGCTCCGCCAATTCCCTACACCACACACGCGCCATAGCCTCCATCGCTGCCTTGGTCCCAGAATACAGCGTCGTATGCGGTGTCCCGATTTTAGGGTTGATACTCGACATCATGACGATACGACCAGAGCGGTCGATGGGAAGATATGGCTTACATGCTGCGGTCAGGAGTGCTGGGCCGAGCACGTTGACAGCGTAGATGTGCTGGAATTCTTTCTCGATTACGGATTCGACGGGGCCGACATAGAGGACTGCTGCGTTGTGGACTAGGATGTCGATTTGTAGGGTGTCGTTTTTGGAGAAGTTCTCTTTTGCTGCTGTGATGATGGCTTCACATCCTGCGGTTGTACTGATGTCGGCGCGGATGGTGGCTGCTCTGATGCCATGATTTGCCGTGAGTTCTGCTGCTAGGCTGGAGGCAAGGGCATCTGATGAGGTCGTTGCATAATTTATGAGGATGTTGCAACCTTTGCTGGCAAGCTTGCGAACGATGGCTGCTCCAATACCTGATATACTCTCAGCACTTAGATCACACTGGGTTTCTAGGAGACTCACTTCTCGCTGAGCCGGTCACGATGGCAAGCTTTCCTTCATGGACGCGAGATTGAGTGGCTGCCATGTTTCCGTTTGTACGTGGGTTGATAGTGGGATTGGACTACGAACGAGGAGGGGGTTTAGAACAAAGTTTACAGGGAGTACATTGGCAATTCTCTAACACATGGGATTTCCTTTCATCCCAAGGCTGGGAATCATCAAATTGCGGTGTATCGAACGGTATCAGATCCCAGCAACATTGTGATGGTAATTCAAAGCTGCACCATCTCTGCACGGTGAAGGGACAGGCAGAAGTACCGTAGATCTTGAAACTTCGCAAAGTAGGGGTTCTGAAGCTTTTCTTGTATCTGCGCGTTTGACAGCTGTCAAACTTCCCGCAATATTACACTAATTCGTCGAGGATCATCCCTCATACATCAAATTTTGAGGTGGCCTGGAATAAAATCTCATCCGATTGGAAGTATGCAACAGCGACGTTGTCGCCCGACTCACGTTCTAGAAACCTGATCCTTGGGAATGGTGTTGTTTCAAGTCCCTGCGCGAAGCAACTATCCATTACGCAATGCTGATCCGAAGCCCACCAGTTACAACTCACAAAGTCGTAACCTTTTGATAGAAAACGAACATCTTCAGCACGCTACCAGACAGCGGGAAGACCCCTAAATTTTTGAGCGCCTGGGGCCCTCTTGCCGGACGGCCAACTTACTTAAACTGCGGGAGCTCCTCCTGTTAAAAAGTAGTCACTGACGATCGGTCGATCAAAAGCCATAAGAAGTAATGGCTGCGTCCACCACACGGCCACAGCCGTCCGGGAAGTGGGCTACAACCCCAGGCGACCCCATTATTCCCAATCAGGGGTTTAGGGACCCACTACTTTGGACCTGCCGTCCTTGGCGGGCATGATACCCTGGTCGGGATTTGGGTGGAAGCCTTCTCCCCGTCGTTAGTTCTGGATGTCGAACCATGAACCCAGATAGTGTAACAGACGACGGCTTCCGTCTTCCGCGCGTGGCGACACCCCCACGGCCAATGGGACCCTGTCGCTTTGAACTTGGGGATTAATTGCTTTTTGTTTGATAAGACTTACATAACGCTTTGATATGCGGGGTGTTGTCATAATAGCCCAGCGCCTTGATACCTTGGACCAAGTTTTGAAGCCATCGCAAGTTCACAACAAGGCGCTCGGGGCGCAGTACTCAGAATGACGGGACAGTCTCACCAGTAGCGTATTAATGGCAATACTCTATGACCTTGTTGCTCAATGGGAAGTTTTTGGATTCGAATGTTCAAGTGTCTACTCTAGAATACGCCTCTCCCAACCACTGAAGCCCAATCATTTTGCCATGAACCCGCCATCAATAGGAAGACAGATTCCAGTAATGTAGGAAGCATGATCAGATGATAGCCAAAGGGAGCCTTGAGCAACCTCATGGGCGAAACCAAACCGGTTCAGGTAGCTCACATTAGGAGCAAACTCCTCCGCTGTGGTACCCATGATTTCTAAAGCCGCTTTTGACATATCGCTCTGCTTCTTGTTAGCCACTTTCAGAAGACAGTGCATCAGAGTGTCTTACAAAGATGGCACCAGGGGCAATGGCATTTACTCGAATGCCATGTGGTCCTCCTTCCATCGCAGCATGTTTCGTCAAGCCGATGAGAGCATGCTTCGCGGCGGTATAAGCGGGCATATTTGGCTGTGGCTTGAAGGCATTGATAGATGCAATGTTGATAATAGATGCTTTCGACTTCTGCTTGATCATCTGCTGCATCTCCCATTTGCAACATAAAGCGGTACCAGTCAAATTGATATCGATGAGCTTCCTCCAATAATTCTCATCAAAGTCAATAAGCTTCGTACCGTCTGGCGTAAGAGCTGCATTGTTGATCGCGATATCGAGTCTTCCGAACTTGGTAACGGTTTGGGCGATGAGACTTTGCACGTCCTCTGAATTGGCGATGTCGCACTTGACAAATAGAACTTCGCCGTGTTGAGACAATTCGGCGATGGTCTTTTCGCCTTCTTCCACTTTGATGTCTCCGATCACGACCTTTGCGCCTGCTCGCAAGAACACTGAAGCTGTGGCCTTTCCCATGCCCTGCGAGCCTCCAGTCACGATCGCAACTTTGCCCTTGAGCATGGGAAAGACTTCAGCCTCAGTAACCTCCATATTGTTGATTGGACTGTAGAGAATTTAGGGTATTTGGGTACGTAGAGTTAGGATGAAATTTTGAATCAAAAGTTCTTAGACCAAAGAATATGCGAAACTGATTGGATATCAATGTTGTGATGGCTTCAAGATCAGAAGCATTGAGACCTAAAGGGACACTTTCAGCAAGCTACTTTGCATGTTTCTGCTAGATCCATCAATACTCTGGTGTGGTTCAGTTTTGCTCCACCATTTCAGGATCGACGCAACTGTGACGGGAAACCGTTCGATAATGGCGCATTCAAGCGGTGTACAGTATGTTTCGAAGGAAAGCAATTTCTCGCCTCAATATCGGCATTGGCCAATTACTCGGGAATATTAATCGTAGCAACGATTGGCGTTTGGAAGGTAACATAGTGCCCTGTCACCTATGAAAGTAGCAACGATCGCTCTTGCTCCGTTCCCCACATGCCATACAGTACCCAAAGCTAGGGTATGCTGCAGAACAAGGGTGGCGACTTGGTCTGATCCCAGCCTCGCGTCTGGAAAGACGTTGGGTTTTATGAAGTACGAAGTGGACATCTCTCGGACACTGATTTCTCCACAGTGGGTTCAGACTTGCTTATTTTCGTTAGATATGCGTTTTCGAAAATTCAAACTAGTAATATTGTCTACACTATCATTACAGCTTTCAATATCGTTGTCGTCTTTTGAAAGCAACTTTGCGCCAGTCATGCAAGTGCTATGAGCAAGTCGAGAATTCATGAATATCGTGTGTTCTGCAAGGGGAGTCCGGTTCCCCGGGACTTGGGGGTTGCAGTGCAGGAGCGATCTTATGGGGTTTTCGCTGCCATACAGGGGCTTCTACAGGCTGGAATATGGAAGCGAGTCAGTTGTTGCAGGCTTTCAGCTTTCCCAATGCTACAACGCGATCATTGAGAAGTTCCATGAAAAAAGCCGGGGGTCAAGCTATCTATGTGGGAAGCGGGGCAATAATTCTTGCAGTTGAGGGGCAGCCTCCACTAGAGCCAATTAATTGCTTGCCCGAAAATGATTTGAGAGGCACAATCACCACGGACGTGCCTCGATTCATTCTAGTCCTATCATTAGGACGATCATTTGCTTCTCTTGGTGAGCGCTTTGTCCTTAACATCTTGAGTCCCCTAAGGTCGGTCATCGAATTGCATGATTTGTATTTCGCGCGTCAACCTTTGGCTTTCACGCCTCGATTCCCACGTGGCACCGCTGTATATCTCACACACAAGCCCATATCCTGACACTTTCTCTCTTAATTTATACAATCATGGCGGAATTGACAGATGCAAAGACGGCACTGCCTCATGACGACGAAAAGTCATCTTCAGAGGGTACGCAAGTGAACGAGGCTCAATCCGTAGAGATCCCTCGGCAAACCAGCTTCGTCAATTTCGTAGTAGGTTTCTCTAACAATCAAGCATCCTTATCATGTTGTCTCACATTGCGTAGGTCATCGCAACCGCCTGTCTAGGCGGCTTCCTATACGGCTTTTCCGCGAATATCATATCAGGGACTTTGGCTCAAAGCACCTTCATTGCGAAGTTCTTGACCAAACCAAACGCTACTCAGCTCATCGATGGCGCTCTTGGAGGGTAAGATATTGCGATCGATACCGTGAAACTTTTACTAAATGAGTATCAGCTTTCTCGGGGGTGCTATGCTTGGATCGCTGGTGCAAGCTCCAATCGCTAACAAATTTGGACGTCGAGTCGCGAATGGCGTCGCCTCCAGCATTGTCATCGTCTCAGCGGCACTTCAAGCTGGCTCCGTCAACATCGAAATGTTTCTCTTCGCCCGAGTTCTCTGTGGTGTTGGGGCCGGGATGGTCCTTGCGAACACTCCCGTGTACATGAGTGAAGTCTCTCCGCCTCATAATCGGGGCCTTCTCGTCGGTATGCAAGGTGTTGGCATTGTATCTGCATATATCGCCGCTTCAGTCTGCGCGCTAGCATTCAGTTTCGTCAAGTCTAGTGTTCAATGGCGCTTGAACTTCATTGTGCTGGGTGTCATAGCTTGTATCCATCTGGGCTCGCTTTTCTTCATTCCAGAATCACCAAGGTGGCTTATGGAGAAAGGTCGAGATGAAGATGCAAAGGTCGTTTTGGAGTATCTACATAACACCAAGGGAGATCCCAACTCAACTCTTGCCCACGCTGAAGTGATTCAGATCAAAGCACAGGTTGATGCCGAGAAGCACCTCCCAAAGGGGTTCATTTACATTTTCAGTACCCCGCATCTTAGAAAGAGAGCTATCTGTTCCATCATTCTTTGGGTTATGGGTCAAGGTACTGGAATCACTGCGATTGCAAATCTGATTCCTACCTTTATGGGCGGCCTCGGATTTGGGGTCACACTTCAACTCGGTCTGGGTGTCGTTTGGTGTGTCTGCGCTTTGATTGGCTGCGGCTTCAATGTGATGCTCCTTGATCGAGTCGGCCGAATTAGACTTCTCGGTAAGTTCTTGAATTTGAGCCTCGATTAAAAGCTCTGCTAATGCTGCGTAGTTGTCGGTGGCTTAGGAAGTGCCGCAATCCTCAGTGTTATGGCTGCACTCGTCAAGTACTATTTAGGCTCCACCTATCAACCCGGCATCAACGCGCTTGTTGCTCTGTACTTCATCTTCGGGGCGTTCTTCACTTCGACCATTGAGTGCACGGCATACGTTTATGGCTCTGAAATCTGGCCAACGCATCTTCGAAGTGAAGGTTCCACGCTTGCTTATGCCAGTTTCTTTGGAAACGCAATTGCATACAGTGCTCCGGTCTCCGTTGCCTTAAAGACCATCAGCTGGAAGTTTTATATGGTTCTTGTTGCAGTGACGGTCTCGAGCACAATCGTCATCATGTTCTACTTCCCAGAGGTAAGTGCTTCGGCAGTGAAAAATTGGACTTCATTTTGGCTAACAAACTTAATAGACGTCGGGTCTTTCACTCGAAGAAATCAACGCCAAGTTTGGCGACAAGGTAGAAGTAGAACTCAAGGATGCTTTTGATAGCAACAAGACAGAGTTGGTGGGCCACGTCGACAGTTCGAAGTTGTCATAAGCGAAACGCTATCGAGAGTTTGTCTTCAGTCATGTAACAGATAGAATGAATCAGAGACGATGTATATAAGGGTGTGTAGATATTTCCCGCATTGAGATAATCGTTTGGAATTCAGTAGTGGTGGAAGCACAGACATAGTAATAGGGAATGTGAAATACCGATACGTTTAAGAAGCCCCTGTCCCTAGGAAGGCTAGAGTTGCCGCCCTTCTTTATTATTGACAATCATTTGACGGCTTAGACTTTTCACTGCATTAGCTAGCATATTCCAGACGAGCGAGACGTAAAATGAAGTTATCTCATATGCATGTTTCATTTTATCATGGTTCCACGTTGAAATTTGATGGAAGAGTGAACATTACCGTTCTGAGCCAAAACTAAGGACGCACATATCATTCAAATCAAGCAGAGCTGAAGTGTTCCAAATTTCTCCCTTCCCGAGTTCCCAAGTCCCAAGCCTCTAGAGCACCGGGGCAATATGTTTATTATCCCGCGCGGCCCGTGTATGATGCTGATCCATACTCCATCTAAATATCTGTGCTCAAGCTTCAGCAAAGAAGGACCCACAACCGCCTTGACAGGGGCCATATACGAAATAAAACGTAACAAGGACCAGAAACATTAGGCGAAGTAATCCCAGCCCCAAACCTGACGATTCAAGGACCAGCATTCTTTCCCAGCAGTTGACGTCAATAGCGTCGAAGACGGAACACTAGTTCCAAGATTGAAGACCCCTATTCGTGCTGGACAACAATATCCCTGGCCGCCGAGCCTCCTGAAAGCACCATTGCGACTATCTCGAAGAGGGCAAGGACCAGTCAGATGCTCTACGAGAAGATTTACTACTCTCAGGCCTGTTTCTCCGTACCCGGGAGGGGAGGATTGCCCGTCATCCTTCTCCTTCTGGGAGAATTGTCAATGTGCAGTGAATGAGGATTCATCAAACTTTTTTCCCCCTGTGTTGTTTTTCTTTTTACCGCAATTTCACGATCCAGTTTCATGAGACACCCTGTTTGACATAGAAATTTGTGGAACTCATATATGCGCATATGAAAGGCCCTTGGAGTCTTTGAACTTCAAGTAAATTCCGTCTTCTTCAAGACAGTCAGCAGCAACAGAAGTTTGAGAGGAAATATTTAAGTTTCGACATACATTCATTTAAGATGCTTGGGGAAAAGGGGAAGCAGCTGCTTGTTGTTCTTTGGGTAGAGACAACAATTGCCTTCTCAGTCATTGCGCTACGATGGTATACTCGAACGTTCATCGGTGGAAGAGTTGGTCCCGATGATTACCTTCTTATGGCTTCTTGGGTAAGATCCCCTGAAACTCAATCAATCAAGAGGCGTCATTAACCTTTTTATTTTAGCTTTTGATGGCTGCATTCTCTGCCATGATCAGTGCCTCGGTCTACTATGGCATGGGAACTCACGTTGAACTGTTGTCAATCAATCAGATCACAACTGGTATCCTGATGCTTCTCATTGGGCAATTTCTCATTTCAATTTCGATGGGACTTAGCAAATGTGCCGTTGCAGTGTTCTTAATGCGCATTGTCAACAAAACATGGTGGGTATCTCCTCGACGTCAAGCATTCCTCTACGAAGACTAACGAGAGAGCAACAGGCACAAAGTCGTGCTTTGGTTCTGGATCATCACCATGATGTTTTTGAGTCTTTTCCTTGGCATTAGCGTCTTTGCTCAATGCACACCCATGAAGTCTATTTGGGATCCGCGGGTGGAAGGCAAAGTCTGCCACATGAACTTGGCCTTGGTGGCAGAGATTATGTGCTGTAAGTTCCCCTCTGCTCTTAGGTGTCATAGGTAATACTAACATTAAATAGCATGGTCTGCCGCGATGGACTTTTTCCTCGCTATCTTCCCATGGTTTGTTCTGTGGAACTTGAACATCAAGCGCAAGGAAAGAATAACCATTTGTGTCTCACTCAGTCTTGGTATAATGTAAGTACCATATATGCAATCGGCAATCTCACTCGGGAAACTGACCACCGCAGTGCTGGAATTTGCGGCGTTGTTCGTACCACGGGTCTGGACGCTCTCAATAAAACTTCCGACTACCTATGTAAGTCATCCTGATCTTAACCCCTTCAACTTAAATATGTGACGCTGACCTTCAATGCTCAGTTGCCGTCAGCGATTCTGTAATGTGGACCATGTCCGAACTCACCTTAACAATTATCTGCGTCTCCGTCCCTGCTCTCCGACCCCTCTACAACCGCGTGACAGGCGGAAGTTCCACCGGCGGCCCATACCACCAACAATCCACCACGAAAGTCGGCACCGGCACCGGAAGTGGCATCTACAAAATGAAACAAATGACTTCCTCGAAGGATGGCGACAATCAATATGACTGCGAGATTGGGACTGGCGATAGAAATAAGGATAATGATAGCGATACATTTATCTTGCATGATGTTGACAAGGAGACTGGGAGTGCGAAGAATGGAGGGATTACAAAGTCGCATGAGGTCACGGTGACGTATGAGGATGGAATGAAGGCTGCGACTACTAAACAGCATGTTTGAGTGGTTTGGTTTGGGGTGGTGCTTGGTTGAAGAGTCGCGAGCTGGCTTACCAGGTAATACTATTGGGATAACGATCTCTGCGATGAGTTGGTGTACGATTAAAGGCTAGAGATAAAAAAGGATGAAAAGAATACAAGGTGATCTTGGGACAAAATCTGTTATGAGGAGTTGTACTAGGTCTTCGAGGCTGTTGAGAATCCGTCTGTTCTCGTGAGGTGGAAGCGAGCAAAGCCCTGATACTCTATCCAGACCTGCAATCTCGACGACAGCTTGCCGGAAATCTGTGCAAGTGCATGTGTGTTTAGTCGTTCCCTAGAATTAGGATTTCCCCGAACGCCGTTATGTTTCATATTTGGGTTGCTTCGGCCCCCGCTGGCCCAAGTTTTGGAATTTGAGGGTGACGACCTTCAGCGAGGTCGAAAGAAATATTCCAGTTGAGAAAAAATAATTTCAAGTTTATTATCATTGTACTACATATTCCACAACTGAACTTTCCAGCGGAAATGCGCGGTAAATTTGAAGTGTTCTGGCCCTCATAATCATGTGATACTTACATCTTTTCCCATCCCAAGAAAGCGCTTCATGTATTTCTTTAAGCAAAATGCCTGCCACATACGACCATAGACTGAGGAGAACTGGGCATCCCGTCCGCTCTGCCATACATAAGCCTCAGATCGGTAGATTAGTAGTTGGGTGGGTGACCACCAGCGAATACCTACTGTTGTATGTTTTTGCTATGTTCACTCTTTTTTGCCATATTTTTCTTTGGGTCAGGTATGACTACTACATCGTATCTTGTCTTATAATTTCTTCACATAACAGTTTGGCTGGTTTTGACGTCTCGAAGATACCATACGAGAGTGTAAACTACTCAACCGCCGCAGCATGATGCCGCGAACCAGTTCCTGTTTTTGCACATACTGAAATGCCTCACAACATTCTAAATGTTGTTTTAATTTCACTTCTGCCGCAGGTTCTAACCATCAAGAGTTGTACGCCAAAGGTCTGAGCGATAGAGCATGCTGCTTGGACTTCTTTTCGGATCGAGCTGGCAGTCTCCTGAGAAATCGAGAATCTGCTGCTTGAAGGCCGTTCGAGACGTCCCGAGACAACAGATAAGATTAGTCCAATTACATCTAATTGCGTGTATTGGATATCTAAGCCTGTGCCATGATACGCAGTACATACGTCAAGAGGGACTCCCTACCCCATTTTTGTCGTCTCGCTTAGCCCCTATTTAGGCGGGCCCCTTTTGGAAAAGTCACTGGTTGCCAAATTTGCCAAAGCTCATGAATATTTTAGCATGAAATGTAGAAGAGATGTATACAACACAATTCCTGCACGTTGATTCCAAGTGATCAGACCAAAAAAGAGCAGCCACCATTTCAAATTGTGGCATTTGATATCTGGTCACCTGATCAATGGAGATTTGTCCCTTTCACCTGGATCTGGGTTTGCCTTTTCCAAAGACCATGGACTCGGTACGACAGGATACTATACGGATGACATACATAGCGCAGGAACAGGAAATAGATCTCCGTGAAAATTTCTTTTCAGCTTCCAAGGATTTCCCCGCATTTTCGGAAGAGACGCGCCAAGAAAGGAGAAAAAAGAAAATTCACAGCTTGTGATGCAACGACATCGGAAACACCGTCGCCCAGCACGGTTGATTTTCATCTCATGTGCTGTATATGTGACAGCGGGGCGTACCTTACCTCAACGCCCTGCAAGCAATCTGTACTCTGCTTGTGGTTCGCATAATTACGCAGGGAGCAATCCAGAGCCTCAAAACCGACCCCGCATTTCATAGTCTCAATCTCTTCAAGAAAAGAAGCAAAGTAAACTTCTACAAAGCTTCTAGAAAACGATCAGCAGAAAACTTGTACATGAAAATCAAGGCTGGGGTAGCATAATTGCACTACTATAGGCAAAATGGCGCCATCCAAGGCTGTCAAGAAAATTAGAGTGAAGTCGTCACCTGGCACCCGCATTTCCATTACGTTTCGATTCTCCGCTTTCAACCAGACGAAGATGCTACGTTCAAGTCACTGCATCGCAGGGCTGAAATGGCGAAATTTATTTGATTTGAGAGAATTTCTACGTTCCAGTCGCTTGAGAACATGCGCGTTTTTTATGGTAATTGCTCACCGCTTGGGCGTAGGATTGTGAGGTGTGAGGTAATGGAATTCCCCCTCCTGGAAGCGTTGCACTAGGAGACACGAACTTCGGGACCCAAACCACGCGGTGCTATTTGTGCTACCACATGATTGTGCTAAGGAGTTTTTCTGCGACGTGCTAGTGCGACTTGGCTTTTGGGAGGGGAAGATTCTTTTCTTCTTGTTGTCTTGTTTTTCTATAAGTTTGAGAGGGTGACGAGCATTTTCCCTGCATACAGATTGATCCCCGCATTCTTGGAGTGAATCGGAACGAGAACGTCATACATCGAATATATTGCGAGCTCGCATTCAATTCTTTCAATTCTATTTCTTTTATTCCTTGAGAGAGCTGGAAAATCAACCTGTCGCAACCCAATTCAACACGACAGCTCCTTCTTGCGCAACCACTAGAGACTACGTAAAGCCTCAACAACCTCAATATCGAACATACTAAATATCAAGAACAAATAGCGCAACAAAATGGCAGCAGTACCACACGGTCTCGCAGAGGAAGGCCGTCGTAACTCGTCCTCTTCAGCCCGCCGCGCAAACATGTCGCATGGACGAGGTGGTGCTGGTATGTCCATTTCCCCGCACCCCAGCCTGCCCGTACAAGACGTATATTCTGCTAACACAAGCAAAGGCAATATCGGCAATGCAGACTCAGACCATGAACCCGTTACCCTCGAGACCCCTACCATCAAGAGCCAAATGTACACAACTGGCCGGGGCGGAAGCGGAAACATGGCCAAGAATGATGATCCGGAGGCAGCGAGACGGGCGCAGGATGTTGTTGGGTAGGTGTCCCTTTTCCCCGTGTCACGCCCAGTTCGCTACTATACAAGAGCAGAAGTTTGGGAGTATTATGAGAAACGAGGGACGAAGCTGACAGGAACAGACACCCACGCAGAGAATCCACCTCCTCAACACACGTCGGCCGCGGCGGAGCAGCGAACATCTTCAAGCCCTCGGCTGAGGAAATCACAAAGGCGAAGCAGGATAATGCGAAGTGGGAGAGTGCGATTGGGGATGATGAGAAGGATGTTAAGAAGCCGCAGGGCTTGGCGGATAAGGGGAAGGAATGGTTGATGGGGAAGAAGAAGTAGATGTTAGGTGTGGCATTTACGGATGAGCAGATTGTGATTGGTGGGATGGAAAGAAATGAGGGGAAATGGGGATTTGGGAGGGGCATGATATCCGGCGTTCGTTTTTGGTTGGTTTGTTCTCACGTTACGTGCGTTTTCTTCCCTTTGGATTTGTCTTTGGGCGGTCTTTGGGTTTGCGTTATGGGGGAGTTTATATTGATGAATACAGAGAAAATACGATTCATGAATGAAATCGAGTCTTTTCCAATTACAATTTTGCCGGAGTATTTGTTATTGGACACATTTTTGACGTCGAATGAAGGTTTCCGCGCTAGGACAACCTGCCTCTTATCTCTGGGCAACGAAGTGAATAAGTTGCTTCATTTTTACGGACTCGCTTGCCTAACGTCTATCGACACGAAAATGATTTAATTCCGACAGGCGCCTAAGGCGACGCCTTTGAAACGTTGGAGCCTGTGATTGAATACGTGTCGTGTGGTCACGCAGTCATCACAACCTGCCTGCCGGCAAGATACGACCTTCCGTGCATTTTGTTTCTGTCTTCGATCGAAGCTAATTGGAATATAGAGGCCTGGGGACCACTCGGCGACACAAATATTTGGCCACCGAAGCGCGGGGCTGAAGCAAACTTCCAAATGCATTTTATTGAATCCTGAGGAATCCTGGGTGCGCAGGAATACGTTGACCCTATTGATCTCTGCGCTTTAAGCGTCTGAATACTACTCTGCAGAGGAGACTGTTGGCGCCAGTAATCAATCCTCTTTGCATAGCCCGCTAAGCCGTCCCGAAAGTTCGGAACGGGATGGAAAGCTGACGGCAGTTGGTGCCCCGTTGGAAGTTTATTTTCCTGAGTGGGGTTCGTTCTCCAGTGAAGGATGTCACTGTGTTGGTGTTGTTGCTGATAAACTGCTTGTGTTTCAAAAGAGGAAACTCCAACTGTTGTCTGACTCAGATGCGTTGGGTTATGCTATTGGTGCTATGTTTGGCTTGTAAGCGTTGCAGCCAGAGCTCGATACCGACAGTGTGGTTGTGTGGATAATGGGGTGCGTAGCAAGTGGTTGGCTGACATGTTGGTATTTGTATTTCCTGCAGTGATTGCGTTCAGTGAGGAGGAACCGAGTCTATTTCTAGATACTCAGAGCTGGAAAACCTGTTATGTTTGCATGATTGATGTACCTAACCTCGCCATGTCGATCTTGGAGTACCCCTCATGGCGATTTTGAATGACGTTCGAAGCGATATCGGTATCCTACTTTACCCCTCAGCAGCATCTGTTGTGCCGTGGGGATGGCAAATTTATCCTCCTAATTATGTAGTCTGTATCTCTGGGAATTCAAAGGAAGGTTCCTTCCGTAACAACCACGTCCCTCATTTATTCTGAGGCAAATGGTTGGTGCGGGGCAGCCAGATCATCGGTTTTCCCAGACCACACCGCTGGATAAAATACAGTCATACGAGTGATATCGCTCATGATGATTGCAGAAGGATGGCTTACCCTGTGGCTGAAATGCAACACGCCATGTCAAGATATATTGACAACAAAAAGCAAGAAGACGAACCTCGAGTTAGGCTTCAAGGCTGTAATACACACCTTGAATAAATATTTGCCCTAGCTAAATCGCTTAGAAGGGCAAAGCACTGTCACACCGAGATGCTCCTTCAGGTTCCACCTCCGAGCTCCTGGGACTTTACTGGGGATCGGGCGGCGGCTTGTCACCTCCGGCTGGGAGGCGGCGGCACAGTGTACCGAGCTCGATGTAAGATTGGAGAGTGCAAGATGATATGCGAACTGCTGCGTGATTTGCATGCATGCTTGATGACAGGTAGCAGGTGTGGGTGACGTGCAGGAAGTGAAACTGCTTTTGGGCAGATACATGTTCAATTCTCCTTGACGCTGAGTGAAGGCTTGCGGGCCGTTTTGAAAGATAGGTCTTGGGTACTCTTGACCAAGCAAACGGATGCGTGACCGACCCGAAGCAGAAGATGTCAAAGTTGGTATTCTATCGCCCACCAGGAACAGGATCGAGTGATGAAGATGGTTCGGTAAGGCCATAATCGACGCCCCTTGCCGGCCGTGCCCTAGCTCGGGGTGGGTGTGCGGGAAGATCAAACGCTGCAAATTCCAAGAGAGAGTCGCGATATGGGAGAAAAGAGCATGGTGCATGAGTTTGCCAGCTCAGGAGGGGTTATAATCTGACCGAGATATGATAGTAAAGAGAATTATAAACGCCGTCCGGCGTTCGTCTTGCTTCCCAAAGGCGGTCGTGTTACAGTGACAGCACAGTGCATTCCGTACGTGGAGAGACAGCGGTATGAAGCGACCCCACAGTTCTGGACAGTGGCATCGAAGAGGGAGTCCTCGAGCTGCTGAGCTGCAGCGAGGGCATACTTTTCGTCCCGCCATCACAAGAGGCGTTGGAGCCACGAAAATTCCAAAAGCCAAAGTCTTATATCTGCGTGGATCTCCCAGCAGCTTCGACAGGAGAATTTACTGCAGCACATGCCAGGAAGCCACTCCTGCTGCAACCTTGACTGCAAGTCTTCTGAGCACGTCGTCAAAAGCGTCCACCCGCATAAGCCATCGCCTCGAGACCCTGCACGGCACCCGCAGGACCAGTTCCACGGAATCGACGGTAGACGAAGCCCAGAACAGGGCCAGGGCAATCCTAGTCCAAGCAGTTGAGGGCGTCACCGATGCGGAGATAGCGATTCAGCCATTCCAATCGGAGCCTCGAAGGGGAAACGCAGCATATTGCAACTGCCTCTTCTGTGTCCAGCTGCTGCAGGCGCATCCTCTCCTGCAATTCTAGTCTGCATTTCCTGCAGAGTCGAGAAGACACCGGACGGCTCAAACGCCCAACCTTAAGTTGAGCTGATCATCCGCTGCCAATCGAGTCCGGCGTACAGACTAGTACACCGCAGCCCCTCGACCTCGAATTCTAACGGCCTTGCAGCGGTGCATACGTCTCTGGACGACTCACCGCGCAGGTGCTCATACCTTTCCAAGCATACGGAACAAGCACCTACCGACTGCCTGTTCACGGTATAGGAGCCATATTAAGATATTAATTTAGACTCGCATACTGGCTGCAGGAGTAGGGAGAGCAATATATTAAGAGAAGAGAAAACAGAGGACAGTAGTCAGAAGGGTGGTATACTTTTCGGAGCCCGAGTCTGAATTCCATCGCTGAGTATGTTTTTTTTCTTTTCTCTTCTGATTTATATATCTGTCGGTATTTCTGGAACGCTGGGTGTACAGGGCAAGGAGGGGACCACCCTCGACCCTCGTGCACCCTCACAATTTCTTTTAAGGTGTCGGGAGATCGTCATCCCATCCCACTAAGTCCAGGGCCAAGGGCTCCAGAATCAGCTTTATCCTTACCCTAACCCCCGAGGGTCACTGACTGCCTTCCCGGCGGCCCAACTACCTTGAACTACTGCGCTGACGGCCAATTGTCTAGCTCTATTCTGGCTGCTTCGGGCCCACTTCAAGAATCATATCATATAATCATACCCCGAACTCACCCCGTCACCCCCGTCATCCCCGGCAAACCCTGGTCTTAGTGCAAAAGCCCAGGTCCTCTGGCGGTCCAGTCAAGCTTCAGCACCCCCAGGGCGCTTTCCTTCGCCTGCGCCTGCACCTGTCAAACCTCACCCTTTATCTCACTGCCGATACCCATCGTGCGGTTATTAACCTTACACAATTCCAACGACCACCACCTCCCTCGACCGTCGCACAAGCCATTGCGAACTCGCGCTGCGAAGAGAACGCTGTCCCTTTGAAGCTGCGACTCGGTGGATGCGCAATTTCTATCAGAAATACTCGAATTTTTGCGAACTGTCACTACCAAGCAAATTGGGCCAAGCTTCTGTTGGTGGCCGCCGCACTCGACGACCGCCCTCGTTCGCAGCTTCCCCTCGAAGCTCGAGCTTCAAATTCCACCTCCCCAAGCTACGCCAGCACCAACAGCTGCGCATGAGTCAAGATGAACACCGCATACTCGCAGCAAGCATCTCCTCCCCACGACATGCATCGCGGGTCGATACCGAACATGCCGGACGCTGGCTACCGCTCCGCTGCGCCTGGCGGCCATCAGTATGCCATGTCGCAACATAGCATGCCAGTTCCCCAGCAATCGCAGATTAGCCAGCCTTACGGTGACCCATACAATCCGCTGGCTGTATCAAGAGCGCCTATTCCTGAGCAGTTACACGCAGATGGAGGCCTTGCGCCGTTGGCTCCTGGAACCCAACCTGCTGCGCCAGACCCATTACCAAGGGCATGCACAGAGAATGGATGGAAATACGAGTGAGTGCGCTATCGATGACAAGATCTTCTTGTCTGCTTCTGTCTCTGGAGGAATTCTTGCTAATGCGAATGCAGACTCAAGGTAGTACAACAACCTCAGCGCGCGCGAATGTGCGGATTTGGAGACAAGGTGAGTCGAAGTACTACGAGCAGAACTCGGGCGGCCATTAGGAAGCTCGGTTTCTTGCTTGTTTTTGCTACAACCACTAACAATCACTGTAGGATCGTCGCCCTATCACACCTCCGCCATGTGTCCGACTAATTATTACCGATACAGCTACTGGCAAAGAGGTTGACCTCAAGTATGCTCCCCTGTCTTGTTACTCTGGAAGAAAATGCTTATAATATATCTAGCGACGTTGATCACGGCATGTTTGTCCTAAATGTGGACCTCTGGAACAACGATGGCACGAAAGAGGTAAACCTCGTACGCCATTCACAAACGTCACCATCCATCTCTTTAACCCAGCCTGTCTCTTATGCCCAAGTTCAGCAAGATACTGCTGCTGTAGCATATTCGAACATCCTTCCTGGTCACAATCCCCAGGTCAAATTTGAGCACGGCCAGGGCCCTTCGTACGGAAATTCAGCCTACAACCCGTATCCTGGCCCACCACAAGTGACCCCTTATGCTCAGCCAGCTCAGGGTGGTCCTTCATATTCTGGACAGCCACAACAATTTCATCCTGGCTACCCGCCCACCGCAAATGGCGCCCCTCAATACCCACCGCAAAATGGATATAGTCAACCGCCGCCCCAACAGTTGTACTATGGCCAGCCACAGATGCAAGGTGGCCAGCCAAATATGGAATATCCCACCATGGGCTCTCAAGCATTAGTTCAGCAGCCGGGAATGCCCTATGGCTCCCGTCCTTATGGAAACACAGATATGGGCATGCAACGGATGCCTGTGAACACTACTCCGCCAGGAGGCATGTTCACGCGTAATCTGATTGGCAGCTTGGCAGCGAGCGCATTTAGATTGACGGATCCTGATGATAGGATTGGCATCTGGTTCGTTCTACAAGACTTGTCTGTCAGGACTGAGGGCACTTTCCGGTATGCCCACTTTCATTCGAGTTTTACATAATTTATGCTAAACCTCACATAGTCTTCGGTTCTCATTCGTAAACGTTGGTGTTCCTACAAACTCACCCCCAGCAATGTCAGCCGGAGGGTCTTCCAACGGACAATCAACTATGGTCAACCTAGGCAAAGCTCCGATTCTCGCAGCCTGCTTCTCTGAATGCTTTACCGTCTACTCAGCAAAGCGCTTCCCAGGTGTGGTAGAGTCGACGCCACTCAGTAAGTGTTTCGCGACCCAAGGGATCAAGATTCCAATCCGCAAAGATGGTCAAGGTCCAGGCACGAGAGCAAGCGACAGGGATAAGGAGTATGAGGAAGACTAAGAGTCTTCTGTTTCTCCTCCCTAACATCGCCAGGAGTTCAGTTCCTTATTGGAATGGACGAAAACACTACACAACTCAAAATTTACCCAACCGCCACGCAAGAAATAATGATCGTAGAGACTTCCAGCCGAGACACTCAGTCATCTGTATTCTTACCACCGAGGGCCTACTCAAACACACACACACCTATTTCCCCACCCTGAGGCTCCCTTTAACTTAGCGTTTTGTGGACTTTCTCTTTCCGATTGTTCAATCTTGTCACATTGCATAGCTAGTTTTGTTATGTTTGTTTTCTATTTTTGCTTGGCGGCAAGAGTCATGTTCAAAGACGGTGTCTTGGCGTTGAGAACGGTTCGGTGTTATTCTCTGGATGTGTTCGTTTGGGCAGGAATGGTATTGTAGCATGGAAACTGGCGGGCACATTGCTGGTACAGACGGGCTGTAACGCATTGGGTAGTTAGGTAGCTAGGGCTTGTGACATAGGTACCTATGCCAATGGCGGAAAATCATTGGCATGAATCCGTAGTTAGAATTTCACGTTGTCTTTAGAAGTGCCGTGTGGAGGTATTTTGCTTCATTTGATATCAGATCCCTTCTAAACTCCTGACCCTGGTATCCTGTAAATTCAAGCGTATCTTACAATCGCACCCGCTATGCCCATCCGTCTGTACTCCGGAAAGTCATTCAATCTTTTCAATCCGGCCTTTCTCATCCCATCAGCTACGTCGTCTTTTTCATCTCGTATCATCTCATCTAAATCAGAAACCAACTCAATCATCATCCTCTTTCCCACTCCCATAATCCCCCAAAAGCACATCATCCTGTCCCGGCGCCCCCAACCCCCCACTACTCGTATTCCGCACCCACTCCGTCTCAACCCTAAAGAAAATCCACATCCACCTCCTTCCCACCTCCAACACCTCCATCAGAAATATCCCGCTCTCGAAATCGGCGAAATGGTCGAGATGCGGACTTAGTTTCAAGGACCAGGTACAGCGGAGTAGAAGGTCGGTTATTATGGCGATGTAGTAGATTTCTTTGGTGGGGAAGTACAGGCGCGGGCGGAGACCGTAGGCATGGGAGGGGGAGGATGGGGAGTGGGAGAAGAGGGAGAGATCCCAATCTTTTGCTACGTCCCAGTAGAAGCTGTAGAAGCTGTTTATGAAGACTGCCAGGACCCAGAATCGATATACAGCGGTTTCGGAAAGGCCTATGTTTTCGTGGTTTACGGATAGATTTCTTTGCAGAGCGGAGAGGATGATGACGGGGAAGGCTGAGAAATATTTCAGGGCGTTGGCTAGGTGCTGCCCGCCCCAGCCTTGTGCGCCGACTCCGCCGCTTCGTTGGTTGTTAGAGCGTACGCGCAGGTATTCGGTGATGCATTGGCGGAAACGGATTAGAGAGGGGATGGCGATTACGATGGGGACTATGTATTGGCCTCCACAGCCCCTATCTGGTCTCTTTGTCGCGGAACCGTCGTGCGAGAAGAACATACAGAGTGCCACGAATAGATCTGCGATTATCTTTGCGTAGGATGTGAGCACATCTGCAAGCAGGATGTCGCCGAATTTCCCATCGTGTGCTTGGGCTATACCGCCTATGCTGACGCGACGTAGGGTGGTGAGGAAACGTGTTCGGCCTGCGGAGGAGAAACGCCGGAGTGGGAGGAGGAAGATGGCGAGGAGGAAACAGAGGTAGGATATTGGGAGGAAGTCGTAGTAGATTACGAGGGTTGGGGACCGGTGCGAAAGCGCCCAGAAGAGGAGGAAGGAGAGGGCCAGAGGTATGCTTAAGAGGGTTGCGAGGCGGTAGGTTGAAAGATGATGCGGGGGGTCTGTTCGAGGAGAGGGTCGCGCTGGGTATTGAAGGAGAGAGGGGACATCCTGTTGAAGTGATGTTAGAATGTTTGCGCCTGGGGGAATAGGGGGGTGGACAAACGATTTTAGCAAGTGAGAGATAATGCAAATTTGCGCCCCATGCCCAAACTCCTGTTCTGAATTAGCAGGTATAGAAGAAATTAAAGGAGAAGAAGCGTACCTAACACAACAATCAAAGCAACTCTATATGGCAAAGGAAGCGTAAGACTAAAGGAGTCCAACTCGGGCTCTACAGCCGGGTCACCGTCCATTGTTACCGCAGGAAATAACGCCGCATCTAGGACAAAAGACTCAAAGAGTGACTGTGGTGAGTGAAGGGAAGCGGCCGTTCGTGATGCTGGAGATAATTGTGTAGGAGTCGAGGAAAAGGGAGGAGGATTCTGGTTCTGGAGGGCAACGTAGATGTTCCAGAAGCCAAAAATAATTAAGGCTAAGCCACACTTCAGCCGAACTCTCCAGCCACACCCGCGACGAGGCTGGCGCCGAGCCAAAACAAATGCCGAGGTCGAAGGTGACATCCGCGTCGACTCTATTTCAACCGCGATCATTCCTCGAAAAGTGAGAGTGAAAGCTGCGAATAGTTGCAACAATGGCAGACTTGGTATCACAGAAAGTGCCACAGGCACATGCTCCATCGTACAACTACCCTTTTGCAGCTGCTCCGGATATCATTCGGTCTCATCAGAAAGATGCGTACTTTGAGGGCGTCCTCCTTAACCATCTCTCGAATCTCCTGCGGAAGCTCTATGGAGCTCGATTTCTGCATACATATACCTCAGAGGCGCGGACGTTCTCTGAGCTGCTATACTTGGGTCTAACGACGTTCATTGGAAATAGGACGCTGGGCGAGGAGTACTGTGATATCGTCCAAATCGAAGACGATACTCTGAAGCTTCCTGCAATCTCAAGGAGGGCAGGCTATATTGTCACTTCCATCCTCCTACCTTACTCTCTGAATAGAGTCTTGCCTTCCTTTCGATCTCGAATACGGACGAAACTGGAAAGTAACTTACGGAAATTATCACGAAATAAACAACAAGATTCAAGATCATTCAAAATCCAATCCTACCTCCTAAACCACCTCGCAACCATCACTTCACCTTCCCCAATACACGCCTTGACCCTCACTATCTTCTACTTCACCGGCTCCTACTACCAACTCTCCAAGCGAATATGGGGCCTCCGCTACATCTTCACCAAACGTATCGCCCCTTCAGAAGCCCGAGTCGGATATGAAGTACTCGGAGTACTACTCGTGCTCCAAATAACAGTCCAAACCTGGCTGCACCTTCACTCCACCCTCCGCTCCCCGGCCCCCGCAAACGCAGAAGCCATAGTAGGCAGCAACGTAATGCTGAACCACGGCGTCGAAATAAACCTCGACCCCAGCACCAACAACGAGCTCCTCTTCGAATCCTCCTTCGCCACACCACAGCACACTGGTGCTGAAGTAGGGAAGGTAACGCATACAGCTGTCTTAAGTGGACCGAGATATGATTTGAGGGATGAGAAGGTCATGAAGTGGGTTAAGGGGAAACAGCAGAGGAAATGCACGTTGTGTTTGGAGGAGCTGAAAGATCCGAGTGTGGTGGGCTGTGGACATGTTTTTTGCTGGGCGTGTATTGGGGATTGGGTTAGGGAGAAGCCCGAGTGTCCGCTTTGTAGGAGGGGAGTTTTGGGGCAGCATATTTTGCCTTTAAGGGTTTGATGGGTGAACGAATTTACGACAAGAACATGATAGTTTCGATAATACACGTCGGCATAGCGAAGTCAGTCTTGGCTTGTCAGTTCGTTCCTCCCATTGCTTCTACATTTCTTTACCTTTCTGCGTGGTTTCTTTCCCGGCGGATAAAGTTCTTCCATCGTCGTTTCCTTCTGCTTATGATTGTCCATGCGTCGCTTCTGTTATTTCGATTAGAACTGTTTCTTATACTTCATCAAATCTCAAAAGGCACCAACAAGTCGCGAGCGAATCCGCTGGCCACTGTCAGACTTCCAGCTTTTGATAGAAATAGCAATCGAGCGGTCTTCATCAGCAAACCAGACCTATTTTTGAAGATATACTCCGCCGACGGTTATTTCCTTTCCCCAAACCCCTATTTCAATCTTACGGAACGATAACTGATTCTCAGAATGGGTGGCACTCAAGAACCGTCAGTTCGACGGATACACCAGCTCAGTTTCGGGTGCCTCGAGCGACGGCGCCTTGTGCATGTCCACAGGCCTCCACATTTCCTCACAGTCGAGCACCCCCCAATGTCATGCCAAATAATGGCCCAGGCCCTGCCGAGCTTCTCACCCAGATCCCACCTTCGTGGCATACGAGTCCGACGGTCGGTCTTGTCCACAAATATGATAATCTCAATACTCGTCAAAAACGGTGCTATCGGCAGGGGTCCCACAGCCGTTCTTCTCTTCGCCATTTCGATGCGATATGGCTCTGCAAACAGTCTCTCGAAAGCAGACAAGGCGTCTTGTCTGGTAGAGAGATGAAATTCGATCACAAGTGGCTCGATAGGCGACTGTGCAGTATTGTGGAAACAGAATTGATGCCAAGCTTCTACTGCCTTGGAAGGTATATGCGAGCATCCGAAATCGCTTGTCCATTTTAAGAGGTATTGTGTATTTTGTATCTTTGGAAGTAGCTGTATTGCATTTCCCTTGGGCCCGCTCAATGTCAACCAAGAGGTATTTCGGGAAAACCAGAGGAGGACGTCGTCACGGATCTCGTGGCTTGTACGCATCAGCGCATCGAGAGCTTTTGCGCTGTTTTCCTTGTTAGGTTCGAAGATTTTGATGATCTGGCTTGCGTGTCGGTCTGGCGCTAAATAGTCGTAGATTTGAAAACGAGTATCCGAGTTTAAGAGTGTCATAAATTGGCACTCGTCTTTTGGCTTATTGCGCGCCCGTCGGGCTAGACGAAAGAGCCAACGAAGATCGAGTTGTGGCAGAAATATCATCTCATTGTAGGCCATTGTACTGATTTTTTATGTCGATACTCTCATGGTGTTCGGGTGCTGAAATTTGGGTAAGATCGTTTCGAAAATGTTGGGGTTAAATATTCGTGATTTTCGCTGATTTGGAAGAAACAGAATGAAATTTGACAGCTGCGAAGATGAAGAAAATATGTCAAAATTATAGACTAATCAAGCTGTGTGTCATAATCCAGACTGTACTAAGGCCCCGGAAGCATCGGCGAAAAGCTCGGGAGCTAGACTAGTTCAACCATCATAGTGAGTGACGATGGCAGAGTCATCGAAGCTCACCAAAGATCGACAACGCTCCAGAGAACAGGATAGTTCGTATTAATGATAGTTGCGTAGCATATACGACAATGGATGAGGAACATACAAACTTCCTCATGTCGCCTTTGCTGTCGATTCATACGGCCACTGCATTGATATAATTTATTGAGTCTGCTTTCGTAGGAGTTTTTTCCCAAAGAGCAGTGTGTGAAATGATTTGACTTGATTTGATTTGAATCAAATCAAGTTAAATCAAATAAATCAATGTTGCTATTCAGAGCTATTTTTTGGAGAATGAATATTTGTTTTTTGGCCAGTGTAGGGCCGTCCGAAAGCCTATGCGTCTTAAATGCAGTGTGAACGTAGTGATACATTGAGAACTGCAAGGCTCAACAACTCAGCAGCTCGGCATACTGATTTTGGGCACTTTCTTTAACCCTAGTACTGTCCGGCCTTGTGGTTGTACTGTCAGTAAATAGCCCATCGTGTGCACAATGTTCAGCACGACGTTGACATCGTACAAAAATAGACCAATACTCGGAAAATCAAGTCTGATGGTAGCTGGGCGCCTCGCACAGTATCAATTAATTATATTGCAGCTTCTATTTATTACCTGTCCGGCCCCCGAGATGTAGTTTCACGTTGTGTAAAGCTCGGCAGCTGAATTATTGTATGCGCCGGATAAAAAGGGGGAGAGGGGCGGAGTGGGGGCTGGTGAGTGAGCTTCAAACTTAAGGGTCCATAGGGAGTCGGGAGTTCCTGCGTTATTATGAATCATTATCATTTTTTACTTGTATACTCATAATAAGATGGCCGATTTAATCGGTGACCGTCAAACGCGTTCTCCTTCAGAAGTCATCTTCAAGACACTAGCAATAACCACTACAACTGGCATCGCAGCCGGCCACCTTACGACCCTGCGTCGAATCTCTCGCAAAGACAGCGCAGATGCGATTTTAACTGTTCTTGGAACTTTACTTCTCCCAGCGTTGCCTTTGGCGTCCATTATCCGGAACTCCTGGTCGGCCTTCCGGTTTCTGTATAACAGGGAGCAATTTGACCCGATGTTCTTTCTCAGCGCCGCACTCGGGGTGCGAGCAACAGAGATCGGGACCGATGAGGATGCAAGGCTGTCCATACCACTACTTCGCGCGGACTATGCGCGGCTACTTAGGCACAGAAAGAGATATGATTCGAGATGGGTGGGAAGGATGATGGTACTCCTCCTGTTTGCGGCTCAAGCCGTTATGACTGTGGTATTGGCCAGACGAAGAATCCAATACGAGGGCGGAAGCGCGTTTACAAGCTGGGACGTCTACAACAGCAGAATTGCTCTAGGAGGCATTATAACCGCTGTTTCGAGCATTTGTCTGGCCGTGCTGAACACATCTTGGCACATAGACGTAGTGCCTCATGCAGACAATAAGCCGAAGACCTATAGCAGAGTTTTGGTGGCGTTGCTTGACGTTGGAACTGCCTCCGAAGCGGCAGTAGAACTGCGGACGGCGAGAATTCTCGGTCTCTTGATTTCAGCGACGTTACTACCGGAACAGCGGTCGTGGATCGGGGCCATCGTTCTGTCTTTTCGGAATTCGCTCGGAAGCGCTCCATTGACTCTCGCTCCCGACTATCAATTCGCTCCAGTCCCATGGCACCAGGGTGCATCTAACCCTGCCCTCTTCCTTGTTCTGAAAACAGCACTCGGTGGAGTGCTTGTTACACCCGTTATACTCCTATTGGCCCACTCCATTCGCTGGATTTCTCGGATTTGGAGATCCGTTTACCTTCGGAAAGGGAGTAACATTGGCCTAGCGATAATTCGAGTATTGCTGAATCTTTTTATTGTCACAATTCACATTTTCTGCATCAGCATGATGATAGAAGACATAAAAACACTGAAATATCGTCGAGAGAGCGGACAGTGGCTAGATATAATGTGGGTTGATCCGTGGTCTGAGAGTCTGTATGCAATTTAATGGGATTGCCATTCGGCCTAGGCGATTCTTCACCATAGGTTTGAGCAACTGTGGAAATGGTGTCGGTACCGAGGTAGAGCAGTTGGGAACTAAAATCGATGTTATTTTATTTATGCGTGTTATGATATATTTCCCGATATTGCGGTAAATTTGTACCACAGTCACGTTTAGCAACGCTCACCTTTTGTCTTTCTGTCTCATGAAGTCAACGCCGACTCCTGGTCAAAATAATGGAGGATACGAATCGAAAGAAACAGTCACCTGAAGAGGGAGGCATGTGCATGGAAACTATATTTCTGCTCCACCGCACTTGACGACATTAGTTAGCTTCAAGAAGAACACAAAAGAGAGCAACGCAGTTTCTCCGGGACTTCCATCGGAATTAGCTTCTTCTTAAGTTCAAGTGTTTAATATATGCTAATACTTGCCACCCCTTCGCGATCGATCTTTCGGATCTATTCTCCGTATCAGGGTTTAGCTAAATCTGAGCAAAATTTGCGAATATAGAGTTATTCACTAATATTCGCCTACTCGCCTCTGCACCCTACAGATTGGTAGATCATTTGAATAAAGTTTTATCAGCACCACGGCCGTACGTTTCACCTGACTTGATTCCTCCTGGCCACGTGTCATCACCAGTACAGAAGCCACCCATTGATATAACGAGAGCGAACAGCATCCCCATCCGTCCTATTCTCACAGTAGAACCCTTCTCAGCGCTGGCCATTCCTACTAGCGTGGTGCACTTCGTTGAATTTGGCATCCAGCTGGTTCACGTACCATGGAAAAGTACTCTGAGGACGATCTAACAGACGCTTTCACCTTTACGAACTCGGAGTCGGTGCCGAGGATGGACTGTAGGCGATATACACTTGCATAATACCTGTCACCGATGAGATCAAGCCAAATATGATCGTCAAGCACACCACCAAGACAATGGCACCCCAGAAGCTGTACCAACGGGTTCCGTTTCTTCGATCATTCCACCACTGGGAAATAGTAGTCGGCTCAGATTCATCATATGCTTGTTTGATGAGGCACAATCTCTCCCCCCAATATTTGTATCTGGCCGGATTCCTGCCTCGATTACCCAGCGTCTGTTCCCTCGCCTTCGGATCAAGCGGAATCTTGGTGTGCTTTGCTGCCTTTTCAAACCATTTCTTGCATCTCTCGTCCCAGCAAGGCAGAAGGAGCGCGAGAGAGTGAAGAGTTTCTTCGAGAAGTTCGTCAGGTAAGACTTGACTAGATAAGGAAACCACACCAGTCAGCGTCGAATTCGCAATCGTCTAGGTTACTCTCTACATACCCTTCCTGCGACATACCACTCTCATCTTCTGATCTGTGTACTTGCAAGATGCTTGGAAATCTGAAAAGCTTGACCGTCGGATTGGTAACTTCGTCGTTAAGGGCTAGGTGATCCGCTAAGTGCTCTGTCCAAACTATGCGAAACCCAGCAACACGTTCCAGCGAGTGAGAGTTGATATTTTTGGGAAAACTTTTCTCCGGCTGGACTGGCTCCTCGGTTTTGAAACCTTTAGTGACCACATCTGAGAGACTTTCGTTCTCTGCCCAATGAATGAGACTCGTGCCAGCTCTTTCGTAAGGTTGTTGTGGCCCGCAGTTGACCATAAGCCACAACTTCACAGTCATTGTGATTGCGTTCTGCTTTTGGATTTTATCGCATGAGACATAGCGGTTTCTAAGGGGAAGGCTCTTCTGAGCTTCCGTAGGGATCGGCGTAAAACTCGATATTGAGCCAGCCTGCGGTTCTGGTGGGAAGAATCCCAGGATTTGAACCGATGTTCTAGCCTGCGATTTGTTGTTGCGCAAGTGTTCCATGAGGTTGATTAGGTCACGATACGTTTGAAGGGCTATATCATTCGCCATGGCTGACCAGGTTTGGCATTCGGATGAGAAATACTTGAAGTATCCATCGTAGTCTTCCATCTTGTGGTCGAGTGCCATTTTTTCAATGCCGCCAATCTTCTTCAGAATTACGAGTCGCAAGGCATGGTTCAAATCCGATAGTTCCGTAGAGAAAAGAAGTGAGTCCAAGTCGCAGTCCGCCATCGCAAAGAAATAATTTAGTGTAGCTGATGCAGTAGGTGCTCGAGGCTCTTGAAACTCCACGTTTCATTCTTCAATCAAGACTGGGACAGTCTGGGAGACATAACACCGTTGAGTAACATTTTACACAGCCCCATCGGCGGCTGTCATCGGGCCTCATCCTCAATCCGCCCTGCGGTTTGCCTTGCCGCCCGGACTCAGCTGAGTTCATGTACATTCTCACTCACCGCCAATGTCGAGCCAGCTCTAGCGCCTCATTAGCCCTCTTGTGCGCCAACGTGGCAATTTTGAAATTCTTGTTTCTCGGGACGCTATGTTACAAAATACTTATCTCGTGCTGTTCTCGCTGACACTTGGAACGGCATTCATTCGGTGATGACTCTTTAACGATGTCGCCCAAATCCAGCACACGACCAGTTCACCCACCTTCAGCAACTCGTCAATTTCTCACAGCATTCAGCAAAAGTAAATTCAATCTATTTAAAAACCCCAAGCAGCCTCAGCCGAATCTCCTGCCTCGGCGATTTGACGATTCGTTTGGGGACGAAATAAGCACACTCAACGGACGACGTCGTTGGCGACTCGCCGGAACCGCGCTTTCAACTTGGAAACGAAAACTTCCGATTATTTTAGAGATAAGGAATAATACTGAGCTAATTAACGCAGAAGGATATCTGGGTATCCACTGCTGGATGATAGGGTACGACAAAGAACGAGCACATCCTACGGTCATCGTGTCCTCGGAACCGGAATATCATAGCACCGCAGTAAATCTCCTGAAGCTGATTGAAAAGCTGGGAACTCTAAGATCCGAAGGCTTCAAGGCGAGGACAATGGCCGGTTCCGTGTCTCTCAGTACAGGTAGCACGGACATTACAACCGCTCAAATCTCATTTCACCAGAGGAACTCCAGCATCTGCGGCGCAGATGTCTTCGTGCAACAATCGCAGAAGCATGCTACGGTTTGCTGTCTTCTTAAAGTTGACGGGAAACTATCCCCATTGACTGTCGCTCACGCATTTACCGCGGAAATGAAAAGTACGAAACAAACTTTTGACAACGGAAGCAGGCCTCGTTTCTACCAAGATGAATGGGAAACCGACGGAGAGGAAGATGATTACGTATACACAGAAAGTTTTAGCCAAGAGAAGGCCAATTTGGAGAAACAAGACTATTTCTCAGGTATGTGCTGGCACTTTGGTGGTGACTATTATGGCTTACCTGTTACAGATACAGACTCTGGAGTGTCAACTGACTGGATAGAACAAGCCGACGGCCAGAGAAATTCATTGACAACCAAGCCAGTCTCCTTGACTGTCTCCAAAATATGCAAAATAGCAGAAGGCTGTGATTGGGCTCTTCTTTCTACTGACAATCAGACTTTCACTTCTCGTCGTCTGCAGAACTCCGTCGAAATACAAGATAGCGACAAACAAATTTTGTTGACTGAAGTCGATTCTGCGGCGCCGACAGGGGAGGTTTGGATTGTCAGTAGGCGCGGCATAATGAGAGGCATTGGCAGCGGCACCTCCACGATTATCAATCTGGGCTCATCGATGATATATCGAGAGGCATGGACCATCGAAGTGCGTGAACGAATAGGTAAGGAAGAGAAAGTAGTTCCCGCGTTTGACAAAGGCCGTCATGTTTTCTAACTTGTGACAGAGCTTGGTGATTCCGGGTCTATTGTAATCAACCCATTGACAGGGAGCGTCTATGGAATGCTCGTAGCTACTTCACACTGCTTACAGGAGGCGTATGTAATCCCTATGACTGACATTCTAGATGATATTCGAACGAGTAAACCGGGTGTGAGTGTCGTATTTCCCACCCCATCGGCCTGGCTCGAAGCAAACTCTTCCACGAGCAAAGATGCCCCACTTGAATCCCCCCATGACCAACAGAATGAGCCACCAAGAATTGTCTTGCCAATGATAATTGGGACACCCGAGCTTTCCGCTTCCTTTCCACCAATTGAACTGCCCGCAACGACCCACCCAACGCCTCGTCGCCGTCATACACAGTCCACCGAGTCACGACAACCCTTGCGTCGGCCAGCAAGAAATCCACAGAATAACACCACTAAGAATCTAGTGTCATCTCTACAAAGTCCCAAAGATTCAGCCAGATCCAGCTTTACCGTGCCTTCTTTGAAGGATAACGCTGACTCGGGGAAAACAAGTTGGGGCAATGATTCTTGGAGCTCAAAGAATGTATTGGCTCTTGGTACAGCTCCCAAAGACTTTCGTTATATAGATATGTATGCTGATGACAACTTCAGATGGAGGTGGAATTCCGGGCTATGCAAGCCTCCTCCTAATTGAGAAGCTCATGGAGCAGATCAGTGTACTGGAAAAAGACACCGACCGATACCCTACAGCGAAAACGACTGAGAACCCAGTTCCCGCGCTGCTCCCATCCCACTATTTTGATTTCATTGCTGGAATGAGCACGGGTGGCTTGATTGCTATTATGTTGGGGCGTTTGAGGATGAGCGTCGAGGAAGCTCTTTCGGCCTATGAGAATATAGCCAAGCACGGATTTGGGCATCCTCGGCTCCGCTCCTCGAGAGGGCCAATATGGTGGCCCGGACGCCCCAAATATGATTCTACTCCACTGGAGAATGCAATTAAAACAGTGGTAGGCCAAGAGTGTTTTTATTCGCCGCCAGAGTTGTGCAAAAGGTGAGCAGCCCAATCATCATTCTGTGTATTAAAATCTAACGATACCAGCGCGGCGCTCGCTACGGATCGTCGAACAAAACGACCCCGCTTGTTCCGCTCAGATGATCCATCATCCGAGGAATTTAAAATCTGGGAAGTCGCGCGAGCGGCGAGCGCGGCTCCCACTTATTTCAAGACGATCGATATTGGGGGTATCGAATATGAAGACGGCGGCTTAATACCGGACCAGCTAATTCAGCTCACTGATGTGAACCAATACCGGAACATCTCTCTTCCTACCTACCAGGGACATAATATTATCATGAGCGTTGGTACCGGAAAACCTCGAACATCTCGTCTCAGCTTGCGATTCCATTCGCTGTGTAAACTCCTCAATCGTAGTGTCAGAACTCGCCGTACTCGCCGCCCTCTGGGGCCTATCGATAACAGGCCTCCCACCAAATGTTTCCGTTTTAATGTCGATAAAGGCCTTGGTAAACTGAATCTCGACGAGTGGAAAGAATCAGGATGGCGGCGCAAGTATTCGACCAAAGAAACAATTTCACGAGCGGTTGAAGCGGAGATTAACAAGGAAGGCGTTACAGCAGAGCTGCGAAACCTAGCGGAGGTGCTCGTTAGGCGTCGGAGAGAACGTGAAGCTGCTGATCCAGACCGTTGGGAGAGATTCGCATACTCCGCAGACTTGGAACCTGAGGGCGTCCAGCTTCGAACCGACGGCAACGGTGACAGCGAACCAGCCCAAACCAAAAATACTCGATTTGAGTTTCCCCAATCGCCTGTTGCTACCCGCGATGAAAATGGTGCCCGCACCTCCGATATTCGCCTTGAGGCTCTCAACATGCGCCAGCCAAGGTTGCATGTCGCATCTTTTAATGGTAATACAACTAACCTTCTTTGCAATCATGCAATATCTCAGCTAACGCTTGAAAAGGGATTCTAGGTGGAGGACTCGGAGATTCCCGTACGACAATGGTTTCAGCATTCGTGAAGCTCTTTGCCGAATCAGCAAATGTCTACAAGTACGACATCGATCTCAACGGCGGTGGAACAGACGGTAGCTGGAGAGACGGGATTTCGGGAAGTAAGTATCAAATGACTTCTGCTCCTCTACCTCCTCTAACTGGATCCTCGTGTTAGGTATCGCCGTCGTTGGAACACTTCGCAATGTTGTCAGCGCTTTGAGTAAGTTCAAACCAAGCCCCAACTACCGCAACGATATACCGTACTAATGATATAAAGAAAAACTATCAAGGGGATACCATGGCGGTGATCGAATTATAGCCACAGGATACTCTCAAGGTAAGTCACGCGAAAATACCTTGTCAGGAGCTCACAGAATACTGATGGTTTGTGGTAGGTGCTTGGGCCGCTCGCTACTTGGCGTTGCTTATATCTGTTATCGGTATCCCAAAGGACGGGGACGACAGTTTATTCCATCGCATATATGAAGCTTGCCTCGACGAAACAATCTGGGAGGAAGGCGTCGCTGCGAAGTTATTGGAAGGAAACGACTGTAAGATGTGTCTATTATTATCATATGCTTATACTAATCGTGCCTAGGCTGGGAGGATGTGCGAATCAATGCCCTCTGTTGTTTTGAGACAGTGGGCTCATTTGGACTTCCACTCATTGGACTCACAAATTCGTTGAGCAACTTGCGCAGATGGTCGAAGAAGCACGAGATCATCTCTGATATCTCACCAAGTATGTTCGCTCTCCTGACATCTTTCCCTCGTTGAAGCAAACAGTTCTTACGTTAATACTTTCACTCACGCAGATGTCGATTATGCGTTCCACGCGCTGGCGCTCCACGAACGGCGTGGGCCATACCGCGCAACTCTGATGCGTGCCTCCTCATCAACAAATCTCTATCAAGTCTGCTTCCCCGGTAGTCACAGCGATCTAGGTTGGATCTATGATACCGAAAGCCTCGTTCAAGGACCTCTTGCCTGGATGGTACAGCAAGTCCATCAATTCTTGGGTATCCAATTTTCTGATCGCGAACTCGCCGCCTGCTTTCCTAGCTACCGTCCCGAAAGTGCCGAAGAGCCCATAAGGGAAGGAACATGGTACAATGGAAACATCAAGCCCTCAAACTCGGCGCTCTTTGCCGTCATTGGGAAGAAAGTTCGTCGGCCAGGTCGCATCAATCCTGCGACTGGGCTTACAGAAGACGTGAAGGTACATATCGGCGCACGATCAAGAAATCGTGGTGTGTCGGAGGGAGACACTGGCCAAGCAGTCCCGGGATATGCGTTGCAGGCTCCGGTAACGGGCAGGCCGTTCTGGGCTCCGCGTCGCGGGCCGTCGCACAAGCTCTGGCTGCTCAAAAATTCAAGAGAGTCACAACGGACTGGGTCTACCTCTTCGGATGGCTCGTCCTCGGGACGGGCACAACGAACTAGAACCTGGGGAACATCTACACCAGCCCTTGAAGCTGCAGATCGTGTCGAAGAGGCCCCTGTAGGGGCTTTGGAAGCGAGATGTCTTGGATTGCCATTGTCTGTGGTGAGGGATTTGTCATGATTTGGTCCGTCGACGAGTATGTGGAAGCCAACTCATTTGTTGATGCTCGTATGTGCCATGCGCTGCCTCGCGATTAGTGTCTGGGGGCACAAGAGGATAAATGGGGTTGAAAAAATGAAAAACTGACAATAGTAGGAGTTTGTGATAGATACCCAATGTGTGTTCCATAATGTGTACATAGTCATATACGAACATCTTGTATTCACTCTCGTTAAGTTAAGTTGAAATGCCGTCGACGCTATCAACATAGACGCCTCTCATTATAACTCTATCTCCGCTGGATGTAATATTGGGTCGAATAAGCTCCGACATAGTTCCGCTGAATGAAGAGATAAGTTGGTGGAACCGACTAATGACTTGAGTCATTTGTTCTTTTACAGCGCGCCATGTATTTTCAGTGGAATGTATATCTTGTGGAAGAGTATCGGAATAAGCTGCTTAGTTGTCGTGACTTATCATTTGAGTATAGCGAGACAGTCCATCCATTCAAGTGCCTAGAATGCGATACTGTTATTACAAGGCTATCAGGTCTATTTCAACACGCGTACAGCAAGGCGTGCAATTAAGATTTGAATAAAGGTAAGATGGGTAAATTGGTCAGATGGTTAGAGGTGCAGCACAGTGGGAGTGGGAGTGAATAAATGGATGGCAGGACACTGAGTGTGTAGCAACTTATGGTCGCTCTCAAGATATCATTGAATGAAAATTGAGCAGTTCGTCTCTATAAAATAAAGCCTTGGGAAGTTAAGAACTTTGCCAGTATGTCTGCAAGCCATCAGTTCGTATCTTACGCTTTGATCAACTGTTTGATCTCCATGCAACGAATACCACATCCTCTCTGCTACTTTACAACGTCCTATTTCCGGGCAAGTCCTTAAGAGGCGATTCCCATATTGTCTTTTCGGAACCATCCGGGAATCGGGCAATCATCCTAGGAATCTGATGAATAACTCGTAGATCTATGTCATTTAGCGGTTGATTAGTACGCAACTTCTCCAAAGAGCCAGTGTCGATCGCTTGCGTAAGGGCAGGAAACCTGGTCTGGAATTCTAGACATATTTAGAATACTGAAAGCTTTCATCACACTCGAGTAGCACGTACTAGACGTCTCTTCTCAGAGGCTGAACCCTTCTTCGTGTACCCCTTCGAGTCCTTTGAAATCATAAACCCTTTCAACACGGCTTCAACTGGCCCCAGAAGCGCTTCTGTCACATCCATGTAAACATGCCCAATGCCCAAGTGTCCTTCATATCGAACTACCACGACATATCCTCTCCAAAACAACCGGTTCGGCGGAGGCACAATATCCAATATTCGCCTGCAAGTCTCACTGAGGGGTAAGGTCGAAGATACGGTGTAATATTGACAGTATTGGCCGAAAGCTGCGAGATCATGTGAGGGAAAATAGGCACGGGCTATAGGGTCAGTATTGTTGTTTCCTTTATGTCAACGTGAAATGATGCCGTGGCTCCCTGCTGATAGCCACCGTCCATCCAAGATTTAAGATCAGGGATAGGATCGTAGAACTCTGCCAATCCATTATCGACCATATCATTGTCGTCTCGTTCCTTGATGTTGTAGCTCACAAGCCTGATCCCAGACCCATCAGCAGGGAGGGGTAAAGCTTTAGCTTTACTTGGCTGAACTTGTCGTTATAGGTGGGCGTAATAGATGTCTAGACACTCTAATTATTTGGCCAACTAGTACCCATCAAAGCAACTAGACCACGTCCCAAACACCTAGATAGCAGTGTGCGCACTCTGACTCTAGATACACCGATTCTAAGATCAGCTTAGAGTGGCTTAAGCGTATATTTGATCCCCAAACTCGAGAGCGAGCTAACAAGAAACCACGAGTCCTTATTTGCGACGGCTTTTGTTGTTTAGGCAACCCAGGTCTCGGAACCATTATAACATAGTCACCTAGCCACAGGTATATATACCTGCAGAGGCAGCTTATTTCTCTCTATAACCATGCTGCTATCACTCCTTCTTCCAATTTCAACTGCTTTGAGACGCACGAGACCCTCGAAATCTTGGAGTTATGTTTTGAAAACAACATTATCCTCTATCGTTTCCCGTCTCACACTTCTCACAAGCTCCAGTTCTGTGATATCGCAATTTTTGCTTTATTGAAAAATGTCTACCGCGAACAAATTGATCGATTGGAGTGAGGAGGTATAAATACAATCGGCAAGTAATATTTCACCTCTCTCCTTAGCCCGGCAAAAATAAGAATGTTCATGCCGAAAAATATCAAGGCAGATTTCGTTGCGAGTAGTTTGTTTTTATTCAATTTAAATAAAGTCCTTAGAAATATATCAAAATCACCCACCGAATTAAATATTCCGAAAGCTAACGAGGTAGGAGTAGGGTTTTATCCGCAAAATACGATGTTGTCAACGCCTGTGATGCCAGTGTCAGCAGAAGGTTTCATGTTGTTGCAGAATCTAATCAAGCAGGATATTTATATATCAAAAATTAATTAATACATACGATAGGAAATTCGGATCAGATCACCCAGAAACTCTTACATCAGTAAGGAGTCTACCAAGCTTGCTCAACATGGTGAGAAATCATGAAATAGCAGCATAGATGAGTCGTTGATCATGAAAAAAAGCCGGAATTGAAGGGAATCTTAAGACCCAAGCGCCTTGTGACATTTCGATCACTGAATAACCTTGCCATATCATATAGTTTCTCAATGGCTGAGATATTATTCGGGGGTATTACACAGAAGCTCAGCGGCTTAGTCAAAGAGCTCTAGAGATTCAAGAAAGGACGCTGGGGCAAGGCCGTGAGCTTACTTTCTCTAGGCAGCTGTTTACTTCCTAGACTCGGTGGTTAGATTTGTGCGAACTGAGGTGGCTTCCATTCATCAGCATGTTTCTGCATACGGCTTGAAGGAGGGATCTGAGTTCCAAAGTTGTTGGTATGAACTGGATGAGCGGAATGGAAGGATGCTTGAAGGGGAACGAAATTTTATTAGTGAATCGACCTTAATCTAGCATCTTGTATTAATCTTTCTCTAACCATTCTACTCCGTCTAGGCCCCCAGCCATAAAGTCCCGCGAACGCCCTCTAAGCCCTCCAAGTCTATTATAAGTTCATGATTCATAAAGCAAACCCATCTTCAAAAAGCAATGCCACTCTCCCACCAATGCTTCCCAGTATACCAACCAACACCGACATGACCCCAGCACCACCATCCATCTCCCTCTTCACCCCAACCCATATACCCTCTAAAGAAACTAAACGGCACAGGCTCAAACAGCCAGATCCCACCTCTCGCAAAATCATCCGCTATCAACCAGCCAGTGCCGAGGAGCCAGGCAGCCGTGAAGAGCAAATTCACGCAACTGCCATCGCGAAGTATCTTGATGCTAGCTTGCAAACCGATACCCACAGCCTGAAGCGAGAAAAAGTAAACCAGATGCCAGGGATGCGTATCCGGGATCTGGGAGATGGAACCAGCGGCATGTAGATAACCTGATATACCAAATGCGAAAACCAGACGCAAGACTCTGGTGGCGGCAGACCCTTCATCGACATATCTGTTCTGAATGAGGAAATTCGTGGGAGCTTCGAAGATGGAGCGGAAGAATTGATGCCACCAGCCTCCCCAGAGACCGGCTAGACCCTTACGACTTACATTTCTGTAGAAGTATCCGAATTGCGTTGGGTATTGCCAGGCTTCGCCTCGGAGACCGAGGACGCTTGGGCCGAGGACGAGGCTGAATGCGATGGGAGCTATTAAAAATACCATTTCCAGAGCGAGGATGATAGAGCCGAAGCTGATAACCTTGTGGACAGTGTTTAGAGCCCAAGGAGGAAGATCTCGAAGGGAAGGTGGCGGATCGTAAGTGGTAGGCCCGAAGATGAAATAGGGATCCTTCATCATAAGTGTTTTCGTCAAGTCCAGGAGAATATAGCCCACAAAGAAGAATGGCAATATGTACCCCGCAAGCTCCAAGCGACTGTCAAACCGCCGGAGCCCAGTTCTGGATCGCTTTCTGTCGTTGTTAGCTATGCGCCAATATTCGGTTCTACCGTCGAGGCCCCGTAACTTCTGTTCGATATGGTGAGGGTTTGATGGGAATGTTGGAATTGCCCAGGTCCATCCAGGTCCACGGAAATTGATTAAATGATCTAGGACCCAAGGTATCCGCTGTTTGAGAGAGGTGGGATAGCCTTGCTATCATGAAGTCAGCATTTATTCTACCATAATTGCTCAAGGCCAAATGGTATATCATCAGACATACCCAATAGTACACCTCGACACCTTCCGTAGCCAGCTTCACTTGTCCGCCATCATTTGGTCCAACCACAGCAACATTGGCATTCCCATTTGTGTTCCCAGCCTGTCCAGATTGAAGCCGAGCATCCCTCCGAATCCGACAATTATATTCCACATCACTTTCCGGAATAACAGCTTGACATTTCTCCTCGCGCGGATCCGCATTCTCAGCATTTCCATACGCAACCTCAATCCTCTTGGACGTAAACTGCGGCTTATAAAACACCAACCACGTAGCACTCCAAGCAAACCCCCAAGCAGACACCAGGCCGGCCGCATAAGCCGTAGCCAAGCTCGCACTGCTTGCCTCCCACAGCGTCTTCCATTGGAACCAGCCTATGACCGCCAGAAGCAGCCATCTCGCCTTGTACAGATATGGTCGACTCCGGTGGTCGATGCAGAGGTAGAAGGTGAGGAGCAGGACGCCGTAGAGGTGGTATGGGAGGACGATTGGGCGGAGAGAGCCTTGGGAGACGCGTTTGTAGAAATATTGTCGGTAGGTCTCTGCGACTTCTCGTGCTGGTGGAGCGGGCCCGGTCGCGGTGAGATGGGGATAGAAGGTTGGCATTTCGAAGATGCTATCGCGTTCGGGGCGATTGTGAGTATGGATGCCGTCTTATACAATTGTGTTCCATGGCTGGTGTTTGCGTAGCACGAAATTGAATAGTGCGAGTGAGCGAATTCGGAAGGCGTTGTCTTGCTTTTTTTTTGGACGTTCAGTAGTTCAGGTGCGACGCGTCTAGTGACGTCAATGAAACTTTACGCGCCGCGAACAAATGTAAAATATATCCACGTCGGGAAACAGACAAAAGAATTCTTCATATTTTTCATAGGATTGATCATATTTATACAGTATTATTTCGTGTTCTGCATGTTATTTTCATGCTAATTGAAGCCGAGGTGGCTTGTGCGATGGTGAGACAAAGAAAAGTGGCGTGGCTAGAGCTGAAGAATCCCCAGAGGCTTTGGAAGCCTAGGTAGAAATAACCTGATGCAAAGGTTTGCATATCGGTACTCGCACAGCAATCCGGCCCATGCCCACCAAAGTTTTTCTAGATATATAAGTACGGCGCTCCTCGGGATAACCGCGAACGGTGCCTGCAATCGGGTTCAGTGTTCCCTCTTGATGGCGTTGCATTTTCCTTCAAAATTCCTTGCCTTTTTTTCAAGCGCGATCGTACTCATTTTTACCTCATTCCCTCTCAACATCATATGGAAAATGAGATAACGAAGTAAATGTTTGAAAGGGTATATTTGAAATAGAACTTAGAAACATCAAGGACCGACAATACTCTGGATATCGTCTACCCTCCTACTCTCAATCCACGAAATTGCCTCGTCCCGATTCCGACACATGTGAGCCTGTCCATTGCCCGTGGCATCTAACACACTCTCACTTCCCTCCAAGGTCATATCCGACATGCACATGATCTGATTACGGAGATACTCGAAGCAATGTGCAGCGTGGTAATCGTTCCGCTCACCGTCGAAGCCGTATGAACCATTCACGACGAGTTGATGGTAAGTGTCTACTGTGTAGTATAGCTGAGAATTGTTAGTTGTGTAGCTTTGGGAAAGGAGAAAGAGGAATAACATACGCAGTGTAAGGCGTGGGTCCATGATGCTTCGAAGACGGGACCGCTGTGGATTGGATCGGTGGTGATTGGTTTTCCGATCATGGGGTAATTCTTGTACTCTGGGATCAAAACACTCCCACTTCCAACTGAAAACTGTGTTAATTATGACACAAGGATAATTTAAACGGAAGAAACTCACGAGGCATCAGCATATCCCAGTTCTTTCGGATCTCCATTCTGTTATCGTTTGAGGTCATGTTGGGGACGAATTTTTCCTCCTCCGGGGTGAGTAATGTATATGTATGTGATGCTAGTTGATCAAATTAGCATTCAACCTCAGTTTCGATGCAGGAGACAATTCTTACTTGGAATATACAGCCCATTAATATCACCACCAGTCTCCGTCTTCTTAGCATTCCACCCCATGTCCAGTAGCCCGTCACTGGGCATCAACAAGAACAAAATGATACCCTGCAAAACCACCACAACACTCCACCGCATCCAAGTTAAAGCCGCCGATAATTTCGAGCTCTTTTCGTATCTACTCAATCTCTCCGACTTCTTTGCCAGGAACCCAGAACTTGCAAGCGTAGTATCGGAATCATTCTCCAAATCCAAGTCATCCAAATCATCCAAAGCATCCCTCTTATCCAGCATCGAGTATCTGCTTTCCTTCTTCGACAAATCCATAACTGCTGCTAGTTCAAAGTGAAAATCGGCCTTGCGATCCGTATGAATAGAATCGAATAAAAAAACAATCAAGAACAGCTTGCAGAAAAGAAAGAAGATCAGAGGAACGATTTGAAAGGGTACAGAGTGAGCAATACAATACATCGGACCAACCTGCCTCGTCTAAGAAGCACATCACACACTAGCGCGCGCTCGCTATCAGATGGCAGGTCCATTACGGTACAGTAGTCGGTTTCATCTGTTTTGAAGTTGTTTGGAAGCCAAGCGATGCGGCGATGGATGAACAAGCATGTTGAGGCGAGGCATCTGATTACATTTTTGGTAGGGGTGTAAGCGGCAACATGAGACGACATCTGAAGCAGGGGGCGAAATTTCGCTTGCGGGTTTGGGACCGAGGATGGGCAAGCGGAAGCGGGGCGTGGCTGATTGGACCGTGCATTCATTTACTTGTTGCTGGGAAAGAAGCTCGTGTGTGGTTTGATGGACAGCAGGCTTCAGTTTTTGCTTGCTAATTGTCGGAGTGTTAGTCCAATTCGGAGTTTCCTGCGGCGTTGAGGGGAGGTCAAATCCGCACCCAAATTTCAAACAACTATACTGAAAGAAATGTTCATTGAAGGACGATGGTTCGATAGGTCGCCCATAGAACTCGCAATACTTAAAATCCCAAATGAAAATAGAGCGTGCATGTAAATTTCAGTTTAAAAGCCGGCGGTGCGAAGACAATCGAGCGCCATTGCATCGCGGAAATCAGTCGCCACAAGAAATGGAACGGTAAGTGAGACGGATCTCGTATGTACGCTTCAAATTATAGGTCTTCTATATATACAACAATTCTATACTCTATCAGGGTGAACATCCGGTCTCTCCATGTTTCCAACTGAGTGCTCTAGAGCCCAATCCCGCACCTTGTCGAAGTTCCGGCACTGATGGTCGGAGTTGAGTTCAGGCCATGGCAGTGGGTCACCCTCAAGCATATAAAACGTAAAGACTCCAATATCTGCGCTGCATTGAATGTTCTTACGGAGAATCTCGAGACAGTGATCTGTAATAATTAGTATCTTGTCACGTTCAAGCGGTGCGGATGTCATACCGGTGTGCATTTGCAGCTCCTCGTCGCCGCTAGCAAAGTTGCCATTGCCAACCTCGACGTAGTAATCCTTGTAGGTAACTTGTCGGAGCAGGTTGATGCAGTGGAGTTGATGGAAGACTTCGAGACCAACGCGGTATCCTTCGACGCCGGTCACGGGGTGCTTGACTTTCAGCGAGGTCTCTGGCATGTCGATGATCTTCAGTTCTTCTGGAGTGATCATTTGGTCACCAACTAGAGATTGTTAGTCGCTAATTGGTTGATTCAGGGTAAATGGAACATACTGTCATACGAAATGGCGTGCCACGCCTTGTCGACTTCTGGGCCTTTGCCGACATAGGGCGACCCCTCTCCCATTGTGGCGTTGAATCTTACTTTCTCGTATTGAACAGCTTTCGCTGCAGGAGCTGCTGTTGTTAGTGCTGAACGGTGCATCTGAATGATGTTAACTTACAATAAGCAGAGTAGGTCTTCACATAATCTAATGTCGACGCTCTCGTGAACCACGACGAAACGAACATTGTGAACGAGAGCGAAAGTAGCACTGCATGAACCATCCACATCCATCTCGAGCTCCACGACCGTTTTGGCTGTGTCAATCTCTGATCATCCTCATCTTCAAGTAATGTAGACTCCGAAAGCGAACTCGATGTTCGATTTGGCGGGAAGACATCCTCGAACTTCTCATCATCGTGATGAACCTGTTGATATTTCGAACCCATAATTGCAGCGACAGAAAATAATTTACTCCTGGTAAGTCAAATAAAATAATATAAAAGAACGAAGGTATGAATTTGCTTGACCAGAAGCAATTAGGGAGAGAAGGGAAGTGTAAGAGAGAAGATCGATAATTGTTTTTGAGAGGAATAGAAGAGAGAGGCTCAGTCAGTTGTTGTGGTGGGGTGCAGGTGTAAGCGACCCCTTGTCTGATCGTCAAAGTCGCATCTGATCTCTGAAACCGCGTCTTCGAACCCTCCGGGTTTGAAGCTAATGGGGGTTATCGTGAAGTTTCGACGACACCAATTTGGATTTAAACCCGTTTTCAATGGAAGATGGAGCTCTGAGAATGGATTATTTGACTTCTGAAAACTTCCTAGCAAATGTGATAGACATTGAGGTTGATGACCTGGAGCTGGAAAATTTCGTGATTCAGCGGTCTATTCCTATTGCTGAGGAAGCTTGGTTTGCGACTCAAGTATCTGTTTCTATTGAGGCATTTAATTGTTCCATGCAGCTGGATCGATCGCATGCTTCAAAGGCATGGCATGATGATCTTTGACGATGGGTTGAAATTGAGAGGAAGGTCGACACGGCGATGGTCCTCGCCTGAAGCACCCCTGTTGTGTCAAGCAAAAGCCACCCGCTTTGCCAAGATCGTAGAGCCACACAAACCGTTTCGTTCAGCCCCCGGGCCATCCACTTGAGGCTCATCCTTTATTATCTGATCGTGGAGATCGGCGTTCCAAGGCATCGATTAGGCTGCACTTTCCCCCGTGCCGCCTGCATATCGGTTCCACCGTCCAATTTGTGCACATCAAACTGGTTTTGAGCCGCGGGGATCGTTGCAGAAAGCTTAAGAGATAAGAAGTCTGGGCGGTTAAATTGCTGGGACTGGAATTGACAGGGCACGGAGCTGTTTGAACTATGTTCTCTGCGGCTCATCAATCCGAATCTGTCTCGAAATGTTGGGTGGCTCCGATGAACCTTTCTGGCAGCTGTAATCGAGAGTTCCATGCTGTCTGGAAGGTAGGGAAAGTGCGAGGTGGGAGGTGGTATAAAATGGCCCATCCCAATTATGTTCTCATTTTCCCTCATCTCCACACGCCTTCTCTCCTATCCGCTAATTACTTTCGCTACTTCATTTGACTTCATTCGTTTATACTGCCGGCCAGTCATTTTACATTCATTTATATCATGCATACCTTTTCCATCCCCAAGGTGCTTGCACTTGGTCTGCTGGTTTCGGCCCCATTATCAGTTTTCGCTGAGCCATCTGAGTCTGCCGAGTTAAGCAGAAAAAACTATGTCGTAAGTATTAATCATCTTCAATGTCTTGCACATCAACTGACATGCATCAGGGAGGACCTGCTTCTTGGGTCAGGGCTGCTATCTCTCTAGAGAGTAGACACCATACCGAGGCTCAGATTGCTGCCAAGAAGGCAAAAGCTGGTGCCAGAGACATCGAAGTGCTCGAGTCGAGGCATCACACAGAAGCCCAGATCGCCGCAAAGAAAGCCAAAGCATCAGCCCGCGATGTCGAGACCAGAGAACCCCATCACACCGAAGCACAGATTGCAGCGAAAAAGGCCAAGGCCGGTGCTCGAGACCTCGATGACTTGGAGGCTCGTCACCACACAGAGGCTCAGATTGCTGCAAAGAAGGCGAAAGCCGGCACCCGTGACGTCGAGGAGCGCGAAGCCCACCACACAGAAGCGCAGATAGCCGCCAAAAAGGGCAAGGCCAACGCCCGTGATGTCGAGATCGAAAATCGTGAACCTCATCACACCGAAGCCCAAATCGCCGCAAAGAAAGCTAAAGCCGGTGCCCGAGACTTGGAGACCCGTCATCACACTGAGGCGCAAATCGCCGCGAAGAAGGCCAAGCAAGGTGCCCGCGACGTTGAAGTAGAAGCCAGAGAACCCCACCATACCGAGGCCCAGATCGCTGCGAAGAAAGCCAAATCCAACGCCCGCGATGTCGACGTCGAAACGCGTGAGCCCCATCACACAGAGGCTCAAATCGCCGCCAAGAAGGCAAAGGCCAATGCTCGTGACGTTGAAGAGCGCGAACCTCACCACACTGAGGCCCAGATTGCGGCCAAGAAGGCGAAGGCCAATGCTCGTGATGTGGAGGAACGGGAGGCTCATCACACTGAAGCTCAGATTGCTGCGAAGAAAGCCAAGGCAGGCGCTCGGGACGTGGAGGTTGAAGCTCGTGAGCCCCACCACACAGAGGCGCAGATTGCGGCAAAGAAAGCGAAAGCTGGGAATTAGATTGATTTGGGAGGAGAGGGTTTGTAATTTCTGGCGAGGCACTTGCCTCTTGTTATTTTAGGACATAAATGAATCAATACAATACTTGGACAACGACTAGTGGAATGTAATACTTTGCTATAATTCTTTATTCTCTGTCGTGCACTAATAAGGTCGGAGCCACTGCTTTAAGCCCAATGCCGTCTTCGTGCGGAGCCCGTAGACCTTGTTGGTTCATACCACGCTACTCCCACATCTGTGACGAGTGGATGGATTGCCACACTCTCCGGCTTCTTGATGCTGTGTTGTTATGACTCGTGGGTGTAAGGATCGAAAGGGGCTATGCCTGACGACCGACTTTGTGTTTCGAGGGGCGGCGAGGCGGGGATGCCAAAGATCTTACTACGCCACATCTCCTCGCAGAAGATCGTAAGAGGCTCGTTGGAATGCATGTCGAAGCCGATCTTCCAGATCGTAGGCAGAGCCATGGAATATAAGGCAGTGGGTAGCTGTTTCGAGGATGTCAAAGGTGTCGTGGGGCAATGAGATCGCAGGTAATGGCGCGACTAAGAGAGTCTGATTCCAACGTCCTAGATATGTTAATTCAGCATAGATAAATACAAAGTACTCTCCTGAATCAGGCCGCAGGTCTTCTTTGAGACTCTCGAGCATGGGTGATGTCTACCCCAGCTCTACCCCGGAGGTTGGTGGTTACAGAGGACACGCGTTGCCGTTTTGGGAACGTGTCGTGAAGTCGCGTACGCCTCTGAAGTCTCAACAAAAAGCCATCAAATGGCCACCACGACGGACAATCTTCTTTGACAGCAGCAAAAGTTTGTGCTGGAAGAAAGCACTGCCATTCGAGGTCGACTCATGCGGGGTGTCGTGTTTCAGCCAAGTGGTCCCATAAGGTATTCAATGGTGGCGTGGTACTGCGAGTATTCCGGCAACGCCACAGTCCCCAGACTCCACGAAAATAGCTTCTAAGTACGCATTTTCTGCGCGCACTCAATTGCCGCCTCGTTCTCTAATGTCTGGCGTTTGTTTGGTCAATTCAGTCAATTATGGTGGATGGGTCGCAGTGTGTTCGTTTCCGAATCCCGAATCAATGTCTTCCAAAAGTGGCATGTTGCCGGGGACGGGATAACAAAGGTCGAATTCCTACCGAGTGGTTGGCAAAAATCACCAGATGGAAATCGTCACCGGATATGTCGGCGTAGATGATGTATAAAGCTCGCCACTGTTAAACTATCGTCTTTGATGTTGTACAAGAATTTCTATGAAGTCAATATCGAAATTATCTACATTCTGAAAGCTCTTGACCACTCTCCTACTATCACTTAAATTTATCAATAAGCGTGCGATCCGAATCTTCATAATTATGGAACTTGATGACCAGAACCTCGAGCGAGGGCATCATTCGGCGGTCCGCGATGAGACAGATCGAGGGACGTATCAAATGGAAAGCATCAACGAAGGACGGATGAACGATACTCCTGGGATCGAAATGTCATCAAAAGAAAGAACGAGCGCCTCTAGACCGGATTCGGATTTCAAAGATAAATATATTGTCGACTGGGACGGTGATAAGGACCCCGCCTGTCCTCGCAACTGGTCACTCCGTCGGAAATGGGAGAATCTGGCTATTGTTGCGACTCTCTCTTTTTTAACGTACGTTTCGGTATTGCCTGTCCTGATATTTATGCTAACGGCTTCATTCCAGACCTCTAGCATCCTCGATGTTCGCTCCCAGCGTGCCTATCGTGATGCGAGAGTTTCACTCGACGAACACTGAGCTCGCCTCCTTCGTCGTCTCCATCTTTGTCCTAGGATTTGCGCTGGGGCCAATGTAGGCAATCTCCATAAACACAATGTGCCCCATGTTTTGTTTCTAACAGTTCCACAGTGTCACTGGGCCGCTCTCTGAACTCTATGGAAGGAGGATAATGTACCAAATTAGCAACGTTCTATTTGTCGTATTCACGATTCTCTGTGGAGAAGCAAAAAGTCTGGCAATGCTGTTCGTATTCAGGTTTCTTGCCGGCTGTGCTGGATCAACTCCCCTCACTGTGGGAGCGGGATCTATTTCAGATCTTATGGTGGCTAGTGAAAGAGGGAGAGCCACGGCAATATATTCGCTTGGCGTCCTCCTAGGCCCCATAGTTGGTAAGTGACTCTATGAACACTGAATACTAGGAGATATATTGACCACTTCAGGCCCAACGATCGGTGGATTTGTTGCAGAAAGTATTGGATGGAGGTGGATATTCCGCATCCAGACCATTGCTGTAAGTGTTCCTCGCACGAAACCTCATACTTCATGATACTAATCATTACAGGCTTTCGTCGTGACGCTAGGGAGTTTGTTCATGAAAGAGACCTACTCACCAACTCTGCTAGAACGAAAAACAAAAATGCTCCGCAAGAAGCATAACGATCCGCTTTACAAATCCAAGTATGCTAGCGAGCTTTCTAGCCATCTAGTCTTCCAGCACGCAATCATCAGGCCTCTGAAACTCCTTCTCAAAAGTCCCATTGTGGCACTGATCTCGCTTCATCTGGCCGTAACATTCGCCTTGTTGTATTTGCTCGTAACGACCTTTACCTATATATTTGAAGGGGTCTATGGTTTCTCTACCCAGTCAGCCGGCCTCACATTTCTGGGTGTCGGTGTCGGAAACATTGTTGGTATCGTCATACTCGGCCCCGCGATCGACGCAATCTTCAATCGCCAGGTGAAGAAAAACAACGGAGTTCAGAAACCTGAATTTCGTCTTCCGGTCATGATTTACTCATCACTTTTCCTTCCAATCGGTCTATTCTGGTACGGATGGACTGCACGTGCCTCTATTCACTACATGGTTCCTATCGTCGGGACGTCCTTCATTGGGTTTGGCATGATCAGTATCATGGTAAGTTGGAAATCTATGTGATCTAAGACAGCAACACTAACGTGGAAAATATAGTTGGCGGAAATGAACTATCTTATCGATACTTTCACCTTGTACGCCGCTTCTGCAATATCCGCGTCGACAATATTGCGTTGCATTTCCGGTGCCGTTCTTCCTCTCGCAGGTCAGCCAATGTACGATAAACTTGGCGTTGACTGGGGAAACAGTGTTTTGGGATTCATAGCCCTGGCCATGATGCCTATCCCATGGGCGTTTTGGAGATATGGAGAAGGAATAAGGACGAGGCATCCGGTCAATTTGGACTGAGACAGCTATGCGTTGGCGTGTTGTTTATCGGTCTCGAGCGTTGCTCTTCGGGGCGAGTGAGACAGCCGTTCGATCTTCTGAAGATTCGCCAGTTCATGCCATAACTTAGGGGTCAAATTGGAGATTATCTAGGTAGGTCTTTCGACCATGGGCACCTGGCGTGGTGTCAATGGGTCTCGGATTCGGAACTGTCTGTGCGGTCTGATAACCAACTGCAGGCAGTAGGACAATAAGCCTTAAGCTGCCATACGCTCTGACTTGTGCATCTTATACTCAGATTCTCTCCCAGGCGCAAAAGATATTTCTTGTATATTCTTTAGGAGACAAGTGTTGGGTTTGCGAATTTTCTGTGCTGAATAAACTCTAATCTATCTAGAACTGGTACGATGTAAATCACCAATCTATCAATATTCAAGACCGCGCTCATCGAACATTTTCAGAGCGATACATTTTGCAGCACAAATTGTCTTCAGCGGCTCGAGGTCCGTTTTCTTAGACGGTCGGTAAAATGACCGCAAGACAATACTCCTCAGGGCTGGGAAATGAGTCTCGCTTCTCGTCACCAGTCCCATGACTTGTTCCCAGTGACCGTGCCTACAATTAGCCTCCAAGCATTCAAGCAATTCATGACGGGAGAATGAAGCCTTTTCGAGAGCAGGGGGGAGCATCTCCCAGAGGTCGGAATTGCTTCTGTTGTTCGACCAACCATTCAACATGCTCATTTGAAGGTCGATCTCCCTTAGGTTGGGAAAGTCGCGCAAAGTGCACAGGAGATTCGGGTCTTGCAAGTCGTAGAAGTGTGCGTACAGATATTCCAGTGTGTGCTTGACAACTTGTAGGCCGGCGCTGAGGCCCCCAAGTGAGTAATCTATATCCCCCCCTCTCTCGAAATCTGCAGTGCTATATCCCAGACGCTTCAATGAATGCATGGGTTGCAAAAGTCTAGGCCACACTGCGTTGTTGATGGAACTGTCCTGAATATCTAGAGCCTCAATGTGGGACGCGAACGGTCTTTCCCAATCGAAGTCTTCTTCAGAGAGTCCCCGAAAAACCAGCTCACGTAGACTTGGAATATAAATGAAGGACAACGTTTTGCAGATTTGCATGCTGCCCCATCGTCTACATATACACGAAATCTTTTCCACATTTTGCAGGAATGTATTTGGCGCTTGAGCTGCGCTATGGAAGACCTGAGACGAGAAAATTGTGTCACCACCGTCAACCTCGGCAAACATGATGCTGAGAGACTTGAGATTGGGGAGCAGGAGAACTGCGAAAGTGAAGCAAGCATCTTCGGTCTTGGCCCTGATGGCCGATATCCACTGCTCGCGTGCCAACACACTGTCGGATGGAATATCGAGTCTCTCAATGGCTTTGATAATGCTAGCAATATTCTCGTTGAGCGGCCGCAATTCCATATTCCTCGACCTGTCGACCCCTTCGTAATCATCATCGTCTTCTTCTTCCGACTGATCTTCGGGTCCTGAGGAATAGTAATCGTGTTCAGGGAAGATGTAGCCATGAACAAAGTTGATCCTAGACGCGTACTCCGGTTTCTCTAGAAGCGTACGCAAGAATTCCTCGTCAGACCTCCTATCTACTTGTACGAATTTCGTGTACAAGAAGGGTTCTGTGACAATGTAAAGCCGTTTCGACACGCGAGCAAGGCTGTAAAGGTCCTCATCCCTCTCAAGCTTTTCATGGGGAATGAGATATCGTATGATACAATGTAGGATTTCGGGCGCGAGATCCGCTAGGTATGGCATGGCGGGAGTTGGAGAAAACGGCAAACGGGCGCACAAATCTGAGAAGTAGGCGAGCCTGACAAGAGATTCTTTGTCCCACGTGCCGCTCTAACCCCATTGGAGAGACTGCATCAAGACGAATTATGGTACCTCCTGCTGCATAGTGATCGCAACCTGTGATACCGAAGATGGTGTATCAATTTTGACAACCCTGTATTGTACATATACAAACTTCCCAACTATTTAAATATACTTTAAAACGTATAGCACAACGGCCACAGCAATATCCCTGGAAAGTGGAAGTGAAAATCTATAGTAAGATGCCCCCAAATGGTTGGTGGTTCGCTAACTTTCAGGGGTTGTTCATGCTTCGCCGCCCATAATTACCCCGCAATTGCCCCGCAGCTCGTGAGTTTACAAATTTCCAGCGCAATTATAGACACAACGATGCTTGAATAGATGTAATAATGGGAATAATTCAAGTGCAGAGTGTGAGAGCCGCCGATTGAGACGGAAGGCAGACTCCGGCCAGATTGCGCGGACTTAAACGTCAAGAGCAAAACGGAGACAAAAACCAAACAATGCGAATTCGAGTGCCATCGCAGTCAGGGAAGGAGCTTCTTAAACATTATAACTGTTTATTCTTTCTGCGTGGTACCTCTTTCGAGACAGCCATATTTTCTGACTAGGCATATTTCAGAGAACCATGAGAAACTCTGGATCTCGGTCATCCGCATACCCAATATACTTGTCATACTTCCCACTCTTCTTGTCTTTATTAATCTTCCGGCAATGTAGCACATTAAGAGCAACCCTGATTCGAAAGTTAGCAAGTGTTGTCTCTACACAAGTCAGAAAACTTACATGAACCAAGAAAACACCAAAAGTCCAAGCACGACAGTATGGCCCTTGTGAAACTGTGGCTTATCCCTCGAAGGATAAATGAACGTAGCAACAAATCCCCCACTGTTCGCAATCATGAGTTGCAAAGCCGTCGTAGTCGCGCGCTTATAGTGTCCAGCGCAATTATTCGAGTTCCAAACCAACACACAGGGAACACTGGCATACATTCCAGTAGCCATCAAGAACGTCATACCATACTTTACTTTCGGATGTGCGATTCCTATATTGGCGATCACGGCGTAGCCAATTATTGCTGGGATCAAAACGAAAAGCATGACTACTCCTCGAAGTTTCATGCGATCGGAGACGATCGAGATGATGACTGTGACGACGGAAGCAACGGCATACGGGATGACAGACCAGAGTTGTGCCTCGTTCGCGGTATATCCGAGCTCAACGATGATGGTAGGAAGAAACAGACCGAATGAATAGAGTCCGGCCAAAATACCAAAATACGCGGTTGCACTCAGCCACGTGGAGAGGTCGAAGATTCCACGAGTGACCTCAGACCAACTGAAAGCTTCGTGATGGTGTTCGCTGCCATCTTGAGCTAGTCTTGACGGCATATCATGATGAAGTCGTGTTCTTGCGTATATTTTTTCCTCCGGTTTCAAGAACTTCGCAGTCTCGACGCTGTTTGGTAGCAGGAAGTAGGAGACGAATCCCACAACCACGGTCTGCAGAACTCAGCTTGAAATGCTTTAATAATGGAAAACCAAAAACTTACAAGAAGTCCTTCAATAATAAAAATCCAACTCCACTTTGCTTGGCCTCCGATATCTCCAATAGATGAAAGTCCTCTAGCGAGGAGTCCACCAAATGCTCCACTGAGTGACGCGGCGGTGTAGAAAAGGCCCAGCCTCAGGGCCATTTCTCCTCTTGTGTACATTCCCGACAAATACAAAACCTGAAGCCACCGTCAGCAACTCATCATATCGTCAATCACGTGGAACTCACAATCCCCGGCAACAGTCCACCCTCTGTAATTCCCAAAATGGCTCTCACAACCATAAACCCTGCATAATTCCTGACAAACCCAAGACACATCGTCACGATCCCCCACATAACAGTCAAAGCCGGCAACCAAATTTTCGGACTGATTTTTCTCAACACCAAATTACTGGGAATCTCACTATCTCCACCCAAAACAATTAGCCCACTGATCTACAACGCGGGCCAAGCTGCCAAGTCCCGTGACAGACTTGACAGCTTGGCGTGGAGAACCTAGAGAAAAGAACTTGCCTCGCAATGTACGTAGCGTAGTAAACAGCCAGTCCGGTATCGTACTGATGGTCTGTCATCTTGAGGCTTTTTTCCAGGCCGTAGGTTTTGGCGTTTCCGACATTTGTTCGATCAAGGAATGAGCATAGGAAGAGCAGTGCTAGGACAGGTAAGATTCTGTTCGAGATCGTGTCAGCAATTGGAATTCTTGGCCACCAAGAATTGAGGAGAAGTTGGAAATATACCGAAAATCAAGCTTCAAAAGTATCCTCCGAGTCATTGCAGCGTCGCCAAGAGAAACGGCATCCCTTGCGGGCTGCTTCTCAGCGACCTCAACGAAGTTGTCTTCACCCATCTCGATCCCGGGCTTCTCTTCAGAATTGCGCATGCTGAGCTTTCCTTATCGTCGCAGTCGAGAAAAAAGAGAAAGCGGAGTGAACGGGGTATGATCGTGGGGTAGAAAAGATTCTTGTACTTCCCCAGGCTCACCCCCTGCAAGACTGTTCCCTAAGCGGGAAGGTTGGGGCGCAAGTAAGCTTCCGGCGTCCAGCCGGTGCGCCACAACGCTGGTATCGGTCCTACTTTTGTCCCCGGATTTCTATGGCGAACAGAAAGATAAAGGCGCAATCTTTAAAGTCTCAGATGCGGGAGTATGAAATTGATTTTGTGTCTCGTCGCACCGAGCTAGTCAAATTCTAGATGCCAGTAATTGAGTCTCCAGTCTGCCATTTTTTAGGCCTCGTCCGGTATCACCTTCTCCCTTACATCCTCATTTCCTACCATCAATAACATTCTGAAACCAATCAAACACAACTTCATTCTGAAAAACAAATGCTCCGACTCCCGAATGTGCTCCAGCACCATCAGCATCTTTGAAAGAGTAATACGTCGAACGATTCCCAAGCTTATCCGCCAACATTTTCGCCTGTCCCTTGAAGAACAACTCATCTTCCGCATCTCCAACAAAGACCGGGACAGTAATTTTATCAACTACATCTTCCAAAGTATATGCCTCAGTTTGAGTGATAAAATCAAACAGCGACAAGGTATTGAATGACCACAACCCTTGATCAAAAGCCCACTTAGTCTCCGTAGAGGTATCAGAGGCAGATCTGTATGCATTGATACCCGTATCGAATGCAGTCTTATTACCCGCCTTGAAGACTTCTGTGTTATCAGGGTCCAAATTGTTCAACCATAAAGCACCGAAGTCGTAGACACCATCAAGACAAATGACCGCAGCGAGTCGGTGCTCGAAAGCTGCAGCGCGAGGTGCCAAGTAGCCACCAAAAGAGATTCCGAGTATGCCAATGGCTGATGGATCGACTTCTGGGAGAGCGCTGAGGTAATCGACAACCGGTGTAACAACAGCTTCCCAGTTAGGGATGAACCCAAGGTTTTGCTGGCGGCGAACAGTAGGTTGACCAGGTCCTTCATAAGTGATGACATTATATCCACGCTCCAAGGCTGCCTTTCCAGCAAAATGATAGGCTTCTTCTTGTGATCCATCATACCCATTGCCGATGATGATTGTCGGCTTACGCTTGGCCAAATTATCTGCTGCATAGAATATTGTCGGGATGCTAAAATTACCTCCCCTCAAATCCTTCCTCTTGCCTGGAACGTTCACAAGCTCCAAAGCCTTGTCGAATGCAGCTGTCTGCTGGTCCCACAGCGAATTGATCCGTGGGTCAGATGGGTTGCCGTGGAGGAAGAAGTCTGCAGTGCGGAAATAAGTCGCCGCTTTGAGCATGGCATTTCGAGCGGACACAGGAAACCGTGAAGCGTCGATGGTTCGAGCTAAGTTATAGACACGGATTGCCACATTGTTGAAGGCAGTGTACCAGCTTTCAAAGTTCCCAGGGGCAATCTGAGCCGCGGCCAACAAGACTTCGCCAGCGTCTGAACCCTCGTACGTAGATACACTAAGAGCGCGAAGTAATTCAAAATGGAACTCGGAGTCGGAACTGAGTTGAAGCATCGTAGTTGTGGCATTATTTGTGCTGTTGGTAGGTGTCGAGGAACTGAGTGGGGCACAAAGCTGTTGATTGTTAGTCGAGCACGAACTTCAGTTGAAAAAGCTCACTCCAAGAACGCTCACGTAGCAAACTACTAACAAATGTGATAGCTGCATTTTTGAAGTTTGAGACTTGATAGATGATTTCAGTGGTGAAAAAAGGTGCAACTCCAGAGAGAATTCTTGAGTAACGAGAGAAACCTGCCACCATTTCGATGGATATTGGAGGTATTATATAGATTTCAATCATATCTGCTTGTTCCAGATCCGAGAGTATCCTACAGGTAATAGAAAGACCTACTGTGCCTCTTTGCGAAGAAAGGAAGGAGATCAAAAGCCGCGATCGAGACACTTAGTTGCAGTCTTACTGTACAGCTACGGAAATTTCCATATATGGGAAGCCGCGCATCCGTAAGGTAGGACAATCTCGTAAAAGATATCAGTCCAGCTGAAAATAAGCTTTTGTATTACCAAAAACAAGAAGTAGTTGCGATGTCGCATGAGTACCTAGCCCCAAGGCAACACAAAGATGACGGCGCCTTGGCATCCAATCCCGGAACGACGCAAGAATCAAGCCCAATGAAGACACATCAAGAGCAGGAAAGACCAAGATAGCACGCAGCTGTACGACTAGCAAAGCGGCTGAGCTAGAGGTTGGGGCTGAAGATCTGAAGAAAGCACGGACGATGCTGTCGTACTACCGCATAAGCCCTTGAACAGAAGAGGCATCCTAGAAGTTGGGATTGTGCGCGACACTTGACACGCATGATTTGACTCATAGGAATCAGAAGAGGAAGCAGGGGGAAGATGGATGAGAGGCCGAAGGTTGAAGGCTGAAGAAAATTGAGGATGTGGAAGTGGTGGTAGGAGTGCCCGCTCGATTTCCAGTAGCGCCGGCAATTTATTTGGAGCCCGACATTCCAGCGACGCCACCAGCGCCGAATCTCATTCGGTAATTCATTTTTGATATCACGATTCCATAGACTGGACTTCAAGAGCATCATTTCATATTCTGACACGACAATTTTCTATTTTATTATTGCCTCAAATAGATTCCAAAATGTCCAAACTCTCCCCTTCCCTAAAATCGCTCATCGCCGCCCCATTCGCCCGGCCAAACACCCTCCCAGCATCCCCCAAAGTCCGCTCAGTATACGAGCGATTACGACAAGAAGCAACAGCCAAAAACGTCGGGTCGCCAGCATGGCTCACCCTATCAGTATGTCCCTTATGAAGGTGAATCCGTGCTCAGAAAAACTGACAATGGCTAGACCGCGACAACGATGACGATGAATTCTCCGGGTGGGCTGACGGAGCTGTATAATCTCGCAACGGCTTCGTCTAAAGATAAAGCGCAGTCTGTACAGACAGCCGAATTGATGCGCGAGGTTGGACTCAAGTGTATAGGCTTCAATGGCGTATGTTTTCTCGCCGGATGAGATGAGATGGGCTGTTTCTAACCACGTGACAGGTTCCGAGAACGATTAATTGTTTGGGAGCTTTCCGTGCCAGTCTACCTAGTGAGATTGTATCTTCTTTATCTACGAAGCCGACGAGGTGATTTGTTCTCTTATTCGATGATTGAACTCGTTCTGATGATTGACAGAAAATCTTCACCGAAGAATATTGAAGAGATCCTCTCGCGGGGTGAAGGACTTTGGAAATCAATCTACCACCCCTTCGACTCTAAGCTTTTCGCCAAACTAGCAGAGTCTCACCCAGATCTGCCGGTATTCATCGTGAACCACGAATATGGAGCGCTTTTCTCAGATCCAGAACAGCTGGGCCATGTGACTGGTGCGAAAGTGGGGCGTGTGTTGACGAGTATTGTGGCCGTGGCGGGGTTGAGAGCACAGACTGGTGTTGGGCCTCAAGTTACGAGCCATGTATTTGGATTGAGGAAAGCGTATGAGGATGGGAGTTATAAGGCTGAGGGAGAGTTTCCGGTTGAGGGTGGGGAGTGGTTGGCGAGTGATGAGGGCAATATTTGGTTACTGAAGAGTATTGATAGTATCGTGGAGGCGCTGAGTGATGGAAGTGGGACTTCTTTTGCGCCGGGGATGAAGGCTAAGTTGTAGTGGGTGGTAATTAGATTTTTTTAATATTCATGTAGATAAATATGTACAAAGCTGTCCCAAGACCTTGCCTACACATCCAATTCCAAAACCCTATATATACAGTCTAATCTTCAGCCTCGATTCTACTCCATCGACTTTACATCGTCTACCACGGCGAACTTGGCGTCTGTCTTCTTCCTCACTTCTTCAATATCCACACCTGGTGCTAGCTCAGTGAGCTTCAAGCCACCCTTCTCCCTGTCAACTTCAAAAACACACTGCATCATATTGTCAGCTCCCAAAATCCACAAAAGCAAATAGAGCTCTTACCAAATCAGTAATAATAGTACTAACAACTTTCGCACCCGTCAACGGCAGCGCGCAAGTCTCCACAATTTTCGAGCTCCCATCCTTAGCCACATGATCCGTCGCAACCACAATCTTGGTTTGATCCGGGTTGCCGACCAAATCCATAGCACCACCCATACCTTTGAACACTTTCCCGGGGATCATGAAATTGGCGAGGTCACCATTTGCGCTGACTTGAAGTGCCTGGAGTGTGTAAGTGAAGAGTAATTGGAAAGAGTGGGGAGACTTACGCCGAGAACTGAGACATCGATGTGCCCGCCACGGATCATGGCGAACGATTCTGCACTGTCGTATGTAGATGCTCCGGGGACAACTGTGACGGTTTCCTTGCCAGCATTGATGAGATCGCTGAGCGATATGTTAGTCAATTGATAGCAGAAGTTCTGCGGGGGGGATACTCACGCATCGATTTCTTCTTCGGTAGGGTAAGCACCCATTCCCAAAAGACCATTCTCAGACTGAATCCAGACCTTATTGTCCGCTGGCAAGAAAGAAGGAGCCAAAGTTGGGATACCAACACCGAGGTTGACATAATATCCCGGCTTGAGCTCCTTGGCTGTTCTCCTTGCAATCCTTTCTCGCCGGGTTTGAGCCTCAGACTTCTCGCCAATGGATTTCCCTTCAACTTCCTTCAATTTCCTGATCTCAATCACCTTCTCCTTCGTCGCCGGAACGATGCGATCGACGTAAATTCCTTGGAGGTGCACATTGTCTGGGTGGATTTCTCCTACTGGGACAATATTCTCCGCTTCGACGATGGTGATCTTAGCCGCCTTCGCCATCACTGCGCCAAATGCCTTTGTGGTGTAACTTCCAACGATGTCAATCTTGTAGCTCTTCCAAATTGGGTGCAAATACTTACCGAAATTGGCAATTCCCAGCTTCATCAACTTTATGCGCTCGTAGAATCGCCACATCTCCTTTGATCGCTTGTTCCATACCATAGACCTTACCATCAAATATCCGAGTTTCTCTTGGCTTTCCGGCTTCTAGAATGGTCGCTTTGTTCGTGGCCTTGTCGACTGGACCAAGTCGCACTGGAATTTCTCCAGATTGGAGTAACGTATCTGAATCCCATTAAGCTTCAGGTTTATCTCCGGGCTGTATATTTTTATCACTCACTGACACCAGTTGGCGTAAAGAAAGCCGGGATACCAGCCCCACCAGCTCGAATCCTCTCCGCAATCGTCCCCTGCGGACACAACTCAATTGCAATTTCTCCCCCCAAGTATTTCTTCTCCAGCGCTTTGTTATTACCAATAAATGAACAGATCAATCGATCAATTTGGCCAGAGGTAACTAGTGGGGAGAGCCCACCACCATTCGCGGTTCCGGCATTATTCGAGACGGCAGTCAAGGAGTGTAAGCCGTTCTTTCCTCGCTTTTCAATTGCCGCTATTATCGTTTCTGAGTAGGGAAATCAGGAATTAGTATGATAAATTGAAAATTGGATATTGTTGGAGTTACCAGCAGTTCCACAAAGTCCAAATCCAGCACTCAAAATCGTAGACCCATTCTCCAAATCTGCAACCGCTTGATCCGCATTCTTAAACACCTTGCTTCCTCCCCTAGTGACTTTCATCGCAGAATCTCGTTTTACTCCTATATTCGCCTTTTGCTCGTACAAAATCGAGCTTGTTCGAAGTTGCCGGACATTCTGAAAGCGCAGTGGGACGGGTTGCGGCCGGGCGCGGGGCACCGCGCCCAACTTTCGAGCCAAGCAGGCGGTGGATATTCTTCGCGTCGCCATATCTATATAATTGAGAGAGATTAAAGAAAAAGTGAAGAAATGGAAATCATTGAGAAATGTAATGACGAAAGGGTGGGATATATCGCCGAGGCCTTTCTGCCGGGCGGTGAGGGCGAGGCGGCTATATTTTTATGAGCCGGCTCGAAGGTGTTTCCTCGGCTTTGAATTCCGAGTTGCTCCTCGTCTCCTTTCTGTCAGTTGTCATTCATGTTCTGTTTTTATTTTTGTAACCCTTGGCGACATTTGAAGAGAGTACTGTACAATGTTTTTGTTTTAGTTTAAAGTTGCAATGCTGGATTCTTTTGCTGGGTTTATCGCATATCGTTCTCGAATTCGATTCCAAACACAGTGCATGTGACTGTCTCGCTGCGGCAGGAAATTAATCGAATGGAAGCACGAACCTTCTTCTTTCGGTATTGGATTACTCTGGCACATAATTTTCGTTGTCAGATTTCTCAATCCCAAGCCTCAATGAGAAGAAACCTTGGCCGAGCCTGGGAAGAATAGAAGGCTTCAGGGGTTTAGGGGCCTTAAGCGAAAGCCACAGCGGGGTAAACTTCATCACGTGCCTTCCAAGAAAGCCGTCGACCTCCAGGTCTGGGCAACATCTTGTCTTTCATCCTCAAGTCGCACTATCACAAGCAGCAACCAATGAGGAATGCACTCATGCGGATTTAGCCAGATGCGCTTTCGTTGACATCACATTATGCATCTCCTCTGCGGTTGCGCATAATTTCATCATCGAAATGCAGACACCTTATCTGGCCGACCTCTCGGAATCTTTGAAATGGAAGACCGGTCCCCGTCCAGCTCAAACACGGCAGAAAAGGCGGACAATGCAGGAACCGGGAAGCAAGCTGCATGCTTAAACTGTCGACGGAGCAAAACCAGATGCCTCCGAGATCCTGGCGATACCAGATGTAAAAAATGCTCCCAGACCCAGGCCGAATGCGTCGTGCCGGAATACCGGGTTGGTCGGAAAAAAGGCATTAAAAAGTAAGTCATCACAGGATCAATCTGAATAAATTCTGACTGGATGTAGTAAGCGCGATGGGTTAGAAAAGGCTGTCTATCGCATTGAACAAGCTATCAAGCGGTCCAAGACGCATGCCAATGGATCCGAAGATGGTGAAAATGTCCATCACCTGGAAAACCTTCTGAATAATGCAAACAAAGTCTTGCCAAGAGGCTCTTCGGTCAATCCGAGTTTCCCTCTCGGGGGATCTTCTTCACAGACCCAACCATCACCTCGGAATGATCAATTCGTCCCTCCTGGATCAGAATCATTGGTGGACCAGAACTCGGACGACCATTTCGCTGTTGACGATGCAGAAAATCCTCTACAACTACTCGCCAGGGCTTCAGATCTATCTGTCCCATCAGGTGTCCCATCTGCACCTACGTTCGTTCCTCCAAGTGCTCGAGGCAACGCGAGACATCAAGATCTGCAAGCGTTTTTCGGACCATTTCGTCCTAGCTTAGACGTTGGGGAAGAGATTGACCCGATCGAGATGGGAATTGTGACAGAGGAGGAATCCGTTACATTGTTTGCATAGTGAGTTCGCCATTCTCATGAAACTCCTCAAATCTGACTTAATCCAAGCTTCTACGACAATCTCTCTCACACAAGGTGGGGGCTTGACCCTGTTCTACACACCCCCAAATTTGTCCAACAACAATCCGCATTTCTCTTTACTTCCATCCTCGCTGCATCTGCACTTTTCATCCCAACCGCCGGCGCTCTTTGCAAACGTCTATCCGTGCACTGCAAGCTCCTCTCGCGCAATGTGATCGCAAGTCGGAACAGATCCCCGGAAATTGTCTTGGCATTCATGATCAACATTCCATGGATGGCTCCCGGAAAACACTGGTCAGATGATGAGACTTGCTCGTATATGGCTATGGCTCTCACGATCGCATTGGATATTTCGTTAGACAAGCTCATTATTCCTTCACCTAGCGATCCGCATGGGAATTTCCAGATGGGAAGAGCACAGTCGGATTGTATTACCTCGAGGAAGGCGCTGGATGTTGATGGATTTCGAGATGTGGATCCACAGTCGGATTTTGGGAAGAGATTACTTCGGCGTAGGGAGAGGATATGGCTTGCTCTGTTTGTGCTTGATAGAGGGTGAGTAAAGCGTTACTGTTGTCTGAATTATGCTCACATATTGCAGCGTTTGTCTGGCGAGAGGAAGGAGTTTCATTGTCCCCGTGACTCCACTCATCGAGACTTGCGATGACTGGCATCGCTGTCAAATCGCCGACGTCTGGGATGGCTCATTGACATCCTCGTCAGTATTGAGAAGAGATCTAGTTGATTTGATATCGGACGTAAAGAAAGGATGCGACAGTAATCACACCCAGAACACCAATGGATCTCTCATAGTCCAGTCGTAAGTCACAATTCTCCCAATTACTTCACTCCTAACATAGAACAGCCTCCAGCAAATGATCGATCACTTCTTCGACCGCTGGTACACAACTTGGGCATTCGCAATCGGCGGCACAGAAGGCAATTCCGTTCCTCCCTACGTGGAAATTCTCGTGACCCACGGCCGTCTCTCAATCTACAGCTCAGTCATCAACCACCCCACGGCTCCCATCGAAGTAAAACGATTCTTCCGTGCCGCCGGTCTATCATCTTCCCTCAATGTGATGCGCGCAGCAGTTCAAGGCGAATCTCGACTGAAATCCATGCCGAACAATACCTGCATCATGATCTCCTTCGCGGCCTGCTTTGCCATCTACCTGAGCGCCAAAGGAGCAGGGGCAAATGGGCTCGCAACCAGTATCAAAGTCCTCATCGAAGAGAGTGCCGGCGTCCTCGAACGCATTGGAGGCATCACACCCCATCGCAACGGAACAAGTAAACTCTACGGTCGCCATCTCCGCGAAGTCGTCGGCAGCGAACTAAGTCGCCAAAGCGCCCCCGCCCAAATTCAACCCCAACCTCCCCGACCAGCCTACTCAGTTGATCCGAATCCACCATTACATCCGCATGCCCAGGCCCCAATATACCAGCCACAAGTGCCAATGCCTCCTACTCCGATGTCAGAGTTGTTGCAGTTTTCGGCTATGAGCGATGATCAGATCAATGAGGCGATCAATAATGCGGGGGATGCGCTGCAGCTGGATATAAGTATTCCGGGGAGTTTTCAGATGGATGAGAGGACGGGGTTGGATTGGTTGAATTGGTTTAATATGGATGTTAATAGCTAATGTGATCATACAATAATGTACAGTAAAGCTCATGCTGCTATGTCATCATCCAGCATCCACGCTGTCGTCGCCTCTGAGTCTGAATTTCTCGGCCAAGAATTCTAGAGGGGTGAATCTAGGGGCTCATCACTTCTGCCTTCCTACGCCTTCAATTCCTCCGTCTTCGCCTTCGCCGCCCGCCCCTTCTCACTCCACGGAAAATGCCACACAAGAATCGTAAAAAAGCTATTCGAATCATCCGCAATACCCGCCAACGCAACATACCAAGCCGTAAACGCAGCCAGCAACCCAAACATGCCTCCCGCTTTCTGAAACGCGATATTCGGCACGCCCATCGCGTCGCAGTAATAGTATGCGAGTGCCAACATCAGGAATGTGAGCCAGACCCAGAAAAAGAGACTGCAGAAGACGACGGTCGATTTTAGCGTCATGAGCCACATTAGGACGGTGAAGATGAACCAGCCCTGTGTTGCGTTAGTGTGGGGATGGAAGGGAGGGGTGCAAGTGGGGGCCATACGAAGAGGAAGAACGAAAATTCGTAGGAGAAATGTGTTGGATCGGCATATGAGTCCATGATCTCAAACCCGCCAGGCGTAAGGATAATCGCGAGCGAGATCCAAAATCCGCCGTAGGAGCTCAGAGCCGTGGCACCGAATGTATTCCCAGCTGCCATTTCCCTTTCCTCCTGATCAGCCGCCATTCTCTCTGCACAAGAGAGGGGTGAACTCACCACATGCCTCCAAGAAGCTGCACCAACCCACCATAACCGTAAGCAAGCGATACCACAATATTCGGTTCCGCAATACCCCTCGTATGCCAATTGAGCAGCGAAAGCACGAACGTCGTCAACGCGAAGCCGAACAGGCCCAATGGAGCCGGGTTGGCGATTTTGCGCGAAGGTGGACGGTAGAGACCTGGCTGGAGATATCCTGCGAATGCTGGGAGTCGTGCGCTTTCGGCGGATTTCATGTGTGCCAGTGGGTTTCCTCCGTAGGCGCCCCAGCCATTGGAGTTGTCTCGGTGCTGGGCTGAAGGGGCGTTGCCGGACTCGAGGTCTTTGTCGGTGAATATTCCATTGTGGTTGTTTTGAGCAGCGGTTGTTGTGCTACTGCCTGAACCAGATCCGTGTGCTCCGCTTGAAGACATATTGTTAATTTTGCAGCGTTCAAGAGGAAATTCACAGATTTGGGAAAGGAGATTATATCGCACAGGTCTGGCAGGATATGTCTGCGGGGCAGCACTTGCTTTCCCTCGGGTACAAAATGTCAACGAATGAACGCGCCCATTTTTGCTCCTCACGGCATTGTTTTCTTTGCCGGGCTCATATGTCATCGCGGATGATGTTGGAACGATATGAAATAGTACGCACGCCGGTCGTGGGGTAGTGGCATTTAGCTCCATGATCTTCCCCACGACACGGATTCCGCAGAGCGGACCCGGGAGCGATCCATCATCGGAGGTGAAGCGCTGATATTGTGAACTTTGAGCATTCTGATCAATCTGTGGAGATCTGGAGATGAGGTACTTCGTAAAATAAATGGGATCTGAGAGCGCCCATTGGCAAAAGCTAGATACGGAAGATCTGAGACAGCCTGCAACAAGATAAGACGAGTAAGCAGAAAACGATGGAATGGAAAGCTCATTTTTCATCCTTTTGATAGATCCTGCAGCTTGCGGATTCTTCTCTGAAAAGTGTTTGATTGACAAAGTGAAGCTTGACGTGGGTTGGAGATGGAGGAGTCTCTCACCGCCCTCCCAGTGACCAAGAACCTTTTCCCAAAGCGGTTTACCCTCTATTTTCTGCCCATTCCATATTGTGATCGCACCATCATCAAACTTCATTTCTTCCAAAAAACACTGATTTTCCAGATATCCTCCACCTCGTTCCTCGAACTCGAATATCCTCTACACAATTTAAAATCACATACAAGAGCATCGATCCTCGCCTGCCTCCCACGATGCCTCGCCGCTAATAACCTCAACACGATCCGGCAGATCTCGCTCCAGCATTCCCAAAGTTCATGAAATTGCCCCCAGAGCTCAGGAATATGATATGGGAATGGGCGTGCTGGGTTCCCAGATTGGTCAACTTGCGCGGTCTACTTCAAGTAGATGAACGCTTCCCAGACCAAGCACCCGGGCTTCCCCCCATTCGTCTCGATTTTACGGCAAGCTCGAGCATTCCTCCCATTATGCTCGTTTGTCGCGAAGCCTACTCCATATCTTCACATATATACACTCGAGCGGATACGATAATTCCGGATTGGCACGATACGGGCTATCTAACCACACACACTTCCCCTTCAATGTTCTTCAATTTACACTCGGATACACTATATCTTGCCTTGGATAATAGTGGCCACAAGCGCTCTACCTGTTACACTGAAATCCACGAACCACCCGCCGAAATCTTAAAAGATGATTTACAGTCACTGCAAGTAGAGAAGGTAGCTCTTTCTGTGGGATTTTTTTGAAAAGAAGACCGGCGACTGGTTGAACTTTCTACAATGGATAGCCAACTACCTGGAGGCCTTTCCCGAAGCCAAAACACTTTCAATAATAGTTGGTGAGTGGGACTTCAACGGCGAGTATTCAAGATGCCATGGCAGTCCCAGGTCAGACCTAGAATCTATTGACCTAAAAGGGGTTCTGAAAATTTTGTATTCGTGCGAGGACAAACGACACAGCGGCTTGTGGACCTTCAAATACGCCTTGGCGAAATACTATCTGCGGTGGAACCCAAGAGAATTATATGAGGCCATAGAAGAAGAGAAAACATATCTTCGGGTGAAAGACTACGTAACCGGAACTAATAGCTCCAATCCCGCCAGAGAACCGCCCAAAGTTTCTCTCAGGGTTGCTGTGACCCCTCCATTGAAGCGAAGATTGACCTGGATACAGGAGGAATTCGCTCGGCAGAACAAGCAAAGCGCGTTTAGGGTACTTTTATAAGAACAGACCAATAATTGTGTTTCCTGCACGCTTCTTATTACAATGATTCAGGAACCTGCGCATTGACTTGAGCGATAGGACCATTCTGCGAGTGAATATCATGACAAGACAAGTGTCATAATCATTCTTTTGCGCTCCTTTTTATCCAGAAATCAACAACTCGGAGACTGTGTCAAGAGCCCGAGGGTACTTCGGTGTCCACCCAAGAGATCGCAGTCTCGATGCTCGCGACCTCATATTCGTACCCCACATCAGAGATCCCCACGGATGCAAAGTGTTTGCCTCCTCAGCAGTGAGTGAATCCAACTCAAGCGTCTTGATCTCCCCTTTTGCAAACAAATCTTTCACGATAACAGTAACAATATCCTTGAAAACCACATCCTCTGCTTCAACAAAATACCATCCCTTTTCTCCCCACTCAATCTTTCCTCCATCTGGCGCAAGCCCCTGCTCTGCAAAGTAAAGCAGAACACCAGCAGTATCCTTCACATGCACTAATCCACCCATGTTCTTCCCCTCCCCGAGCAAGAACCCCTTTCCTCTTTTCTTGGTAAACTCAATGTACCACGGATATCCCATGCTGGACTCCTTGATTCCTTCACTTCTTCCATATACAAGGGATGGTGCCACAACAACAGTTTTGACTCCACGTTTTTCCCCTTCATTCATGATAAATTGGTCGCTAGCAGCATGGATATGGGAATCATCGAATTTTGAAATTTCATCGAAATCGGCGACGTCGTCCCAAACTTTCTCGCTCGCCTGGCCAATTCCTGTGGAGCCGTCCATAATGCAGGCCGCTCCCGAAAGCTGGATAAGTACTCCGTTCTTGGCCCCCAGGGAAAGGCCTTCGAAGATGGCTTTGGTGGCCCCGGTGTGCTCCACATCGGCGGTTTCTGGGGAAGTTAGTCTTTGATCTGAAAAGGAGTTGAATGGGGGAGCTTACGAATAACTACATTTGCTTGTTTGCTCTGCTCGGTGATAATTTCGCTGGAATCGAGGTTACCGATGACCATGTGGACAGACGGATATCTTGAAGTGATTTTCTCGGCCTGTTCTTTAGTGCGGACGAGTCCGGTGATATGCCAGTCTGGGTGCTTTGCTACCATGTCATGGAGCAATTGGCCGCCAACATATCCAGAAGCTCCGGTCATGAAAATTTGAGGAGCCATTTTGGGAAGGAGTTTGTGGGAAGTTGTCGCTGGGGATTATGGTCAAGAATTGAAGATCTTTGTTGAAAATGAACTGAGGAAGTGCTTATTGGAAAGAAATCGACGTTTCTTATACTAATCTCTTTGATTACAAAATTATGCTGCTCCATCATATATGGTCACCTTTGTAATGCAAATTAGGTGGCGGTCAGATTATGGAGGCCTCTGATTGGACCAGCGGGTGAGTTTAGCGGGCCAAGGCAGCGGACCCGCCGATTTTGGCGGCCGCCGACATTGCGGGGTTATCTTCAGACATCCACCTCGCAACATCCCTCCCCATTTCCATAAGAAAACTGCAAGGCACATTCATCATCGGCACCAGGGTTGAGAGCCAATGTCTCTTCAATTGGCTTGTACCAGTTGCAAGGCTCGGAAGAGAAAATGCGACAAGCAGCTCCCAAAATGCTCCCTGTGCTCAAGGTACGCACCGGATGTCTGCGGATGTTTTTCAACATGCTGACAAAGTAATCTAGCAAAGACTTGCACTGCGAATACCCAACAGTTTCACCTTCGGATCAGCGACGTAAGCGACGTTATGATTCTGGATATACATCATCCTCGCCTTCGACAGCCGTCGACCAAAGCCCCGCTCCAGGGCCTGTTCTACCGTCAAATGACTTCCCAGCGGTGTACTACTTGGACTGGCATGTGTTCCGTGCCTGTCAGATCGCGATTCCCAAATCTGACTTCGCCGTTCCTACTTCCATTGCAAAGTTCATCGGAGGCCCTGGAAACTGGGAAACCATAGCTTCCGATTACTTTTCAACTGTCCATGCGTGGTGGCCCATCGTCTCAAAAAGGCGTTTTTACGAGCACGTACCCAATTCCTCAACGGGGCAACTTCGATCCGACTACGCTCTATTGATCTTATGCATGAAACTAATCATGGATATGCCACGTGAGCAAGATCCAAGGACATCGACATACTTGGCTGCAAAGCATTCGTATCTGGAACTGGAGATCCAAGGTGTTGTCTCGTTGCAAGTTCTGCAAGCAGGCATTTTGATTGCGCTTTATGAATTGGGACATGCCATATTCCCGTCTGCCGCCGTTTCGGTGGAGGCTTGTGTACGGTACGGATGCGAGTTGGGTATCAGCTGGGATGCAAAGTTTCCGGAGAAGAAGCCTTTCTCGTGGGTAGATATTGAAGAGCAAAAAAGAGTTTGGTGGTCAGTTTTCATCTTAGATCGGTGAGTGTTGCCATTCTTCAAAGTGTTCAATGCACTAATCGGCTCAGGGTGATGAAAATTGGTTACCCTAAGCGAGACTTTCTCATACCATGTCCATCCTCAGATGTTTGTCTACCAGCCGACGATGCAGCCTGGGATGAAGGAGTAAGTCACAACGACCTCGAATGAGAATTATACTAAAGACTTTCAGACAATGCCTTCGATCAACCTCGGCAATATTCACTCACAATCCCCTCAGAACCTGGGACGTTTGGCATTGACAGCAGAAGTGTCCAAGCTCCTCGGACAAGTCCTTGACCACATCGCCGACGAAGGCTCAGGCGCCAATCTAGCTCACCTTCACGATGAGCAGAGCCTTTTATTAGACAACGCGCTCCGGGCTTTGGAACTTGTGATAGAATGTGAGGGTCATGATGATGAACTTTATGTCATGAATCAGAACGCGTTGTGCTCAATGTGAGCATCGATTCTTCCTCAAATAAACCCCACTGACTCTTCAGCTCTCGAATACTTCTTCACGAGTCCCACGCTTCCCGTAAATCAGCCATGGCAAACCACTTTGACGAAATCCACCTTACGAAAGAGACCACAGAAAACGTAGCAAGATCCCGACGAGCAGTACCACAGGAAAGCCCCACGTTCGGAGACTGTATGAGAGAAGCCTCTCCATTTCTAGCTATGCTATGCTATCAGAGTGCTGTCGCCAACTTGCGGATATACCGAGAGAAGAGAACACAGGAAAGTCTGGATGACTTCACAGAGATCAAAGCGGGGGTGAAAGAATTTGACTGGAGGTGGAAGGCAGCAGGTCGGTCCAGTTTGCGGCTAACCCTGGCGAGGCTGACATTTGATAGGTGCATACTTGAAAATTTTGGAGGCAAGAGAAGTTTCATCAATGATCCCAACAAGTTCAAAATCATGATATCCTGAAGGATTTCCTAGATCCCGTATAGCGATGAATAATTGATACGTGATTTGCAAATCCACCAGAACCATGAATCTGAAAGGAAGATTCCCAGCTACGCAGCCCTCGACCAAATGCCACGATATCGGTACTTCTCCAAGATGCCCAGCCCTCTAGATTCTTTTAGAACATCCGTCCACTCCATCGAAATAGTCCAGCCTCCGCACCTCACCACGAAAAAATTGCTCTGCCAACATCCTGAGCAAAACACGCCGCAACCTCCTCTCCAAACCCACAACCAAGAAAGAAAGCCGTCAAATTATTCGTGCCTCCGACATGAACCAGCTTCACTAACGTATCCCTCACATCGTTCCCTTCGCAATGGATCTCCGTCCTCATCCAACGATCGCCTCGAGTCCCCTTGATATCAGCATGCTTGAACCAGCTCAAAAGCCACTGTCGCATACAAGCAGCATTTGCGTATCTTCCGGGGCTGCTGTTGATGAATTGCTCGCGGAGGGCGAGACTTGGGACGGTACAATTTGTTGCGCCGAGATAATGGAATTCGGGGATTGTTCTTGGAAGAGGGTCAGAGCATCGATTTGATGGCTGGGAATGTTAGTGAGGAGTGAATTGCATATCAGTGGATACTCACAAGAACTCTCGATTCCTCGATCTTGACTGCCAACGACAATGCAAGGAGTCGGTCCAGTCCCATCCTTCTGAGTTCCCATTCTAGCTCCTGCCGACTCATGAAATAGAGATCCAGGCCATTCAATAGACAGCGATCAAGAATTCTCTTCACCGCCGTCTCTTCTTCGGATTCTCTCGGGAGGCTGGCGAAGATCTTGTAGGGGTTTCGTCCGCAGATTGTTTCAGCGAGCCAATGCTTGACTTCGATGGGCCCTTCGGTTTGGAGGGGGAAGAAATGGTGGCGTCTGGGGCCTTCCTCGAAGATTGTAGCCATGGTTTGGTAGCGCCTGGGGGCCCCGTCGTCAAGGGAAGTCATGCTTTGGTGGCGGTAGAGAGGCATGTTGGTGGTGTTCAGGGACGGCTTCGTTTTTTTGATGGGGAAGTTGGAGAAAGAGGGACGATTGCTGGGAAGAATATACGTTTGGAAAATGTGGACGGGGTGAATATGCCACTCCAGCTTATTTTCTTCGAATTCACTGTGCCGATTTGGAGAATCATGGTGCCGCGCGGGGTAAAGGTTGTGTCTGCTGGAAATTCGGCTCAACAATGATATAATACCAAACATTGTAAGTCTTGGAGTCCCTCTCTATAAAATAATACTACTGTGTTCTATTAAACTCGAAGCTGGTGCGGGCTGTCCCATTTGCATCAGTGAATGTCCTCAACCGAAATTGATGCTCCTCATTTTCGTCGAAGACATTTTCGAACAATTGCTGTCTCTTAAACCGTCTCAGATCGTATCGGTTGTGATTCTGGTACTGGAGCCTGGCCATTGAGTAAATGTTCCTGCTGTTCTGACGGTTGAGCCTTTCCCCATTTGACTACCCAAGGCTTCGGAACCCTGCCCTCCAGCGCTTCTTCTGACCCAACTGCCCCATTTTTTAACAAATTCAAACCCCACTTTTGACTTGGTAAACTTACAGAGCAAGATATAAAAGAACTCAATTATGACAGGGGCCCAGGTTCCAACCGCCAGCACCTGTCCAAATCCCCACTGATTCTCCTGATACGAATCCCCAGCAGCATTCTTAATCCTCTCTCTCAGATCCAAAAATATTCCAAACAACGCCCAAGTGCTCGCAAAACCATAAAACGCGATAATCCAGCCAAACGGAATATCAAACGGCAAGCTCGGAGACGACCAGTTTCTATAAATCTCAAGTTTTTCGAAGAACGAATCCAAAAATACAGCAAGAATCGTAAGAAACCAAATCCCTGCAGGAATAATCACCAAAGCTGCCATACCTTTCCAATACGTATCCCCCGCCACCTGAAAGCAGTGCATATCCCAAGTACTCTCATTGTTCGCATTATTTTGAACATAAATGGCAGCCAAAGTGAGAGCGTAAAGCGCAAAGCCAATGCCTTTGCGAAGCTTTTTTCGCCTTAGAGATTGCCACTGCAGCGGCCACACCGACAAGACAACAGCACCTGAGAAGAGTGAGGTCAATTGTGCAAGTGCCATACTGTATTTACTGAAATATATATCAACGCCTCGGATATTTCCGACTCCGATCAGCATGGTTGCAATCAGAACGCTGAAGGTGAAGAGAAGTGAACTTTCGATAAAGTTGGTAATTGTTCCTCGGACGGCTTGCACTATCCGTGAGTTCGGATCTTTCTTCTGACTTGAATACTTGGTGTAGTCTTCCAGTGTTCGAAGTTCCTTGGATGAGAGGAAAGCTATCAGATATAGTATTGCCATAACTGCTTCCATTGTATATCCCACGAGCATCTGTCGGGATTGTAAGCACGGAAAAGACAGATTTTTCTTTTACTAGGCATGTCGTTGCGATCTAAAGTCATGATACCAAGTGCAACAAAGATGTATCACTTACCCCTATTCCACCAATATCAGGATTCCCCGAATACCCCAGCCCTGAACAGAACTCTTTGTTGCATATTTTCAGTGGGTCGCTGATCACATGCGTCATAAATTGAGGGTCTACGAAGAGCGGCTCAGTTGAATTATGCAGCGTCGCATAATACCAATCCACGATCTGCCCTTTTGTTATCGTTGAAGTGGAGTTTGGAAGCGCGGCTCGAAAATAGTCCAGCAAAAGGGTAATTTCGGGCCCAACATATACATGGCGATCTAAACTTTGATACCATGATGTCAGGAATTGTGATGTAAGTGTGCAGTCGTGCGTGAAATTGAGGCTGGACCAAGGTGGGTATGTGAAGTTTCCTGAAGACATTTGAGGCCTCAGCAAGGAGTAGATGGAAGTGAGGGCGGAAGTCGTATCTTGAAAGATGGTGTGATCAGACGAAAATGTTCTGAGCCCATGGCCAACTATGAGCTAGATATACGGAGTGCTTTTTTTCCTGAAACATGGGGATGACCAAAACGTCACACCATACCGAGTCGTATTAGTAGGCAAGGCTTCCAAGCCTCTCAAGCCCCATTCGCTAATTATCCCTACATTTGGTGGATGAGGTTGCCGCAGCTGAGCGGAGGGGCGGCGATTGGTCAAAAGACCCAACGTGAGAACTTCAGATTTGTAAAAATAGCCAAACGGAAGGCCACAAACTCAACAAAGATGGCATGGATGAAAAGAACCGCGTTCTCAATTCTGCCTCGAAGATATAAGAACTAGGAGTAAATCATGGTGAAGAGCTTTTGAGAATGCCACAGATTTGTCAGGTCCATGCGTGAGACTTTGTTAATTCTCCCCAGATCTTTCTCCAAAGATACTTTCTATGATCATCAGATCATTCTTCACTCCTATGTGATGTCGAGGCAACACATGCAGTCAACGCTTCACACTTTGAAGTAGTTCACCAAATTCCGCCTTCTAAACCCAGTTATTGCCAAAATGCCAGGCATAAGCTTGAGAGAGCAGAAAAGGCTTGCTTGTTAAACGATCGAATGGAAGGCTGAGGTATTTCCATCTGCCGGAAAGTTGCTGTTAGCGGGAATCTGCAATAGGTAGATCGACGGGTTATCATGTGAGATCGCTGAGTCAGGGGAAATTGAAGCTATTCCCAGGTAGATCCCTACGTAGGGCTTGCATAGTGGCTACGTAGCCTTCAGCGATGACTTTCCCTGAATCCCACTTAAATATAGGTGGAAGACCCTTTCCAAAAAATGACCATCAAGATCACTTCCCCAAATCCTCATATTTCCTGGTGACAACAGTATTTGCAGTCAAATCATGACATTTTCAAGTACTTTGCCAAATTTGGCCTTCTGACCTCAAATGCTACCAAATTGCTTGAGCCCAGGCAATGGAGAGGCTTCATTTAGAATGCAGGAGACGACTAACTTGCTAAACAATATAAGTGAAGGCCGAGACATTTTGCTAATCAAAAGATTGCCTCCCTGCAACCTAATTACATCACGAAAATCTCCAGCCGCGAGAGGAATACGAAATATAAATTGAAAAACTGTCAAGTCTCCTTGCCTAATTGGAGGAAAATTAATAGCAGCCTTAGAAAGGCCCACAAAATTGTCCAAAATAATCTCTTTGGTTTCAAAAATCACTTGAACTTATCCTAAACCCCAGGCATACTTTGCCATTAACTTGTGCTACATTCATGTTGCGGTCGGAAAACACATGCTGTCTTCCCAAAGACATTTTTGCTGTCAGGCAAACGAATCCTCGCCCAAGATATATACGTCAGCAAAAGCCTCGTGCGAAAAAGAAAATTTGTGTCTGGCCTCAAAGTTGCTCGGACTATTTGGAATTGCAACTCTCCCACGCCCCATGGACTTGGAAGCATGGCAAGATTATCGCCCAGGAGGAAAGAAAGATGCAGGCTTAAGAGGGTAGATATACCCCTTCTCGATCCACACTTATCCGAGCCTATCGAGGCTCTAGTGCAGTAATGGCACTTGTCATATGACCATTCACATTCAAATTTCTCCCTGCGGGAATGACAATTTTCGACTTCAAGAATTTCCTATGGATTTTCTCCTCGAGAGCCAAATCACTGTTTGATCCTTTATCCTATATCTTGTATCTAAAAAGTCGGTTATATTGACCAAACAAAGATATATTTTTGAGCCCGGCCTACTCAAATGCCTCTAGCTTAAACATTGCACCAAATTCCCTGAATGTCCTCGAGATTTCCGGCACTGTTCCCATCTTGAATTCAAGTCGTCATAACGTATCACATAACATTACACGATGCTACAATCCCCACAACTGTCGCAAGTCCGCCTACTATCTTCCCTACCTCTTGAACCTTTTCCCAGCGTCGATCTCTCTCGGGGTACTCCAACCTCAATTGTGGTGTCTCTTGTCTGTAGGCTCGAGCTTGTAATTCCGCTGCTCGAATCTGACCTCGATATACGTTCCCTGAAGCGTCGCGTATATGTTGGCCGTGTGATTCGAGGGCGGAGGATACAGTTGCACCGTGCCATTTTACGGCTGAGGCAATTTCGTAGCTGCAGTCCGACATTACTTGACGGTGGGTATGGATAGCGGCGGTAGTGCGGTGTGTTTGGTCTACGATTGCTAGGGAGAAATCGGGGCGTTAGTAAAATCCAGAGCCTCTGCAGAAGACAGTGCTTGCTCTACGGGCAGAGATGTCTTACTTTGTGGGGCTGGAAAGACTGACCGTAAAAAATGCAGAGCAAAAGTGCGACAACAATAACATAGCGCGACATGTAAAGTCCGTGAAGGAAATTGCCGCCCATCGAGGAAACCAGGCCATTGTTGACAACTCCGTGAAGAATTAGCATTGTGATGCACACGCCCACGTTTTTCAAGAACCACAATAGCAGCACTCCTAGTAGACCTGGTTCTCGGAGGGGGTTGTTGTCTGGGTTCAATTTAAGGAGAAATTCGAGAAAATCAAGAATAACTAGAGCCCAGATATGAATGCAGAATAGGCAGGTCCAAAGGCTCCATGTTTGTATTGGCTGATAAAGGTACCACCGTTCGGGCCCATCGGCATACAGGTAGGAGTAGTGAACGTAAAAATTGGCGACGCTGTCAGCTGCAAGGAGGGCTAGCAGAGATGGTGGGGGATTTGCCAGCATGGCGATGCGGAAAATGTGATGAAACGAATAGCTTTAAATTACCTGTTGATCAGGGACAAATTAAGAACTTACACAACCTTGCGCAGGTGAAGAAGGATACTATGGTGGTCATATATCAAAAAGTGGTCTTATATCAAAAATAGCTACACGCGGAGCTGAAGACCTTGCACGGCCTGATGGCTGAAATTGTCGGCGCTGAGTGGTCTGGACGCACCACCCCCACCAGGAAAAGGCAACACGTCTTCAAAATTGATAATGGGGTTTCAACTACTCGCCACGTGTAAGAGAAACTATTAGTAAAACCTACCAAGGCAATTTATGATTGCGCAGCCACACCCAAAGACATCATTCCAGCTGCGTCCTCAGGAGGCCGTATATTGAACCAAAGAAAGGTTTTTGCGCAAGTCGGAACTAGCGGTACGAAATGCAGTGAAAGAAAGATATATTAAGAGAATGTAGCAGGTATCCGGGCTGGCCTCGAAATGGCATATCGCCATCACCCTCAAGTCAGCTCAATCCAGATGCAGCGCAGAGTGCCTGAGCCATTGAGGTCTGGGCAGCATCACCCACGTGAAAAGGTCTAAGTGTGAGCTAGGCGTGAGGAATATTGGTCATTTTGAAGTTCAATAAAAGAGTAAGGGGTGGCAAGTTTTAAGAATCGCGGGTCATAGCTGCTCAACTGAAGCAGTTATGGTCCTTGAGCCAGAGAGAATACTATACACCTCTTAAATATACCCCTTACCGTCCAAACAAACAAACAAACAAATTATTGAGATAAATCAGTGCAGAGCTTGCTGCATGTCACACTTCCTCGAATTGGGTATAAAATCTTTAGCAATATGAACCAAAAGCTCAGATCCCAAAACCAAACCTAAGGGTGGCTTAGGAGGGAGTTTGAGAAGTAGGTCTGCGAAGAAGTAATATTTAGACCTAGATTGATAAGAAAGTAGATTGAATGTCATGCTTATCTCTCGACGAGAAGATCGATTTTAGACTAAAGTTTGTCGTCAAGATAATTCTTGCTGTCAAGCTCCAATGCCTTTGTCCACTTGTAACTCAGACATTCACTTCACCTTCTAGTCGTGGTACGAAACAAGACGACCACTTTCAATGCCCAAGTATAAGTTCCAGAGTAGCGAATTTCATTCCAGCGCACATATCAGTCTATATCCACGGAAGTTGCATGCTTAGGAACAACGACCTGGCCGTACTAAGGATAGATGTAGCACAGAATAGTACCAGCAAGCAGAGACATCGCGAAGTGAAGCTTGCCATATGCCTTTCTTCCTTTATCAAACGTATAAAATCAGACCCACTTCCACCCCCTTCAGATTCAAGCCCGTACACTCCAGCCAAAGCTTCGGCTTATGTGGTAATAGTGGTTACTCGAAGCCTTGCAGTTCAGTTTTCTCCTCAAGCTATTAGGCTTCGATTTGCGTAGCTACTTGGGGTTTAATTTGAAGTAAAGAAATGAGTGAATGCAATGACTACTGTTGAAGAATATCTGCTGTCAAATTCTCTCATTCGTTCATTGCTCAAGAATCTATCGCCGTTCGCTTCGTTCAACTACTCTCTTCTGGAAACTCTAGAACGATTTCTCAATAATCGAAGACAGATACACAGCCGGTGAATCGCCACCCATGTAACTAGCTGTAGTCTGTATTGAACTCCAAAGAAAAAGGAGATAGTTGCGTTGAGGAAATAAATAGCTTTTCCTGACGGGTGACCAAGCCGGGCACGAACACCGGTAAGTAGCACTTACTTGATTCACTTCTACCCCCAAGGAATCCTGCCTCGGCGTTCGCTAGAAAATGGGTATAAGATACGGTTCACTATCACCCAATTCTGGATCTTAATATCACTTGAAGGAAAAACGGTGTGCCGAAGACATGTGGTGGAGGCTCCTTCGTGGAGGTATTCGTACACTGAGTGAGGTATGGGGCCGTGGAACACTGACTTCTCGAGACATGGAATTTGGGAAGTCAAAGTAAGATCTTACAGAGACACCGTGGTACTTCCTATCATGGGTTCTTCACTGTCATTTCCCCATTCATTCATTCATTAGTTGGTTCGTTTGGAACTACGTGGGTACCACGATTCAATACCCCTCGTCGAAGTGAAACATCAATAAATCCTGCAGAATGGACAAGGAATCCTCACATCTTCCGCCTTTGAAGATTTCCGACAGCGCACCTCCTATAATTACAGCGCAAAAGCTAAGCCACTCTTGAGAATGTATACCTGCAGCAGGAGACAGAAGCGGAAGATAGAAGGAATACCAATTACCACTTCCGCTACTCCTCTTTGGACAAGTATAAATACCCACGGGGTTAACTTTAAAGCCGCACTGACGAAAAACCACCATACTAAAGACTTCATATGGGAAGACACAGTCTTTCGAGTTTATTTCCTTTGCATTGATAAAACCACTGAGTTGATCTCGCCAGATGGGGCTGTTGAGGTGAAGACTGAGTTTCGAATCACTGGTATATGTTGAGAGTCCGGAGAATGGAAAGAAGAAGAAGACGGCGCGAGGAGGTGGATCTACTTTTCAAGCGTGCAAGATGAGTTTGAACAAAAATACCAACCAAAAGATTCGAAATATCTGTTATCAAAAAATATCTGCTTTCAAACCCCTCGAATCCAATCATTCACTCGAATACAATTAAAACCATTGATACAATCATTACTCAAATATGACGGACATCAAAAACCCCGATACCTTCAGGTGGAAGGGTGAACTGCCCGCATTTCATTTCCCTTTACTGGTCTCCGTGTAGTGACCGAATGGAATGTCGTCTTGCGGAATTCGAGTGAGTAAAACAAGGGACCACGGAGATTATATACCCTAAGAGACCAGAGTGACAGGGAACGAAGGTAGCACCTGCTGGGTCCGCTACTACTGCTGCGAGGTATAAAATTACCTCGATATTCATCTTGAATCCGCACCAATAGAGTGACCCGAAAGAGTACAAAATCAAAATGAAGAGCTTCCGCTTGGGAATTCCCCGCAAAATAGGCGTCAAACCACTGGGCTATGGCGTCAATATTTTGTTTTTCAAGCAAGATGCGGATCATCAAATGAGGTATAGATGGCTATAGAATAATGGCTGTCGAGAACCTTCTACTGTCAACTTCGCATTTATCGTTCATTCTTCTAGATATCCGTACAGCTCGAAATGAATTGCCCCTCCAGATAAGAATAACGAAAACCTTTGGATCTGGGAGCAGGGCAGAAAAATTTCCTTTCTCCTCCACCCATGCCACAATACGAGAAGTGAGAATCCTTGTATTATTGGCCAATGCAAGAATCAAGATACTCTGCGCAAGAAAATATATACATGAAGTATTGTAGAATCTGAAGGTGCAAAATAGCGTTTGCCAAATTCATATGTATGCCCGACTCCCTTCCCTGAGAGGGTATAAAACATCCACCCTCCACTTCGATAGTTCTGACAGCTTATTGATAGAAAGGCAAAATTATTTGAAGAGTTCATGGAGAGGACGTGGTTTCCTCTAGCCACCTGTAAAAATTGTTCATAAAAGCATGGCTCGTCTCGTTGAAATCGCTCTCTAGTGGAGGGAAGACTGGGGTTACCAAACTTGGAGGCATTCTTCTTCCTCTTATCGAGACCATCCTGCTGTCAAGTCTTGGTTCATTCATTCATTTATCTGAATATCCATACGTAGGACCCCGGATTCAATTACTTCATCCAAATAGGATACTTCCCAACTTCTGAACATGAGGTAAGGGGAGGTATATCTTGCCCTTGGATCAATCCTTCTCCATGCGCCTGCATCCAGATTGGGTTTGTTTTCGAATAATGAACCGATCAATACCAACATGGCTAACAATACATACGCGCGGAACACCGGAATGAATGTGCGGGGGAAAAAATTGGCACTTGCCAGATTCAAACAACCCTTCTTGTCAGGTACATACAAAATATTTTCTGCCAGCTAGTCTTCAGGCTATCTCGATAGATATGAGCCCAATTTCTCGTTCTTACATCTGGAGAGAGTCGCCTTGCCAATCACTCGAGAAGTTTTGCACGAATCATCAGCTTTGCCCGCTTTTGAAATTCTGACATATGAATCGGAACGGGTACAAGATAGGCGAGCAAGAGACTACTTGCTGTCAAGCATTTCCTGGTGTCAAAATCTCCTTTAATTCATTCACTTACTCAAACCGTCCACACATTTCAAATCCCCGTGCCAGATAACCAAATGAACATGAACCCCCAATTTCTCCCGGCTGCGGGAGGATAAGAGATGATATTCCATTCCTTCACGCACACATGTTCTTGCCGAGGATCACGATGCTCAGACTTGAGCGAGAACAAAGTAAAAGTTGAGGAAACATATACACCAGACAGCAGCCAACGAATAAGTAGGGAGGTGAGGTAGCACTTGCTACATTATCTTTACCGCCTCTCCCTCTGCCAAACGATGATTACAAAACATCACCAGAACCATCAATTAGCATCTACGTGCCCCAAACACTTACTCTTCAAATTCATGTATGTGGAAACTGTAGAACATCTAGGCATCCAAAACTTGCATGCTCGCCACTCGGCTCCTTCCCACGTTCTTCCATTATCTAATCATTGACCTCGAATTGATGCAACGTTGGGACTACGTGAGTTTGCTGTTGAGAACACTCTGCTGTCAAAAGCAAGCATCATTTGCTGGAAATCGAGCTATTCAATCACCCCGCCAATATCACGAAACCGACAATATTCGGGCAAGCAAACCAACAGCAAGTCCAGTGCATAGATACAGGTACTGCCATTGGCACCCTGCCTCAAATGGAGTGAGATTTGGAAATAAGTTCTTAGACTAACGACTAGGAAAGAATTCCCAGAGGAAATATATTTATACTACCCAAATCATCCCTATTCCTTGATCTGCTGAGCACTGAGAAGGGTGGGGTTGGCGCTTGCCATCCCACCTCCATCCCTCCTTCCTTCTGCCAAAAGATAAATATAAAAGCCCTCCTTCCCTCACCACACACCCACAGACCCTGAACATATATGCAAAGCCAAATTTCATGTGGAAGGATAAGCTCTCCAAAACTTGTTCCCTCAACCACTCGGTTCCTCTCCTCTACCCCGATCTTGTATCTTAACGTTCAAATCACGAAAATCAAGAGACATCACGGCAGCGAAGGTTGCTGTCATAAGCCCCCTGCTGTCAGGCCTCCCATTCATTCGTTCTATCCTACTCCCACTCCCGCGCTCCACCTCGTATCCAAGCCCCAAAAAAGCACGCACTTCCCGGTCCCCCCAATTCGTCAACGAGCAAAAGAGACTTCCTTCCTTCTCCACATCATGTAGTTAAAAATAAGATTCTGCGAGTTTGAACGACCAACATGTTATTGTAGCGGCGATATAAATAGTTAAAGGATGCGGAAGGGGAGCGTTTCAGTGGAGAAGAGTAAGCTAGCACTTGCCATCCTCCCCTCACTCGAAGCTGGGTATAAAATACACTCCAATCTACAATGCAAGTCTACAACTGCGCAAAATCCGATCCAGGATCGGGTAAAGATGGGGAGGAGATGCCCACTCCTGCATACACGCTCATCCATCCCTCACCTTGTTTCCCTAAATCTAATATCTCAATCTTGGGTCTTGCAATTGAAGGGAAGTGAGAGGAATCAAAACACTACAAGGATTACTGTCAATATAGCCCCACTGTCGCCACCCCCGTTCATTCATTCTTCCCATCATATCATCAACCCCTTACCCTCCCCAACCTAAACGTACTCCCCCCTACCCCAAAATCCTACAAAAACCCCACCACCTTAACCCCCAACTAACCGAGGAAAAACTTTTCTGCTCGGTCACTTTCATGGCCCAAGAGCTGCCCAGGTGGTCGAGGAGGTACTTACACACTCACCCATCAAACCCCTAACTTCATCTCCAACCTCCAATCTCACAACAAAACCCCAATTTCAAGCAAGAAACTAACGAATCGCGAGGATCGAGGTGCCTGTTGTCGAAGAATCTCTGCTGTCAACTCCCCCCTCCTCCCCCCATCCATCTTCCTCCTCCAAAGCTTCCAACCAACAAATCAAATCAACAAAACCCAACAAGACTCACAAACAAAAGGCAGGACATAGATATCCCCCATTCTCCATATATACGAGAGCCGCGATCGTTCTCTAGAGCATGCCAAGCTTCCATCTCGATGCTGCTCGAACATATAAATAAACCCCTCCCCTCCTCGCCCTCCTATCACTCACCATACCCCTTCATGCTCGGGTATAAAATCCTCACCACATTCCTCCACCTCCACCTCCCGTTTCAAACCAGGATATAAACCACTCAGTTTCTGTAACACTCTGCATGTAGGAAGAGCTTCGACTTCTACACTCCGTCCTTGATTACTTCCTCCACCCGCCAATTCTTGACTTTCCATCTCTCTCCCTCTCTTTCTAACATCGAAGTCAAAAAAAAATCGGACCTGCAAACGAACGGAGATTTCTGTTGAAGCAGGCTTTGCTGTCAAACTCTCTCTTTCCCCACATCCAACCCCAACCAGAGAAAAGTCAATAGAACCCTAGTAATCGATCGCGAGAAGTACTGCAGACGCATTTCTTCCCTTCTCTTCCATGTCATCGTTACATCGCCAATTCGTTCACCTTCAAACAAACCTCCCCTCCCATCCACCGGCCATGAAGGAATATATACCCC
>Ga0247778_1000074_pt1 | contig 165293 bp, 147 predicted proteins | sample UWRJL049202B5_FD_179939 | JGI IMG/M metagenome (GOLD analysis project Ga0247778, IMG submission 179939) | Plant litter microbial communities from Arlington Agricultural Research Station in Wisconsin, United States - UWRJ-L049-202B-5 | ecosystem: Environmental > Terrestrial > Plant litter >... | reverse complement strand
ACGTAACAACCCATCTCTCGCCCCCCTTCTCCCCCCACCCAAGAACCTCCCACCTACTACCCCCCGCAATCTTCAACCATCCCCTTCCCTTCCAATGCCACTGCGCCGCCTCTCCTTCACCCTTCAATTCCTCACCATGAACATCACACGGATAATCCACTCCTTTTATAGTCTCCATAGATGGCAAAAGACCTTTTTTGATCGGCGTGTTGGATACGACGTCGTCGAGAAGCGTAGGGCCGCCAGGTGTGGAGGGAGGGATAAGAGTGTAGGTTATGCGGACGTTCTTTGCTTTGCGCCACATGGGGAGTGTACTGTGGGTTACGGACCAGGTTCCTTGGAGCCATTCGAGGGGCGGTGGCTTGAATTGTTCCAGGTCGGCGGGTTTGGAGAGCTTGATGGGCGCGCGGAGGTTGAGTATGGTTGCTGGAGCTGTTGTAGGGTCCGCCATCTTGTCAAGCTTCAATCAGTGATGTTGGAGATATGGAGGAACGTCCCAGGCCGAGTGGAACATTCAAAACCCCCAATAATTAGTGCCGCTTTTTTAGAGTGGTCGTTCAAGTGATCTTCAGGGTGTGACGCGGGCGAGGCTAAAACCTCGATGCGGCAAGAACAGCATCGTGTTTCCAACCTTAAAATAACTTCTGGGAAGGCGCTTTTGAGGAGAGGTTCAAGCTTTCAAGCTTTCAAGCTTTCAAAGAACTTGAAAGATGACTCGAATACGAATGCTTCACAACTTCAAATTATTTCGGTGGTTGGGCCATCGCATCTTCATGCAAGGCTGAAAGTCGGTCCAATCCTCCAAGGGAGGACCTCACGCTACGGATTATTGGCATCCTATCCTTTCCAAACTGCAGTTTGTTTCATTACCCTCGTTGTACTTACCGTCAGGTCCCCCAGCTCTTAAATCTCTTCATCTGCCCTGTAGTGAACTATAGTTTATTTCTACGAGCCCCTCCGTGCTATTCAGGGAGCCTTCCTCCAAGCGGATCATGAATCTACACCTATCACCATAACCCCTTTCAAGATCTATCACATGCTTTCCAATTGTCCGAGTCTCAGTAATTCGCGCTGTTTCAGGAATCCATCAGCTTGGGTCTTACGGATCTGTATGCATGTAGCTTGGGTGCGGGAGATTGCAATCGCCGCGTGCTCCATGTCAATAAAAGCGTACCATGAAGTATAAATTGGGAGGAGGCATTCAAGCCTCGCTAGTGGACCATGAAAGACCATGGTAGCATGAGGGCCCGCCAACTGTTTGAAATCACGTACAAAATGAGGAAATAAGTGGATTTTGAATGTCTTTTACTTTGATTTGTATTATCATCTTCTCTCCTCTTTACTCCCACTCAGAACTCAAATCGGGGTATTCCTTCCTTCCATGCAATGCCATGCTATGCCATCCCTACTCCCACCTCCTTGCCGGGTGGCACAAAAAACAAAATTGAGTATGAAACAAAGCCAGTGATAGCTATCGGGTCTCGTTATCCCCCACAAATATCTATACGTTCGAGCCTTCGAACATGCCGTAGTCCTTTCGCTTATAGGACAGGAAAATAAAATTCGTAATGATTCATGAAGGAACAAAAGGCCGTTCAAGCCGTGATCTTTAAAACACAGAGAAAGTAAAGACAGTAGTAAGCGCATATTAAAGTCAACATATCGAACAAAGGGGTCGGAAATCGAAGTGTAATTGAGTACAGGAAGCGTTGGCGTGCCCACATGATAGTGGACTTCAGAGAAAGTGTTTGAGATATCCATCAGGATGATGCCGAGCTGTGCCCGAGGAGATGAGAATTGCTGCCTTTTCTGAGTGGCAGAGATGTCCGCAGATAATTCAATGGTCGATCCATTGGTGAACTCATCATTCTTGGATCGTCTTTCCATACCGTGCAATATCTTCATCGCTCAGCGCAGCCATCCAGAGACATCTTTCAGTGATACCCTCAATTGGCAAAAAGCGATACAATTGACTCGCTTCCAAAAGTCTAAGGAGATTTTTTATGATTGTAGCGTCGGTTCGACACCTTTCGAAATTGACCAGCGGTTCTGTCGTTGGCGTGCTAGCCATTTGGCTAGGTCTCTCGCTGTTGATAAGAAGATCATGAGTGTAGATACCCACGAATGGAATGCAGCCTTGATCCGCACCCGCGCCTTCCATTTCTGCTCGCAAACTATGGAAGTTGCCAGTTGGAGTCACCAAGTGCTCGAGCTCCCTCAGGGTCTTGAGATCGGCAGCTGGAACGTGAGCCCACGTCCTAGTGAGACGAGAAATATCCTTAGATGTGAGGGCAACCGTAATTTGCGTCATCGTAGCAAAGTTGCGATATTTGCGGCAATGTGCGGCAATATGGATATACTTGATGATACATCGGACACGCTCCTCTAAGTCTTGTGTGAGAACAACCTCAGACACGGCCCATTTTACCATCAAGTTGAAGCGTGCAATGACCACCTCAACTCCTCGAGGCTCACAGGTGCGGAGGAAGTCAACCCAAGATCGAGAATCAGTTGAAGCATCCTTCCAGCGCATTTCAATCAGATCTTTCCAATCAATTTCGTTGAGAGCATCTTTCTCGATCAGCGTGAATTGCTGGGCCAAAATTTGGGAGTCGAACGCAAGCGTGAACGGTAGGTGGACGGAGGTCTTTCGTGAAGGCTCTGGTATGCGATGAGCTCTGAGAGGATCCATAGATGGCGATGCAAGCCCCTCCATTCCAAATCCACCGTTGTTGCCGGCTCCTGTCGGGGTGAACTCAGGTGTAGGTGGGAGACTTCCGTTCTGTTGAATCTGCTTTTCTTGAACCTGAGGAAGATGCGAAGTTGGTGGAGACATTTGCAAAGCTTGTGTTAACGTCATAGGTGGCGAAGGGGGGTGGCGAAGAGGGTGTGGAAGAGATACCTCCTTGATGACAGTCCCGGGGCGGATAGGCGGGAATGTATGTGTAGAGGTGGGGTCTTGTTCAGTAAATTCCGTCCGCGAGATGACCTCCAACGACATTTCTGAAGAGAGATCGCTTCTGTCATCACTATCGCTGTTCAGGAACGACTGATCAAGGCTTTCGTGATGGGGAAGAGTGTGGCCAGCAGGAATTCTTCTCATGCTATCTGTCTCGTCGATGAAATCGAAAGAATTAACATGTGAGGACTCAGGGGTAGGCTCATCGTGTTGAAGATGCTCGTTGCTAGGCCCTCGAAGAATTGAATGCTGGGACCAGTCTCGTCGTCTGCTTCGATCGATGCCGTCATCCGTCAACCCACGTTCAAGCAGTGGTATCGAGTTGTAAGACTCCACAGAACGAGGGGACAAAGCGATCGGTGCAGGTTTCATACCTCGAGGTTGATAGACTGCAGGCTTCAATTCTTCGGGAGCTTGAGCTTGCTGAACTTGCTGAGGTTGGTAAGTTGGAATCGCTGAAACACTCTTCGACACAGGTTTCTCTGTAAGGTGCTCATGTCTGTGTTTCCGTTTTTCTTCCTCTTCTTCCTCTTCATCAAGCGTCAACGTGCTCACGTCTAATGGACCAGCCCCAAAACTTCCTTCGCGAGGCGCGTCGCGCGAGTAACTGCCCTCGGATATATCAGATCGACGCTGCTCAAACTTTCCTTCCAGCTTCAGTAGAGCTGCCTCTACCCCGCCATCATCGTCTATATCATCAGGTATTTGGGCAAGCATTTGAGCTTCTTTCTCAAACGAGGGACGCATGACTGGTTGGGATGAATGAGTGCTGAAGAGAGATACGTGAGGCTTGGGTGAGGCTTCAGCCAGCGCACCCAAGGAAAAAGTTTGCATATTCGCTTGGGAGTTGTCGTAGTCGCTATTGACAACATCCACATAGCCACTCGAATCTTCTCCTAGCAGATAAGAGCTTCGCACTGAATCCGAGTATGTTGTCAGTGACCCGGTAGACATTGGTCTTCGAAGAGGCTGCGAATTGAGATCTCCCACGTTTGTCACTGCCCTTAGATCACCGCCCGGCCGCCGTCGCAGAACGCGGAGTGGAAGTGGTACCGATCCAATCTGCGACATGCCATCTGCGTCTTCTGATCCGGAGAAAGTTGTTGCGTCGAAGCTTCGTTCACTTCGGTGTCGTGTGAAACCGCTGTGGTATGAAGCATAGCGGCGTAGGGAAACTGATCTCTTAGATTTGTAGGACTGGCCACGGGTGCGAGGTGGAATTCTTCCTAAAGGGCGGTGGCTAGGAGAACGGCCATCGTCTCCGTATGGTCTTGAATCAGTAGCCAAAGAAGGGGTACCTTCAAATGACAGCGACCGCGTTCGAGGTCGTTGGCCCAATAAATGCGATGATCGTCGAGGGGTTCCTAACGGTGCCTCGGGAGGAGTTGAGGGAGGGGTTGGGCCTCCCGACGGTTGCATAAAAGCTTCCGCAAAAGTATCCACAGACGGGTTCATGGGCAACGCACCCGTCATGACTGGTGTATCAGAAGGCAGTGTGTCATCCACTATTACAATAGATTTGCTACCATTGGTCATCTCACTACCTGGTGCTCTTTGGATTTCTGGCCTCTGGGGCTCCAGGTGATCGAGAGTCGTGTCTGGCGCCATAGTGGAATATTGGAGATCAAATTCTCGATCGTTATTCTCGTCAATGTTTGGCTCACTTGCTTCCCGTTTTTCAGCGTCGGCCTCGGCATCCTCTTTAACCGCCTTCTTAAAATCCTCGGCGACTTCCGCACCCAACAGATCAATTCGCATGGGAGCTCTAGTTCCTGTATTTCGAGGACGTGCTTGCGGGACGACAGCTGTTCCAGGTAGTCGATTGATTGTAACTCCGCGAACTCCAAGGGGAGGAATATGAGGAAAGCTGCCTTGTGTTGGAGAGGCGTTTGGGCTCGAGTGTTGTCCAGTTCGAGTACTTAAAGCGCGACGAACACTGCCCAGTAATTTCTTCATACCAGGTCCTGACATTGCTGAAGGACCTTTAGGGCTTTCGGAGCTTGGAGGGAATAGAGTTGTAGCACGGCTAATGTCGGCAGGGGTGCTCGGAGCAATCACCTCGACAAATGCTTGTCCTGGTGGGAAAAGGTTGCCCCTTACTAGACTTCCTGCGTAGGGAAGCGCAAGGAAAAGCTCAGTACTCTTATATATAACCTTTTGAACAGGCTGTTCTAGAGCCCGCCTGTCTCTGAAAGAGTCTGAAAAGCTACCGCTGCGTTTGTGGGCATGAGTTGGCCGCACACGCTTGCCTGTGAGCGCTTTTGGTGTTGTTGCAATAGGCGGTGATGCGTCGTATATTGAACTTGCCGGGACAGGATGCGCGCCAAGGGGTAGAATACCTCCTACCCTCGTACGTGACGGCAAAGAACAAGAAACGAAATCCTCGCTGGTTATGCTTGTTGGTGATAGAGGAGGCTCTTGCGGTAGTTCCTCTTGGGCTTTTGGGGGAATTTGGGGCCCTATCATGGAGTCTAAATGACCAGCACGGGAAACATCCGCGAAGAAATTGCGGTCTTTGACAGTAGATTCCCTTTGCTCAGCAAAATCGGGTTCGATAATACCATCAAGTCTAGGAGGTCCCTCTGGAGCCCAGAAGCTTGGGTCTAATGTAGGATTTCTTGAACCAGCAACGCCACCTGGTGAAATAGGAACCTCGGGGCCAAGCTCGGTGTCGAAATCCGGGCCATCCCAATACAAAGCGCACACCCTTCTCCAACATTTCTTAAGTTCTCCAAGGATTTTCAGAGGTACCTTCGTGCCTGCCTCATTCTGTGAGAGATCACTCACAAAGTTGTTGAGCAGATCGCAGAATGATTTGCGAAGCTCGTAGTCAACGACATAATCGTCCAGGAAGTAGTTCAAGATCCAATGGCGAATCGCAACAAAAGTTCTCACCCTCACAACAGTCCCAGTCTCGTCACTTCTTACTAAAGCCCATTTCAGTCGCGCAATGAGCATATACAGCAGATCACTCGTTTCCAAGAACGAGCGAAAAGTAAGGAAAAAGTCTGAGAGAAGGTCGTAGTCGACAAAGGTTGGAGACGTAATTTCTGCAACCAGTCTTGCTGGCGTTGCCGCCCTAATGCCTCCATTTGTAGAGTAGCGCACAACTGATGGACGGTCGCATGCTGGCTTAAACGTGAGCGCGTCAAACATCTCAGGGACAATAGGAATGCGTTGCCGAGCGATTAATGGTGAAGCTATAGAAGACGAGTCCAGTAGACTCGATGGCGATGAAGGTGCCACTCCCCGCAAATGAGGTTGTGGTGAAGCATCAGAGTGGCGTCTGGAAAGGATCCGATGATGGTATGCGCTAGGAGCCTTTGAAGATTCTCTCTGAGAAAAAACGCTCGACCGCATATCATCCGTGGCTGTATATGATGAGCCTCGAAGGAAGGCTGTTCCCCGGGTGCTGAACCGTGGGGTCCCTAGCTTGTATGAAGGTATTGGAACTTCCAAAGTGGGGATGCCCACAAAGGGCTCTGGGTTGCCTTTTGGGCCAGTCCCAGGTCTCTCGATTACAATCTTGAACGCGCCAGCATCTGAGTCTCGTACAGGTACGTGCTGCTCGTCTATGGTCGAATATGAATAGGCGCGCTTTTGACGTGACCGTTCCGGGGTGTCATGCGACGGAGGGAAGTATTGCTCCCTAGCTTGAGCTGCGAGAGTTGATGGTGACCGAGTAGGAGTCCAGAGACTATCACGCGGCGTCTCCTCCCCTTCGTTGCGCGATACCAACGCATCAAGTCCAGCGGTGCTCGGCGGGGTAATTGGGAAGACGAATGAAGGTTGTGGATAACGCTGATTTGCAGGACGAATCGTTGGACTGCATGAGTGTGTCAGCCACATGTTTCTTCAGTCACAAGAAACATTATGCTTTGCTAAAGAAAACAATGGCATCATCGAATGACTCCCTGCACATCTTAGCCCAGCTTACCGTAAGTATATCCTGCCATTGTTCCCAACGTTGCCAACCGTAAATTGCCTGCCTTCTCGCCCCGCAGAACCGCCGTCAGGAGTAATATCAATTCTGCCATCTTCTGCGTCTCTCCTGGCGCGGCGATTGACACTATTCTCCTTGCGCACGCCTTCCTGCAATTGCTTCTTCCGTATCAGATCCGGCGAGCGTCTCTCGGTCGTCTTCGAGCGCGGTACAGCCGACAACGTGACGCCATTTTTCGGAGATCCCTCCACTTCCCGTACAGTTGTTGAGATACGGCCTCCTATCTTCGCGCCAAATCGTCCTCGCGGCGACAGACGATCTCGCTGTCGTTGTCGCAGTCCTTCTGGTGTGCGAGCCCTGGCCGGCTGCGAGGCCAGAGCAGGGTTCTGGTCCTCGACCTCAACCTCCATTCTGCACCTGCTGCCACTCGTCGCCTCAGTTCGGCCTTCAACTGCGTCGGCGCCTCCCAATTGTTGAATGCATTGATGTCGAGTTCAAGGGAATCCGGGTCCGTGGAATTGTAGAAGGTCTCAATTCGATTCGGAGGGGACAAAGGAAGAGGTCAGTCAGCAGCGGGAGAGGAGGGAAGGTGCATTGGATGGTTGGATGGTTGGATGGTTGGACGGATGGGATGTGGGTGCGCGAGCTGCAGCAGGCAAGCAGGCTCGACGGGGCTGGGCGTCATGGGTGCTGGACGGCGAAGAGACCTAAGGGGCATCCTGGTCGTGCGCACCCCAGTCAGCGTCTACAGGGGTATCAAGGTAGCCAACTACTGACTACCGTTGGGCCTCGGTGTTCAGTTTTTGAGTTTGCAGCTAATTAGCAGTTGTTGATGATTTACCAAGCAGGTCAAGCAGGTCAAGTAGGTCGCCGACATCGTGAAGGCCGAGGAGGCCTAGGAGGCTAGGACCGGACCGAGACAGCTACCAGCCTACCACACCGTACGATGAACACTCCAGTTCTGAAATTCTGAGGGCTGCCGTGAACAGGAGTCAGGGACGCGAAATACTTCGTAGCTGCGTTATGCTGGCGAGTGCAGAAGCAACTCCACCTCCACCTCCACCTCCACCGTGTCGCAATACTGCGCTCAGAACTATAGAATGACTCGCCGGGTTCTCTCAAACAACGTCGTCATGGCTTCTCTTCCGTCAGGATGAGCTCGCTGATGCTACCGGTATCCCTCCTCGTCCACCGCAAATTCCAAATTCCAAATCGGGCAAAAGTCGAGCTCGACGAGCAAGGCTGTTCATGTTCAGCCTTTGAGGCATGAAAGCAATTCATATATTTTGGCCTTCGTGATTCGCCGGCTCGCCATCCACATCGTATTTAACAGAGCCTATGAGAGGCCGAAGTGCCCTCCAAATTCTGGCTGCCGGCTCCGCTCTAGGGGGCTGCCTATGCCTGTCATTGCTGAGAAATGCCCTCTTTCGGCATCGTGCCTGCGCGCTGTGACCATCACAAGGGCTCAGCGAGATCATCAGATCTTTCCTCGTGCAGATTTCCACCAGAAAAAATGCAGCCTGAGATGCATCGCGCTGACTCTCGCAATCTGAGTGTCTTGTACGTACAGAAGTCGAATTGTTCCTCCTTTGCGAGTACGCGACTCTTCAATCCTGTACTCGTGACAGAGGACAGTACCAGTTCTGTATGACGGTTCACTATCACTTTTACAGATATCTATATTAGTAACCGACGGGCTGCTAGATTTGAGGCCGTCTCCAATTTTCCAACGGCCGCTTGAAATTTGGCATCTTTAATGCCCCAGCTAGGGGTGTCGCGATCCCACGCCTCGTACGCACAATAATGAACTACCAACCCATAAAATCGTGCATACTGAAGCTCTCGGAGAGGAAAGAGATTGTTCGGGTCTCAGAATCCCCATTATTCAACCATCAGCAATAACCAGTGGATTCTGATCCGGCCCGGCAGCACCCAGCACAATGGACACGAGAGCGCGATGAACGTACGAGTGGAAATTTACCGTAGCCTGGCGGGAGCTCAAAGAAGTATGAAGAGTGTCCATCACCAAACTTAACCATGCCACCGGTGGCGGGGAAGGCCTTCCGAGCGACTAGGGCTATGGACCACCGACAGTCCATCGCGGGACCACCAGGACTCACTTCACTCTAAAGTCGTAATTAATTAGAGCATCAGTGGAGACATCTGTGCCCAATATCAATAGCTACGAAGATCACGGCGAATACAAGAAGTACAGACTCTCGACGTATCAGGTTCATGACAATGCTCTTGCTCTCATCAAAGCAGCATAATGAAGCTGAGAGGACGGGCAAAGGCGGAAGCTCGCATGAAGGACTGATATCACTCATCTTGTCCTCGGTTCCCGCAATGCAGAAATCCCCCCACCCATCCTCCTCCGTTTTATCGTCCTGCATCTGCAAACATACCCGCTGCATCAGCACTCCCCAATTGAACCTTCGCCCACCCGATCCCAAGTTTGTGTTAATATATTTGAGCTCCAGAAATAGCTTCATCAACGAGATAAGGCCCGCTCCTCGTTCCCGGCAATCGGAAGCTATACGTATCAAGCAGATTGTTTTTGAAACCGGTACCGATTTGTCGGAAGCGGGAACGTGAGAGACACGCGGCTTGTAGACAGACCTATCATTTCCTGTTCTCTCGGGACAGATCCTGCTTGAGGACGATTTCTGGACTCTGGACGGCTCGATTGTTGAAAGTTTGATGAGCGAACCGTGTAGTTGGGAATGAGATCAAACTAGCTTGTCTTTTGCGACGGGCTAAAAGCAAACCTCCCTCATTACTGCCACCTCCGTCTGCTCAACTGAGAAATAAATCGTTTCGTCCTTGGTCTCTCAGATGAAGAACTATCTCCGAAGCCAGCGCTCTCTTTCTGTGTCTTTTAATCCGCACAAATCCTTTTTCATGACATCTTATTTACCCCCAGCCCTTGTGCCTCATCCCACCCTCTTTCCGTAATCTCACCCGTCGCCGTCCAGCGAAACGTCTCGTTTCCTCCCTCTCGTGTTACATCTCGGACTTCGTCCCGTTACGCCCGCAATCTCGACCGGACGGCACGGCAGCAATCACAACGCCACGCATCAGCCATATGGGACATATAGACCCCTCAAATCTGCCTCTCCGCCGAGCCGTTCTCAACGTTTGTCTCGGCTCCGATACTCCTATCAGTTTCTCATCTCCCGCTCCCCACGTCCCCAGCAAACATGCTTGGACTTCTCTCTCTTATCGATCTCGTGGCTTTCCCGATGGCAAGTTCCTCCCAATGGCACGTGCATCGCTTCAAAAGATCAGAACCCTATCCTGGCTTCAGTCCAACCAGGAAGACCGTTGGACATTTCCACGTGTACCTAGGGTTTCCAAGGCGCAAGCCTCATGTTAGTTTGATTGAAAGATTGTCGTTGTGCTTTTGCTCCACAGGAAATTTTTCAACGGGCACCTGCCACGCGGAGGGTGGGGTGAATCACAATCCTATCATTGTTCCTGAGTCGTGCACATCTACTTTCGGTTTTTAGAGTTTGGGATCACTGACAAAAATGGGATTGTCAAGTAGTCAATCACATGAAACGGTGATTGTTTCTTAAAGGTAAGATCCTAATCATTGACTTCTGCCAATCTTGCTTTTCGGGGTTCGGACACGTCAATTATGAGCTATAGTTGTAGAGTTACAAACCTTGATACGCATCATAGATGACAGATGCAAGTGATGAGGAGTAAAGGTACGAAGTAGTTCCGATATCCCATCACTATCAAGAATCAGCCACCTTAGACCATCCAATCGAATGATTAGATTCTGAGTTTCCCGTTCGAACTTGTCGGCACACATCCGAGCCGATAATTTTGACTTTCTGGTGAGGGGTTCCCGCTGCTAGTGCTAGCAAACAAGGTTTTCTGACAACAGCCATGCCCTAAATATGAAAGTTCATGCATGATGTGGTACCGTTGGGCTCGCATGCGGCATAAGGATCTCTAAGGCATGATTAAGCTATATAATCAAGAAGAGCCAAGATCACTGTTGGACTAATAGATACGAAGTAGACTCAAGGTTCCGGCTTTCCCGACGTTACTAGGCTCTCAAACACGCAGGGGGGTTGATAATGAACTCTGTTGCCCTAAAAGTTCATGCCCGTACCTGAGTCAGTGGTTTATTTTGCCCAAGTGAGGCTCCACAGTCTGAGTGCAGACCTCCGTATGAATGTGTCACGGAACTATAGTATTTCTCAAGTCAGATCTTGATGGATCCTGATAAACTTCTCCTGCACTCGTGCTATGATGGGCAGCTATGGGGGTTTCGATACATTCTAATTACTACACCTCCTTCTGACTCAAGCTACTTTCATCGCTTCCTTTAGCATCGCGAGCGAACGAAGATTCAAGACTTCATGCAACTTTTTCCGAAGCCCATCCTAAGCAGTATTTACAACACTGAATACATCTCAGACTATCTGCGAGCCAAAAATACTCACTCTAGTTGGAACTCCAAATATTCACGCTCTTGATCCTGGGAACAATGGCCCATCCGCTCCATCCCATATCCTCGAAACGGCCACATCAGGCTCCTTCCCAAATCCTCTTAGCTTAGCGAGTTGAAGGAGCTGCAATGCTGTGCCGGCCAGATGCAGTGGGTACTTTATCCTGTTTGCCTCCTCAATAGCCGCTGTCTATACATTATCAGCAAATTATCAAGGCACTTCAAGGGCCAAGCATACCAAGTCAGTGATGGTCTCGTCGATTGTCTTTGTGGACGTCCATTCTCCACTCAGTAACAGAGGGACGCGGTCTTTGAACATCCAACTCGTACCAGCAGCACCGACACAAATCTCAAATAATTGCTTCGTATCCAAGCCGACCTTGGCTCCTAGAGACATTGCTTCCATTGCAGACACAAGATGCACTGCGGCCATTGCTGCAGTGACCAACTTTAGCTTAGAATCGTCCTCTGATGTGGCAGTCACGCAAGCTGCTTGTTTGAGAACGAGGTCTGGTTCCTTTGGAAGGTATACTCGGACAAGTCCAGCATCATCTTCAAACCCAAACCCAGCTCTTACTCCAGTAGCTAAGACCTGCTCCGTAGCCGAAGACAGGAACAGTGGGAAGTCCGCACTTCTCCCGCCAGCATTTACAATACCCTGTCACAAAGTCAGCTCAATTCAACCCTCCTCTCCCCAAATCCTGCACTCACAACATCCTTGACAATAATATTCAACGCCGAGTAAACTTTCTCATCCACAACTAACATATGCGGCCCCCTGTTGCTGAACATCCAACTCGCCGCCTCCCCCTCCAGCAACTTTTCAAACGCCCTCTTAGTCCCCAGTCCCAACGCAGCCACAAACCCCATCCCCTCACTAGCCATCGTAATATGAATCCCCGCCAAAACCTGATGCACCATCTTCACCTTAGTCCCCGCCCCAATCCCGCCCGGAATAATCCACAAATTCGGTCCCGCCATAGCACCCAGCACCTTCTTCCCCACCTCCAAATCCTCCTCCCTCCCGCTAGCAAAAATACTCAACGTCCCATCCGCCGCCCTTATTGTCCCTCCAGAAACCGGTGCATCAACCACAAACACATCACTCCGCCCAATACCATCCAATTTCTTTCTCACAATCGGCACATGTTCCGGCGGTCCCGTTGAGCACAGCAACAGCACAGCTCCCTTCTCCAACGCGCCCACAGCTCCCGTCTCGTCGTCAAAAAGTGCGCTCAGGATCTGCGCTGCTGTAGCGACCATAAACACGACATATTTAGCATCTTTAACACAGTCTTTAGGTGTAGTGGCTGCTTTTCCGCCAGCGGATACGAAGCGCTGGAGAGTTGGCCCGTAGACGTCGAAGCCGGTGATGTTGGGGAAGGTGCGTAGGAGGTTGGTGGCCATGCCGAAGCCCATGGCACCAAGGCCTAGAAAAGCTATTTTCTCTGGATCTGAGTCTAGCATCTTTGAAGATTTATTTCTCTTTTCTTTTCTTTTAATTTGTATACCGGCAGAGAGCAACGCAAAGAGGAAGAAACGAAGGTGGGGTGATTTGTTTTTAAGAGAAAAATTAAAGCTGGGAGGTTTCCCGAGTCCGGGTAAAGAGGGCTACTGTATTTATCCAGTGGCTAGACGGGATTTGTTTCAGCCTTGTGGTACTCCCGAAAGTCTTTTGATGGCTCTTAGTGGAAGATTTGGAGAACAAATGCGGAGCAGGATAGAGTGGCGCTGAGGTGGAGCTCCGCTGAGCGTCATTTTGGTGGGGTATATTTAAGCGAGTGCTGCCCCTGAATGAAGTTCGGGGGAAAGGGGGGCGAGCTTTGAGATTTCCTGGATGTGACTAAAAATCACATATTCACATTCACAGCTTCGTACAAAGAAGGTCAGAATCTTTTGTTGCACATCGCAATGATGTCGTCGACATTAATTTAAGGTTATTTTTGCATAAGCGAACCACCTCCTATTAATAGCCGCCAGCAAGCTTGACTTCCCCAGAATGCACTAAATACTCTTGTGGCCAATTCGTTCTATGTCTTAAAAGCTGTGAATGTCCTTTCGTAGATGTCTTTGGGAATGATTCTTCCCTCAATGATTCCTTTGGTTTGATTCCGCTTGAAACGGTGAATTTTCAAGGTGCTGTGTGTGCAATCCATGATCGAAAATGTGTAGAAACCTATTGAAGAGCTACAAGGAACAGCGCGAATATCTCACAAAGGGGAAGATTTTCTTTCGGTGAATAAGTTATATTCCTAAATCCTATTCCTATGGGACCTAGAGATAGATCAATGAACTTAAAGGAACTTAAAGGAACTCCCTGACGCCTCCCAACATTTGCTGCAAGCGCAGCTCGCCATGAGTGTGTAATATCCATGAAATCCTATGCCAAACCCTCATATCTCTGAAACTTCCCCAAACAGCCACCTTCGCCTCCAATTCATATCCAAACCCGAACTTAGTGGTCGCAATAATCTGCTCCAGGGCGGCCAATGAGAGCCCCGCTGTGGCAAGAAAGGCCTTCGGCAGGACAGTCTGGAGAAAGTGGGAGTCAGTAAATCTTTCAGGAGAGCTTGGTTATTTGAAATGATTTTCTTTTGTGGTAGGAGGGATTAGCTAGAACCAAAGCCTTACCGATCATAGCGGCGGTACTACCAGCACCAATGCACAGATAGATGTTGTTTGGGTTGCAAGAGCCAGTCAAGTGACCTGGGCTAGCATCGAGCTGAAAGCCACACAACCAGGCATAAGTACCAGAGTAGCAGCGGCAAGGAGGCTCGAGAGTCTCCAGAGTCAAAGGGGCGGAAATCTCGAGGTCGACCGCGGGGGCGGCAATGGCGAGGGCAGCGAAGCTGACAAGAACAATCATGAGGTTAAGAAGTTTAGTCATGATTATTGTCGGTTCTAAAGTTCTTGTGTGAAGTTCTGTGGTAGATCCTGTCAGATTTTGATGATGCCATTAGAGGATGAGTCTTACCAAGTGGTATCTTTGTTGATTGTAAGGTGGAAGATCGGGGATTGGGAAAAATATGCCTCTTTTTATAGAGACAAATTTGGAACAGCCAATTCACAGAAGCGTTCTAATGAGATTCCTATCACGTCACTTCACGTACGAGCATTGCTTCAAAAGTGAACTCACATGATGCAGTTTATGATACCGCGTATCACGTCGATATGAGTGGGAGTGTAAGACACAAATTTGGCCTGTAATACTCCGCTATGCTAGCGTACCCCGCTTTAGAATCCTGCGGCTGAAAGCATGGCGGCAGGAGGCAACCGGAGAAAAGGGGTCACGCGCTCATTGAAGAGGCTGGGTTACTATGTACATAATGTAGTGCAACTGGGATTGTGGATGGGGAAATGAAAGCGAAATATGAGGTACAGAAGCAGCAGACGCATGCCTCTCTAAATCTGGGGGAAGTCTTCTTTTAAAACAATTCCAGAATGGACGAAGCAATCGGCTGCAATGTGGTCGAAGGAACTTTGAGAAATATGATTGTCCTGGAGTTTCTTGCATCCCTAGAGGTATAGTCTGCCTACAAAATTTGCTGGGTCATTTGCAACCCCCAAATGGCCTACAAAAAACGTGGAACTCTTTGGATCCATGTTTCGCGGGGTAATTGTAGTTGGTCCGGCGGGCGCGGCAAAGGGGACTCGGATTGGGTGAAAGTTGTCGAAAATGACTGGCCCAACTGACTTCCCAGCGACAAGGAGTAGAAATCCAAATTCAAAAAGATGAAGATTTAAATTGCGTCTCTGTTCTACGATGTGCGAAAGAAATGAAGTGTTGATGCCTACTCGCGGTGATAAGACATGGGTAAGTTGGTTTGCACCAGCAGCGTAGTATGATAATCTTGTGTGAACAAGAAAATTCGTGATTCCTCCCTAGCCGCCGTATTCTGTGAACAAAATTTATGCCTTGCCACTTGGATAACCAGATACAGTACCCTGTTCTTAACCAAGTAAAAGCAACATAAAATCAATGACTGCTCATGAGCGCTGGGTTCAAGTTCGGGGCTAGAATAAGGGATCCAAATCCTTATGACTGGCAATGACAGTGACAAAAATTGGGGCCGAGTGTTGAATGGACCGTGAGAATTAAGAACCCCCTAAAAGTTAGGGGTCTCTTGATCTGCTGCAAGCCACAATCCGCAACGAAGCGGCACAACGCCGAGTACGAAAGTAGTGAAACACGCCAAAAAACTGCAGATTTAGGCTGAAAACCACTGAAAGCTTGTATTGATCAATGCAAAAGCAGATGAAAAGAGGATAGACCTCACGAGAGCGTCTTGCCTTGGGAGTCTCAATAACAAACTAAAAGGCCCCTCGCACAACTCCGAGAACTAGTGCGTACGTATATGGAAACCTCCCCATCCCAAAGCAATCTCAAACCGTGCAGAACTCGCCCTTCGCAATTACATTATAGTTGTCGGTATCAAACTCCTGTCCTCCTACTTTACGCGGATTTTGGATGTTATCGCTACAATCGTTCACCAGATCTTGGGCATAGCTGGCGAGGTAATCAAGTTGAGGCGAAATCGGATAGTCATTCTACACAGACTGGTTAGCTCCGCGAGAATGTACATATATATACATATGTTTGTAGGAACAATGAAGTTACTTACATCGTTGCAGAGCTTAACAGCTGAGCTATCGTGACAGGAAAGTTGGGCGCATTGACGGGCGTTGACTTTGAGAGCGCCGCCGATCGATTTGAGGGTAGTGATATCTGCATTGATGCCATCATAGGAGCCCTTGACCCAGTTTTGACCCGGAACAGGAATGCAGATGAGGTTTCTCTGTAATCGAACGTATTAGTATTGGGGAAAGAGAGTGATTGTGGAGCCTTCATACCTTGTTTCGGCGGCGGATGGGAGATATATCACGGGGCTCATTGGCGATGACCAAGGGTCCGTAAAGGGACTCAAGCTTGTCAGCTACCTGGCGAATTGTGCCCTCAAGGGTATAAGCGTGACCATTGTAAGTACCATTAAAGGTAGCGAAGCCCGTTGTGTAGCCTTCAATGGAGGGAGAAAGGACGTTAGGAGCGGCACTGCCTGCGACGAGGACCTGTATAATTAGACTGTAAGTAAGTGTATGTTCAGGACAAGATGACGCTGTGAGAGTGGAACTTCGATGGATCTTAAAGATGGCATTGCGGAGAGGTGGTGACTAGAGATGAGACACTTACGAAGCTGGTGGCGAGAGCCAAAAGAGCAGAGCTCTTGATCATAGTAGTGAGTTGCATATTGGCAGTTGATCGAAGTGTTGCAAGGTGTGAATATGGTGTTGGAGTTGTGGAGATGATGAGATTGCGGTTGTAGTTGTGTTTGTGTTTGTGGTCGAGTGCAAAAGTATGAGAAAATTGGAATAAGAGTCTCTTAAATAGTCGAATATTCAGGACGTTCAAAAGTGAATGGAGTAGGTCGGCCTTTGAAAAAACGAGGTTATTCACCCTTCATCGGCGTTTTGTAAAAATATAAAAAAGTTACTTTCATTCAATTGCGTGCTTCAACTTTGGCACATAAGCCTTAAGCCAAGAGAATGAGTTTTATTCCCCAGATAGAAAATTAGGATTGCAGATGTCTCATATAAGTTATAACTCTGTCCCCTCTTTCATCTTTAGAAGGGTCACCAGTTCTCACCAAACCAGCACTCGTGGATTTATTGTCCATTCTCGAATGTCCCTACAGTGCCTTGATACAAACTTGATTACTATTGTGCTCAAATCACTACGATGAAACCATTTTTGCACACGATTTAGGAATCGCGGGAGAGCATACCGGCAAGCAAAGACGACGGCAATCTCAAGACACATGCATTACATTCCAGCCTTGTGGAAATTCAAGCGTAGAAAAATCGACGAGAGTTCAAAAGCGAAGGAGAATTACGTTTCATAGATGTTCGTGAGCCAACACTTCGGAGAATTACATTGAGTAAGTTATGGAATGGTTCGCGTTGACGGCACGAGATACTCAAATTGCTCTTTCCTCCACTTGGAGTGGGAGGCTCCCAGCGCTCAAAAAGACGACGCATCCAACACTATTTGCCTCGCTACAGTTTCCCTGTCACTTCTCAGTCGCTTCTGCTCCTCTAACAACCCTACAGGTGAGCGGGCCTACCTAGCCCTGATGATTTCCCGAAATTCTTCGCAAATCTGTCAATCATACCGCTACTGCTTATATTTTCCTGCAAAATTCCAGACCACAAGAATTGCACGGCATGAAAACTCGCTGCCTTGAACGTTTAGATTTGATATTAGTAGTAGAAATAGAATGATATAAAACTTTCCTCGCGAATGTATCCAAGGGGATTGCACAACAGGTGTCCAGGTTATCTTACGATAGGCTCGAGATTACTTAAGGATTTATACGCTCAGACCAGTCATGTATTCACCGCGGAGATCCACGAGGTCTCAATTACATTTTGATGGTAATTCGCGATCGAAAGACCGTTCGATCCATCCTACATCCCTGGTTTCTCCTTGCCAGGTCAACACCATTGTCTCAGTCCTCAGCGACCGAGCGTCAATCTTTTTGGCACGCTATATATTGCGGCCCGATTATATGATAGGCCGTGCTCCCCACCCAAAATGAGCACGAAACTCTCTGAAAACCCGAAGATGAAGGTCTACACCTCGATCTATCCGCCACCATACCTCCCAACCGATATCTCGATTTCACAATTCCTCAACGACTACAACCCGGATGCTGTATCCCACGATAAAGTTATTTTGGAGGATGATTGGACTGGGAAGAGACTCACATACGGCGGGTTGAGGGAAGCTGCTGCAATGCATGCACACGGCCTCCGGGAGAGGTACGGGCTTGGAGCTGGCCATGTGGTTGGGGTTTGCGGAGTGAATTCTGTTTGCAGGTCCACACAAATCACGGAGAAAGGAAGCTGACATTGATAAGGTGCACCATGTTCAAATTATCCACGCTGTCCTTTGGACGGGTGCAACTGTTGCGTCAGTATTTTCAATTTAATTAAGCGCGAGGCTGACAGATGCAGGTTGATGAACGCTTTGAGCACTGCGGAAGAGTTCGTTCATTTTTTCGCGATCTGCAGACCGAAACTTCTGGTAGTTGAGTTCAGTCTTCTTGAAAGCGCAAATGAAGCGTTGTCAAGAACTTCAGGTCTGGCATCTACAAAATTCGTCATCCTGGGCAGGAGTCCTTCCACCGAACTGGCTCAGGTATGCATCCTTCCTAGCCACAAATCTTCCCACCACGTCGAATTTAACTGTGATATAAGTTTCCCGGTGACTTTGAGAGCGAAAATAAGCTAGAGGTCTTTGATCTCTCCCAAGCCGACAATCGAGACCATACTGCAGTCGTTTGCTTCAGCTCTGGAACTTCCGGAAAGCCAAAAGGTGTTGAATTGACACATTACAATCTGATTGCTAGTTTGAGCGGACTTCGATCCTCGGACCCCTCATTCTATAATTCGGACAACAGGGGAGTATTTTTCGCTCCATTGTGTCACATTTATGGTGAATGTTCCGCTCCTTTTTCCAAATTACTGGAAACTGACAGAGTACAGGGCTCAATACCATAGCGCTCATGTCCATGTGGCTGGGCGCATATATCATGTTGATGAAGAAGTATACTCTAGATGGGTTCTTGCAGTTGTCTTCAAACATACAAGCAAACACACTGAGAATTGTGCCTCCAATAGCTTTCGCTATGACCAAATCAAAAAGCATTGAGGGGCTGAACTTGAGCAGTGTGAAGTATATTCTGTGTACAGGTGCAGTCTTAAGGGCAGAAGTTATCAAATCTCTGCAAAACACATTCAACAAAGCGCCGATTTTCCAAGGATATGGGTGAGTCTCTAGTCGATCTCAAGATGAGATTCTTTTGTTGATGGGGAACAGCATGACGGAATCGAACATCGCAACTCTCCGAAGTCATGAAGCGGACAGAGTAGGCAGTGTTGGACGACTATTGGCAAACGCGTATGCATTACTCAAGCTAAGGCGCTTTTCTCCTTGGCTGACACCAGTAGTGAGGCTCGACTGGTCGACGATGATATGAAGGATGTTGAGGTGGGCAAAGAAGGCGAGATGCTGGTCAGGGGACCCACGGTATTCCGGTAGGCTTTACAAGCTCGCCCCATTCATTGACTAATTGGGCTACTGTATAGCCGATACATGAACGATCCAGAGTCCACCAGGGATGCATTCTACAAAGGATGGCTGAGAACAGGAGATGTACTTCGTGCCGATGCCGAAGATTTCTTCTATCTTACTGACCGAAAGAAGGAGCTCATAAAATACAAGGGGTAAGTTCTTGAGGGCTCGCACCTTCCTGAAATACCAGTAATAGTGATTGTAAATAGCTTTCAAGTTGCTCCTGCTGAACTCGAAGGAATACTTATCACTCACCCTTTTGTAAATGAGGGCGTAGTTTGTGCGAAGTGGGACGAAACCCAAAGCACTGAGATACCTATGGCATACGTTACACTTACGAAAGACGGCGAAGATTGCATTGGGGGGGCAGAAGTTGCGTTGCGTGAGATTAGAAAGTTCCTTGATGAGAAAGTCAGTCCATACAAACGACTCCGTGGGGGCGTAGAAGTATTGGATGAGATACCAAAGACTTCTATGGGAAAGACCCTGAGGAGATTGCTTCCGGCTAGGTTGGCTAGAGCAAGACGGGCTAATTTGTAGATTTGGCCTAGGGGGACATGTAGGCACAACGACTTGCAACGAGTACATGGGCACTTGGAGTCAGTCATTTATCTAGTTCAACTTTGGTAGTCTTTCTATATCCATGGATTTCTTTTCATTCAAATGTATAATGGAAACTTCGCGGTGACTTATCCTCTACTCCTTCCTTGTTCAATGCCACAATTCTGACCTCTTCTGTTGCAGCTTCCTCATTTCATTAAATAATTTCAAGCCTATATCTGGTCGGCTTCTTATGTCACTCGAAATCGGGTTGTTCTTGCCTTCCAACATATCCTCTCCCTTAGAATATCGGCAAATCCCTCAAGTGGGATTTCCACGGTTCTTTCCTCCACAGAAGCGGCCTCTCGTCCTTCTCTTAGATCGGCACTCTGGCATAATAGCATCTATGCTGTCCCTTGCCATCATATACCTAAGGTTCACTGTTTCCTCAACCATCTTGTCTTGCGGATACCTAAGTCGCAACGCTGCATTATTGTGCTTCTTGTCCGCGACATTTCTTCCACTCAGTGTGGGTGGGGATGGTCTTTACAGCTCTGTGTTTCGCGCCATTCGAGGCGAAGCATCGTCCCTGGGAGTGACCTTGTATTCTATGTCCGGAAGTGTGAGGTGACCATCTTCAGCATTTACCAAGTCACTGATCCTGAAGCAGCCCGAACCCCCGCCATACTTGCACTCATTCACCAATAAATAGCGTTTTCAGTTCTAGGCCTCTTGGCTAACCCATAAACGCAATAACGACAACCTATTATTATAGACTGATTTATCTATCGAATGCCACTATCTACTTAGATATTTCCAAACCTTACTCAGCTGTGGTTTGTCCCATTTGTCCTTTTTGCTGCCACGGCAGGCTAACAGCAGCATAGCACGAAGGGTAAAGTTGGTATCATTGCCAGCGGTGTGAAAGTTCTTCCCTGAAATCCCTAAAATTTCGACCAACCTTTCCAGCCGAGGTTGACTTGATCGTCCATATACTTCCATAGCAAGGTAGGAGGTATCAATAATGTCAAGAAGACATGGCGCTTGTTCAACATCGAGTCCAAGTCTTTTCATAACCTTAAGATCCCGATTGAATCCATGGCCAACGAGAACAACCTTGCGAGTTTCCTCGGGGGCTTTTCCGTCCAGGTAAAGAAGACGTTTGAGTATTCGGACGTCTTCAGCAAGTGATACAATCGACTGCTTGCCAAAAAGAAACTGTGGAGGACACAACATTCGAGGCCCCATATCATAGTTTTTCTCGACATAGTACTGCCGTGAAATGATCGTGTTCGTCGAAACTATTTCTGAGTTGTTCACATCCCGCGTATCCAACGTTGCGATTCCGATTTCGCTCAAGGATTGGTTATCTTCCTTCGCGCAGGTACTCCCAGCTTCGAAATCTATTGAGACGAAAATGACATCGTCGAGCACTGGCTTTGGCTTGATAGATGAATTCGCAGTCTTTTGCAATTCAGCAGCCGGCTTAGTTGAGGCGGCCACAATCGAGGCAGCCTCTGGCCGGTCAACGCGCAATGTTGGCGATCTCGGGACTGGTTCTTCGTCGAAATTTGTTATGCTGAATTCGGAACAATAGGCCGGAATTATAACTGGAAAGTATTGATAAGGCCCCGATATTGAAGGGCCGGACTCCTCGATGGCTGCAAAGGCGGTTGAAAGCGATGGCGGCATTCTCCAGTAGGCTCCTGGGTCCCAACTGTTTGGGCCGCAGCTTTCAGGCTTGATATCGCTATAAATCGGCAGCGCGTGATCGTCCTCATCAAAGATTTCGTTCCCCATATTGTTGTCCTCGGTTTCATGATTTTCGCTAATCCGTGCAAAAGTGGTACGCGTTGCAAGAAAACTCGGAAACCCAACATCTGCTGTACACCCTTGGGGGGCCCCCGCCGGGGTTTTCGGAAGAGTGTTATGACTTTTGTTCATTTTGAAAATACTCAGTCCTGGTCGGAAGACTTTTAATCGGGAGAGACAGGTTCCCTCATTCGCGGATCGTGGGTACCTTCGTTCGACGTGAATTTGTCACAGGTATGCATGGGTTTTGAAGCTTTGCATTATAATGAAATCTGAATGAAAGAAACAAATTAAAGAGCGTGCGCACATTTTAAAAGTGTGGCTCTTGTAAAATGCGCTGACAACTGGAACTCTGGTTCACAGCGGCAACTACCAAAATAGTGCCCGCAAATGCCGGTGCGTCACTATCGTGGCTGGATGAACAAAACACAAGAAAGAAAAAAGAAGAAAGAGAAATGCACAAATATTACAGATTCTAAAAGTTCCACACAGCCTTGGATATACAACATAATATCGGTGCTGCTTTCCTTCATCATGATCGTGGGTCAAAAAGTGGAACTCGCTTAAAATAGGGGGCGAGATTGTCTGCTAAACAGATGCACTCTCCTGGTGGACAGAAAAGGCGGTACTAATTCCGAATGTGCCACGCCGAGTGGGATATTTCAAATTGGACAATAATTAGTGCTGTTTTTGATGTTCACCACGAGCCCCGCGGGGATCGACTCCCTCAAAAGATCCTTCTCACTAAACAAGTTTGGTTTCAGGTATAGTATGCTAGCTAAGTTGTCAAAGGAAGTAAATTCGTTCGCAAATTGGAAAGGAGATCGCAGAAATCGGGTTCAGTTCGACCAACCAACACAACGGGTCTCTTCTTCATCTTCATCCACATAAAGCATGTCGCTAAGACTAATTCTGGCGATGAAGGTCCAGGACTTCAAATTTAATTCAACGCAACTATGCTATATAGACTTACAAGAAATTACTATAAGTATTACGGCCATCTCATGATCTATTTCATGAAATATTAATATTTAGACTACACGTTTGTGGAAAGCTGTGCGAAGGTATATAAGCACATTTTGCTCTTATCGTCAGAGGTAGTCTTGGCAGCATACTCTACGTGGAGGGGATGCCTTCATTTGTACCGTTCCATCCTCATAATCGGGTTAAAAACACGCGAGAAGTTAGCAAGAGATTTGGATGGAGAAGAACAGTGATGTACTGAGGAAATAACTACGATCTGTACTTCGTTTTCGACCGTCCTGCACGCTCATTCGACCAACAACAGCACGGAGATCTGCTACCCACACTACTTGCCAGGTTCAATTAGGCTCTGCATTTGGCTGCGTAGCCCTACAAATCATTTCTGGTAAGGACTCTAAATTTGAGAGCTCGTGCAAAAAGGGCTGACATTTGTCCCATTTCTGGACCTGGATCACTGATCGATTTCACGAAACCAATTGTAGCGCAAGAATCACAGTCTTCCCAGCTTCGAGAGCATATATACTAAATCTCATTTATACCCCTAACTCATAAACTTCTGGTATCATTCCCCCGTCACGTATACATAGTGATATGCCCCAACCAACTCAACCCAAAAGCCCGAAGCCCAAGCCCCAACGCCCACGCTAATGAAAAACCCGGCACATAAACCCAGAAAGCATCATCTCCCGCGTCACGCCGTACCATGCTATCATCTCACACTAAATCCCCAAGACCACTCACTTCTTCTTCTTCCCCAACTCCCTTTCAGAAGGCGTATGTCTAATTACACTCCCAGCTCTTTCCTCCTTTCCCTCTCCCTCTTTTCTAATCTCGCGCCTGCTCCCCGGGCGCGTCTTCGGACTCAACTCCTCGTCCAAAACCTGCGGGCCATGTCTTATCACCTGATTCTTAAACTCAGAACTCGCTTCCGCTTCAGTATTCTCACCATCGACGACTGTAGTACTGCTCCGACTAGAGGCTCTGGGCGGGATGGATAGCGGACTCGGATTATTGGATGCCCGCACTGGAGGGTTTGGACTGGAAGTTGGGGTTGAGGCGTCAGATGATGAAGTCTCGCCGCCTCCGGCACCGTTGACTTCAGATAGGACTGTGTTGGCTACTTGACGGGCTGCTGCTTGGAGGTTTGGGACGTCTAGATGTGGCTGTTTCTTGTTAGTAACGAGGGAAATAAATAAGAAGAAATAATAATAGGAAGACAAGGTAAAAGCTTACCTGTTGCAAATACTGATCTAATTTATTCTGCAGCACACCGACCCTCACCGGCTTCGCCAAATAATCATTCATGCCCGCCTCAAGACACTTCTCCCTATCGCCCTGGATCGCCGACGCCGTCATGGCTATGACGAGTACGGATCGCACGACTTCAAGCGGATCCCGCCGTATCAGTTTGGTGGCTTCGTAACCATCCAGCACAGGCATTTGAACGTCCATTAAGATTATATGGTACGGTTGACCTTCATTAGCTCGTTTCCTCAACCCCTCTACAGCCTCCAGCCCATTGTCGTAGGCATGCACGTGCTTATATCCCAATTTCTCGAGGAATTGTATAGCGATTTTCTGGTTGATGCGATTGTCCTCCGCAACGCAAATCCGTAGATCTTCGCGCGCGATCTCAGAATAGTCCGAATGAGCTCCCGTTGATTGATGCGTGTCGACATACTTAGCCATCGGATCACGGCGATGCCCCACTCCGTTTTGGATTTCTGGCGTTCCGGGTGCCGTGGCGGCAAGTTTCTTGAAGGTGACGGTGAACCAGGCTGTTGTGCCTTGGTTCTCTACGCTTTCGAGATGGATCTTGCCACCCATCATGGACTCAATGAGCGATTTGCAGATACTGAGACCGAGACCACTTCCGCCGTACTTGCGGGCCGTACTGGCGTCTGCTTGGCTGAAGGGCTTGAATAGTTTGGAAAGCTTTTGCGGTGGGATGCCAATACCGGTATCTTTGACCCAGAAAGTCAACGTGGCTGCTTCTTTCGTCTGTATATCGCATCGCGCTCCGACGGTAATCGAGCCAGTCTCCGTAAACTTCATACTATTGCCCAGCAAATTGCCTAATACCTGGTGCAAACGAACGGGATCCCCGTAGATTAACAGGTCAGGGAGATTGACATCTTGCAGGATCTCAATGTTCTTCAGCCTCTTCTTGTCCCGATAGCTATACGACACAGATCGAACTATCTCGCGGATCATCTCATCAGGCTTGAAAGACTCAATACAAAGCTCCATCTTGTCAGCTTCCATTTTCGAGAAATCAAGGATGTCGTTGATAACAGTGAGCAGTAGGTCCGCCGAGACACGGATCGAATCGGCCATCTCGGCTTGTTCCTTGCTCAAATTGCAGTCCCGGAGGAGCTCCGAGTTGCCAATGACACCATTGAGTGGCGTTCTCAGCTCGTGAGATACGTTTGCCAGGAAGATAGATTTCGCTTTGGCAGCTTCCTCCGCGAGTTTTACGCTTGCAAGTGCTTCGGTTTCGGCCGTCTTTGCCTTGGTCTCGGCTTGTTGGGCTTTGGAGAGGGCTTTCTTCTGCATATCGACCATGGAAGTGTTGAAAGCAGAGACCTTCTTGACTTCCTTCAATGTCAGAGCATTGGAATAACTGATGCCGATTTGATTGACGAGTAACTGCAGGACGGTGAGATTGCGGTCCGTAAATGCGTTTGGCTCGCCCTCGAGGTATAGAACACCTAAAAGCGGCTTGTCGCCGTGAACTATCGGGATAGCGATTACCGACTTGCCAACCGGGTTTCGCACCGACCAAGCTTCAGTGACATTGCTGAATCTCTCATCATGAAGGATATCAGACAAGAATACGGTTTCCCTAAAACGCGTGCAATACAAAATCACGCCCTCAGCCACCAAAGGCGTCTCGCCGAGAGGAAGTCCAGGGATATGAGCTTTAGCACCTCTTTCGGGATCTCCACTAGCAGCAATACTCCAGCCGGGAGTCGGATCGTCTTCTTCTACAACTATGGCAGCGGACGTAGCTAGGCCACCACAATTCTGAAGGATGATCTCGCACATTGTCGTGAGAAGCTGGTCGACCTGCAAAACACTCGAGATGACTTGCGAGCTCTCGAGAATCGACGTGAGATCCAGCATGTCTAGGGCAGGTAGCCCAGATCCTGCATCAGGGCGCGCAGAGCCTCCTTGCCAAGCGCCAATCCTGTCACCTTTGCTCTCTGTAATCGAAGCCCTTGTCTGCTGGCGATCATCATCTTCATCGCCTTCTAGTGTGCGGTACTGCACCGGGGCTGAGTCTCCAGCGAAATCTGTTTGACAGCTAGCATCCACAGCTCGTAAATTACCAGTTGGGCCCTGCAACAGAAGACTGTGCTCGTCTTCGATATACTTCGCAACGCCAATAGCTCCTATCTGCCGATACAGCTGCACAGCTTCTCGTAAAGATGCCTTCGCGGCGCGGCGCGAGCCTGCCCGAAGGAAAAAGTCTGCGTACAGGTGATTGCCGAGCGCTTCTTCGAAAATAAATCCATTGGATGAAGCATGATCCAGACACTCTTCGTAATAAGTCAATGCTTTGCCGTGATCATTTTCCAATTCAGAGATCTGAGCAGCCAGCAGCTTCGACCAGGCCAGATAATTGACCTCATTGACAGTCTGCCAGTCTTCAATCTTGCGCTTGAGGTACTTAACCTGCTTGACAACATTGGCAGTCTCTTCACGCAGTTCGATCTCGGAGGGTTGGCGGCTGATGGCCGGGTTTCTTCTAGAGGGGCTTGTTTGATCGGCTCTGATTGCGCGAAGAGGATTTTCGAGCTTGCTCCACATTAGACCACAAAGAGCTAAGCCATGAAACAGCATGATTTGCCGAGTGTTCCTCGCAGACCAAACCAGGTCGATCTTATCGAGCCAAGCGTTGCCTATTTCAATAGCTCTGGGGAAATGCCCATACAGGACCAGCGGAACCATCTCGAGACCTTCATAGAACAATAATGGCCGCTCAAATGATCTGAGAGAAGTTTTCAGCCAAGCTTTGTAATGTAACGCGTTGTGTTGCTCGTCGCTCATGATATCTAGAGGGCTATCCATTATCGTCTTCCCTTGCATGGCCCGGGAAACTTGTCTGATGGAGATAGCCATGGTACCGCCTCGGGTATCGAATTGCCAGTTCTGGATCTCTTCGCAACCATACTGGATGAAATTCTCCAGATCAGCCAAATTCTCTGAGGCGAAGAACTTGAGATTCGCAACAAGCCCGAAGTTTAGGATAGTTGAGATTCTGTCCCCGGCTTGTATCGCGTATTCCAGTGCTCCTTCCAGCTGCCCAAGTGACTCCTGCAGCTGCATATGAACATGCCCGACGAAGAGCGAATATATAGTCCCGCCTCGACCCAAGGTATATGGATCATGCCATCGCTCCATCAAATCGAGGGAAACTTTACCCATATCCGTAGCGAACTTGATCATATTAAATCTCGTAATAGCGATCATCGCAAGATGCAGGTATCCCATTCCCGCCTGAGGGAAATTGCCACAAGTGAGTTGCGTGTTGACCATGACAAGAGCCATCTGGTAAAACGTCAACGTATCGGTCCAGAAACCAGCACTAATAGTTTCGACTAAGACCGCACCCACAGCTGCAACATTTGGGTCTTTCGCCATGGCTTTTGTTACGAGAGCTTCAGGATCTATGGATTGTATTTTCAGGGAAAGGCGTTCGAATTCCTTGTCGCATTTCTCGAAACTAGGCTCATCGTCGACGGTGATTTTTAAGGCGCTAAGACATTGCTTCAGAGCTTGGAATGCGGCGGGCGAGTCCCCCTCTTGAGCAAATACTCTGGATTGCAAGACCCAGGCAGGTGCCTTATCCACAGGAGTTCTTGCTTTGGCAAAGACAGTGTCTAGGAGACGCTTGGCTTCTTTATATTGTGCTAAGTAGAGATAGCATTCCGCCGCCCTAATATGCAGTTGGAGCGTTTCATCGTAGTAGACATCAGGTGCATCATCTTTCCATGGATTGTATTGTAAAAGATCAAAGCAACTGGCGTAGTATTTAGCTGCTGTAGGTCGAGCACCACTCTCAGCGGCAGATTGTGCGCAGTCGAACAGTAATTTCCTGAAAGACTGTCGGTGAAGCACGCGCTCATTAATGATCTCTGCAGCCTTTGAGATATGAAGAGCCGTATCATCTTTGGATCTCTCTTGGGAAGAGTAGTACTTGAGGAGCGTTTGCGCGATTATGAAGTGCATCTTAGGGGCGTTGCATTCCCCAAGAGATAGTGCAGCTTGACTGTAGCGATCATGCGCAAACCGGAACCGATCATCCTCGTTCGTAGCAACGATGATATAGGCCTGGATTGCCGCCTGAAGTCCTTCAACCGCATCTTCTTGGGAGTGTGACAGCGAGTAGGGTTGAAATTCTTCCGGCGTTTGTGACTTCTCATCATAGTCGAATTCTCCACTTAGTAGCCTCTGAATCAACTCGAATGAGAATGATGCTCCTAGAATAGATGCCCAAGCCAATATTGACCTCGAAGCAGGTGGTAACTCGTTCAGGCGGCTGGTAATAAATTCGCTATTGAGGGTATCGTGGTAATTGTCCGCTTGGAATTGCTTGAAAATGCTGTCCAAGCTAAAGCACCAAGCGCTTTGCTTATAGTCGTACCATATACAATTCTTCCGATGGCACGTATCAAGCATTTCCCTCATATAGAAGGGATTGCCAGCGGTCTTCGACTGAATCACTGCTGCTAGCGGAATTACGTCGTCTCTCGGTCTACATAGAGTAGCAGCGACGAAGGTAACAATGTCGTCTTCTGTCAGCGGTCTTAGAGTTATCCTAGTAACACCAACACCTCCGGATTTTATATATTCTGCGTTAAGGTTAGTACTATCAAGTACGGGGTGGAATTGGGAGTGCAAACTGATACCCTCTGTATTCGGAGGTTCGATTATTCCCTTGATTTTCTCAGGAAGAATCTCGTCTGGTCGATACGTCAACATTATAACCATTTTCATCCGGGCTGCCACTATCTGTGTGATGAGATCAAGCGATTCATCATCAGCGAACTGCAAGTCGTCTAAGCAGAAACATATAAACTTATGCTGTGTAAACACCCTCAAGACGTCCAGAAACGTGTTCATCAAGCGTGTAGATTTCGTGGATGAGCCAGCTCGGAGGAAGTCCTGCGAACTTTGTGTGCCAAGGGGCATACTATATAAGCTACCATGTGAGCTCGACGGAGACGAGTCCCGTCTCTTGAAATCGGCCCGCAAACTCTTATTGTATCCCTGGGACAATTGACTGGAATGATTGGATTTAGGTGGTCTTGGTGGTGTCCCAATCAAGAATTCTGGAAGTCCCAGGACTTTATGCAGCATTGGCCAAGCTGGCCTGACATATTGCTTGAGAAGTTGGTGGAAGGGTGTGTCGGTGTTGCTCTCGGAGAATACCTGCTTGAAGAGACTAGACAACAATTTGAGAACTGGCCCAAAAGGAGTTTTCTTCGCCCGATCAAATTTGGAGCTTGCAAAATAACCTCTGCGGCGCGCTTCAACCTGAACAGAATGCACGAGACAGCTTTTCCCTAAGCCAGCAGCGCCCGAAATGCCAACCACCTCGCAGCGTCCCTTTCGGCGAAACTTTTGGGTGTTTCGGTGGTTAGCCAGACTGCCAACGCTGTCCGTACTGGATCTCGTGCCTCCCCCGCCGTTTGAATTCATGCTGTCGATCATACTTCTTGACTCCATGGATAGAGAGTTGTTCTTCTCCCAAGGCTTCAGCATACCGGCTGAGCGGTCCGAAGCTTCTGGGCCTTCCATAGAAATTGAGGCCCGCAGTTGGCTCGATTTACTCTTAATAGATCTGCCTTCTCCAGATGCTCCTCCACCAGTAGTACTCACAGAGTTCGAGCGGGCGAGAGAATTTGAGCTGCTCAGAGAATTCGAGTTGTTTACAGAATTTGAGTTGGTAAGGGAATTTGAGTTGCTTAGAGAAATCGAATTTCCTCGAGAGTTCGAATGTGAGTGCCCAAGGGACAGGGATCTCGCCTCGGCGGAGCTCGTGGCATCTTCACTAGAACCATCCCCAGCGGCGGCAATCGCAGCTTCGAAGGCATCGAGGCGTCCTTCGGACAAGCTAGACCCGGACGAAAGACTGTTTACGCCCTGTCGCTGCCCAACGATGTGCCTCTTTGCAACTTTATCGATAATCTTGACAACTTCATCGTGCTCCTCTGACCGGCCAATCATTACCGTCGGGAGGATGAAGAAAGAAGAGACGTCCTTGCTGGCAATCTGCCATTGCTGAAGAGCAGCTGAATCTCCTGCGCCTAGAAGTTTTCGAACTTCCACAAGATCATGTCTTAAACCACTAGCCGAGTGATACCGCTCTCCAATAGTCTTCGCTGTCATCTTCTGTATGATTCGTCCAATGACATCTGGAACATCAAGTCTAATGCTGGAGACCGTAGGTAATCGTCGCCCCAAAACTCCCTGAATGATGTCCATCGGCGTTTCTCCCTCAAAAGACGCCTGTTGCGTGAGCATTGTCCAGAATAGAATCCCCAGCGAGTAAATATCAGTACGACTATCGGGTTCTGCAGGCATGCGACCCGTCTGCTCAGGACTCATGAACGACAACTTATTCTTTGCCCCAACCTCCCGAGACAAAGCAGACCACCCAGTACTCGTAAGCCCGTGCTCAAATGTCCGTAACCCAGACCCAAAATTGATCAGCTTCACTCTCCCCGTATCCGGATTCATGTGAAAAGCATCGCCCCTAATCTCCCCATGCACAATACGCCCCCCATGATGCAAGATCTCCAAACACTCCGTCGCCCCGATCGCGAAGTCCAAAAATGTCTGCAGGGGTACTGCTTCCGTGGGTATAAACTCGTCTCTGAATGCTTCATGCTTGTCCCCCACCTTGCGGCCTCTATACCACGCTGGCCCATTATCAATAACCCGGGGTAAATAGTTTTTCCCCGGCGACTCGAAGATGCAGACGACGATGGGGCCTTTGTCGCCTTGTTGGTTTGCTAGCCGTGTGATCTCGATGGGCTTGACGATGTGCTCGCCATCGGGGTCGACGGACTTTATCAGGTTCTTGCAGATATGGTATGTCCTCTCTTCGCGCAAGGCGTGCGTCGAGACGCGTGCAACTACGGGTATGTTCTCGTTTTGAGCTGTCTGCCTATCCTCACTATTCGTCTCGCCGCCTGTTCTTTCCCTTTCGTGGCTGCTGGGGAGGACTAATCGTGGGGCGCGCTCGGAGGGTTCTCGAGAATGACTCCTTTTGTTGTCTTGACTCGGGGTTGAAATAGGGATTTTCACCCCAAAAACTTGCCTATATCCCCAAACATTAGCATCCCATTGCTCTTCTATCCCTGGCGTTTCCGCCTCAGACATACCAATTATCATAACTCGAATGGAAAGGCTCCCTGCTTTCATCCCACGTGTACCCTGGAATCTGTCGCAGTCGCTCATACAGTCTGGCCGGCGGATCCAGCGATTCGTCCCCAGTGCCATCCATGCTGTCTACCCTGTACCTTCAGACCATAATCATATTCATCGTCGCAGGTCGTAACGGTCGTAGGGCGTGTAGTTCGGACTGTACGGGTATTTTTTTCGCGTCAACTCGTAAGGGTCTAGACGCTTTGGGGTTGATCAGAGCATACCATCTTTGCGGTGCACACCCTGGACTGGCTGGCCGGCTTGGGGGCGGTACGTCATAGTATTAGCGCCACCGAGCAAATCAGTCCATCAACCGGAGGTTGGCTCCTGAAACCAAATGTAAATAGGTCGGAGCAAATAAACCAAAATATTTTTTCTTATTTCAGACAATGAAGGCAGAGGCTATGATTCTATGAAGGGAGAATATATTTATTTTGTCTAGAGCAACTGGATGTCTATTCACATAGGATCCAGGTATCTGGCGCCTGTAGGAAGCTTCTGGTTGCAGTTTCAGCCTCCCTTTTCTTGACAAACATCAGGTGGAAATTGTGAAACCACAGAAGTACCTAGGTACTTATTTTTTTTCTAACAATGTCCGCAATTCTAATATTCATCAATATGAAATAGTTCAGTGAAGCTTTGTCAATAATGTATTTAATGTGAACGAATGCGATCTATTTTCTATGCTCAACTATTCTCAAGAACCCCTTAAACAAAGGGTGACCCTCTTGCCTATTTACTAGCAGAAGAAGATCGTAAATATGTGTATCATCGTAATGACAGCCGCAACTTCTCATAGTACTATAATGCATCTAGCCTTGACATGAAATAATCTCCGCTTATGCTGTGCATTGCCCGCAATAACTCGAACCACAATTTTTGGGTGAAAAAAATCTAGTCTCCATCTACTTGACGCTCTTAGATGATTTTCTGGCGTGAGAGCTGGAGCTGGTCTTGGATGCGGCTCTATCTCGGGTTGGGAGTTCTTTGGTCCCGTTGGCAATGCCGGCCTTGTTTGCTTCAATGTCGACAGGCTTTGCGGCACCAGCGGCATCAGCCTTGTCCGTAGCCTTGTTTGAGAAGATTTGGCTTCCCTCGACAAGTCGTCTTTCGGTGTTTTGGCGGCCGTTGACGAAATCGGGGTAGTTGAGGGTCAGCTCAACAGCGCCGTTCACAATGTGATCAGCAGCTTCTACACCAAGCATGAACGAATGGTCCTGGTTTCCAACCTATCTTATAGATCAGTATAAATTTCACGGGAAAGCGTTGAGAATGGGGGATCTGAGCTCTGGAACAGTTCGGCTCTCAGGTAGGAATGAAAACATGCATACCTCGTATCTCCAGCTGCCAAATCGTCCACGAGAGTAAATATCCTTTGCTTGGAGCTTGGGCAGAAGCTCCTTGAGAACACCCTCACGCTCCAGAGATGGAGTGGGGTAACCGTGGTCAAAGCGGCGGTGGTAGGTAGAAACAATTTCGTCGTCGGGTCTGATCATCTCAGTGTTGATGAGACCTTGGATAGAGTCTCTCATGATGTTGGCCTGATCAACAGGCTTCATGGAAGATTCTGAGATTTCCAACATGATCGACCAGTATGGACCCTCGCGAGGCTCTGTGTTCTTGGGCTTGCTTCCATCTGCGATGGATTGGGTTGCTAGCTTGACGGACTTGTCTGGTTGATTGTATGGGGAGTAGTTGGAGAAGATGGTAGCTCGGTAGAATGGGCAATCGTCTTCAGGGAAGTAGAGCTGTGTCCGAGTTAGAAGCAGGCCTTTGGAATTGCATAGTTCCGTTACTTACCCAGCACTTGTCTCCGATTCTCTCTGGGCGTTCGCCTCGGATTCCGACACCTACAACGTGGGTGGAAGAATAGAAGAGACCCTTGCTCAAAGTGGTGAGCTCCTTGTCTTGCATGTGCTCAACAAGGGCATCCACAGCCATTGTAGTAATCAGCTTTTGGTAGCCAATGGTCTTTCCACTCTTCAAAGTGACGACCTTCTTGTCGGCGTCAATCTTTGTGACCTCACCCTGCTTGCCGAAGAGTGTCTTCTCCTTGGGCAGAGTCTTGGCAACAGCAATCCAGATACCACCAGTTCCATCGCGGGCAGGGAAACGGAAAGTGGCGTTGGGGCCCCAGTTGCCTGCAGACTTGTTCAGAATGACGTTCTTGACGCAAGTCTTGACATCTGGTGCTGCCACACGCTCTCCTAGCCATGCACATTGCATCTATAAATTCCATCAGCGTGGTCCCTCCTCCAATTGTTGCGCTGCGCTTACCTTGGTGGTGGGAACGGCCCACACTTTGTAGTTGTATGGTCTCATGAAAATATCTGCCAGTCCAGTACCCATCATTCTCACAATCCACTCATCGAAATCCTTAGGCTTGTCGGTTGCGGTACGGGCCAACAAAGCAGCATCAATCATGCCATCAACGCACTTCAGCTTCTCCTCCTGTGGTAACATGGAGACATTGTTCTGGAGAGGGTATGGTACCCAAAGGGACTTTAGGCGCACATATGAGATACGTTGGTGGGTATACCAGTCTTCAGCCTTGGGGAGGGCCTCGTCAATGCAGTCGTCGAAGTACTTGTAGTGGGAGAAGATAACGTGTCCGCCAACATCGTAGAGCTGGAAAGACCAATTAGCTAGAATTTCTGACAATTTAGAAGCGGCAGACTTACGAAACCTTCAGGAGTGACATCAGTAGAGGCCAGTCCACCGGGAGTCTCGTTTGAATCAATAATCATCCATGATGGGCCATTCTGAGAATCAAGTCAATTGCTGGGTTTGACACTGGCGGTGAAGGAGGATTCTTACGATCTGGTTCAGGCGCTTCGCAGCACCGAGACCTGTAGGACCAGCGCCAATAACAAGGACATCGACGTTGCTGCAGGCAAAGAGTTAGCAGAGGTTGGCTTTGTTTGTTTCTTGGAAGATATTCTCGAGGCCAGGGAATTGGACTCACGTATCGGCAGGAGCCATGTTTGCGTTTGTTCTGCTTGGTGGGGGTATGCGCTCGAGAGTTTGCAGAGCTTGGAGGGGTATATGGAGAACTCAAATCTGTTAGATTGAGGTTCTATAAGCTTTATGCAGACAGGCAATGGTATGTACAGAGGAGGCACTGGCTCGGGGAGGGAGAGAGTCAAGGTTCACTCTTGAAGGAGAATATCGAGGGGAATTAAATTGTCTAGACAAGGGTATTTTTGGTGTGGATCAACGTCCGACCACATCCCGGCAAACCCTCTCGCCTCTGGACAGCTGCAGGAAAGGGACTTGGAAGTGTCGACTTGCGGGATTGGCACTACTGCCGATACTGGAATAGCGTGGGAAGAGATGAGGCTTATCCATTGGTTGGAACGAGCTGCAAGTTTGGATCTTGGCTATCTCAATCCCCCTGAGACCGCAAATCTGTCCTTCACTCCCAAAGCAACTTCAGCCCCTTTTCATGGACCGCCATACAAATCGAAAGTCTAGTAAACACAGTGCCCTTTGATGCATTTCTCATACGTTGCTATTCCCAGAGGTTTGATCCTATTCCTGCCTCCTGCCTCCTGCCTCCCGCTTCCTTGATCCAGTTCTGACTCTTCGTAACGCTGACGTTGGAAGTTGGAAGTGGAACAGCTGGTCGGAATCGTTCAATGGTGAAGGCTGAGCTGAAAGACTTGGCGGTTCGAGATAGCGGGCATCCCCTATCGATTAGGTCGATATACCGTAATTATTTGAGATGATATAAAATTTACTACTGCTACCGTAGCTGCGTAGACCCCTGAAGAGATAATTTCATAATTGAGTTACCATGATCTCGGTCGATAGCAATTGATAAGTCTCCACACGGCAAATGAGGTAATCTTGGGCGGTGCGGGATGTTACCTTCGAGGTCTCGAGTCGCCAGATGGCCAGCCTATGGTTGAGGTTATTTCAACTGCCATTGTGATATCTGGCGCTATCGTGCGTTTGTCGTTGGACGCGCTCTGCGTTTGTTGAGGCTCATCGCATCTCTGTTGTTATTGGACCCAACTCCAATATAAATTTTCCTTCACGTTGCAGAGGGGCTTTGCAGATAGCGGGGGAAGCCTCGAATCTCGAATCTCGAAAAGAGACAGGTAATGATTACCAGCATGGATACTCGCGCAATGCCCCATATCTATAAGCGGATGGCTTGTCTGTCAGAGATGTTCTGCTCCGCCAGTCATCTGGAAGCATTTATGCACGCTTTCCTTACCTAAATCCTCAATCCCAACTGGGTCCCATCAACCAGTCTCACAAAGATGGCTACAGGAGGTTGCAACTTGCAAAGGAAGACAACTTGCGCGCCGTAAAAGGACAGCGGAAGTTGCCCAGCTGCCAGACCGTTTCCAGACCCATGAGCTAAGCCCTTTTATATATATAGAACGAACTTGAAACGGATCTACAACACTTCCCGAATTTTTGACTGGTGTGTCGGGCCACAGGGTGGGCAAAAAGGCAAAAGAAGCATTTTAAAGCCTCCCTAATAGATGAAGTGCCGGGCAGAAGAACAAGCTTGGTGCGGTGTTCGGACGGTGAGGGACGACGTGCAAGGGAACGATGGCCAGATCTGCGGCTGCAAATGTAAATCCAGAAGAAATGGAAGAAGGGGTCTTTTGCAGGCTGAGCAGAATAAGGGTTAGATCAAGTGGGTTTTGGGGGCGGGTATTATTATTATTATTATTCTCTTACGAGCAAAAAGGAGACGTAGGCTGTACGCGTGTAAAATAATTTAGGGGCGTTTTAGGTGCTAAGCTGACCGATTTGGGCTGGTGTTCAGCCACGAAAACCACAGTACCAAGGAACTCCTTTGCCGTACCTGCGATCTCGACATTTCTTTCTCCCACCCAACTTCAACATCCCATCCTCCATCGCACATCCGCGCCTTCGCCTTCTGCCCTCTCTCCTCACCTCTCAGGCAGAAGATATCTACGACAGCTAACTCTCGAAACTGTCATCCGCTCGTTACCTCTGTCGAATTGTCGCGCTCCTTGATTGCGATCGCGCATTCACCTTTTCTCCCAGAATAGTAACATATCTTCAAGTCGGCCACGATGGGTGAAGAAAAGGTCCGTCTCTCTGGCGAGTCGCCCAGAGACGCTCCCACTCTGCCAACCGTCAACCCAGATGTCGAGAAGCAGCAGCAAGAAGCAGCGTCGAGTGGCATTCATCCCGCCTTCTACGTGATGTGAGTGCTCGCAATCGGCTGTGCCCCTTTACCAACCATGTGCTAATATGCCATACAGAGTTTGGATTTCTCTCAGTTCCAGCGTCATTCTCTTCAACAAATGGATCTTATCAACACTGGGCTTCCGTATGTCCTCGAGTACATGATCTCTCGAAATTACACAGCTAACGCTCTACAAAGATTACCCTATTCTTCTCACATCATGGCATCTTGTCTTCGCAACTGTCATGACGCAAATCATGGCCAAGACCACAACTCTTCTCGATGGGCGCAAAACGGTCAAGATGACTGGTCGAGTCTATCTCAGAGCTATTGTACCAATTGGGGCCTTTTTCAGTGCGAGTTTGATCTGCGGTAACTTGACATACTTGTACTTGAGCGTGTCCTTTATCCAGATGCTCAAGGTACGCTTCTGCAGTCCTCTTCTCGACGCAATCGCTAATGATGGCTCCCACAGGCTACAACCCCCGTCGCTGTCCTCCTCGCAGGTTGGTTCCTTGGAATTGAGAAGCCGGATATTAAGAAGTTGGGCAACGTATCATTCATCGTCATTGGTGTTGTTTTGGCATCATTCGGAGAGATCGAATTCGTTTTGATTGGTTTCATTTACCAAATGGGAGGAATCGCATTCGAGGCCGTCAGAATTTGTATGGTTCAAAGATTGCTCAACGGATCTGAGTTCAAGATGGACCCATTGGTGTCATTGTACTACTTTGCTCCAGTCTGCGCCGTCATGAACTTGACTGTTGCTCTTTTCTGGGAAATTCCCCAAGTTAAGATGACCGAGATCTACGCCGTCGGTCTCTGGACATTCTTTGGAAATGCATGCTGCGCGTTCTTGTTGAACGTCTCAGTTGTTTTCTTGGTGAGCTATTTCTTTCCCTCGGGCCTTTACAGCAAAAACTAATTCTAGAATCTCCAGATCGGCAAAACCTCTGGTCTCGTCCTTACCCTCTGCGGTGTCCTCAAGGATATTCTTCTCGTCGCCGCATCCATCCTTATCTGGGGCACCAAGCTCTCTGGCCTCCAAATTTTCGGATACAGCATCGCTCTTATGGGAATGCTCTACTACAAGCTCGGCCAGAAGGAAATGAAGCCATACATTCAAGAAGCTGGGCGACGATGGGCCGAATTTGGCGCCAACCGCCCTGCTCTCCGCAAGCTGGTGACCATTGGCCTAGTCATTACAACGATATTCATTCTGCTCGGAGGCATCGCGCCAAACACAGGGCTTGGCTACGACCCCAAGAACTACGTCGACGCAGCCAAGAACGTCATGGGCAGCGTCAGAGTTTGAGTTTCCGCATTGGGATATGCACAAACCTTCATTTCCGGAGAATAACATACGGCTTGGAGAACAAAACCTTATCTTGTTGTAATCACCGACAAGCATTTAGCGGCAACCCAATAGAAGAAAAAGAACGCTAGCTCCCATGCTTGATGTTCTCCCGACTGACGACCTTCTCCTTGTTTCCAGTATATAATTTGGACCCTTCATCTCGTTCCCTTTTTGTCTTTTTATTCTTGTCAGCTTTGATTCGAATCGGTGCGTATAGAGTGGAAGGCTCTTGGACTTTTGGTATCTCTCGTGCGTGCGTGACACGCGTGTATGTATGTATAGATAGGCGTCTTGTGGCACCATACGAGCGTGTGTGTGATCTATAGAAAAGGGAAATAGAAAAGCATATGAGAATCAAACATAACCCCCCCTGGCTTGTGAAGATCTCTGAACTGCAAAAGGTACGTAAATCGATTATTGACATTTGCAGGTTAGACTTTTGCCTTGCTCCCGCTTCCCTATTCTGGTCGGAAAGGGAAATGCTTAATCAAATTGGAACTAAGCTCCATTCTGCCCGTTTGAAAAGGTTTTGTCGATTAGAGTTCACAACTGAGACGTACAATGAGGGGTCGAGCCGCATGTATATTATCACGCTAGGTACGTACCCTCCGCTACTGTAATCGAGACATCAAAAGTATTTGATGTATCACATTCTTCATCTATTTAGAACGAGATATGAATTTACATGAGATTCACGGATGTGAGGAATCAGAATTCGCGAAGCAGGTGAGTGACGCAATCCTTCGTTTGCTTTCAGGCGCACGTGCTGATTTAAAAATCCGTTTGTCTCGTTCATCATCCTGACCATGTTACAGAAACCGAAGACAAAGTTTGAGGTGGAAAATACATTAAGGAGTCTATGAGATTGATAATTTCTCAGCAGACCCTTCCAGATTCGCTTTTCCCCCGATCGCGTTCCATTTCTGCGGTATATGGCTCTAGGAAGGCGTGACGAGAGAATGATTCTTGACGCTAACACCAGCTCTGCCGGGCAACCAAAAATATCCCAGAGTGTCTCTCGCAAAAATACGGGCGCAACATCTGATCTAGTTTGAGCATGCTAGCTCCTCGATCTTTGACACACAACGAACTTGGAAGCTGTCTTTTTGCTTACGATGGTCAATTCGTGGAGTGGAAACTACGAAGTTTGTGAGAGTGTGTCAATGGTAAGTGCTTTGGAGTCTGGTTTTGGGAGTGTCTATTGAAACAAGCAAGTCATTGTTGCTTCTAGGAGACTGTCTGTTTTTGCTTTTGCTTGTTTGGTGATTTGATCTACGCAATGTGCAAACGCTGGATTGGTATTTAAGGAGAGGCTTGAAGCCCAAGAAACCTTTTTCTCTTCATCTCAAACCAAACATTTCTCTATTTTCATATATTACTCTGCGTCTCTTGTAATTTATTCACTTGATATACATCAGCATCAAGTTGGGTTTAGGCCGTAGGGCTGGTCATCTCAGTCATGAATTTTCTCCTCTTATCACATGGCTCGAGTATTACGATTGAGAATTATTTGTTGATGAGGGCTTATTTTGTCTTGAAGAGCATGCAATGCTCCTGCTCACTTATGAGCAGCAGTCCTGCTGTTCACTCCAAGTTCCTGTTGGTTTGTTTCGGACGAAACAATAGGCAAATGCTTGTGGGTTAGGTGTGGAATAGGGTGAGTTTTGCATGCTGTTCCCCTGCTGCAACAACTTCGAGATGAATGTATGGATGTATCGTGGAAGCCTCAGCTAATCCAGCCATCAGATTACCCATACAATTTTGATTCACCCTGATTCAGACGAAAGTTGCTCCCCACGTCGTATATGCTAGCGTTCATTCAACAATCGCCATGTGAATCGCGGTTGTATACCATGTGTATGCTGATAAAACATCTGGCGTCAACCCTCAACATCGACCATCCACCACTCCATACATTTCAGCAATTCGGTGTACTTGTTATCTAAAACCTGAAAATATTTGTCCAGGATGCCTTCATCAATTCCCTACGACGATGCACCGTTGGCCCCACCACTTGCAACCTTCCAGGTCTACAAGAAGCTTCCATCCAAGTTGAAGGAACGGACGTACAGCTTCCTCTACACTGGAAAGTGGACTGCTGATAGCCCGAACCTCATGAATGCTCTCAAGGACGAAAACATCAGCCTGTACATTGCAGCTCTCGGGGCCATGACGCACACCTACCATTACGTTCTCTCTCCGGGGAACGATTACAAGGCTGACAAATACCCCCATAATGCGATAAAGGACATTAAGAAAGTCCGCATCGAGTTTAAGTAAGTCCTTCTGTTAATTTCCCTTATCGTTTTGTCTAACACAAAAAAGGTTGATCGACCACCCATCACTCAAACCGATGACTTTCAACATATTCCCGAATGGCAACGGCGTTCTTGCCGACCACCCCAGCTTCTTACCCACTCTACTGTCATTCACAAACCTGGAACATCTTACCCTCGATACCTCACACATCGTCCCAAACGAGCGAGCGTGGTACGATCTGCTCCGCAACTACGTACTCGCCTACCCCAGACTTCAGAAAGTAACCTTGATCCGAGACCTGAACAAAGTGTTTCTGTGGCAAGATAACAAGCTCACTGGCGTCGAATCTCCATACGCAGACCGTGAGCCAGAATATGCTCCAGATTGGAAGAATTACTTCTTCATCGGCCAGGAACATTACGCAATTCCACGCGGGGAGATCAAGCGCCGCGCAGAAATGGCCTGCGATCACCTGCTCATTGAGCGTCTCAATCGTATATTCGGCGTTCCAGCCTTACTGGACACTGTTGGATACGACGACCATGAGAGCTGGACCTGGACTTTCGTTCCCGGCCAATATGAGGGTGAAAAGGGACTCACATGGGTCGATAGCCTCATCGACCGTTCTGGGGCTTGGGACGAGAATGTGTACTTCGATCCCAACAAAGATGTCTCCGAGTGCTTCACAATAAATGCGTATACGAGATACATGTCAGCCATGAATTCTGGGAGCATTTATTGGCTGAAAGAGGGTTATCTGGAAAGTGTGAACAGGAAGGGGCTAAAGGGCCTCAAGAGAGAGGATTTGGAGGATCTACTGTTGAAGCCGAGGGAGGAATGTGACAGCGACTTGGATAAGGTCGTTGAGAGTGTTGAGGCACCAGAGTTTGTCGACGGAGATGACAAGCCAAAGAGGAGGAAGAGGAAGGATAAGAGTTATGTTAGATTGCTGGCGAAAATTTATGCAGCTGAGGAGAAGGCAAAGTTGAGGGCTGCCGAGCAGGAAGCAGTGAAGGTGCAGGATATGAACATCGACTAGAATTTTGAATACCCTAATTTCTTTGGAAAGAAGATTCTAAGCTGTGCTGTATGATACTTTTTTACTCCAAAGAAAATCATACGCCAGTGCGTAACGTGAAAGTTGCCCTGCTTGTCGTGGCTAGTACCCAAGTGGATATTTTGGCATGAGTCTTGAGTATTGTAATCTTGCTCTCTAGATTTTTTTATATAAAAATTTTATTGTCTGCTAGTGTAACAGAAGGAATGTCAAATAGCATGTTGCCCTTTTGGGAGATCTTTATAAGGGTCTTGATCAATTTTGTCCTGGCGTTAAAACTCACAGCCTTGCCTGCAAAAATTCCTTCAAAATACCCTTCCCCTTGGTCGCCGGCTCGTACCGCTCCTCTGGGAACATCAACAACGAATGTCCACCACCCTCCACAAACTTAACAATCGCCTCACCGCCAGCGACCTGGTAGCGGAAACTCATTAGGACATTATCATCGATCACAGGATCCAACGTTCCACACAGAAAGAGCGCCCGCGGCAATTTAGCCCTGCTCTCCCAACCACCCATCACTTCTCCCTGCTTCCCAATATGAGATCTAGGATACCGGAACACCTCATGGTAAAGCGGAGAAATAGCTGGATCTCTCAATTCAGAAGCGGTGCGAGAGCCAAGATACGCCTCGCGGAAATGTTCGATATTGGCCGTTCTCATGACCAAAGGCGTCGTCCAATCCCTAGCGCTGGGCAAGATAGACCAGTCGAAAAGCCCATACACGAACGCTGCTCCCTGGAAGGCGAATTCCGGGCGTGTCTTGAGGAGATACAGTATTGTTAGCATAGACAGCGTTGAGCCTGCTGATTCGCCGCCGATAAATTTCAGAGGTCCGTTGTAGAGAGATGGGGAATGGTCGACGAGGTGGGTGGCTACGTCGTATACGTCTGATGGCCCGGCTGGAAAGGGGTGCTCTGGCGCGAAACGGTATTCGGGGCAGATGATGGTGAGGTTTGTGGTTGTTGCTAAGGTGTTTAAAGTTTCGTCGAACCTGGGATGTGTAAGTCTATTGTTGGATAGAGTGGGGTTTGAGAGTGCTTACCAGTCACAATGTCCGAATACATGGCCTCCACCATGGATCCAGAGGAATACTCCGTTGGGGTTGCCTCCTGGTGGAGGCATTACTCGGCATCTGATTGAACGCTCGCTGTCACGAGAGGGAATATCGACGTATGTTGCCTGGGGTAGGCGGAGGGTTGGCGCAGGCCCTGCATAGTAGGACATTCAGCCTCTGCGTGGTGAAGACAGAAAATTGCATCTCCTTAGGTACTTACAACTGGTTTTCCCCTCATCTTGGAGACGCCGAAACTCTGCTGCTCCAATCTGCAAGGCCAATGTCAGGCGCAGCATTTTGTAATGGGTGTGAAGAACGTACCTCCCACCATTCGCTGCCCTGAGGAGCTGCAAGACTTTGAGAAATCAGGTATGCGTTCACTTTTTTGGCGAGAGGAGGAACTCGGTCTGGGTTGAAGATGTCGCCATCAAATGTAATGTCTGACTTTGCCATGGTGAGTATGTTTGATTGACAAATAGAATTTCGAGTAGTTGGACTGAGAATAATTCTTTCAACTGCGAAGGCATAGCTATTTGTAGAGCTGGGGGACGGAGGTATTACGTACTTCTTCGTCCAATATTCCTCTCCTCGTCCGAGGAACTCGTCTCTCTAGGAGGTATAATTCCTTGACTTGAAATTTGGTTGAGACCGTCATGACTGTTTGAAGCCCCTCGGATGGTATCTACCAAAGATACACCGTCCTGATTGGCTGAGTCGGACTTTGAGTTCGAAAAGGGGAAGGCTTGCAAAATAGGCACGGCAACCGGACATAACTTGAAAGTCTCGTAAGTCCGACGACACTTCTTGCTGTATCACTTATCTGAGTTTGAAATAGGTGCATTACCTCGATTCGTTGATATGCTTGTCCAGTCAAGAGCAAAAGCGTGCGCGACGTGCATCGCTAGGAAGATCAAGGTCTGTACTCTAGACTCCGTTTTAGGCATACGAGAAATTAATCAGATTCAAAGTGCGATAAGAAAAGCCCTGCTTGTTCTCAATGCCTTCGAGATTCTTGGAAATGCCCGGGCTATACAAAGATATGGAGAAAACGAGAAGTGAAGGGTCGCCGTCCCCGATGTTTGTTGGCCCCTGAATGCTCTACTTTTTGCCGTTGTTCAACTAATTCTCAAATTAGATGATAATGAGTGGCTGCCTTACAACGGTAAATTTCAGCGATCTTCCAAATTGAAACGCAATGAACTGAAAGTTGGACAAGGCCTCGCCTCTCCAACGCACCCAACATCTCCGGCCTCTAGCGATCTCATGCCGCCGTTGTCAATTCTTCCAACTCCTCCCCTGTTATTACAATTGCTTGACCATCTTGACAGCAGGAGGCATATCGGACTACAAATCGAAAACATGGGTTCCTTTTTCCGCTTCATCCCTCCAAGGCTGGGCTACAGCAGAGCTCTCGACCATGCAGTTCAATGTGTCTGCAGTGCATATTCATCCCTGCTTCAACCTAAGGATTCAAAGGTTGACCAACATCGTCGTCAATACTACCGAGCCTTACGAAGCCTCCGTCTAGCGTGTCTAGACAAAGACCAAGTCCTGTCATCGAATGTGCTCTGCGCCACGATTTTGCTATCCTGGTACGAGGTGCGTTTTAGACCCCATCTTCCCGACAGCAAAATAGCTCAGCAGCTTAAGATACTGGCCGATAACCTCGATGATTCTTGTATTACCCATGTCAGGGGAAGTTCAAGCCTGATACAACTTCGTGGACCAGCGCGCCACCAGACAGGATTTGGCCACGCCCTTTTGAAGGCGGATGAAGGCTATATCGTAAGACTCATGTTCACTTCTACAATCAATTTTTTGAATTATTATTCAGTCCTCTGAGGCCATTCTCAAGCGCCAGCCCTGCTTTCTCGACTCGCGGGACTGGCACGCAGTTTTGAAAACCCAAACACCATCACCTCCGCGGTTCTCCGCTGTCTCGACCACGAACGAATTCCTCGCACGTCTATCGGCGCTTATTGGTACTCTTGATAGTATAAATGTGCTCCCACAATCAGAAGCTGAGAGAAAGATTTCGTCTCTCTGTGCCCTGCGCCGCGAAATTAGTGACCGATTGCAGTTTGCACTGCGGACGGAAGAAGCGAGGGACATTCATACCCCAATGATGCGTTGCAAAGAAAGCAATTTTCTACTTCTTATCGACACTGCCCTCCTTAGAGTCCTCAATTTCCGAAGCGCAACTTCCTGCTTAGTCACCACCATCGTCACTGTTTTCCCATATCAACCATCAACCCAATGTTGGCTTGAAGAGAAAATTGTGGAAAATTTTGAGGTTTTCAAACAGAATTTGAAGTTGGCGAGTAGAGCAACGCCATTTCAAATGCGAAAAATGCTATTTCTATGTAGGATCGCATGTCAAGAGCGGAGGAGAAGAGAAGAATGTCCGCATCGCGTGTGGGCACTGTTTGAAAATGTTATTCAGGGGGTGAATGAGCCGGGCTGGCTTGCTAGGATTACCAGGCCAAATACTGAAGCCACAGTATAATAGATCATAATGTTGCCAATGAAGCTCCAGGTAGGTACGTGAATCAAAGTTCCGGTTTTCACTAGATGGAAAGAATTAGGAACGCGATTTGAACCCTACGCCTGACCAAAATTGCTCATTAAAATTCAGATACACTTAAATTTTGCTGGTAGCAACTCTTTTGGCTGCTCGCGGAAATAGATTCCACCCGTTCATGCCGATTTGACCGCTTCTTCCGGTGGTACGGTGCTCCACGTCAAGCACCACCCGACGATTCTCCTCCATTGTTGCAATAGTCGAACAAGCAACCCCACAATCAGATCCATAGACACAATGCGACACCCCAACCATTTTGATGGCAGGCTCCAATGCTGTTGCGGCTGATGCAGCTGTGTCAACGTATAAGCCCGCCAATTGCGATGGAATATCCTCCTTTGAAAGACCTTGCGGATTCGGGACCCATTCCTCTGTACCCAGGAGTGCGAGACGGCCAGACAATACCGGGACACACCCACCCGCATGCGCAATCACAAACCGAATGTCTGGAAAGCTTTTGAAGACACCATTGTAAAGCATGTCAACTATCGTCCTCGTTGTATCAAAGGTCACTTCTATAAGAGGTCCAGGTCTTCCTTGAGATGGCCTAGCATATGCGTCCGGATGAATGAAAACCGTCGAGCAGTGGCGATTGAGCAAGGCCCATACTGGGTTCAGTGACTGATCACTCAGCCAGACTCCGTTGTACACCGTCGTGACTGCAAAGCCATCTGCTGTATTCATTCGCTGGATCTCAGAGATGCATGCTTCTGGATCATTTGTAGGAAGTGCCGCTAAAAGCCCAAAGCGAGACGGATATTGGTGGACCAGGGATGCTCCATAGTCATTAGATGATTGCAGATTAGATAATGTTTTAGGAATGTTCGACAACATTTGCATTGTGATACTGGCTCGGTCTAAATAGGCAAGAACTTCCTCAGGATCCCATCTGTCTGGCTTCGTCAGAAGAAAGAGGCCTTGCCGCATAGTATGAAGTCGTTGTTTCGCTTGTTCCGGGGTTTCGGGAAGGCGAAAATGACCATGAATATCTAGCCAGCCAAGCTGAGAGGTAGACATGTTTCAGCGGTATACCCTAATAACGTATCGTGTAGCGGGGCAGAAAATCGATCAGGGACGCCGAATCTCTCGCACCCCAGCTAAAAGGTGGTATGCTTAAATACAAGGCAAAGATAACCATCCCGCGGGCTGATTTGAACACGGCCTTTACGGAATTAAAATTGTATCTCCGTAGGTCTGCAGATATTCTCTCAGCTCACAGCTACCCTGTATTTGTCCGAGAAGTAAACCTCGGTAGAAGCATCCAGGACAGGGCTTCAAATACTGAACTGTCAAGCCTCTCGAGCCAGCGCAAATCCTCAAGTACACTAACAAGTTCTATCCCAATTTCATGTTACAGTTTACAAAGGTTAAAACGTAAGATGATTAGTCTTTCTTAACTCACAATTGGCCAGATCCATACAGCGTATCTAGCCAAGACCTGTACGGCTCGAGAACTTGTCCAAGCATACCTTGACCGGATCGAGCGATTTGACAAAAATGGTCCTCAAATCAATTCACTCATTACCCTTTCGACTTCTGCCCTGGCAGAGGCCGATGATTTGGACAGATATTTGAAAGTCACGGGAAAGTTGAAGAGTACACTTCACGGCATCCCCTCAATTGTCAAAGATCAAGTTGAAACAATGGGTATTAAGACCACATTCGGATCGATTGCTATGAACGCCCATGTTCCGATTGAAGATGCTACTGTGGTTAAAAACATCAAGGAAAAGGGTGCTATCATAATTGCCAAAAGTACAATGCCAGGTATGCTAGGCCAAATCTACAGCGTGCGTGTCTTGGTCTAACAACCCATCAGACTGGGCTTTGTCATGGTTCTCTACATCTTCAGTATCAAATTGGACTCGAAATCCTTACTGTTTGTCCAGAGACACGGGAGGATCAAGCTCCGGTACAGCAGCGTCAATTGCTTCTAACTTTGCCGTCCTTGGGTTAGGCGGAGATACCGAAGGCTCTATCAGACTTCCAAGCTCATTTTGCAATTTGGTCGGTCTGAGATGTACCCCTGGCCTGATAAGTCGCAAGGGAATGTCGGCACTGGTTCTTCCTCAAGATACGCCTGGCCCGATGTGCAGAACGGTTACCGATGCAGCCCTCATGCTGGACGCACTTATCGGATTCGATCCCGAGGACCCATATACAGCTACGGCGGCAATAAACAGACCTCCTCGCGGAGGATCTTATGGAGATAGCCTAGACACCAATGGTCCAATCGCCCTAGCAAGTTGTCGACTTGGGGTCCTCCGAAAACAATGCTTCGGGTCAGACAACGATCCAGAGTGCCAAGCAGTTCGCAAAGTCATCAACGCTTCCCTAAGCTTACTCGAAGATCAAGGAACGCAGTTGATCGATGTTGAGATATCCGACCTAGACCATTATATCACATTTTGCTCCTTTTATATGTCACGTTCAAGACACGACATAGATTCATTTTTGAGTTCCACAGCCAGCCAGAATGGGTCTGCTCCGACGGATTTTGCCAACATCATCACCTCAAAGCAATGTCCCCCATCTACACACGCACTCAAAGCAGTTGCAGTGGGGCCGTCTCATCCCCACCAAGACTCGGAATATCTTTCCCGCGTGGAGGAAAGAGACACATTCCAAAGACTGCTGGTTGGCTTTCTGGCATCGAACAATTTAGAAGCGCTGGTGTTTCCGTCTTGTCCGATTCTACCACCTCTGCATACTGACACGGTAGAAGGCGGAAAATGGGCTCAAAAGGGAGCACAATTCCCTACCAATACAAGTATCGCTAGTATCGGATGGATGCCAAGCGTAAGTGTACCTGCCGGATTCGCGGATGATCAAGAGGCGGGTGGCAGACTCGGAAGACTACCAGTTGGGCTCGAGATTATGGGGTTGCCAATGAGAGAGCAAGAACTCTTGACTCTTGCGCGGGGGGTAGAGCTCGCGGTCAATGGGAGGAGAGAGCCAATTTTTGAGAAGCAGCTAAAGTTGTAGTTGTATGTAATTAGTGTGGTAGTGCAAGAAAGAAGAAGACTGAACCTAGACCATGAACTTGTAGAAGCTTCTAGATGTGACTTCACATCTAGAGCCAGCCGTTCCACTCCTCCCTAAATTTTGATTCCTTCCTAGCCGTTTTCATCGTTTTTTGTGCAGTTTTCACCTCCGATTCCTGTGATACTATCTAAGCACCCAGCACTTGCAGCCAAGAACCCAAGTAAAATTTACAAGGTTCCAAAACTTTGCTCAGATACTTGGGGCGAAAGTGGGATACAGCGAACCATAGATGATTTTAAGCCCGGAAATCTCTGCTCGCTCTCCTTTATAATCCTTTTCCATGAAAGTGATGCCAAGTCCCGCAAGTGTTTCCCAATATGCAGCTGGACGAACGGCACTTGACAGAAGGGCGGTCATCAGACTTGACACCTAAGCCTCATTCCTATTTGACCCGTACTCGATGCTTGCTAAGACTATACAGTTCGGACTTGAAGCACACCTGAGGAATTCCCAGCACTAGCTTCCTGGTGGATGAACCAGAACCCGCGAGCGCGTTACTAGATGACAGCCACAGAAATGGACAGGGGAGCGGATACCCGGCTACCACAGCTGAAGCATAGAATGATCTTTGCCGCCAATAACAACTTTGTTGTCAATCGATTTGACTCTCATTCAGAATTCTTAATATAGGACGTCTCTTACATATGCTTCTCCTTGATCGTGAAGGCCGTTAGAGGCCTGTAAGCTTCTTCTTAGGGACGTAGCAATCGCAAGAGTAGAGGGGTGCCATGTCTTCGTCGTTTCGTACCACGCGGAAGAGAAAAGGTCTTTGTCATTGATATACATATTTGAGATCGCGCGTTCTTGGTCAAAGCTACTAATGATTCACTAATTTCACTTCAAAAGTGGACGCGGCTAGCATGGACTGAAGTCAACTAAAAGCTCTTGTTTTAGACGGCAATGTATTAACAACGCTCGTACTCATGAACAAAACGTCTCAGAGAAATTGGAAAAGCCGAAGAGGAAAAAAGCATTTGGAGCGGAGCGAATCGATGTTGAAATCTGAAAGTCTCCTTCGAGGAGAAGTCATCGGAATTTGATCTAACGGAACTGTTCGTTTGTTAATACTCTCACTGCCGCTCGAAGATTTGGAATTGCGAAATGACAGCAGAATTGTAATTGACAGCAAATCGATCCTACTCGCAATGTAAAAGTTTTCTCATCTAAACTTTGAAAAATTAACGGGGTTGACGTTCTCGAATCTGTAGACTACATGGGAATCACTACCTAGAAACTCACTCTTTGAGGAAAAGAATCGCCGTAATCTGAGTCGGATGAAATGATTAGAAGGTATGATCTAGACTTGAGCATCGGAACGAACAAATATATACGTTTCAGACACAGAGGTTGATGGAAGTGATTCACCGAATGACCCTTGCACTTCACGCTCTTCGCCCAGAACGGTAGGAGGCACGTTCGACAACCTATAAATATTGTACCCCAAATCCAGCAATTTCACCGTATAACCTCCAACATCATCGACTACCGAATGAACTTGGTGTGTTGCAAGTCTTCCGACTTATCACAAACTTAAGCCGTGAGACTGAGTGCCATCTCGGGAAACTAATTGAATACCAGACTCCTAAAATCTAAAATTCCTTTCAGTCATTTGCTGTTTTGCTGTTTAGCTGTTTGCTGTCATCCACTGCGTACAATCAGATACTCATTCATTACATTCGCGCAAGATCTCCAATCGCCACTTCCTCACCTATGACCTCCCCACCTAGCCTAAGACTTTCAAGGTCCGTGCTTTGCTTTGCAAACCTGCGGACCCCAGCCACATGTCAAGACCAGCTTTACATGGTTTACAACTTCATATTAACAATATTCCAGCCTCAACCCTGAAATTTATAGCAGTCTCACCACGAAGTCACTTGACTATGTAGGCATCTGCCCCACAGTCTGCCAGCAGTAGTATGATTGGCAACGAATGAACGACGTTCCTTCTTGCTGGTTGGTATATAAACTAAGGAGGTTTACTCGAAGGAAGACATCCAATAGTGGTATCCAGCTGGTTGGCAATCATATGTGGCAGGCAAAAATTGCGTACCCCAAGACTCTTTCGCTTTCACCTCGCTTCCACACGACCAATTCCCACTTTCCCCCTTTTCAATCACACTAGAGAATCTGAATCAAGCAGTGAATAACAAACAGCAGTGCAAATTGACAGTGAAGCAATTCTTGACAGCAGAGCGAAATACCTCCCAAATAATTCTAGGGGGAAAGTAACTTAAAGTAAGTCTAATCAATTTCCAAAGTCCAATCGGAGTGCTGCTCTGAGATTGACGCAGTGATAACAGACTCGCAACGAACAAACCCCATTTCGTTGATGCGAAGAAGAAAGTCCAATTCGTTGATATTTGCTTGGATCTCTGGAAATGGCATATATACTTTCAACGTCGTCAACCAGACCCGTGGGGATTGTGTAAACGGGAGAGAAAGAGCCACTTGGCTAGTATCACACTTTCCGTGAACGCTCGAAATACGACGAATAGAAGGCCCCGCTTGAGGCATTTCACTACCTTGCAAGAAGTTTCGACGGAAGTGATGCTTTTAACAGACGAGAACAGGCCTTTGGGGAAGCTTTTATTGGTATCAGTCTAAAAACCATTCAATCCATTCACTCCAACGCTATAGCAATCCCCGTACGCAGTACGCTCAAACGCAAACGGCCCAACCGGTCTCAATGCATCCCATTCCCATCCAATCCTGTTAACCAAATCCAACAAAGTACGGGCATGTACTCAGTGTCCAAATAACGCCACATTTTAACGTCCTGGGGGCGGTGGTCTGGGCCCAACGATCTGTCGTCTCCCACTTCCGATGCCCTGCGTCCCCCTATTCTGTCCATCACCACCCGTATACCCCGTCCACTGATTAACATCCCACTTCCCGCCAATACCGCCCCCAATACCATCAACGCCAGCGCCAGTCGCAACCTTAGACTTGATCTCCTTCTGGCTCTCCTCCCACTCCTGCTGGCGCTGCCTCTCCATCTCCATCTCTCTCTCTAGCAGACTCTTCGAAGCCCACCCACCAGCTTTGGTCTTCTGCTGCGAAGCGATGCGCCTGCGATCCTCTGCGTCACGCTCGGCTGAGCTGTCGAAGCCGCCGATTTCGTTGGAGTAGGTCGTTGTAGGCTTTGCTTGCTGGGGCGCAGGGTTTGAGGCTAGGTAGCGGTCGGTGCGTGATTGGGATTGGGAGAAGTTCTGGGGTGGATTAGGTGAGGAAGCGTATTTTGCCGGGTCTGGAAGGGGGCGTGCGGATGGGCCGGTGTTGTTTTTTACAACTCGGACGGGAGGCGCAGGTTCTGGTAATGGGCGGGGTGATTTGGAGGGTAAGGGCGCGTTTTCTTCGCCCGATTGTTGAGCACCCCATTGTTTGCGGAGATATTCTCGTTCGTCTTGTCGCCATTCTTCATCGCTGTCTTTGCGTGGTGGCGCTCGGGGTCTACTGCGTGATCGATTCCGTGATTTTTGAGCCTCTTCTTCTTTCATTCGTACTGTAAAATCGTGATCCTCCACGGCTTGTCGGCTTCGCTGCTTCAGCTTTGTTTGCCGTTCTCTTTCATACTGACGCTCTCTTTCTCTAGCTAATTCTAGCTCTCGTTCCAACTCTTGAATGCGACTGCTCTCTGAGGTTGCGGCGCCATTCTCAGCCTGGTATTGGCTTAAGAACTGCCCTCGTAATCGAGCGTCGCTATTACCGCGAGCTCGTTTTCGCTCTTCCTGTAACCTGGCCTCAGCCTCCTGTTCTTCTTTCTGGCGTCTTTCTTCCTCTAATCGCCATCTCTTTTCTTCTTCCTCCCATTTTCGTTTCTCCTCTTCAGCTTTTTGTCGTTCTCGTTCTCTCAATCGTCTGCTCTCCTCTGCCCATCTCTCTTCCTCAGCAATGCGAGCTCTCTCTTCCTCGGCTGCCGCCTCTTCGCGTCTCCTACGTTCTTCTTCTTCTGCCTCCATTCTTAATCGCTCCTCTTCAGCCTCTTTCTCCCTCCGTCTCTTCTCCTTCTCTGCCATATTCGGAACATGTGGACCTGCACTTGTAATCTGTCGTCTACCGCCAAATGAGACTCCTAGGTTTCCCTGACTTGCACCACCCATATAACCATATTGTGCAATGTTCCATGCTGGAGACGTCGCTCCCTCATCCGATTTTTTACTCCAACTACTAACTCCCCCTGGTGATAAAGGTGCGGAACTATTCTTCGTGGGACTCCATCTTCCCCCGTTTGAATCGCCCGTTCGCGTAGGTGTTAAGGAGGTAGCTGGTCTAGCGCCGGGATTGTAGGCGGAGGAGGTGTTACTAGCATTCGAAACCCCTCGGCCCCTATTTCCATAGCTGCCACCGCCAACTGCCCCACTTCCGGTACCTTGCGGACTCATAACACCGCGTGAATTTCCACCAATTTGGTTCGGGAAATGTGAAGGCGATATTCGGTGCGCAGCTCTGCTGAATGCGCCCAGGCATTGTAAGACTTGCGCCGGATCTTTGGATTCGTACAAATCGACGGTGAGGAACATATCGTGGGATTGGAGGTTGAAAGGCGGCTGTTTGCATGCCTGGAGGAAGAGGGATATGTTTTCCATCTGAACGAAAGGCATGACAGCCTTGACCTTGAATCTAACAGCATTGGGTACCGCGAGGTTTACGAGTCTGGGAAGGGTCAGTAAACAATGTTTTTAAAGCGATAAAACTTCAAAATGTATACATACTTGCAAAGTGCAACTCCGTCCTTCAAGCTTTCGAGCAGATCTCCTTGTGGTAGGCGCTCGCCCAGGGATTCCTCGATGAAGTTCCGTACTTCATTCGCAGCCTGCGGGGTGTAGCGGTCGAGGCGCAATTTGCGCATGTCCTTGTCGAGAGAAGTAACGGAGGCCATGATTACGATCAGCTGGTTGTGTTACTCTGTGACGGTGGACCGCAGAAGGAGGGAAATGAAGTTTGTTGCCTTCAATCCGCGTTGCAATATTGCGTGGCAGGGCAGTCAGGCTGGCAGGGCTTGGGAGAAGGCGGGCAGCCGTCAACAGGGCCGATGCTTGTCCTGAGAATCAAGGCATCTCCAAGGCATCTATGCATACCTAAGAAGCGTGCGCTGACATAATAAGAGCACGTGCATATATGCAATTAGGTTTCCCTTAGTGAGAGTAGGCTTGCTCAGCATCACATCCATATCAGGTGTTTAAGTGATTATGAGAGTAAATATCCAGAAATCATCGCAGTCAAGGTATCTTCCTCACGTGCTCCCAGTCCCGTCCCGTGCCTTCCCCGCAGTGTCTTACAGCCATCGACGCTTGCCTTCCCTGTTGCTCCCGCTCGGACGAAAACACGCAAAGAGTGGATATGTGGATCCCATAAGCACACGCTAAGCCTAGTGCGATGAACCCTTGGTTGCTGCAGCAAAACCCTGTTCCTCAGTTTTGCCTCGACCTGGAGCTTGCCGTCCGGCCTCCCATTGGCAGGGAGCTCCCTCGCTGCTCACATCTTAAAGCCTCTCAGCTGCCAGGCCTTGCGTCTCTCTCTCTTCCCTTCCACATCTGCACATGCACTGAGAGGCTTCCCTTCCTTTCTCACACCGCGTTTCTCTCACCTTCCTGCAATTGATACTTGATACTTGATACTTGATACTTTCTCTACCGCAAACTTTATTTCACCCATCATCACTTCCCACTACCAGCTTATACTCTCATCCTCTCTTCAAAGATTCAAACATGAGATATTTCGACCAATCATTCTCATCGTCCTCTCCTATCCTTGTTCTGCCGCCGCAGCTTCCCCCTCGGCCTTCTTTCAGCATGAATCCAAACCGTCCAACTTTTAACTCACCCTTCGGCAACGGCGACAATCCTCAAGACGCGTCATCCTCATGGTCATCTTCAAATCCTCCGCTGAGCTCCATTCCGCGCTCTGCTGCAGGACGAAAGCGCTCACGCGACGAGGCTGCCATCAACCTGGGTGACGATGACCCATTCACCACCCAAGCTAATATCCCTCAATCAAATCCGCCCGAGAACGAAGAGGAATGGGAATATGGTGAAGGAATGACATTGATAAAGCCCAATAAACCTTATATCATTGAAGCCGCCAGCCAAACGGGTACATGGGCAGAAGAGAAGGCTGAGGAGAAGGTCGAACCTGTCATGCCTGCTGAGAGACCGATTCTGCGCGCAACCAAGAGTCAAAGATTGAACTCGTCAGTTCCATCCATCCCCGAGGAAGTTATGCAGAATGGAACTCTCGCGACACCTGGGGCCCCGTCGCCAGAGAGAAGCAATGGGCTGGTCGAACCTACCATTGACGACTTCACTCGTCACTTGGGCATCGGGTGGTCATTGTTTAGCAAGGACGTGGACATGCAATCGGCGGCTCGAGGCTGGGAGAGATACATCGAGAACCACTACCCAATCACCAATGTGAAGATGGCGCTTCAAAGTAAGGGTCTGGCAAGCTACTTGGTCGAGGCGAATGAAGGATACTTTCTATTTCAAGAGGACTTGAAGAAGGGACAACTTGTGAGCAAGGACTTGCAGAAAGTTTGGGAAAATCTTCGAGGAGCACATCCTATTTTCGACAGTGAGGTTACCATGGAGGCTGGAGATACTCCCAAAGCTTCTGCGGCCACACCCGACGATTCCATGATGACGAGTCCCCCAGGACCTCAGGCTCTTGGCGGCGAGACGAGTCTTGAAGGAAGTAGCAGTGGCTCGGGCGGGACTAGCGATATGGAGATGGAAATGGACATGAGTTGATGGCTTTTACGATACTTAACGGGGATTACACAAAAATGGGGAGTCGGTATCATTTGCTTTGTTTTCGGGTTTCAACAGGAGCCAGTTTTGCATTGAGGCTTTTGCATTGGGGTCAGGCTGGGGGAAGATGGGCTTCATGGGCAAATGAGCACATACATGTAACATAGATTTGGCTCGGGGATTGGGATTAGGAACAGAAGGGAAGGGCCATACATCACTAGCCTTTGGCTATCCGGGCATTGCATATAACACAGCAGCTCAATCAATCGAAAACATACATACAGCATCTGTTTCACAACCTAACCTTCCGGAATCATGTGATGGATTCAAGATCTTCATCGGCTGCACAGCCAGCCGTTAGAAGCAGAGGCGAGGCAGTGGCACGAATAATGCACCGCCCTTCTGCACAATCTGCACAAGCACTGCACAAGATTATGCAGCTTCGCGGCCGGCTATTGGCGGGGTCGCAGCTGGTCCGGCTAAAAAAACAGGAACAACCAGAACCTGGACCACCAGTGGACCTGACCGGGCCATGCAGAGCGGTTGGCCAGCAGCGGCCCACTGCGGAAGAGTCGCGATGCTGGGCTGGCAGCACAATTGGATGAGCGACCTCGCAGACGGCCTTCCCTTGCAGCTTGCTTGTGATCTCTCGACAACGGTGGATCGCCACTCCTGGCCGACAGAGTGCGCTCTGCTGAGGTAGTGAGTCGACTTTCCATACTCTCGTTTTTATTTTTGCCATTTGGTTCTTTGTTTTACAAGTTTGAGACGCGATCTTTATGTATGTGAAGAGCAAGAAGGAGAAGCTGTGACTTATTAAGTTTATTTTGGGTATTCTGTACTGTGCGAGAGACAGAAGCTTGGAGCCAATAACGAGAAGGAGGATAAAGAACGAGTCGCGCTGTGCGTGCAGGTATTTCTTGCTAACAGAAAAAGGGGGAAGCTGCGAGTATATACTCCCACCTACCTACTCATTACTCTTCAGCGCGAAAACATGGGATATTGTTGAGCAGCTGGTTCGCGACCCCTCTTCGCCCTATCCTGAGCGGCGCTGATACGAAGCAATAGAAGAATCATGGTCTCGCAAATGGAAGTCGAGCCTACCTCCAATTCCCTGACGCGGCGCGGCCCCTCCTCCGTTGCCAGCTCCTCGAGACACAGAAGAGGAGGCAGGCATCACAGTAGAAGCGCAGGCTACATATCGAACGACTTTCCCGAGTTCTCGCATACAGGCGATGTCGAGATTCTCATCAAAGCACCCTCTGGCTCTCGTACGAATCGCTACCTACTCCATCGATTGATCCTCACGCAATGCTCTGGATTTTTCGAGGCGAGCACAAGTCAGGAGTGGTCGCGCGCGAATGAGAGCGGAGGAGAACTTGCGCGGATTGGAGAGGAGAGTGGGAGTGATGTTGGGGCAAGGAATAATAGGGACGTGAAGAAGAGATGGAGATATGAACTTGACAGTGGGCAGAACAGCGATGATATACCAATGCTGGTGCAAAAAGATAATAGTGCTGCCTCCCTTTTCGGCACCGATGCGCCCCCGCCAGTCCGCAACAAACCGCCTTCTTCGAACGCCTCGTTCTTCCGCTCCGTAGCTAACCTCTCGCTCTCTGCGCCTCCGCCTCCACCTATAAGTCACGAAGACCAGGATTTGCTGAATGATTACGACAATCTGTTCCGCATATTCTACAACTATGCGCCGGCACTCGATAGCATTGATATAGCAACTGCGTATATCCAATGCAAATCCCTCCTGACGCTCGCAGATCTCTACGATGCGCTCTCCGTCGTAGGTCCGCGAATCGACCACCATCTCCTACAATTCCAATCCCGGCTCTGGAAACAGATAGCGAAATACCCTTCCTCGTACCTCAAACTCGGATACCTGGCACAAAGCAAAACCATCTTCCAAGAAGCGCTCATACATGTTGTAGGCGCATGGCCAATTGGGGAGAGGCATATAAGGCGCGAGTTACCAGCGGGCGTGGTGGAGATAATCGAGGACAAAGTCGAGGATCTGGCTGATATGATTGGGAAAGTCGAGTCGAGGTTATTTCGACTCAGTCTCACTACAAGCCGCGGGGAGAGAGTCTCTCCGCAAAATTCGTACCTGGATTGGCTTGTAGTAAGCCTCTTCAGACAATGGCTCGCCGACTCCACTTCCCCACCCCCGCCACCTCCCCCTTCATCCCGCAACGGCACGCACTCCTCACGCCACGGCTCCCATCCGCCTCCACCGCCCTACGAAGCAAATCCGCCCACAGGCCGCACATTCCGCGTTCTAGGCGCCTTCCCAGCTACGTATCTGGGACACGATGAATGCAAACGTTTCCTGAAACTGTCCCCGGAATTGTATAGCAGGGACAATCTAAAACGCTTCGAGAAACGGATGGAGGAACTCAGGGGCCTGGCGAGGGAAGTGGTGAGGCCGCTTATGAAGTGTTATTTACTGGGGGGTGCCGAGGGAGTGGGGTATTTGACGTGCACGAGGGTAGAAGAGAGGGATTTTATTTGGGTTGAGTAGCGAGCTTCAGCGAGCTTTTTGGGATGAGAAATGGAGGTCGAAAGGGGAGAAGGGAGGGAGGTATATATGGAAGCGTGAAAGGGAGGATTATGGATAATGATTACTTACGATGATATGATAGCGTTTTGTTGGAATTTTTGGAGGATAGTACACCAGCGTTGTCGGGATACCCTACTTTGTATTTTGGAGTTGGGATGGACGGCATTGGTTGCTTGAATATAGGATACCAGATGTAAATGAACTTCAAGACTTCACATTTTACATTTTCATTCTCCCAATTGTGTTTGAAAAACGTTGAAATCATTAATAGCATTATCATATATAGCCGTTCAATCACCAGTCCCAGTCAGATCCAAAACCTGCACCTCACTCATCCTCCATTTCTTTCCCCTCCCCTTTGCTTTCACATTCCCCTTGTCACCCCCACCTCCATCTTCCAAATCATCAACAACCTTCCACCCCCCAGGTAAACTATCCCTAAGCATAATATACTTCTTTCCCTTCCCCTGAGTCCCCTCCACCTTCGTCTTCGGCAAGCCATCTAATGTACTTTGCTTCATCTTCATCTCTCTCCTCCTCGGAGCAGCAGGTGGACTTGAATCTAAACTGATTACCTGGCTTGAGTTTGAGCCGGGTTGGGAAGTAGTAGGTGGAGAGAGTAGGGCTTGGAGGGATGGCAGGTCGGTTTCTGGAGTTTCTTCCCTTTCTGCTTGTTTTTCTGGAGTCGGTTTATGATTGGAAGATGAAGATGGAGGAGGAGCTAGCATTTGCGATAGAGTCGGGAATTCATCGTCTGGGGACTCTGATCTTTCGCGTTGTGGTTGATGTTGAGGTTGAGGTTGGGATGTGAAGGCTAGACGTCTGTTTGCGGGTGGCAAGGTTGGACTTAGTGGAAGTCCTTCAGTCGGCCTGGTGTTGGAAGCAGGTTCGGGACTGTGCTTTTTTCTCGGCGAGGGCGTGTTGTGATCGTTTGGCGGTGGTGTTGGGGGATAGTGAGCTCGAGATGGAGAGGGGGAATGTCTGTGTTTTCGGGGCGTGGATATTGGTTGCGGCGGGGAGCTAGAGGATAGGTCGAAGATCTGGATTTGGGTTTGTTTTGATGGTTGGGTGATTGGTTTCGTTATTGTGGTGCTGGGCTGAGAGGAAGAGGGGCGGGATTGGGACAGGGTCCAGGGGTTTGCGGATTTGGTGGGCTGTTCTTTGAGAGCTGTTCTATTCTTTGCCCTTGAGGATGATGGTTTTGGTTTTATGGTTGGTGTTGTCCTGCTTTGTATGTTTGAACCTGTTGAATCTCGCGCTGGCCAGTTCCAATCGCCTGGGAGAGCTGACTCGTCGCGATTTGCCAAAAACTCCGTTTTTTCAAGGATATTCTTTAACATAGACGTGACGGTGGAGGGAGAAAGTTCTTGGCTTGAGACTCGAGTTGGGTTGCTGGCTGCTGTTCCAGGACGTTGCTTTCCGGGTTTCGATACTGACACAAATTTGTCCATTGCTCCTTTGGGCGTAACGCCTTTTTTTTCTGCTTTCTTTGCCAGGGCTTTTGCTGTGAGAAGTTTCCTTGGGTTCCTTAAAGATTCCTCGTAATCTTCTACCTTGAGTGGAATGCCTACTTTGGCAATGGTCTGTGGTATCCATGCTTTGTCTGGCTGGGTAGGATCGTAAATAGAAGGGCCGCGTTTCTTGGGACTGCTAGGTCCTGGTCTTGTTTCTGCATCGGATTGATATGCTTCGATTTGGTCATCGTCGAGAACTGGCGCAAGTCCATCGCGACCGTAGTCCTCACTGTCGTCTGGTTCCTCATCTAAATCGATACCCACGATGTCCATAGGATGGTAAATCACTCGAAGCTCGGGAATTCCGTCAGACGAGATGTGAGTTCGCTTCCCGGCAATGGCTCGTACTAACTCCATTTCATTCATAGCTGTGAGGATCAAGTCGCCATAGCCGGAGTCTCTTCTGTCCCCCCGTAGTCGTAGCTTGTGGACCAACAGCGCTGGAGCTAGGCCTCGAATGAATTTGATGGCGCCAATCTTGCTGGTCCAATCAAAGGCTTCTGCAACGTAAAGTCGAAGTCCGGGAACGTCGACCTCGCCATCCCAGGATATGCTATCCTTCAAGCTCTCAATCTTCGAGGCTGATGAAACAACGGGGTGCGTGTAGTATGACAAAACCTCTCTATTTGGAAACTCCTCAGGAATTTTGAGAGTCTTATGTTTAGTTCGGAAGAATTTGCTCTCATTCGACTGAAGTTCACGAGCAAGATTCTTTCTCCAAGTCTCCAACCCAGCAGCATCTGACCTCGAGAGACGACATAAAGACCGCCCAAAACCGGCTCTCGCAGCTTCGGACGCAACTTTAATACCGCAGCCGGGAATTCCTTCAGTGATATAATCGCCACCGCTCATGAGAGCAATCAGAACCATTCCTTCACGGTCAAGCTTAGACTTTCCCTGCTTCGTCTTAACGGCATCATAGACTGAGACATGGGTAGGCGACTTGTTTCCTCTTGTCCCTTCGGAAGACCAGTTTCGGAGGGTCAACCCACAGCCGAACATAAGGGTATCAACATCTTCGCTGAGGACTGCATCGACGAGCCCTTCCCGCTGCAAAAGAGCACATTCGGCTTCCGCTTCTCCAGGGGCGACGTGAAATGGAAACCCGAAAAGTTTTAGCAGTTGTTTTGTTAGTAAATTGGATAGCATTGCTCCATGATGGCCAGTTTTCTTGTTCCGCTTGAATGGCGGCTTGTGAGGTCCATCGAAGACAAATAATGGCTGTACAGAGACGGAAAGAAGTCGAAGAAGACGATAATACAAAGTCCTGATTGCTGGATTGGAACCACCTGCTGATACGTTAAAAAAATTTGGCTAGAAGCTAGTCGCCACTCACCCTGCCCGGCTTGAATTTGGAACTGCCAAATCGAGATATCAATCGCTATCCTTAACGGGCGTCCAGTCTTCTCGAGCTTTTCGATAGCGAGCTTAGAGAGAGCAATTCGCTCCCCTGCTCCAATCTCTCCATAGATTCTTGAGGTACCATTAGCAATATTCAGGGGCATAGCAGGGGTCACCAACCCTTTGATACCCATGATGTCAATAAACCAAAAATGCTATTTTTCCAGCAAAAACTCAATAGGCCATGAATGTTCTCATAGTTTTATGTTCCTGTTACCGATATGAAGCCATTTGAACCAGAAGTATTCAATACCAAGCCAATGCCTGCGAATTAAGTGTAGGTGCAAGAGGGAGACGTTGAATATTTACTTAGTGCAATCGACAGGGATTAGACGTCGGCATGGGAACGGGACTTTGGACAAGGATGCTCACGAATTCCACAGGAGCGCGAAGAATCACCCATTCCACGATCGTGATCGTGATCGTGTACGCGTCTAAAGCTTTTAAAGCCCATCTTCTGAAGTCAATGTAGCACCATGTCTAATACCGGTGGTCCAGCTCACCGCAGCGTCGCGAACATCCGCTCGCCGTCAACCGCGAACCAAAGCGCGCAGCCAGGAAGTCCCCATACGCCCCTCCGGAATATCTCCTCGGCTTTTGGTTCCCCTTCTGCGTTACGAGCGGAAGAAGATTGTGTGGTTATTGAGCTCGGGGCAAGGTATTTCCGAGCTGGATTTGCGGGCGACGCTGTGCCGAAAGCTGTTTTGGATTATGGACCGGAGGAGCAGAGGAGAGCTGGCGATTATAGGAGGTGGGATGTGGGGTATGAGAAATATTGGAGGAAGAGGATACGGGGCAAGGAATTGGGAGAAGACTATGAGCTCTGGAAACCGGATTTGAGGGGGCTGGATTTGGGATTAATTGGGGACAAGATTGACAGGGCGCTTCGAGAGGCATTCACGAAGTCAGTAGGTGGAGATTTCTATATTGTGGAAGGTGGAACTAATGGACTCTCAGGTATCTGCTGATTGATTCTCGACCGAGACGGTTGGTTTTGGTACTGCCATCTGCGCTCCCTTTACCTCTCGTATCTACTATCCTCGACACCCTCTTTACGAACTACCAACCCCCAACGATATCCCTCATGTCCGCACCAGCTCTCACGACGGTAGCAGCTGGTCTTCGATCTGCTCTTGTGGTTGATATTGGTTGGGCTGAAACGGTTGTATCAAGCATCTACGAATATCGGGAAGTGCAAAGTGCACGATCTGTTAGGGCATCAAAGTTGTTGGGAGAAGAGATGTTTAAGATGCTCGCTGAGGAAGTCGACCCTACAGCATTGCAAGAAGAAGAGGAAGAAGCCCGGTTTGGAAGTAAGGCGCGGAACGTTCTCAGCTTTGAGGAGTGCGAAGAGGTCACAACTCGAATGGCATGGTGTAAACATGGAAAGAAACCCGAGCAAAGGCCCCCATCGATTGGTCTCACGCCAGTCAAGGAAGAGGATGAATTCAGAGCTAGTATGAGGGCTATGAACATCAGTGAAGACGACACAGCGGATCCTGTAGTCAACATTCCGTTGAAGTCCACAAATCCGCCGAAGACCCTTAAGCTTCCTTTTTCGAAACTTGCGCAGCCTTGCGAGATGGCATTATTTGGAGTAGGAACCCTACCTCAAGACCTTGATGACGAGGAAACACCTCTTCACCTGCTGGTGTACCGAAGTCTCCTCAAGCTTCCAGTCGATGCGCGGTCCATTTGTATGTCGCGTATTATTTTCGTTGGTGGTGGCTCCAATATCCCTGGTCTGAAAGGACGTGTCCTGAACGAGGTAGCCACTCTCATTGAGAGTCGCGGTTGGGATATCGTGCAAGGAAAAGCTGTTGATCAACTCAAGAACAACCTCAAGTTAGGAAAGAGTCGAAGTAGGCAGACTGGTGAAGGCCCTACAGAGGTTCTACGAGAAGGTATCTCTCCTGGATTACAAGACCAGGAGCCTGATCCAATCGAAGACGAGTTGAGGCGAGCAGCAAGGAAGCTCAACCCTCCGGTCGAGTCTGGTAATCTCCGAGCTGTTGACTCATTAGGAGCTTGGTCAGGAGGCAGCCTTCTTTCTCAGCTGAAGATTCCTGCTGTTTCAGTTGTTGATAGGGATCAATGGCTTCAGCATGGTGCTTCTGGGGCGTCTAGGTCTGGCGATATAACTGTTAGTACTCAACGGCAGAGTATGGGCCCGGGCTCGTTCAAGACAGGTGGTGGAGAGAGATCGAGCTGGACTCTTGGACTATGGGGTTAGATATTTGTGTGGCAATGGATTGCAGACACATGATAGCATAGTGAAAATGATACCCCATTTGAAGATATTTATAGTCTCACCTAGATATGATTTATTCACCTCGCTTGCATAATCTCTCTCATAGCAATGCCTGCAAAACTCCGAAGCTCACCTACGGGATCGAGTGGACCTTTAGTAGCTCAGCCGGGATATCTCACACCGAGGCCAATCCAACCTAACGTAAATCTTCAGCCTTGCGCTTCAACACGAATCTTTGCTTCACAACATCTCCCCCAAAAAGATAATGTCAGCAACGCGCCCCTTCACCTGCCTCCAATGTCGCAGTCTCACTCTCCGCAAGTCTCCCCGGCGTCTTTTCCATTCTTCGCTCCAGCTCCAAGCTGAAACACCCCGCCCTTCCCTCGCCCCAAAACCCTCAATCGACATAAAACACATCCGCCTCAACGCCGACCTCCACGCCCAAAACTGTCTCTCGCGCAACTACAAATCCCAATCCACCTACCCAGCACGCATAAACAGTCTCTTCGAGCAATGGCACGTCTACCAGCGCGACGCACGGAGTCTGCGGGAAAGGAACAACCGCGTGAAGCTACAGATCGCGAACCCGACTACGCTGCGCGATGGAGATTCCGAGGAGGCGAGAGGGCTTAAGGATATGTCTAGGGAGCAATTACTCCAAGAAGCTCGCGAGCTGAAAGAGAAGATATCAAGCATACAAGAAAAAGAAGCAGCTCTTACGACGGAAATCGATACGCTCGCAGCGGCGATACCGAATCTAACATCTGAGCAAACACCCCGCGGTAACGAGCCGAAACTGCTAAGCTATATCAATGAGCATCCTGAACCGGATCCCGCGTCTTCAGATCGTGTGTGGCGGTCGCATGTACATATTGGGAGTGAGTTGCAGCTGCTTGATTTCGCGTCTGCGGCGACAACGACGGGTTGGGGGTGGTATGATTTATTGAATGAGGCAGTCTGGCTTGAGCAAGCACTTATTAAATACGCGCTTCTTACAGCAGAGAAAGCAGGCTGGAGCGTTGTGGCGCCGTCGTGTATGGTATACTCACATATCGCATCCGCGTGTGGATTCCAACCAAGGGATCAAAACGGCGAGCAGCAAGTTTATAACATTCAACAAAACGCAAGGGATGCGGGTGTGAAGCCGGAATTGAGTCTTGCTGGGACAGCAGAAATACCACTCGCTGGTAGGAAGGCTAACACCGTCATGGAAGAAGAGGAATTACCGCTCAAGAGAGCGGGTGTTTCCCGGTGTTTTAGAGCAGAGGCGGGTGCTAGGGGCGTGGATACGAAAGGTTTATACCGTGTACACGAGTTCAACAAAGTTGAGCTTTTTGCCTGGACACTACCTTCTACCTCTGCCTCCCTCGAAGTCTTCGACGAAATGCTAGCACTACAAACCACCATCCTCTCTTCGCTGGGCCTTCATTGCAGAGTCCTAGAAATGCCAACTACGGATCTCGGTGCTTCTGCAATGCGAAAGATTGATATCGAAGCATTTTTCCCAAGTCGGAGAGAGAAGGATGAGGGCTGGGGTGAGGTTACGAGTCTTAGTATGTGTTCTGATTATCAGAGTAGGAGACTGGCTACTAGGGTTAATGTCAAGACGTCGGGAGGAAAGATTGCGTTTCCGTACACGGTGAATGGGACGGCGTTAGCGGTACCGAGGGTGTTGGCTGCTATTTTGGAGAACGGATGGGATGAGAGTAGAGGCGAGGTGAGGATCCCCGAGTGCCTGTGGCCGTATATGGATGGGGTGAAGGTTATTGCCCCTAAAAAAAGATCGCAGTGAAAAAAGCTCTGTCTGTATGTATACTATATTGTATTATTGTCCATCTCCTGGTAGACAGAAAAAGCTATTATGAATGTGTCACGCCGAGTGGGACATTTAAAATGTGCAATAATTAGTGCCACTTTTTTGGTCAACCGTGAGTCTATGTACCAAAACAAAGTCTCTCCTGGAAGGCTTAGCCCATAAGTATAGATAATTGAACAAAACTATCGTCATGAATTCGACTCGCTAAACGCTATTCATAAAAGTCATAAAGAGGCGCCCGGTATTCTCGTCCCTCCTTCCTTCCGTTCCTCCATAGCACCATTTCAAAGTCCTACTCAACCAAAGATAATTAATTACAAGAATCCGCCCAAGAGCAATAAACACAATTCACACTAAGCCTCCACTCCTTCCTCAAACAACACCACCTGATTAAGATCCTCATGATTCTCAGCCTCATTCTCATCATGGTCACCGTCCACACTTCCCGTCCATTCTGTTCCCTCATCAATACTCTCACTCATACCAGTAGTACCAGTCAATATTGTCGTGCCTCTACTGCTTCTCCTCATCGTCTCCCCATCACTTCCCCCATCATCACTATGGTCATTTTCCTCCTCGCTCTCCTTAAGAGCAAGATTCTCTTTGTTCAAGTCACCATACTTTTGGCTCAGTGAGCCGCCCCAGCTAGTTTTCCGAAGGGGACCGGACCCACCAACTGCTTTGACGCTATGGCTGCGTTTCATACCGCCTGTGGGGACGTTGTGCGTAATTTGGTTGAGAGATAAGATACGTCGACCGTTGGCTGCGCCTGCGGGATTGTTGATGGGGACGCTAGCCATCGCGCGGTTGCCACCCATGGCCATGCTGACTGCACTCTGTGTTGAGTATGATGCGCGTGAGGTGGCTGCTGAAGATATTGAGCCAGTAGTTGATGTGGCATGGCTCGGAACCCGCTTCCGGCTCATCGCATCTCGGCCTTTGTTGGCTTTGGAAATAAGCAATGCGCGCGAATGGTCGATGACTCCTTCGAGAATCCGGCGCTCGAGTCCTTCTGCTCGAGCTTCCATGGCATGAAGCTCTTCTCGTCGAATTCGCAAGGCAGTTTCTAGACTAGAGACATCTGCTGAGAGGCGCATTTTCTGGTGCGCAAGGTCCTCTTGCTCGGCCTTCAGGATAGACACAGATTCTCTTAATTGTTCTTCTTCTTCTCGAAGACCAACAACAGTGGCCTCAACTTGATCCTTCTGTGCAATGCGCTTTTCAAGGGCAATAGCTGCGGCCTCGGCGGCCTTCTCCTTGTCTTCATGGTCGTTGGCGATGCGCTGAGTTTGTGCAGACACAAACTCGGAAACTTCAGCTGCAGTATCCATCACTTGTTGGTGGATCTTGTCAAGCATATCCAGTTGCGCAAATGATTTTCCGGCGACATGCATGTGATCAACCAGTTTATCTAACTTCTCATGAACTGGGGTGTCGTCATACTTCTCTTGCACTGGTGCCTCCTTGAGAAGAGGTGTCTCGTCCTGTGGCGGGGGCAGAGGCCTCTCTGCAATCTTTTCCTGGATCTCCGTTGTAGACGTTTTGGAGTGCTCATAGTGTTGGCCAACTATCAGCAGAACGTCCTTGATGGATTCGAGAATCTTGGGATGATAGTCCTTAATATGGCCATCCACTCCTTCAATCGCGCTAATGGTTTTGAAAACTTGTTCTCTCGTAAGCTGATGCTCTGCTTTCGCATCCGCATGTGTCTCCTCAACTCGAACAAAGGTCTCGTCGACTCTATTGAAGACAGTTTTTGAAGCCTCATCCGTCTTCTCAACTGAGTCGGCTAGAGTAGTTCCCAATGTATCGATGAGTAGCTTCAGATCTTCTGCGACAGCCTTCGTTCCTAGCATCGCAGCTTCTGCCTCAGCATTCTTTTCCTCTCCAATCTTCGCCTTGGTCTCCGCTGCCAGTTGAGCGTCGTCGTATTTCGTCATTAATTCGTTGAATTTTTCGTCGATCTTAGCACTGAAGACATCTTGAGTTTGCTGGAACTTCTCGTCTGCCTCGAGCTTCGAGCCAACGACCCCAGCGTTGGACTTGTCAAACTCCTCCTTCATCATCTCTGATAAGATCTTGATGTCTTCTGTGACATTTGCATTCTGTCCAATGGTCTCCCCCATAGTCTCAAGAAGCTTGCCCAAAGTTTCAACACTTGTAGCTCCTTCATCCAGCTTATCCTTCATGGCATCTTTAAATTCTTCTAGGAAAGATTTAACTTCCAGGACTCGCTCACCGACTCCAACGGTCTCTGCTTGACGTTCTTCGAATGATTTAGCATTAGTCTCGGCATGTGTTTCGATTCGACCCTTGAACTCCTTGACCATTTCTCCGAGATTCTTAACATCGTCCTTCGATGCCAGATCTGCAATATCGGAAAGAACCATTTGTTCTATAGCAGTCTTGACGTCAAGGCAGACTGCTTCTACAGCCTCAACGTCCGTCTTAGTTACCTTTTCAGAATCCTCTGACTCGCTGACTACACGCTCCTTCATTTCCTCGAGACCCCCAATCACTTCGCGGACCAAAGCCTCGATAAGGCTGACCTCATCCTTCTTCGAGACATCTTCTAGATGCGTTTTGAGCTCGTGAATGTTTTCCTTTGTTTCGTGAATGAGTACTTCGACCGCGTCGAGATGGTCCTTCTTCACAGCTTGCTCAGGGTCCATCTCGTCGAGTTTAGCTTTTGTGTTCCGAAGAAGAGTCTCTATGGCCTCAAAATCTTCTCTCTTGACGCCATCCTCATCCACAGGTCGTTCACGATTTAGCATGTCCGCAACGGATTCTTGGACGCCAGCCAACCTTTCCTCCATAGAATTGAGATCCTCCTTGGATAGGGATCCTGTCGCTGGTTCTGTTGGAGGCGGCGCCATTGACTCCATAGCCTCGACCTTGATGTTCAACTGGGTAATCAAGACCTCGAGTTGCTGTATGTCATTGCGCTTCAAACCTTCGGCGTGGATGACAGCGTTGTCATTGATTTCTGCGACAGCTTGCTCACCATGACCATTCTCACGGAGTCGGTCAATATCAGATCGAAGTCCTTCCATACCTTCCTTCAGGGCATCCAGAATCTCATAGTTAACAGTCATGTCGACAGGTTTGTTGTTAATCTTCTCAACTTCGACACGCAGTCCAGTTAGTCCATCATGAAGAGCGTCAAGAATCTCCCCTGTTCCGGAAAGAATACTCTCGTTGCTGTCGCGGGGTCTCTCAATATCCGCGCGTAAACTGTCAAGCCCCTCTCTTAAGGCTTCCAGAATCTCTTCCTTGTCAAGACTTGCGCTTCCACGAACAAGTGATCCTGCCATTGTCTCTCTGAGATGCTCCAACTCGCCTTGTACAGCCTCCATCGAGCTATCAGAGCCCTTGGATAACAGAGACTCGATGTCTGCATGCAGGTCCTTGAAGCTTTCTCGCATGCTCTCAAGAATCTCATCCTTTCCTGTAACATCGGCGGCTCGGTCGACATAGCTTTCAATATCTGTGCGAAGCTTTTCGAATCCGTCTTTTGTTGCATCAAGCACTTGTTCGGTATCCCTTCCGTGAGCTGAGACATTTTGCTTGGCCTCATCTGATACCGCTTTGAACTCGGTACGTAAGACCTCCATTATTTCTTCAAGTCGTTCCATGATCTGTTCTCCGTACGGATCCATTTGTAAAGGCGCGTCTTCGAGGCTAGCTTTGACGGCATCGAAGACATCATCGCGAGTTAATCCTTCTCGATCGACATTACGAGTGACAGCTGTCGTATTTGCAGCGAAATCGAAGTTGTGGAGACCCTCCTTCACAGCATCGACCATATCGTCACGAGTTATTTCGGGTTCCCTTGGCTCTGGCAAAGGCGCAGACGGAAATTCGAATTCTTCCAGACATTCCCGTACCGCATCAAGAATCTCTTCGCGCGAGAGACTAGCTTCTGTGTCTACTCGCGGAGGAGAGAAATGTTTGAGACCTTCGACGACAGCTAAAAACACTTCGTCGCGAGAAGCGCCTCCGATGTCTCGAGAATTATCTTGCGGCGCATATTGCTGAATGCCCTCTTTCAAACATGCCAAGAGCTCATCTCGCTCCAACCCGAAGTGCTGAAGCTCGATATCTGGCTTGTAGTTCTCCCAGGCCTCTTTGACGGCCTCGATGATATCTTCCTTCTCCAAGTCAGGTGCTCTTGCCTCTCGTGGCTGCTCGTTAATCGCGGCGCGCATGGCTTGGTATATTTCTTGATAGTCTACGACCGTACTCCTTGAGACTGCGGATGAATTTGACTGGCGACGATTTTCTTGCATGATACGCTCCATGTGTTGTTTGAGTTGTTCGAGTCCGGTTTGTACGACAGTGTCCACTTCCTCCTTTGTAAGCCTAGAATTTTCCACCGCAGATAGGTTTTGCTTGCTAGCTTCACTCAATTGGCGGCCCATATCTCGGCCCATGACGAGCACTTCTCCTCGAAGGTGTGTGACGAGAGCCTTAACTTCAGCTGTCAGGCCACCTCCGTGAGCAACACTGTCTTTCACCGTACGGATAATCTTCAGAATATCCTCGTTGATGATATCAGAGGCACGTGTGGCGCTAGGACCTCTATTCTCCTTGTTACCTGCGGATCCCAGTAAAGCCTCTACCCGTTGAGTCATTGGGCCTGATCTTTGGTCGAAGTCAAGTTCCAGTCTGGGTGATTCGCTGAAGCTGAATTTCCGGGTGTTCGAATTACCGCCACCACCAATATTACGTGCCACAAGAGCTTGTGAAGTATTATTCTCTTTGATATATTGCACCAAGTCCTCGAGTTTCTTTGCAGTCGACATTCCTTCTTGAGCCATTCGGTCTGCGACTTGAGTCAATCTAGAAACAAGATTTTCCTGCCCTTCCTTGGTTCCCATCTCACGGAGAATCTTCTCTAGTAGAGCAATACTAACGACTGCTCCGTCCGGATTGAGCGAAGAGGGGCTTGCGATTGATTCTCTATCAAGAGACGCTGCGAAGCTGGTCGGACTCGGTATGCGGGGTAAGTTGAATTTTCCTCGAGGGCCGGAAGTGTAAGCTTTACTGTCCAAGTAAAGCGCACCATTCCCATAAATGGAGCTGGGGGCTCTCGAACCAGACTCGCTCAAGTTGGAGACGAGGTCTCGTAGGCTCTTCCGGATGTCCTCGTCCCGCGCATTGGTGGCTTCCTTGAGGCTGACCAAATCAGTAGCATTATCCTTGCTCCTCCTGCTAAGCTGTGCCATCTCGCGTTGGAGGCTGGTTGCAATGCCAGTAAGACTGAGAATCTGGTTTGATATCGCATCGAAAGTTTGTGGAGCGCGAACCAGCGCATTTGATCCATTCGTAACATTCGACAACGGAGCATCCGTATCTCTACTGGCAATGTGCTGCAAAGCCAACATAGTTGCGGATTGTGGAGGTGTATTCTCGCCGAGAATGCTCTGGGGTGGTCTTCTCAAAGAGGGCCTGAGTGAAGGTGTATCTCGTAGTGGGGTTTCTCGGCCAGGCGTGGGTGTTGAAGCCCTGCTTCCGTCTCTCTCGGGCGATTTCTCGGGCGACTTGTCCGGAGATTTTCCTTCCAAAAAGAAGTCCTTGGCCGTATGCGGTGTTGCCGGTCGATTCGTACTCTTTTCTGGGGACGCTGTAGGCGATCCGAAGGTTGAAGCTCCTTCAAGAAAGTTACTCAAGTCCCGTACGTTTCCTGTCTGAAGCGACTGCATGCGCTTGTGAGCAGCTCCTTTGATTAGAGACCTCTCTGGCGATGCCTCAATTCTTCTTGGGGGCGCATTTGTGACGTAGTTGCTTTCCCGAGCTTTCTCGGTCAAGGCAGCGTGTGCGGATTTTATGGCAGATGAAGTATTAGGTCGTGAAGCGACGCTGGGCGAGGATGGGTTCATAGGGAGTGGTGGAGGGGCGCGATCAGGATCAGAGCTGTCCCACCTGGAGAATTCATTATTAGCATTCTGCTCTCCGAATTGGGAGGAAAACCAACATGGGAACAATAGCCCGGCCGCCGTCTGATGAAGCAGAATGCTGGTGTTTCAAATGTCTCTCGCTATCGCGCGAGGCATCACGTTCTGTGGAAGGCATGGTGGTGGGAATAGAGTTGATGAGGAATGCTTCGTGGAATGTTGATCTCTGGGCAAAGCTCAAGGCGCCTCAAACCATGAGAAGATGCTGAAGGACCTCAAGCAACGAGGCTATGAAAGGTTCAAAACATGCACAAGTATCCGATTCAAGGATTGGGATGTTCTGATATATTCTAGGATGCAATATGCCGGAGTATTTTGGGAATCTCGGTGATGTTTACTTTGGTCGCTGGCAGCCGCTGGCGTTGTTTACTTTCGCCATTCGGCCAATGGGATGACCAATGGGATGACCGGTAAATTTAGCGCGTCGGGGTTTTCGTCAGCCAATGCCGACGACCATTTCAAGTTCGCGACAACGTCAACGTCACAGAATTTACCCTGCCGTGAACATCGAAGGGTCCAAATAGGATTTCTTTACAAAATCTCTCCGATCCTGATCCATTCCATTCTCGCTCTTCTACCCGCGTTAGTCCCATGAACCTCTTGCTCAATGAGATACAAGTCCACTAGGATATGCGAATGCTATCGAATCTTCTGTAATATCCCGTTCGAGTCGTTGTCTAGTTCTATTTCAGCATTGAGTGGCTCATACCTAGGTAGTAACCATACACCCTAGAACAGGAGGGTTTCCCTCCTGCAATTCCAATTACGTTGACATATTTTGCATATCTCACGGCCCTGCAGCTGGTCCATGGATGCGTCCTCCGTAATCCGTCTGTGTATCCTTTCTTATCCAGTTGGACTTGGGCCTTTGCAAATTGTACATCCTTCTTAGCAATAAATTTCAACTAATTGACGTCTCTTGCACCTGGTAGCTCAGGCGGCACCTTCAACTCGAAACACAGGAGGCTTACCTTGGTGTTCCCGGGCACCAATCATATCCAGCCAACTTCTCAAAATTCCAAGTTTTCCCAGTGAGAAAACCGTTAGTAGTAAATCCAATGAATGTCAAATTGAATGGAGGATGATTCATGCTATGGCCTGCAATATTCTGCAATGTTGTCGCCTAATTAGGCCACTCAGAAACAGTTCAAGGGATTTCTTCGGTTATTGAGATTTGAGGTGTATATATTTAGATAAGCAACTTTTTCCAACAGAAACCCAGAGGAAAAACAAAGATGAAATAGTTTCGGGTGCTCCAATTGAGGCGATAAGTCCCGCATGAGGAGCCACGATTCTAGTTTTCTGTATCTTTGTTCGTGTAAATTTATCTTGGGGGAAAGGGGGGCTCCTTGACTATCACCGGCATCGGGACGGGAAATTCTACCACAACTCAGGGAAACCGTTCCAAATGGCACTTTAGAATACCGACGTAGCGTTTTGCCTCCTGAGTCCTTAGACCCATATCCATCAAATCAATATTAGAAATTATCCCTTCCGGTCTCAATCAGACAATCAGTCCACATCGCTATCATGCAACCAGCAAGCATGGAATGACGCTCGGCCACGAGGCATTTCTCTACTCTTTTACTCAATTAGAAAAATCGACTCTCACGTAAATTTGGGAGAAGGTGAATACGTTATCGTATACATTAGTGGGGCATGGCGTGAAAATGGCGTGTACTCTGATGCATTTGGCTTCTCGTCAGACTTCGCCGCTTGTTGACATTCTTACCATGTATTGAGATGCAAGCTATGATTTTAGCCGGACGAACTCTTCGACTGTACGAGGGTCGATGACAGATTGGCTCAACATATCTAGATAATACGGCACACGCGGATTAGACGGAGATGGAATCTTAATTCCTTGAGATGTATAAAACCCCTTCACTGCCCTGAAACTCTTCATCAATATCACCATCTTAAAAACAAACATCAATTCTCTTCTCATTCCTTGAGAATTCAAGTCACAATGCAACAACCAATCTTCCTCCTCCCCCTCATTCTCGCGCTCTCCGCGTTTGCAACCCCAACAGAGCCAGTAGGCCCTCCCGTGTGCCTCTGTGGTCCATGTGCCCAGGCTGGGTCTTACTGGTGTGGATACTCTTTGAATTTGAATCTAGCACCAAATGACATTGTACGTTCTCAAAAAACCACCACCCCAGTGATGAACAGAACATTCAAGCACGAGACTAACGACGGAACGTACGTAGTATGTTTGCGATGGTTCTGGCAACTTCCTCGTCAATAATGTGTGCAATACCTGCACGTATATTAACCAGGTTCCTTATTGTACTTGAGAATGAACGATTCATCTGGGTAGACTGAGGCAATGCTTCGTGAATGATGACTTGGACGCTCGTTCTGGGAAGGAGATGTGATGGATTTAGATTTCTATCAATGTGTGCCTAAAGACTTCGATATAGCTTCCGTATGCTGAAAATGAGCCTCTTCTCTTTTTCTAAATGCCTGACATGCAGTGAGAAAGACTTGATTGACCGGTCATGATAGTGATCTTGGAGACCGCCCTGTGGCAGAATTGGAGGGGCTAGGAGAAAGAATCCTGCATCTTTTAGATCTTCATCAATCCAAAACTCGAGTTTAATCCGTATCTTGTAACGCACTATTTGAAATGGGTGTGGCTAGAATAATTTTAGGACGTGAAATTTGTGTGGATGACGAGTAATGGTACCGAGCACGGATCATGCTTTCTCTAGTCATGAGGAGACCTGTATTTCCAACATCAGTAAGTTGCATCATTGTAAAAGTATATCCTCAGCCCAAACCAGTTGTCAAGTCTCTCTGACAGTGATTTTGTCGTCAGATGGAGAGCTTCCAAAAAGCGGAGAAAGAAAGGCTGATCCGATCGGAAATCATTGAATTGCAACAGACTACGCAACAAAAATAAAATATAGAAAATCAGACCATCCCATTCTCACCTTTTCAGTAGTGGACAACACATCCTTGTATCCGTTTCTTCAGTTGAGCCAGTTCCACAGCCTTTTCAAAAGACGACGCGCCATGCCAGGGTGAATATAACCCCAAAGTAGGAACTTCAACAGTGGTAGGACCTGACCATTTGAAAGCTTCTTGGTCAATATCCCCACATGGACTCCAACCAATTTTTCGTTGGTCGATATATCTCTCCACCAGCAGCCACCGAACAATGTGTGGAAATGCTTTTGCGGCTCGAATTGCGCTGACTGCCACGCGGTTTCGCGTGCCAAAAAGATTTGCTCCAATACGGACCAAATACTTGACCGAAGAAAACCGACCACCAGTGCAAGCAACGAGCAGTGGAGTCCCACCAGCGCTTCCTTCAAGATCCACAGTCGCTCCCGCGCAGATTAAGATATCCAATAATTTGGGATCATCGATGATAGCGGCTTGTGTCAATAGCGTACCCCTTCTGCCGTACGGCGAGATCTTATTGATATCTAAAGAAATAACGGCTTCTGGTAAACGCTTGAGCAATCGCCTCATAGTCGAGTTTGAAATTCTACCGAGTGATAACTCGGATAGAATACCAGCGCACAATTGAAAGTCAAGATCCCAGTTCAGCATTAATGATGGCACTCCAGTTTGACCTTTGGTCTCCCAGAGCCCAACCTCGAATGATGTTTTGTTATCGGAGTCTTTCAGATTGGGATCACAACCTAACAACAGGAGATAGGAAACCATCTCAGCACACGACTTGCTCAAGCTGTAGACTGCTTGGTGTAATATACTTAGGTCACATAAGTCGCAATAGTTTGGGCCCACGGCATAATGAGTAAGGGTTGTAAGGTGCTTTACCGTTTTAACGTGGCATTCTTTAGCTGCTAGCATTGCGGCGGTCGCGCCATTGACATTCAATGCATTTGGATTGGCTCCATGCTGGACGAGTAAACTGACAATTCGGAGGGAGCCAGATTCCGCCGCAATGTGCATCGGAGTGTTGCCCTCCCTGTCCGAAGAGTCTGCTAGAGCACCAAACTCTAACAAAGTCTCAGTTGATTTCAAATCATCCAAATACGCAGCAATATGGAGTGGGGATCCACTTTTAATCTGCGCAGTAGTGAGGGGCTCAGGCGAATCTGGTTGCCAGGACGAAAGTTCCCAGTCCCAGTCTAAGTTATCGCTGTCGAACATGACATCGCATAGGAATGATGATCCTTTCCACGGGACGTCTGCGTCTCTTGATGTATATATTGACGTCGAAAATGTGTCGGAAGATGTAAGTTCGCCATCCGTAGCCTTCCGGGGAGCGATCCAATCTTGTTTCTGGCCATGCTGTAACAGAAGTCTGAGTGCAGCATGATATCGAGAGCCCACAGCGACATGAATAGGACTGACAGGTGTCCGGAAGGAAGGATACCCCAGTTGACGATCTTTTATAAGCAGCAGATTCAGCAGTCGGGGGTCTAGAGCTAAGCCCTGGTGACTGGCAAGATGAATTGCGGAATATCCGCGAAAAGAAGACCCACTACAGAGCTGACCACCTACTGCAACTCCTTTCTCAACAAGGTAAGCAGCTATGTGAGGTTGATTTTTCAGTAACGCCCTTTGCAGGGGGCTACAGCTAGTGCATTTTTGTTGATGTTGAGAGAAGGCTTTTCCGGACTCAATTATGGCTCTGCAAAGACCCAAGTCACCTGCGTCGATAGCAAAGTCGAGATCTTGGGGTGATGCGACTGCGCTTGGTCTCGCTTGATTTGATTCCCCTATAATTAGATGATCTCTTTGTTCTATTGCACAGTAGAATATCAGCTTGAAGAAAAAGGAAAGCGGAGTTAAGAAAATCTCACTCTCATAGCCGTTAATTATGTCCCAATAGAGTCCCTCGCCCGATTTGACAGAAAAGTAAATCTAGGGGGCATACCTTGCTTCGAAATGTATTTTTCCAAGATGCTAATGATTTCGGTCTGCTTATGCTTTAGAGCGTATTGTTTCAGAGTCATTCCCCGCTCATCAGGGGCAAGCGAACAGCCATGTCGAAGAAGTGCTTCAGTAGTAGGACGAGCCCCGTGTGAGATAGCCGAGTGAATAGGGCGTATACCAATATCACTCCTGGGGCATTTAAGGTCAATATTTGCGCCAGCCAGAACAAGTATCTCAACCATCTGTGCATTGCCATGACTAGCAGCGATGTGTAACGGTGAAAGCCCATTCCCGTTCAAAACGTTGATATCCTCTACCAAAGACTCCTGTACGATTAATCGTACCGTCTCAGGATTTTCTTTAACTGTCGCTAAGTGAAGAACGCCGCAAGAACCAAGAAACTCGCCTTTGCTGTGGAAATTTACTTGAGCATTCCAATCCACATCACGCCCGATGAAATGCTTCAATAGCAGTGGATCGGTGGACAATGAGGCCCAATGAAGAGCTTGCCAATTGTAGCTCTCTTTCGCTCGAAGGTCAACACCATGTTGCAAGAGAAATCTCACATGGTCTTGTTTGCCATTCCTCGCAGCAAGCATAATCGGAGTTTTTGATGAAATGTCTGCCCTCCGGTTCCAATCCAAGCCGTACTCACAGAGTTGTTCCAAGAGCGAGCTATCATGGTAGAAAGGTCCTGCGCATACCTGATGAGGTATGTATAGGCCTTCTTCGTCCGGTTCGAAAAGTCGCGCGGAGCGCTCTAGTAGGATCCTTAAGCATCCAAGATTGCAACCGTAGGAACAAGCAGTTTCTACAGCGGAGCGCATGATACTTCCACCAGGAGTACCCATTTTTAGATCGACGTCGAATCCTTTAGATAACAAGATTTCAACTAGATCATCGCAGCGACGACAAATTGCCCAGTTGACGAGGCTACACGTTTTCCCCTCCCACAGAATTGGTTGATGTAATACTGCTGGCTCGGTGATAAGTTCTAGAATAGAAGCAACGAAGTCCACGAGCGCACGGCGTTGACTTGGACTAGATGAAGGCAACAGCTTTCGAATCTCAATAGCTTCGAAAAGCATCCAGAGGCATGATCGGCCCGCCTTATCGAGAGCATGAATATTGGCACCTTTCGCGAGTACAAGCTCATGAAGAAAGTGGCTCCGCATAGGATAGTACATCTCATTCCCATCTATGCTGTTCGTAATAAAGTGTAATGGCGTTTTCCCTTCATGGGTCATTGCGTTGACTGTCGTTTCCGTGGCAAGGATCTTGAAAATTTCATCATTAATATCGGTAACTCGTTCCATCAAGGTATGAAGAGGTGTCGCTCCATCATGAGCAGGTGTAGATGGGTCAACGCCGCTTTCGATCAATAGTTCCAAGATTTCCGAATCAACCTCATAAGGAAGGAAGTGAAAAGCGGTCCTCCCAACATCCGTTCGTTGGCTTAGATCGAAGTCTTTTGTTTTAAGGAGCTTTAAAAGCTTGAAGGAATTCATTCGAACTGCGTAATGCACGAGTCCATATCCTTCCGGAGATAATTGAGGGAAATGTTCCAGATTTTCAAAGTGTAGAAGCAATATCTTAAAGGCATCAGGTTGCGATGAATAAGCTGCGGCAAATAAAGGAACATAACCATCCCTGTCAGGCAGCAATTGCGCCTTGTGGGCATCGATGTCCCGGTTCAGTAGTATCTGAATTGCTGTTTTGTTGTCGGAATACGCCGCTACATGCCAGACCGAATAGCCTCGCTGATCTACAACAGTAGTAGATGCTCTATGGTCAAGCAGTATCGAGATACAGAGTCTGCTTACGAGCTCATCTTCTGCAGCAAGATGCAGTGCTGTTTTGCCATACTCATTGGCGATATCGATCTCTAAACCCAGAGACAACAATGTTTCTAGGGCACCTAGAGAATTTGAGCTAACGGCAATGTGAATCAGCGGGTCTTCCATGCCACTCAGGCCAGCCCGCAGATCTAGCCTATGGTCATTTGATAGAAAAGTTATCGCTTCCACATTGTCGAACCGAATAGCATCGTGCAATAGTTCGTTGAGTTCTTCAACGCTTGTGGACAGCGTCGTCCTATCCCTTAACAAATCGGTAGGTATGGGAGTGTCAAGAGGAATGGCAGCATGCAGTAAATCGGACCATGCTTCATCATCTTGGCCAGTCTCTTTCAATGTAGTAAGCAAAGCTTCGAGAGACTCTCTGTCAAACCCAATGGCGTCAAGCTGATCCCACCCTGCCAGCCCGATCAATCCACCTTTATCGAGTTTTGCTCCAGCATTGACCAAAGTTACCAACACATGTTGCCGCCCAGATCCTATACCAGATAGAATAGCTAGCTTAGACCATGAGCATTCTTTGCCTAGATGATTGGAGTACGAGGTTGGAAGACCAATCCTGCTTTGGATCAGAAATTCAACTACCTTTCCTCTTCTTGCACCGGCGGGGTCCGTATCGCTATGTTCCCAGTCGGTGCCTAAAGGTTTTCCCAAGTTTCTGAACCCCGCTAAAGCGCAGTGAATAGGTGCTCCAAGGCTACTCATCTGACTGATGTTACTGCCAGAATCCAGTAGCAACTCGCAGAGTTTCCGAGATCCAAGAGCAGCGGCGATATGGAGGGGCGTTATCCCGCCTTTACACATAAACCTCGTTGAAACCTCGAAGTTTGCTCTGTCTAGTTCATAAGGAGGGTAGTCATCAGAATCATTAAAGAGATTGATGCCCCAATCGACATACACGTTTCCATAAACGAAATCGCGAATCCAAGCCCGAAAGCACGACTTCTTGGAAGAATTGAACAGGTTTTGAATCCAAGAAAACAAGATTTTATTCTCCCATAGCCCAGCATCCTCGACATACTGGTCCCAGAATTCGACAGCGTGCAATCGAAATGGATACTGTGATTGTTGCGCTTCCCACTTGTCCCAATCCTCTATGACCGGACCTTGAAAATCTTCGAAGGTCAAAAATGTTAAACAAGTCTTAGCTAGATATGGAATAACATGTTCTTCGTATTGCGAGTATGAGGCTAGTGGAGAATCAGCGTCCATGGGAAGTGATTCGAGAAATTCCTTCACGGTGAAATGGGCAAGCTCCAGATTTTCCCCATCGGCGGTACGACGGATCAAACTGCTGCAGTGAACGAGTATATCTTCCTCTTCACAGATGGACCCGTCATCTAGTGTCTTGTCGTCATCCTGAATGGAAATCGCTTCGCATAGAGCAGCAATCGAAAGAGGCTCCTTTCCATGTACAATCCATCGCAAAGCCCTTTGTACCATCTGTTTCACGCTACTGTGGCGTGTATTCACACGCTCAAGAAGCTTTTCGTATGTTTTGAAAAGAGTTGGTGGAAGTGAATCTAATGCTTTGCGCATTGCTGTATCATTGGGGAGGCCGCAAAGGAGATCAAGCTGGCAAGCCACCCAACGAAACCTGAGAATCAAAAGTCAGTTCAGGTGCGACTTGATTTCTGAGGACCAGAACGGGGTCGAGGTCGCAGGAGGCATATTGTGCATGCGGGTCTTGAGACTTACATCCCATCTGCTCGTTCCACCAATATTTTCTTGAGATAATCTTTTACTTCAGGATTTCTTATCCGCAATCTTTCCCTCCCATGCTTGCGCTGTCTTGATTCTAGCTCTGCTGCCACGTAAAGTTCAAGGTCTTCGGTATGCGCCGCTATTTCCATATGGTTGTATTCCTCGCGAAGAAGCTGTTGGATTGCGTGCTCGTTTCGACTGAACAGAATTGAGCGAACATTGCTGGAATCCACCGAGGTAAGGCTAGTAAGAGCCGACAAGACCTCAGAGGTCCTATCGCCGCATTCGTCTAGCCCATCAATAATGACCGACACGTCTTCAAAGCACGAGGCCATTAGCTGCACTCCTTGAACTAAATCGGAAATTCCGAGTGGAACAGAGACACCATCTTCGGGTTTGAATTTCTCGTAGAGCTCTTGAAGGTGTAAGAATGCAGCTTCATCATGCTTTGCCATCTGCGCAGCTAATGAGCCCAAGATATTGACTGGGTCCCCTGTTGAAGCCTGTTGATAATCGCAATAGAAATAAGCAACTGCTTGAGTTGCACTGCTTTCAATTATCGCTTCTTCGATAGCGCAAGCTGCAAGAACCGTTTTTCCAGCTCCAGGTATTCCCGAAAGCCATAATTTCGATCCGCGAGTATGCAGCCAGGTTTTAAAAGTAGTGCCCTCCGTCAACCATAGACCAGTAAGTGGATGTCGAAGCTTCAAGTTCGCGTAATGACTGGTTGATGAATCGACTTTCTCGAAAAATCCCAGAACTTCTTTTCGCTTCCCAGTCATAGCAACGCGCTTCTCCAGAGCTGAACGATCTCGTTCGAAGCTCTTGATTGTTTCAATATCATCGGCAATCTTATCCTGTCGCGATAAAGCTCGCACAACTGTAGCAAGGCTGTCACCGGATACCGCCACGTTAATAGTCAATTTATGTCGTTCAATTTCTGCAAGCAACTCGCTCGTTTCGGACCTCGAGAAAGGCCATTTTATCTTTTGAAGTGTGGATACGAATCTTGCCGTATTAGGTAGCGAAGTGTTTTGAGAAGCTGTAGTGGCCGGGGAGTCAAGCTTGTTGCGGATCTTCAATAACGTAGCTCTGCAAGAGTTGACGTGATGAAGACGGAGGTTTGGTTCCGCGGAGTCTCTGAGAAGCTCATTAAGAACAAGTTCCAGGCCATGGAGTATTCCAGAGAGATTCCTGATTTCACATGCCAATTGTTCGATTTCTTTCGCGGCCCCTTTCACAGCTCTCACATACGAGTATACTCGTCCGAATATGGTATCAGCGATTGCAACTAGCCCTGCAATGCCGCTAGCAATGGATAGAGGGTCAGCCATCTTGGTTCCGAAACTTGATTATTGGTTCCTGGGGTGTTGATAGTGATGCTTCGGGGCGGGTCGACAATCAGGCTATCACGCGCGAGGCAGTTAGGCGTAGTTCTAACGATGAGGGCGAGTCTGTCGGGAAGCAGTGTGATGATATGGTCTTGGCCAGATAGACCACCGAAAATTGCGTGTTTTATGACAGTGTGTTTGAAGAGTTCGAACGGGGTCGACGTTGAGATAATAGTGAGGCTGAGGTCTTGTGTAACATGCTGCGCCCCACCTAATCCGGCTTACCCAGAACGCTATTCGGCCCCCACATCTTGGTGATACAACATAGAATCCAACTTTTCAGCTGATTGGGTTGTTTAACCATCCTTCTTAGATCATCCTCGTCCAGAGCCAACCCCTCGTTCAATGCTAGTGGGCGCCGTGATATTGATAGGTTGTTACATGGCGGTGCAGTGAATATATAAGCGCTTCCGAAAAGTCGCAATAAAAGGACATACATCAAGTCAAATATTGCGCCTGTATTTCCGGCGGTGGCGGCTTTGGCATGTATTTGAAATCATTGGGCAGCCACCCAAAAGTTCCTTTCGGACAAGTACCCAGCCCGCCCCCATTATCCTCTGTGTCACCCCATTCTATCAATTCCAAGCCATGTTTCCCCTGCCCTTCCTCTTCGAATTCGAATATCCTGAAGTCGGCATTTCCGAACTTCTTATGACTAACTCCAACCCTCATAAATCCATCGTGGCTGACCACAGCTATGACTTTCTCCTTCCTCTCTCGTAGCCATTTCCTCGCGTGTACCCCCCTTTCAGTCAAGCCTTCCAGCGAAAATTCATACAGTCCTTCCTTTCTTGGGAAAACGGGGTCGACGGTGCTGAAATCAAAATCCGGGAATTCGTTCATGAGTTCGGACACAGGGCGGCCGATGTCGATGTTATTAGCCGTATTTTCTTGCCATTCGGCACGTGCAATGGCCGGAACCCCTCGCTTCATGAGCCAGCCAAGTGAGGCTTCGGCCGTTTGTAGAGTGCGGCGCATGGGAGAGACAACTATGAGACCGATATCCTGGGCAAGAGGCAGAGCTTCAAGTGCGTTCGCGAGAACGGAACATTGTACTTTGAATCCTTCATCTGTGAGCGGTGGATCATGGATGGTGAAGTCCCTTGGTATGTGTCAGTTCTCGCTTCTAGCGAAGGGCGCGATGACTTATTTAGTATGTCTGATTTTGTTTAGCCGCGTTCTCAAAAGGGCTGGTTCAAAGCTCACTGTGGATTGCTTCACCGTGCCGGATCAAGATGATTGTTGGTGCCATCAGAGAATGAGGGGGGAGTAATCTCAAGAATGGCTGTTGGAAGACTAAAAGTAAAAGAATGTGAAATTTTACGAGGCTTGGAGATATCTCATAATAGGGCATAGGAGATCTCTGGTCGTTGCGAGAATGATTATAACATCAGGCAGGTTAATGTCGGTAGCATTAAGCAAGGTCGTCGACGCCGACCTTGAAAATCTCGCTTAATGAAGTCACAGTAGCTTGTTTAGGACTAGTTAAGTACAATCACCCCGCTAATCTCCTGAGCTGAAGGAGAAAAAGAGAGGAAAACTCTCGAATCGTTGTGACTTTCTTGTTGGTCATTTTGATAGTTGCCACCATATTTCATACAACTTGCTACGTGACTTGCCTGTGTGGGACAGTTGTGTAGACTGCGTGCCAAGCGAGAGAAATAGGGCAAGCGGTATGGCCAGCCACCTCATTCTCTCTCATGTTTGAGAAGTTTTTGTACAAACGTTGATATCTCTCTTGGAAGATGCTAGCTTCTGTCATGTTGTTGATGATATCCATATAGTATTTGCTAAGAGATTCAGATCCGAATCCTATTTCATTTTGAGCCATCATGGCACCTGCTGTTTCTGGTCCGTCTACTGAACATCAGGGGAGATCCGGGAGAGGCAAATTCATTCAAAATTCTTTTGTTTATTCTCCAAGAGAGTGTTTGGAAATCCCTCAAGTGAGAGATTGTCCTCCAGCATCAGGATCATAAGCATGTACCCCTTCAAGGAGCCCAAAGCAATTGAGCTAACTCCACGTTCTTCCATAGGAGATTCTATTTCAACTCCTGAATTCGAACCTTATGGGACTCTAAGAGAAGACGAAATCCGATTGGTGGAGATTTTCCCTGCGAATTCTGATCGCGAGGATGTTGTTTGCAGCCTCACACCGGTTTCCCGGGATCACACACCTCCCTACCGAGCCCTATCATACTGTTGGGGCCCCCCTGAACAGCGAAATAAAGGCTCGATAATACTGCTTGAAGTGGTCAATGCAGGAGATCGAGCCATGAAACGCAGGAAAATCGAGCTACCCGTCACTCTCACTCTTGAGGCAGCCCTCCGAAGGCTTCGACACAACGATGGCCATACCTCCCGGTTGATATGGGTAGATACAATCTGCATCAATCAAAATAATGATAAAGACAAAGGAAGGCAAGTTCAATCGATGCGACTTATTTATCAGAAGGCTGAAGAGGTATCAATTTGGCTGGGTGTCTATGATGAGAAAAGCCTGCTAGCCTGGGATCTAATACAAGCTGTCGAGGGTTGCCATGGGGACATTGAGGCTGTCAAAAGGCTCATCGAATTCTCCCGAGAAAAGCAATTCGCTGCCCTTTTGGCATTATTCCGACGAGATTATTTCTGGCGGATCTGGGTCGTCCAAGAGATCACTTGCGCTAAGAAGGCGCAAATCTACTGCGGTTCGAAGGAAATGCCCTGGCAAAACTTTCAAAATATCAGCAGAACTATGCAGAAAGTCCATGACAAGCTCAGAGATACCATATATCACAACGAACCAGCAGCATTGTTCAGCTTGATGCACGGCGGGCCAATGAATCTGAAAGTTGCGCGTCAGAACCCAGAGGAAGAATTCAACCAAAGGACGGCTCCTCCGCTTTTAGATTTGCTTATGCTACATAGAAGCAAAATGTCAACAGATCCTCAAGACAAGGTCTATGGTCTCATGGGGATCGCGTCTGACTCTTCCTCGTTTGGACCAATTGATTACGAGCGCTCACCTCGAACAACATTTATACATATTGCTCGTCGCATCATTTCAAACACAAAGAAGCTCAACATCATTTGCCTGAACCAGAACGATGATAATCTCTACCTCTTACCGTCTTGGGTTCCTGATTGGGAACGAAGAAAGTTATACCCAACTCACAGAGTTGTCGGTCTGCACATCCGCGAACCGCCATTCAGGGCACGTCTTCATAATCTGTCGTTTCATCTTTAGCATTTAGGAGCCGAGCTCTTGACTCACATCTCTGGAGCTGTTTCTAGAGCTCGGCTCTTAGGCTCTCTATATGCAAGTTAAAAGGGTATACTAACTTCAGTGTAGGCATCTGGAAATACGCAAGCCGATGTGAAATTTCTCGAAGACGGAGAAGTGCTGGTGGTTAGTGGTGTCGTGGTTGATACGATCACCACCACAGCACAGCCCTTTTATCTCGATGGACCTGAAAGTGAAGTCACTCCGACGCTCATCGCTTTCCATAATTGGTTCACTGTATTCGTGAACAACTTTGGTTCCGACAATCTAGACGTCTTTGCAAGGACTTTCTGTGGTGGGGCGTGGCATCCTCGTTACTCGGAATTCGAGAAGGACCTATCGCAGCGTCTGACATTTTTCTTCAGACTCATCCAAAAACTGTTGCCAGCGCTCTTGAGAGATGGAAACCCGGTAAAACATCTGATGGAAGATCGTGTACTACCACGAGAAGTGCTTGAAGCCCGCGAGCATGCCATGGTCTCGGCCGCTGCTTTGCAAATGCACGCAAAAAGATTCGTTCTGACGAGGACAAGGCTTGCGGGACTTGCACCACAGGAGACAAAGGAAGGCGACAAGATCGTTGTATTATTGGGATGTGACTTCCCTGTTGTTTTGAGGAGCATCGGTGATTATTGGAAGTTGATTGGAGAGGTATATGTAGATGGAATAATGTACGAAGAAAGAGTGGATCCTGAGAGAAGCTTTGCCATCCGGTAGATTTCTGTGGCCGGGAGTTTAACAAACACGAGAAGAGAAATTTTGGCATGTAAGAGATCGTACTCTCCATTGCGAATTTAACATCTCAAATTACCTCTGAAGTTCCTCAAAATTAGAGTTCTCCAGCCCCAAAGAAATTTCCTCGACTCAGTTGCCATGTTGCAAGGCTCCCAAATCTCACCGGAAATGGAAAATATTCTGTGTGCCATATCACAGACCCGCAGAAAGCATGGGGCGCTATTGGTATTTGGAAGAGGTGTCTACGTGGAGTGGGGCAGCCAACCACATGCTCCTGCAGCCAGAACAAGGAACCCCACCCAATCGAAGAAGGACGCTACTCAATCGTCCAAATGCCCTTTTTTTGCGATGTGCAACAAAAAAATTGGATACACGTGATACTAGAGCAAGAGAGCACACCGGTGCATATATATTTTCAAGGTATGAATTGAAACGAGCTTCCTATCTCATGTACATTAAGTAATGACAGTCCACTTTGAGAAAATCTATTCTTTCGACCTAGTAACCCGTTTATCTAACAAGAGAGTTCTACAAAAGCCTATGCGTTGAAGCGCATCGCACGTTTGGCAGCAGCCGCCGCTGTGGCGTTCCCAGCGCCCACCATCTGAACAGGCACGCATCCTCCGAAAGGTCCGGCTCCTATGAAATGGTTAGTGGGAGAAGCTTTGCAAGAGTTGGATAAAACTTACTGGCAGCGTTATTACAGCGTACCATGCAAACACCGGTCGCGCCTCCCATCGTACCGGTACAGGTCTGATCAGCCGCAACTTTAGCACTAAGAGGCTAGTTTTTATTAGCAAATGTGTTAATGTTTGAAACAAGGCAATACTCACAAAGTCTGTAGCCTTGGCCTTGCTCCGGCTGTCTTCTCCCGGGACATTGGTAGCGACCTGCATGGCTGTCCATTGTGTACCAGCGCCAGTACTATCGATCATGCACTCATACGGTCCAGCTCCATCTCCGTTCACTTGATGAAGAGTCATCATCACCATGCCACCCGCGGAAATTTGGGGCATTTGCCCCCCGTTGGCAGCGAGCATCTGCGGGACTTGGGTGGCTGGGTCGTTGGTGCCACCTCCGAGAGTCTCGCCGCAAGCGTCTGCTGCCTCGTTCTTGAATCTCGTGGAGTCTTGCTGGAAAGGGTTTCGGGTTGAGCCGTCACGGGGAGTAGAAGCGTCAACTGTTTGTGTTAGCATAGTACTAGTGATGGTCGGGAATGATATCGACTCACCTCCAAGTGCAGTGCCGTTTCCACCTTGGTCTCCTACTGCCTTAATGATAGCACCGTGTCCAGCAACTAGGTTGGCAGTGGCGAAGCCGATGAGAACAGATTTGAAAAGCATGATTAATTAAGATAGACTAAAGCCGGCAAAGTCTGAAGAAGTATATTCAAAAAGGCGGAAGAGGACGATTGTTGATTAGTTGTAGATTGGAATGCTGATGAAAAGAATATTGTCTTTCAGCTTGAGGGCTGCTCATTATATACATCAAATACCAAGACTTCATTCCAGCCCCTCCATGACACCGCCGATGTCCATGGCAGCGGCATAGCAGCTCAACTGTGACCAGCGGTTTGCACAAAGAGGCGATCATGCAGGTCTCAAGCACCTGAGAATACCAAGAGAGGCTGAGTACCTCGATTCACCTCCTGGAGTTTACTTGGCAAGAGATGGATGTGAGATTCCCGTGGATGAAAGAGATCATATCGCGCAGTCTGAGGCCCTCTTCAGGACAAGCAACAATACCAAGCATTTTTCTCTCCAATGGCAAGCTTCAGATCATCCTTCAAAACTTTTGAGGGCGATCATATCGAAACGCTGCGAGCTAAAATGAAACGATGCGCCGGGTAGGAGCTCCAGGAGTACTGCGAAGCAATGACAGCCAAGATCGCATGCGATTTTTCCTGGTGCGGATCGTGGAAATCCGGCTTACACCAAGTAAACATATGTCAAATGGGAAGCTGTTTAAGGTTAGATTTTGAAACCTGGGGTGTTCATAGCTCAGAAGCCAAGCTTTATGGTCGAAACTGTGCGTGGAGCAGATGTTTGTCCAGGATGAAAAGGAAGCAATCGATGCGAGAAGTTCAAACGTGATCCGAGCGTTATTCTGTGGTTGGTTCGTGGTTCGTGGTCGCTGTGGCTGCGTGACCCGGCGTCGGGGAGAAGTTTTCCCGGACAGCTCGGGATTTGGCGCGATTGTCGCTAAGTTGGTTGTTGGAGCGTTGTGAGATCACGTGTACATTAGCATGTGACATTTCGCCCTAACCGCTAGAGAGGCTGCTGCTGCCTCTGCTTTCGACCCACCATGCGCTACGCTAACCGAGCCTACCTCGCACTCAAAATTTCGAACCGGCGAGCAACCACCACGACGAAAATCCAACACCACCGACAGTCGCCATGAAGTGTGAGTCCACGATGCTTCCACACAAAGAAGCAATTGATCAGAAATACTGACTCGGGGCTTCGTAGTCCTCAAGGTTGGCCGTGTTGCCATCATCACCCGGGGCAGATATGCCGGAAAGAAGGTAAATTTCTCACCACCCACCGATTGCGCTCGCCGACGACGAATATTCGAGATACGACGCCGGAATTTATTAGAGAGTTTGGAGAGAGCTTGGGAGAAGCAGCGCTGATGGAGAAAATTGCAGGTCGTGATCATTCAACCCCAAGACTCCGGCAACAAGAGCCACCCATACCCTCACGCCCTGGTCGCCGGAATCGAGCGCTACCCATCGCAAATCACCCGCCGTATGTCGAAGACTCGTCAAGCGAAGCGCAGCAAGGTCAAGCCTTTCATCAAGGTCATCAACTACAACCACTTGATGCCCACCCGTTACACGCTCGAGTTGGAGGGATTGAAGGGTGTTGTCACTGCCGATACTTTCAAGGAGCCTTCCCAGCGAGAGGATGCGAAGAAGACCGTCAAGAAGGCATTGGAGGAGCGATACACGTCGGGAAAGAACAGATGGTTCTTCACTCCTCTCCGTAAGTTGCTCCGAAGGGTTTGAAACTTTTTTTTCTGGGCGAAAGCTGACTTTTTGCAGGATTTTGAACGATTCTTCTGTCTTACTGGGTCGGGATGGGGTGTCATGGCTTTAGTCGCATAGTCGCATAACGAGCTGAGAAATACTGCATTTCACCACGGAGTTATTTACGAGTTGTGCGAATCCGAGTCTGTATATTGAACGTGAACTGTGACTGGTGAAGATTTTGGTCCATGTATGTTCAGAGGGATTCAGCGAGCGCGCGCGATTTCCGATTCGAGACAAAACCACAAGTGGGAATTTGAGAAGGGCGAAGGCCTGAGATAACCCAGTGGACTTCTGCCCCTCAAGTCATTCTGAAATCTCGTATAATTTGTAGGGCCATGTGCGATTTGAAACCAGACCCCACTGAGTTTTCAGGGCGTTCAATTGCCTCTACCGTTACAATAACCTTCCTCTTTCTTATCCGTCATCCCTGTGAAGCCCCAAGCACGAAGACGTGCGAAAGCAAGCCTTCGAAAATACCCTATCAATCCCACATGACAATTAAGGACCGAAGACATAGTAAATGAATCATAGGCTGCCCACTCATTCAATTTTTCTTCCGTTTCTAGTACTATAAATACCACGGTACGGATTTGAATCCAAACAGCACACCGCATCTGCTGATACCTATTCGGAGTACGATGTCTTGTGAGCATCGACTGCCAACCACGCTATTCTCTTACGCCAAATAACTTTTGAAAATTTGATTTACTATAGTCGTTCGCTTTTGCAAGTCGTTCATCTCATATTCACAATCCCGAGTCATTTGCGCCGTCATGCTATTCATTCGTTCACTGGAATTCAGATGAACCTGCAAGCTTCACGCCATCAGCAAGCGCTCTTTGAAGCATGCTCTTTGAGTGGAGCTAAAGCAAGGCATGCTGCCCAGCTAGTGTCATTACTTTCACAGCGTGTCGCTTCTCAGCAGGGGTTTGGGCTTCTTGAGTGCTACTACGATTGTCAAAGAAGACAATTTATATTCGTGGGCCGTTGCCAGGGTCATTGGGTCATGGCATAAGACTAGACGCATGATGTTTATTTTTCATCCATTATCTTTACCGCTTCTATATCTAGATGTGTCACTAAGTCTAAACCTCCCAGATTTCCATCTGCATCCTGTATTCTATTTTATGATCCCTCTGAATATCGGTAGTTCGGGGTCCCTAGACTCCTTGAAATTCTATTTCCACCGTCTTCTAAACAATAACGCCGTAAAAATGTTGGCCCCTCATAAAAGAAAAGAAAATTACAGGAAAGAGTGAGAAAAAGCGATTGACGGAGCGTCAGCCGCTGAATAGTTATACGCTGACGCTTTCGGACTGAGATTTGAGATGATCGATCGGATTCCAGACTCCGGCATGCAATAGAGACCTTCTTTCAACCCCACATCATGTTCCGATGAAGCTGTTCAACGACCCAAGAAAGCACCCAACCAAGACCCACTTCCCTCAGCATACCCCTCCATCTTCACCTCCGCACCACCAGGATGTTCAAGCGGCAACCCAGGGCCATCACTAATATTAACGAACCCCTCAGCTTCAACTTCAGACTTGATACCGAAAGGAGATTGGACTCTCATCGAAGACTCTTCTTCTTTGATGGACGGGAATTGGAGTCTTGATTTGGAGACTGGGGTGTTGGGGGGTGATTTGTGAGACTCCTCGAAAGCGTCGCATGCTTCTTCGAATTTGATAGCTTGTGGGGTGTGAGGAATTCTGGGTGAGTTGGAGAAGGGTTTGTAGCGGGGGCATGGTGTTGAAAGCATAGAGGAAGATTGGCCAGACGTGTGATGAGGAGACCTTTGGTAAGGACCTGGACTGTGCGGGCCTGAGTTTGAAGTAATGATTTCGTCGTCGCTTTCGCTGTCTGCTTCGTGGGCTGTTGCGAAGAAATCCTGGTCTGCAAACAAGGAATCTGCTCTTGACTGAAAGAGAGGAGATATTGGCTCTTCTTCTTCCATCTTGATATCTTGGTCAAGGAATGGGTCCGCTAAAAATAGCTTAGTGGAGGGGCGCGCGTTGCGCTGGATGGCGATTTTACCCTTGAAGTCGGATTTCATGTCTTCGTTGGCAGCTCGGTCCGATTGATATCCCATGTCAAGTGGCTTCGAAACGGGAGATCCGTTGCGTCGACAAAGGCGTTTCTTCTGGGGATTGGTGTAGAGCTGAGATGGTTCTCGATCAGAGCTGTATATGTCATCGAAGAGAGTTTGAGATGGCTCCTTCTTAAGTTGCTCAGATTGCTGATAAATCCTTGAATTGTAGTCCATGGACGCGCGTTTGATGGCAGCGTCCATATCTTCTGCGTCATCGTCGTCTGCTGGGGCAGTGTCAGTGTCGAAATCATAATTCTGCGTGTGTAGCTTTGGCCCAAAGATGCTCGGAACGGCATTTCTAGAATGACTTTCTCTATCATCGTGCTTTCTCTTGGAGTTGATAGGGGTAAAGCCACTACTTGCATTGCGGTTACCCGAAAATGTGGCGTTTGGTGGTGTTCGAACAGGAAGCTGGGTATAAGGTCTGTTCATATGGCCAACGATCATGGAATCGAGTCCGTCGTCATCACCACCCGTAAGGTCCACAACTTCAACATTTGTGGCTCGTGCCTTCGCTTTTACCCGTTCCTTCTCTCGTCTCTCACGCTTGGCTCTCTTCGACTCTTTGAACTTGAAAGTATGCGGATTGATGACGTCTCCCACTTCAAGTGATTGAGATACCTTTGCAAACATGTCAGAAGCACCAACAAATTCATAGAAGCAAAACATACCTGGAAGGACAAAAGTTCGGGATATTTCTTTCCACCAGCACCCAACTCCAACCCAGCCAGAACATCCCAATCAACCACCGCCCGACACTTCTCACCATCAACTATGCCCTTCCAAGGCCGCATAACCCCATCTCTATCTCTCTCCTTATTCCGCTCTTCCTCTTCAAGCTCTGCTTCCAACCACGCAACGGGATTCGGTAATCGCTGGTACTCGCCCTCATTATACACCTTCTCATAGAATCTAAAACGCGCCAAGAAGCAATCGACAGTCCACCCAGTCGTGGTCTGCAACGGTATACATAGTCTAGGCGGCAATGGCGGAGTTTGCCCGTCGACGATATACCTGGGGTCATTTTGGCCTTCTTGCAGGAAATGTACGAGTTCGGCTTGCTTCAGACCCTTGAGGCAGAAAGCTGCGTGCTGGAAATCGAGAAAGGAGATGCTGGATTGGTAGGCATGGGTGAATTCAACGTGCAAGAGACCCAATTGATATTCCTGGGCTCTGCAGATGCGACCTTGGAAACCACTGGGGTTGAAATCGTATTTTGGGCTGTGGACGAGAGATATGAGGGGAGAGGTCCCGTTGTTCTCCGAATCGTCGAGCTGCGCGAGGTATTCTGGTGGGAGTGTAGTGAGCGCTGGACAGCTATCCAGGTTCAGATCGGAGACGAAAGTGAGAGAAGCTGTGACGGATGATTTTGTTGGGAACTTATTTCGTGCTTCTGCGTAATACTGGGCTTCCTCTGGGCTTCCGGAGGTGATCTTTTGGAAGTATTCAGTTGAGCGTTTCTTGAGCTCGGTCGAGTAAAGTCGCTGTGCATTGTTCGAAGTACCGTTCTTGAATTCTTTCAAGAAACAGACTTGATCGGACATGATAAGTGAGCCATTGCCGTGAACGAATCGCAGGCTGTCCAGTTCGCTGTCATACATTGCGTAGACTGCCTTTGTGGGTGTCATCTCATCAATGCCTACACGAATACCGATGAAGGGGAGAGCCATCAAAGCATCGTAGTTGAGTCCGCTGGGTATATTGGAAGATGCTTTAGTCGCGGCCTAGGAAATTAGAATCCAGTCAATGAAGACGAGGGGAAACTTGCAATTTTTTGGCCTTTGAAGTAGATCTCTCTGGATAGGTGATCCATGACAATTGTCTCGCAGGCAGCAGAAGCAAGATTGTCCGGAGCGAATACTTGATAGCTAGAGACGGGAGCTGTGGCAAACAGTTTTCGTTGATCAGGGGTGAATAGGAAGGTTGAAGGCGAATTTGGGAAGAGGAATGCTAACGTGACTAGGCGGTGGGAGACGATGCGGAAAGATGTGAGTATGGCAATGAAGCCTGTATTGATAAATTTGTCGAGAAAGTAAGCAAATAGAGCAGCGTTGGGAATTGAAAGACACTTCCCCCGTGGAAGTTTGAGAAGAATATTCTGAGAGGTTTGAATTGGTTTGAGAGCAAGATTGACAGATTGTCAATTGAGAAAGAAGAGTTGGAGATAGGATAGTGGGTTACTAGTTAGACCAAGACGTTGAGTGAATGAATGACTTATGAGTGAATTCTACATTCCGAGTATCGGAATGGCTTAACATTGCAGTTATAGAAACGGGTATATAGGGTATTTGAGAGCACGACGAAGGGTTCAGAGTGCTCAACGACATAAATCAACGGAGTAGATGCGAATTACAAGAGATGGCACTAGCATCTTCAAAAGGATAGAATAACGCTTTTTCTATAGGCTGCTTAAGCAGCAAGATTAAGGGCCGCATCTATGGCCTACGCCAGATCCCATGTCCAGCCTCGGAACTCCATCATACAAAGCCAACATAATTATACAAGACTTGGTGGAGCACCCACTCAATCAACGTCCATCGCATCACTAACCTCCTCCTCCGTCTCATCACCTCCCAGTCCCAATAAAGCTTTATCGTCATCATTAAGATCCTCATCTCCATCATCATCTGCCTCACTGCCAAGACCCAAGATCTCCTTATCCATATCATCGAGATCATCGTCCACATCGCCATTACGATGCTGTTGGTGGACTTCCGGCGGAACTTCATCTTCTGTCTCGTCGTTATCCCTCGCGTGACCATTCGTAGCAATACGATTCGTGCCCATAACGCCTAAATTCAGATCTTTCTGAGAGTCCCAGCGAGCAAGTCGTCTCCCCATGCGTCGGAACGCAGCTGCATAAGCAGACATCTCCTCGCCGAAGTCGTCTTCTTCGGTGTCGAGCGGGACTAGCCCACCGAAACCCTTTTCTCTGAAGGGTCCTATCTTTTGTATCGCTGCCCATGCAACTTCCTCTTCACTGTCGTCCAACGGATCAAGCATGTTGTTGGTTCGCTTCAAAGCTCTCAAAAAGGCTCCTTCTTGCCTGCGCAACTTCCTGGATTGGTGGTGCTTTTTCCTGAGACCACGGGACAGGATGTAGTCTACTCGTTGGTTCCGGTTCCGTTCGACGGCCAGCTGATGGGCAGTAAGGGGGCGGGATCGTCGCATCGAGGGGATATTTTCGAGGGGTTGAGACACGGGAGAGGATCCTTCGGTGATTTGATGCTTCAGGGAGCCTCGGCCTTTGCCACCGGTATTTAGAACGCTCTGTATCCGCATGTTAGCACCAAGAGCTCGGGGAGGTGGTGTAGAGCGTGTGCTATCGATGTCGGATTCATATTTGGGCCGGATCCGACCTACCACTCCGCCTGGGCTAGCTCCAACTTCATCATACTTGTTTGGTCTCATTCTTCCTATGAAAGAGGCCCCACCGTCATCGGGAGGTAAGTGGAGTTTCGGCTTGGGCCCGCGTTTTGGGGGGCCGTGTTCTGCTTGGAAGGCTGCTTGGTCCGCTTCGATAATCCGTTTTCGTTCTCGCATCTTGGCATATCCATAGTCAAGTTCTTCTTGGCTGTCGATGTTCTCGGCATCTTGTTGTTCTTGATTTAGGTTGACAAATTCTGGAACGCCCTGGTTCCTCACGTCAACGCCATAGTCAACGCCTGCCCCGAAAGGGTTCTCCTCGGCCCCTTCTTCAGTAAAATCTGATTCTAAATAAAACCACATCAACCATAAGAATGCTCGTGCTCTAGAAGCACTTGATAAACTTGTTCGCATGATTAAATCATAGAAATCGCGGGGTGGGGGAAAATGAAGTTCTGTGACTTTGGGGGCGAATTGTGCAAGGACAAATATCAGATTGACGGGGTTTGTTCGTGGGACTTCTTTCATCTTGATCTTTTCCAACGAGTTTGGTTCCGGTCTATCTTCAGAAGCACCCTTGAGAATCGATTTGAGTCGAGGGGCATCTTGAAGCTGCTTGTAGGAATTTGGGTCTTGGTGGGCTTGTAGGGAGGGGATGGCATGGTAGGTTCGGAGCTGTGCTCGCATCTCAGGGAAGACTGCAATTGCGTTAGTCTGCACCAACCCATGAAGAAGGGTTACTCACAGTTCAGAGTGGTGTTCATTCGCCCCAGGTTCACCAGCAGGCACACCATTGCCATGTTCTTAGCAGGCTCATGCTCCGTCAATAGCTTATCCCGCAGGATCTTGCTCGTCTTACTACTCCTGGCCATTGCATCAATGTAGAGGTTCGCGAATGTCTGTTTCTTGATGTTGTTCGGCTCGTAGCTGTTGGTGAAGCATGCCGTATCATCCTCAAACACCGCTTTGAGAAAGTCGTATTGGATATCCTTGCGCCATAGCGGTTCCCCATCATCCTTCTTGAGATGGCGCACCTTGTTGCCACTGTAGATAGACGTATTCTGTTGCGTGTTCCCTGCTGCTGGCTCCTTCTTCTTACGACCGGGGCCAGCTGTGTGGGTAGTGGGGGTGTCTGCGACGGCGGGGCCAGGTGTTCTGGCTTCTTCGTCCTCCGTCATGTCGGCGCTGGGTTTGGCGGGAGGGGTGCCTCTTTGCGAATCTGTGCCTAATACGTGCTGCAGAGAGGTTCGGGGGTCTGCACGAGCTGGAGAGGATTCGTGTGTGATGTTGGTGTCGCCCATCTCCGAAGCTCTTCCATCATCAATGGTCGAGCCGGGGGATCTCGAGCGTGTGTCCGTCATCGTGTTGGGAATAGTCTCATCGACGTAAGACGGTCATATGGAGCCGCCTCTGCTTGGAATTGATGGATATGAATGCGTGATAGGCTGATGCGACGGATGGCGAGGCAGATTTCGCGGATTGTTGGAAATATTGGAAATATGGGGGTGATCTGATGCGCGACTTCTATCGGCGATGTCAGAGTAACCTTAAGCTTTGATAATTAGCGGGTAAAATCCCCCAAAGCTTATTTGTTGACGTTGCACGGCGAGCACGGTTCGCTAACTCCAGCAAACCACACCCCAGTTTATTTGTGCTTCTCCATCCTGAGGTTAACGACATCCATGATAAACCGGGGATTTTGGATTGTCCCTTAATTAGGTCTCATTGTCTCATTGTCTCCAGCTTTTCGCCAAGGGCAATGCCCCTATCCTAAGGCTACCTATCTATACTATACTTCCTACATATGTACGTTCCCTTAAGTCCCAGCTAGCACCTGAGCAGGGTTCAAGATCCCCAATACCAAGGCTTTACACCAAAAATATGCAAGCCTGTCGCAAGATGCATCTAATTATGAAGCCCGACTCGATCTATTTCCACAAAATAACGTAGTCAAAGGACACTTCTGAACCCCAGTCAAGCCAACAATCCGTCCTCTCTAATGATATGCCGTGGAGGGCGATGGTGGAACCTTGACAAGCTGGGGTGGCTGGCAATCCTGAATCCTTCAGCCCAACCTTTTTGTAGCCCTAGCCGCATGTCACTGACCCCTTGTCTAAATAAGGTTACACTATCCAACAGTCAGTAGTCAGTCCACCTCGAATCCCTGCTCCACACGTTTTCGCGCACAAGGTATCGCAGCCGGGAGCGTGCTGCCAAATGCCAAGGGCCGCCGCGGAGGCCATCCGTCAGACTGGCGCAAGATCTCCCGACGCCTTGCGGAAGACGTTGAAGCCCTGGCTGGGCCTCCGAGTTGCATTTCACGGGAATGAGGCTAATGTTTTATGATTTGGCCATGCGGTTTGATAAAAGTGGTTCATCCTTGAGTGGTATTGAAAACAAGTATAGAATACATGCAGAGCTGAGAAGCTCTGAGATACGGGTGTTGAAAAAGTAAGCAAGCTGAGGAGAATATGACTCGTACACTCAATATCCTGAAAATCTAAGTCCTCCAATTGCTGACCAAATTGTAAGAAATGAGACGCGCATTCAAAATCTCCGAATCCGAAATGTTTCCAAAGGGGGAATCAGTTCCCAAAATCCATAACCCAAATTCGCTGCCTAATTGCCGTTATTCCTGCCCGCTTGAATGAAAAAAATTATGAAATCTATTCCGTAGCCCAAAATCGTAGCCCGTGCCAAAAGAAAATTGTAAGGAGAAACCAGTCCCTGAAGCCGTTAAATCGAGTAAGTTGTGTGAACAGCACATCTAGAAATCACTTTCTCTGAAGTCAGCAAATGCTCCATGAATGTTGGAGTGCTTTCGGGCTCACATGAGAAGAGAAAAAATATCCGAAAGCACTAGTACGAGCTGCCACCATGGCTCCCGCTATTGCTGCCATAATCGTAGTATGTTCGATCGTCGTAGGTAGAGTCTGCCTCATAGTATGCGTCTTGTTCTTCGTAGGTAGGCCCCTGAGACTCGTAAGGATTTCGCCTCTCCTCGTCTCGTCTAGATCCTCGCCGAGAATCTGATTCTTTGGCTTTCCCCTTGGACACAACGTGCTTCAAGGAGAATGATCCCCAGGGCAACCCAGAAAGCTCGTCGTCCATACCCATTTCGTCGGGATCAGGCGTGACATATGCATGCCCAGCGTGGGCTCGGTTTTCGGCGTCGCGCTCCTGGCGCTCTTTGGCTTCCTTGGCCTTGTCTCCTATTTATCGTTCGGTTAGTCGAGGCTCGTGTTATTGCTTACTTAAGGAAGGGCTTTCAACTTACGGAATTTTCTCTGTGCAATTCGATTTTGAACGCGTCTTCTCTCTTCGGGATCGGTGATCTCTGACCAGTCATCCTTCTTAGATGATTTGCTTGATGATTTGGAGGAATGATGCTTGCTCTTTGAAGAGGAGCTAGAGTGATGAGAGGAGCGGTGGGAAGAAGACATTTCGGTCTCCGTGTCTGATGATTCTTCCTTGACAATTCGGTTTTGATCAGGATCGTCAACTGTAATGACTGGGATGCTGATGGCTGATTGTTGTTCTTCTGTGGTCTTTTCAATGGACACGTTCTCAGACGTCGGAGAGTCGATGTCCCTTTGGATGTTCAGCTTGATTTCTCTTGATATCAGGAAAGATACTAACATCTACCATGTAAGACGGAAGGTGATAGTGGCGTTGTTCATGGACTTTCTTGAAAAGCTTGGCAACCATTCGATGGTTGGCAGAGGTCGATTGAAGAGCACTAAGTCAATTGCTGGTCTAAAGACGGTGGTGCACTGATACTAAAGTGCTTCTAATGTAACAAGACTAAACGGATCTCAAGTCTAGATAGATGGAAGAAGGGATATATCTGAAAGTGCAGTGATGCTCGGCAAACGAAAAAGCAAACGGGCGGAGAGCATTGGAAGATATATAAGTCAGTCACTACCTAGAGTGGGACGAATGAAGCAAAAGGCATCTAAATAAAAGCATCGGCACTGCCTCCAAAGAGTCTAGATGAAAATGACAGCCGCGAAGAACGTGACGCAGACGCATGTCGAGAAGAGTAAACTCATACAGGCAATGGTAACCATAGCGCTTTGCGCATTAAGGCAGCCTCACCCTAAACTTGAGACCAGGTAAGTGGTGATTGGCTTATTGCTTCCTCTGACTTAGTTATCCAAGCCCTCTGGAATACGGGACGGAATCCGAGAATCCTGGTCAATCTGCAAGGTGCCACGAGAACGGTAGAAAGGGGAAAATAGGGTGCGAATTGGGGGCCGTTTTTAGGGAGGGGGGAAGGAGCCAGGATCCTTCGTCCCAGATATCGATCCTATGATTCAATAATACTTGATATCGCAGCTTGCGAAAACAAAGAAAGCGGTAGCGGACATGTAGCCAGGCAGATGGGCTTTTAGCGGTTGAGAGGCTTGTTCCTGCATGATGGGTGGGCTTGCAGACAGGGGATCGGGCACGGTCTGAACCCCGATTTCAGGCATCCATCTTTGCTGCACCGGCTAGCGTATTGAGTACCGCGAAACCGCGACGGATGAGTCTTTTGAATCGCGCATTCAAGATAGAATGCGTAGTCAGCCGCCCAGATGACGCATACATGGCCCACGACTGATCAGTACAGATAATTAGATATGACGGCCAGGGCCGTGTTGGGCTGGTCTCTACGGCAAACGTTCGGTAGGCCACCGACGAACATTGGACAGAACTCGAGCAGCATTTAAGAGCCGAGGGACGTCTATATCCAGCCTCGTCCACTGTCGAGTCATTGCCCTGTCACCTGCTGGCCTGATGAACGGACTGAGGTTATGTCGCGCGTCGTCTTGCGAATTCTTTCCAATGGACGACGAAGCGGGTGTCCTGCCTGGCAATAGCAGTACTGCCCCCCTGGCGCGAGCTGAGCCCAACAGACGCAATTTTGAATTGCCCATAAGTAATATGGAGCAGCATTCCCCCGAGCTCTTGCAAATCCAAAACACAGCTCCTGGGCGCAATTAACAATCAAATCTCCAGAATATCGGCTCGACCACGTTGTGGCTTGCAATGGAAGACTCCCAGCGAGCTATGATTCATTTGCGCCTTTTCGCTTACCAACATATACGATAGAGCATATGAACCCTAAAGAGGCTGCTTCCGGAGGAACCTTGGGGACAGGGTCAGATGAAATGTCCCGAGTCCCGCGTCCGAAGGAGTAGTTAAGTTTAGCTACTTAGGATGCACTTACATTTTGAGGGATCGGGATGTACCCAGGAAAAGCTGAGGCATTTCGGCCAAGAACGGGAAATAACCTAATGGCTCAATTGAAGTTGACTCTACGCCGGCGGTCCAACGCGAACAAGATTTTGGCGCATGTGGCAGATGATCCCGAATCCTCTAGTCACGGTATTTCCGAGAGTCCATGCAAATTTCCCAATCACAACCCGAAACGCTGGAGAAAACGCCACTATCTGATCACACTCAATTTTTGCGTCGCACAAAGGATCTGCAGCCTTGTCTCTGAAGAACTTCTGGAAGCCTTGTGGAAATACAGACGACGATCCTGGTCAGCAACGCCAGCAGAGCCACCCCAAAATGCAAGTATGCACGCGATGCATAGCCCCGAATATTCTTACATTGACGACATCTCAATAGAGTAGTCTGATCTACCTTGCAGCACGCTTCTCCTCCCCTCTCCTTTTGGCTCGAACCTCGGCCTGTCGTCTTTCACCACCATCAATCTTATGTCCTCTTCTATCCTCCCACAGCCCTTCCTTCACCTCAATCTTGGCAGCCTTACCCCCCTTGAGTGGCTGCACATGTGGTCCCACGATGGTGTGTGCCCCCTTGATATGCACACCGCTGACCGGTACCAGCTTCTCTGTCGGCGTCTCCAGAGTAGCACTGCCTCCTGCAGCCACGTTGACAGCGATCTTACGGCTCCCTGGAGATAAGTTACCAGTTGCTGCACGTTGACCCTGGATTGGGACCTCCACAACAGCGAGGTTTGCAATCCCGTTCTCCACGTGCTGAGCATCTCCACCGATCCCAAAATGTCCACTCCTGAATTTCTCCCGCCAGCGTAAGAGGTACCGTCGCGTACGGGGTGGTTCAACACCTAGCTCTCGGAGTTGTGCGGATGTGAGAGAGAATAGAGCATTCCATGAAGGAATCTTTGATGCATGCTGGCTCAGATTGCGCCCGATGAGGGTGAGGAACGTCTGCGCATCTGGTACAAATGGTGTCGGGCGAGGTATTGGCGCGGCCTTAACACGTTGGTGCAGGCATCTTGCGTGGGGAGTTGACTGCGCAAAGGGCAGTAAAAACGAGGGGATAGGCCGTAAATGCGGGGGCTTGACGATCATTGTGGGCAGTGTCTGCAGAGACAATTAGCGTATTACATGAATTGAGCGTGTAATTTGAGTCTTACCATCAACAATGCAGGTATCGCTGATGAGATGGTGATGAGACGTTCGAAAAACAATTTGGAGCCGATGGAGAGGTTTTGGGTCCTGAGGCAACAGCGCGGCCGCTTCCATGCAGGTGCAAGTTGCGACGACGCGACGCACAGGCCAATGGGAAAAACTTTACCCAATCTTGATGTCCAAATGGAAATTAAAAGTAGCAAAAGTGTATCGGAATAAATGATTGATTTGTAAGAATCGATTCGATTCGATCATATCGCATTCTTTAATACACAAGAAAATACATTTCTTGCCGCGTCCAGTAATCGGATTTTTATATATCCGACTTAGCCTCACCGCCTTCTTTCTGCCATTTGATATCACTGATTTGGCTACTAGTGACTCACAGAAGAGCTTCAGCGTTGGAGGACAAAAGCAGCATTCACTTTGAGCGAGTCACATCCGGCAATAGTAGCACCATCATTGCCGCTTTACATCTCCACGGGCAGTTGCAGCTTAGTGTTTGCGATAGGGCGCGTTATCATAAGCGAGACGCCCCAGCTCTTCAGTGGAAGCTCACGCCTCTCCCCTCCTTTCTACCTAAACTTCTCGTTCGCCTCTCATGCCATCGCCATCAATTTCTTGCGAGGCAACGAAGGTCCATCACCAAGAAACTCCCTCCCATCCAGGGAACTGTATTTAATAACTTTCCTTAACTTTGAACGGCGAAAATATATCCAGCATGGCACGAAAGAAGAAGACCCCCCAGCGAAACCGATCTACTGCTGATGTCCCATCTCCTGTCTTGGACGGGCCCAGTCGCCACCCTGCTGATGGATCTCCCTCGTTGCCGAGTTTTGGTAGTCCCCATAGTGACCCGAAGTCGTCAAAAAATTCCTCTATATTTCTCCCAACTTCTGAGAACTACTCTTTGATACATGAGCTACCAGAGGATTTGATCAACTTCGTTTCAGGGATTGACTCGACCTCCGAACCCCCCCGGAAGAAGCAAAAGACAACTGTAAAAGGGACTGCTGCTAGTGTACATTCCGCAAACAGCAACCCATCCGCCTTTCAGTCAGAACTCGACTACATCATCGTCAAGCAGTCTAGCTGGGACATTAAGTGTGCAGGATCGAACTTGTCAAATTTTGAAACCCCTATCGAGAGAAGAAATGTTCGTCTGTACGTTCATTGGGCTCGAGGTGGGCGTGCAGAGTTTGTCGAGATCATAAACGATGCAAAACAGAGTGTTTTCCATGCCCCGTTGCCACACAGTACCGATGGACTAGAGGATGTTTTCTTGGCACTCGATGTCGGCCACGACTCGAAGAAATGGGGCAAAACTCAGGGGAAGCTTTGGACCGAGTTTGGAGTCGAGCTTTGTCGGAAGGATGGAGCCGATTACCTCCGAATCCTATTTACTGTCAAATGGAACGTTACAACTTCACCATTTCTCATTCCCCAAGCTACTACCAAGGTCAAGGTCTTGCCTAAACTCCTGGCTAGATACTTCCCCGATCAGAACGTCACCAGCGTGGAGAAGTGGAGTCCACAGGACTTCTACCAGAGCGTTCATTCTCCCGAAAAAGACGATCCAGTTGCCGCATCTCTCCAAGTGGATGACCTCGAATCGAGTCTGTACCCTTTCCAAAAGAGAGCTGTCCAATGGCTTTTGAGAAAAGAAGGTGTGGAATGGTCAAAGACCCGTGCTTGCGTGACAGCGGGACCTGCGCCTCAAGACACAGCCTTACCGGTCTCTTTCATTCAAGCGACAGATTCCCAGGGGCAATCATGCTATGTCAGTCATTTGTTTGGCGTGGTTACTCTTGACCCGACCCCTTTCCGGGCAGCAGAACAAGGATTGAAGGGTGGTATCCTAGCCGAAGAGATGGGTCTCGGGAAAACCGTCGAGATGATATCCTTGATTTCACTCAATAAACGCGAGAAAGACCTTCCAAACTCCGTCTTCGATCCTTTCACTGGTCAAAACGTACGGCCGACGTCTGCGACGCTAATCATTGCCCCGCCAGCGATCGCACTCCAATGGATGTCCGAAATTAGCAAGCATGCGCCGTATCTAAAGGTCATGCATTATCAGGGCATCAAAGCGCACAGCAAAATGAGCCCTACTGAGCTGCTTGATTGTCTGGCTTCTTCGGATATTGTCATCTCTTCATACTCTATTCTAGCTGCAGAAATCAACTTCACGCAGCTGAACCCTGAGAAGACGTTGCGCCAGGCATCCAAGTATCCAAGACCAAAGTCACCCTTGATGGCTTTGCAATTCTTCCGTGTCGTGATGGACGAAGCGCAGATGATCGAGAGCGGGGTAAGCAATGCAGCCATCGTGGCGAGAATGGTCCCAAGAGTTAACGCTTGGTGCGTGACTGGAACGCCAGTGAGGAAGGATGTCAAGGATTTACTGGGCCTGTTAGTCTTCCTGCGTTACGAGCCATTCGCGTCTATAAAACACATATGGTCGTCGCTTATCTCATCGCACAAACAAGAATTCCGCAAGGTCTTTGGTACTTTGGCTCTTCGCCATTCCAAGCAGAGCGTACGGAACGAATTGAAGCTTCCTGCACAGAAGCGATACGTCATTACGATGCCCTTTACGCCGATAGAGGAGCAACATTATCAAGGACTGTTCAAAGAAATGTGCGAGGATTCCGGACTTAATGAACAGGGTGAACCTATTGTTGATGGCTGGAATTCTGAAGCTTTCTCTGAAACTATGAGAAGGTGGCTAGTACGTCTCAGGCAAACAGCTCTACACCCAGAGGTTGGTGGACGGAACCGGAGAGCGTTGGGAAACAAGGACGGGCCGCTCCGTACCGTTGATCAAGTCTTGGATGTGATGATGGAGCAAACAGAGTTGTCCATAAGAACAGATCAACGAAATCTGCTTACCTCTAAAATGAAGCGGGGTCAGCTCTTTGAAAATTCTCCACGAGTTAAGGAGGCACTCGAGATATGGGAAGAAGCCCGGAAGGAGGCCGCTGCTGTCGTCGAGGACTACAGAGAGCAACTGCGGGCAGAGATGGCTCGTGACAAGTCAGACGATAATCCCTCTGAAGCAGTAGCTCAGCCTGAAGGATCAAGGAACTCCGGGAGCTCAGAACAAGACGAGTGAGTCCTCCCACACTACCCACTTTGGGGAACGAAGCTGACTGTTCTTGACAGAGTTGACCCTACCTCACGCCTTGGTATACTTCGCATGCGACTTCGATCAGCATTAGAGATCGAGCATATGGCTACCTTCTTTTGTGCTAATGCCCATTTCCAAATCAAGTCCAATGTGGAAATTACGAAGCCTGGCTCGCCAGAATTCGAGGCCTTGGAGCAGCTTGAAACCGCTCTTTATGAATCGGCAAAGAAGTTGAGGCGGGAAATTCTTCAGGAGGTATATCATTCCTAAGTGTTTTACTGACTCGGCGAATCAACTCTCAACGAAGTAAGCTGACCGATCCCAATAGATCTACGGGAAGGCCGATAGACTTATGAAGAGAATTGCCCAAAAAGCCAATACCCAAGAATTTGTTCAAATTCCCAATTTCTTGTCTAACCCACCGAAAGGTGGATTGGAGAGCCGTCGAATAATGGAACAGCTCGACACACTTGCAGAGGCGCTTGATGGTCAAGCTAGCCAGCTTGATGAGTGGAGGGAGAAAACAATCGAGTTCCTTCTATTGCCGTTAGTCGACGAGGATGAAGGAGTTGAAATCACGGGTGATGAGTATGAGGACTCGACAAAGACTCAGGACGAAGTCGAAGTATATATTCAAGCTGTACGAGCACTTGTCGCCGACCGCCACGACGCTCTTACTGGACAGAGAAACGACCTTGTGCATCGAGATGTGAAGTCCGCGCTTGAACACGCCAAGCAGCCTGAGAAATATAACGTGGCTTGTCCTGAGAAAACCATCGAATTATTGAGTATCCGGAATGCCATCAAACCAACGCAGGATATGGGGTCTGTTAGAGGACTTATCTCCGAGCTTAGAGGATTGGCAACTTCACTACGAACGAATGGCAGCAGCAGAGCCCACAACGAACTTTCAATCGTCGAGGCGCAGCTCAACACCCTCCAAAAGCTGTTAGTGGAGCAGACTAAGATTTCCACGGCGCTTGAAAAAGAAACCGAGGAGTTTACCGGAGTCATGAATACTAGACTGGAGTATTACAAGAATCTTCAGCAAGTTTCTGACATGGTTGCACCGTACGAAGGCCCGAACAACGAGACTATCATAGAGCGAATATTGACCGAGGAGGAGAAGCTGAAACAGAAGATCGCATCTGCCAAGTCCAAGCATCGGTACCTACTGCATCTTAAAATGGAAAATGCTAATCCGCAAGATCAGCGCATTTGTGTCATTTGCAGAGATTCGTTTGAGATTGGAGCACTGACAGTTTGTGGCCACCAATACTGCAAAGAGTGTATTAAACTGTGGTGGAGTGGTAAGCCTTGAACCTTCTTTGAAGTTCGCACAATGCTAATCTTAATAAGCACACCACAATTGTCCAGTGTGCAAGAAGAAGTTGATTTCAGCGGACCTACACGAAATCACCTATAAACCGCAGGAACTGTCAATCCAAGCCGAAGAAGTTCAATCGCCAACCCAGGAAAGGACTTCACCATCATCTAAATCCACAAAATCCGCCATTTACTCCGAAATAAGCAAAAGCAAACTTGCAGAAATCAAGAATATTGATCTCGATGGCCCTTCATTCACGACTAAGGTCGACACTCTTGCCCGACACCTCATTTGGCTCCGAGAGTCTGACCCAGGCGCGAAGTCGATCATCTTTTCCCAGTTCAAAGACTTCCTCGAGGTCCTTGCTCGTGCATTCGAGCGCTTCAGAATCGGCTATTCTTCGATCGATAAGCCTAATGGCATTGAAAAGTTCAAGCAAGACCCCAGCGTTGAATGCTTCCTCCTGCACGCGCGAGCGCACTCTTCGGGGTTGAATCTAGTTAATGCTAGCCACGTCTTCTTGTGCGAGCCACTCTTAAACACAGCACTGGAACTGCAAGCCATTGCGCGAGTCGATCGTATCGGACAACAACAAGAAACGAACGTCTGGCTATACCTCGTCGACGGCACGGTCGAAGGATCTATTCACCAGCTTTCCCTGAAACGTCGCATGGAGCATATCGGCCAACGGCTCATGAGCAGAAAAGGCAAAGCCAAGGCGTCAAGCACAGCTGAGATCCTCGACACCAATCTCGAAGAAGCGAATTCCCTAGAACTTCAGCAAGCGTCACTAAGTGGCCTGCTAGCGAAAGGCGGTAAGGGTGGCGAAATGATCCAGGAAAAGGACCTCTGGGATTGTCTTTTCGGCACAGTGAGCCAGAAACCTGCGGAGAGAACTTTAGAGAATTCTGACCTCATGTTTAATGCGGAAGTGAGCCGGCACCTGAGGGCTGAGGCCGCACAGGAACGGCTCGCTGGGCCATCTGAATGAATTTCGATAAGTCTTTTTGCTGTCGTTGCTTATACGAAATCATTCGCATACACAAGATACTGCATACATGCACATACACTATCATATACACTCTTAGAACATAAAATGAGAGCAGAGCTTGTATTTTACCCGATCTTCACGTGCGACATGCAGGGAAAAGGGGGCTCGGTTAAAGGTTCATCTAGTGCAGATAGCGCTTTCATTTTGTCTTCTCTAGTGGCGTTAATAATCACATAAAGTCTTTCGGAAATTCGGGGAGACTTGTGTTAGGCACTGCGAATTCAGCTTTATTCTACGAAGAGCCACTTACTTAGCGGCGCGGCGCGCTGTTTACGACTGGCCGGCTCTGTGATGTGATGGTAGAGGGTAGAGATAGCAAAGATGCTGCTTAAAATTTTAATTTTCAACGTAGCTTTTTTTCAGGTGCTCTTTCAGGGTCTTGAATCAATAGACTGTAACAGGATACGGATATTTGGGTAAAGAGTATTGACCTTCCAGTGCGTCGACCCACGGAAACTCGCTAATGTGAGGTGTGCACGAAAAAGCATTCATTTTCTGACGCTGACGGCCTCCCAAATTCCAGTGTAGGTAGCTTTGAAATGAGCGATCAATGCCCCTGAAAACTTAGCGATGTACTACTTTATAGCGCATACGGCCTTCTAAAATTCTGGTGTTCTGTGCCAAGGATAATAAATTTAGCGAGCTTCAGGGGTAAACGGCTCACTGAAAGGGCGACTGCTATCTTCGTATTGGCTCACCCAGAAGCAATAGTTATAGAAAGAAATATATTTTGACTTGAATCGACAATTAAATCTGCTGTTGGTCGAGAATCTTTCCATTTCTTGAGACCAATCGCTACAATATGCACTCTTCTCAAGCTTCTGTTGGAGGAACGCAATATATAATATGCCGTCATGCGCCATGCCATAGCGGTGTACTCTTTGTCGACCAACAGTCTTGCTGGCTTCGTAAACTTACAGTCAGCAGTTGTCGGCTGCTCATACAAGGGAAGGCCGGAAGCTACGGAGGCACAAACAGTTAGTCTTCAGCGAAATAGGTATAAAGGTCTGTGCTTTTGATGTTGGTTCCCCCACTTCCCCTCAATACCACTCATCCAAACCTCGTTATAAAAATTGGCAATTCATCATCATGGCAATTTGGTTCATAACTGGAACTTCGACCGGCTTTGGTCGGGAGATAGCGCTCGAGGCATTAGCTCGTGGGGACAAAGTCATTGCGACAGCCCGCAAGATCTCCGCCATCGAAGACCTCGCTGAGAAGGGTGCATATACTCTCACCCTGGATATCACCTCGCCTGAAACCGCCATCAAGGAAACAATTGCAAAGGCAGTTGAAAAATATGGCGGCATTGACATTCTAGTCAACAATGCCGGTGTGGGGCTTGTTGGCACGTTCGAAGAAGTGAGGTTCGTTCGAAACTTCTTCTGGAGTATGCAGACAATGAGTTACTGACTATCGTGGCAGCGACGAAGAGCTCAGAAATCTGTTCAACGTCAACTATTTCGGACACGCCAACGTCACCCGAGCGGTGCTTCCGTATATGCGTAGCAAGAAATCCGGTGTTATAGGATTTATTGGTTCCGGTGCAGGGAGTAAGACTCGACATATTTCATTTGAAACGACTCCTTTTCATGATATTGAATTTGTATCTGGGACGCGCGAGAGAATCTTGCAGGAAGTTTGAGCTAAGAGACTGACTTACTCTAGGAATAACGGCTGTTGGCGCCAGCGCCTATGTGGCAAGCAAGTCTGCCCTTGCTGGCTTCTCGGGCTGCCTCCGTGATGAAGTCAAAGCCTTTGGCATCACTGTCACCAATATTGAGCCCGGCTTCTTCCGTACCCCCATGCTTACACAGGGCGAAACCGGTTCAGGAGGACGAACGGTGAAAAATAGGATGGATGAGTATAACTTCATCATGGATCCCATGACGCAAGCGGCGAAGTTCTTGACTGGCAAAGAACCGGGTGATCCGGTAAAAGGGGCGAAAGTGATTGTGGATTTGCTGAAGAGGGAAGGGCCCTTCGTGGGGAAAGAGGTACCGGCGAGATTCTTGATGGGGAAGGAGATACTGGCTATGGTTCAAAAGCTCAATGAAGCGGATAAGAAGAGCTTGGAGGACTGGAAAGCTGTTTCTGAATCCACTGAGTTTGAAGGGGCTTCGGATCTTCTGAAAGAATTTTTTTAAATTGTCGGTAGATCGAACCGAAGTCTAGGAGCCATGCACACCAAGAAGACTTCTGGGATAATTCCCTCCAAGATCCGTTCCCTCCGTGAAGGTCATTGACTAGGTCGCTTCATTACTTAAGAGTTTATGATGTGATATTCTGTGCATTAAAAAGACGAAGAAGCTACTTCCTTGTCTCATCCTCGCCACGCTTATTTATGAACACTCTTCTTCCCGAGCAGACGCAAAGACGACATGCACACGGCGACTCCCAGTACCAACGAAACCTGGTATGATATCATGCTTTTGATCATAGCTTTGATCGAACCTCTTGGGAGGGGAAAATGGAGAGCGTATCCTCAGATCAGATCCGCACGTGGAAGTTGATAACCCCCTTCCTAACCCGGTCTCACTAGAGGTGAGAAAAATAAATAGACAGTTCTACCTTTAGTACCGAAATATATAGCATATTAAAGGAGATAAAGAATGAATTAATACAGTTTGATATAATTTGCAACGGTATAAAGAAGTAAAAGAGAATACAGACGAGACTTAGGGTGAAAATTTATCGTCATAAAGTTGCGATTTTTCTTAGCATTCTTAGTAGGCAGAAGGTTTTAGTGCTCAAAGCAATTGATTGGTTTTTTGAGTTCGAGACTTTCAGCAGTATTCCAGCTGTAGAAAATGCACAGCTCTGAAAGATGTCTTTCCTCGAGCAGATCCACGGTTCTGTAGTAGCCTAACAAAACCTGCTTTGGTTGCAAATTGATTCACTAGAAGGAGTCATCCGCTGGAGATCTTGAGCTTTGAGACTGTCTTGCCAAGTCCTCACTTTGGAGATCAGCCAGGGAGTCAACCCTCGGGCGAGATTGAAGGTTTTGAGACTTTAATGAGGCACATGCCTAGGTTAAATTTCATGTCTCAAATAACACCAGTAATAATACGACACATGCCCCAACAACCTTTTCCAAGAAGCTGATAGCCGGGCTCCCGGTCATGCAAGCCTCTCGTAACTGGTAAGTAGTACTCTGCTGAGGTTCGGAGTGATTGGGCTTGCAGATATTGGCGGTCGGTCCTTAAGTGAACTTCTAGGTTTTCTCAATGACCAAGGAGAAACCATGAAGACGTTGTTCTAGACGCTCAACAGGCTGAGTGACCGGCTGAGGTCTTTTCCTGCATCGGATGCAAGCCTCGAAAAATTACATCCGTATCTCTAAAGTTTGAGCCGCGGCCTGCCGCGCTCGACTGGCCCCCTCGAGACAAGCAGCGCAAATTTTTTTGTTGAAAAATCAAAAGAAAGTAATTGCAACATTACAAGGAGATAGCTCCGAAATTGAAAATGACGTTGAGATTAACGTTAGCCAGCCTTGCTACTTGCATGCGACAATTCGTGGACCAATCCCGTGCCTGCCGGCGATTGAAAAATGCCCAACAGGTTGCCTCGCAGATTCGGTGACATCCAATAGCTGTACCTTACAATTTGAGGAAGTAGCCAATGCTATGACAAGACTGAGGCCCGATCTTCAAAATTTAAATGGCCAATGACTCGACAGGAAAAGGACCGAGCGGGGAGTATTTGAGACGACGGTGTTCTGTAGATCGCCGAATCACCCGTTGAAGATCAATGCCAGTGTCCAAATGCAGGAAGGGACATTCTATCCGATCCGATTGAATAAACAGAATTTTCTAGCATGAACTCATTTTTTGAACCGTCCCCTAGAGATCCTTGCACGTGATACAATGCTATTGTAAACGCGTTTATTTCGGACCGCAGAAAATAGAACAAGACATCGGCTCGTGATGGGGATTATCTGACCAAATTCAATCTTGACCGACAAAATCCTCACATCAGCCACGGCGAAGTCTTGAGGACAACAACTGTAGAAGATAGGCACAGATCCCTACCGGCACGTGTCCAAATGTAACCTTGAGGTGAGAATGAAGAAAATATAGGCTGGCGCGCGTAAGTGAGAAAAGATGAAAATATACTACACCCTCATCTTTGCACAAACAAACAAAATAGAAACCCCCACCGCTCTTATCTCAAGCAATGACACATTCGGGTCATCGGATCAGCCAAGTTTCCAGTTCTTTTCTTGATTCCATGTCACAAAGTCTCTACCCCGCGATCCGTCATATTTGCTTTTCGGCCGTGTGGACGGTGTGGCGTCTTGATGGTGGCGTGCAGATGCAGATTTCTTTTTCCCAATCGATCGTACAATTTTTGGCGGGTGAAGAGAGGGCCGAGCCGGTCGTACCGTTACCTTGTGGTCGGAATCAGAGCAGGTTTGCTACTTCGAATCGTATACGAAATTGTTTCTCGCGGTCGGTCAACTCGTGGCCTGGCAAACATCTTATGAGATGAGACATGGTTCTTATCGGCTGAGGCGGCTGGTCACACAGCGATGGTTTATGGTAACTCGAGATATCGTGAGATTCAGGGGTACAGTTTTAATCTGTCCACAAGATCTGCTGCTGATGAATGTAGCAGTGACACAGCATCTCTCTTAATTTCCTTGCGTCCAGGTACAGAAACAGAACTTATCTCGTCCAGGAACACCGTGTTAGCTTTTGTTCATAAGTAGTACCAATAGCACGCCATTTCTGTATCTTCCCGTCGATGATGCACATCGAGTGCTTGCTGCAGGAGAGCGATGGTTACGACTGCGGGGAGTCCGACGAAGGCTCGTTTTGGACTCCAATTGATGGAATTCAACGGATAGATACCATTAATGGAAAATGAAATTTCAGGTGCGGCTGAGAAAATAATAATTATGATAGACTATCGGCCCAGAATGGAAACGCGAAACTTTCGAAAAATGAGACCGGAGACGCAGTAAGACAGTTCTGCTTCACTATCAAATCAAAGCTAGACACGTTTTAAGGCAAAATGGAACCCAATCAGCTGAGTATTAGTGGATGTGGTTCGCCTTTTGATATTCATCGAAGTCCAATTCTCGAAGGCAATGGGAGCCGACGGAAGGATTGGTCACAGAGGTGCGGGCCGAGAAGCCCTTGTCTGTCCGCGCATCACAGCAATATTTTGCGGGGTTTGAAGCGGAGGCTTACAAGGCTACCGTCAGCTCGTCACGACAGGTGGGGTCATTTCGAGGATCGACTGAATGACTGAACCCCGGTGAAGATTGCAGTAATTGCGATGTATCAGATCGAGATTGCGGGTGTTTGCTTGGCTTGATTGCGTTGCATCGCGCAATCAATCAAGGGCAGAGATGTTTGGCTACTTCGTGAGGGGTACAGAAAGAGGCGGGATGGCTCGTCTGGAGCTTTTGGGAATAGATGCAGGGCAAGATAGGGCGGTGATGAGAAGGCTGTGCCGCGGTCCAGAGTAGTAAGAAAACGCGGAGAGTGATACGAGCATTCGGACCAGGAGGCTGGAAAGGGCCTTTTCTGTATGCGGGAGAGTTTGATTTCGAATTCATACAGCGCGCTACTGCTGGAGGATCGAAACGTACATCGATGACAAGTTGAATCTTCGTCGACAGCCATGATTTTAAGGTACGAGAAGGTCGGAACATCTCCGACAGTACAATACAATACTAATGCGGTGTGACAGTGAGGTACAGAGCCTCCGGCCACTGGCCAAGATGACTGTACCACATAGAAAGAGGTATTATTTTCCCGTTCCGTATACTGTCTTTCGAGACCAAGAAAATGAAGAGTGCGCCTGCATGAGCTTATGTTAGAACTAGTGAAGAGGCAGAGGTACGGAGTAAGCACAAGCCGTGCAGTGCCTATGATAGAAGTGTCTATCGAACTCGTAGTCTGCGTCGAATAGAAAGCCGAATAAGACGTAGATGCATGCAGCAGGCTGTGACCAGCTTTCAAGAGTCCACGAGGCCAGCAACCTTAACAAGCGTTGGAGGTTGGAAGTTGTAAGGATTCGAGCCTGTTTGGATATCCTTGGCGAGGGGGGCTAGCAATTCTATCTCTTCAATTCTCTCGCAGAGTACCCTTGTGCTTCATTAGCCTTCATCTATTTCGAAATCGATGGGTCTTGTAGACTCGTAGAGCGAGTTGTTTCGCAGCTCTGGATAAGCTTCTTAGGAGGCAGAGTAAACAAAACATTTAGAAACACCAGTATGAGTTTTAGCTCATTCCCGCCGGCTTGTCCTCGTACTGGTCGGCTAATCCCCACATTCTATTTTCGTGGTCCAAGCAGTGAGATGATTGACGAGATAAAGGACTGATTGCGAACTGCAGATCATGGGTCTCAAACATGGGGTGACTGGGGATCGGGTCTTCTAGTTTCTTGGTTTTCTAGGTTTTCTAGGTTTTCTAGGAACCATGGATGCAGCCTTTTCGACCGATCGACCGCCGTCATGCCGAATTGAGCTTCGAATGCAGATGCAAATGGATGGATACGGTACAAGAGAGAAAAGAAGTGATGCGGTATGCAGCCGCATTGTGCGAGTTTTGCAAAATAATAATGGAAAATGGAAAATGGAAATCCAGCGCCCAAGCTGCATTGCATCTGGCGATGGATGGATGTGTCACGCAGATTCCGCAGCGGGTGTGTCGTGCCGGGATGGCGCACACTACTCCTGGTTGGCAGATCGCTGGTAACTCTGTATCCCAGCCCAAGGCCATGGCCTGCCTGCCATGGGAGAAGCCTCTCGCTCGAGGAGAGATGGATGGATGCCAGAGCGTTGGAAGGCGAAGGGGACGGCGAAGCAGGAGCAACGCACTCTTGAAGCCTCTGAAGTCGAGGACGCCGACGCGTCAAATTGCGCAGGAAGTCGTGCCTGCTTGCTCTTTCCAGCTGGTGCAGCAAGTCAGCAAGACGTAAATTCACAGGTACAGATCCAGCTCGAAGATCCTGAGCTCCAACTGGGCAGCGTTGATGCCTCCATCCCAGACGACACGCGCACCACCATGCACCAGGGTTCTGAGGGCAGCGAGGGGTGCTGGCAATTTCTTCTTTGCAGCAGCAGAAGAAGGTTCTCTGCAGGATCTTTGCAGCTCAGCCAGGTGCTGCAGTGCGCAGTGCAGACAGCTGGCTGCAACAGGCTGCATCAGGCTGCATCGGAGGGGTCATTTCGACATTCGACATTCGACTCTCAGGAGCCGCTCATCCCACCTCCGTGTAAATACTGCATCCACCACTCATCCACGCGGCCGAGCACACTCTACGTTATTTCACAAGGTTGAAGGTGCGTGCGAGTGCGAGTGCGAGTCAAATCGAATCGAATCGCTGCAATCACAGCCGGCGCGCAAAAGCCAATCTCCTCCCATGCTGTGTCATCGTCAGAATCGTCTCATTATGATCATATACGATTTTTGCCAATGAGCAAGATATCGCATTCTCGAATCAGGACACGCCTGAAAGCGCCGGAAGCCCCTCGAGCCCCGAATTGTGTCACGTTCCCCCATTACGGCCAAGCTCTCTCGCATGCTGTTGAAGGCAAGGTGGCTCCAAAACGGCGAGACGGCGTGGGATGGAGCATTCGCCCAGCAGAGTGGTCACCCCTGGCATGGGCAAGGTACCTCAGCGCGCCGCTTTCTCGTCTTTGACCCTGAACTCCAATCATTGCGGGTCGCCGACTGTCATGGCATTGTGGTATCGATGTCCCGGTACTTAGCCCTCGCTCGCTCTCTTTCTCGCCGAGCTGGCTTGGTTTCCCAGGAACTTGAAACTTCCGCAGCTGGACAGGTTATCCCAGCTGGCAGCAGAGAAGTGACGAACACGAAGCGCGGCAAGGCAGGCCGTATCCGGAGCTGTCGCGAGGGCTTTCCTTGTGAGCGAGCGGTAACGGTTAAAGTAGTCCACTTTGACCTCGCTCAACGTTCAAAAATTCGCAATACAGTAATGCATCCCCAATTCTTGATGTCTCTCCTTCGTCAATGCCGAGGCAAGAGTAGTCACGATTTGCTGGCACACAGCAGGGCTTAACAAGGGCAGGCCGCTTTTAAGCCAATCTTTGGAGAAGACAGGGGCAGCACATGGGATCCAGGCTAGAGGTGGCGTGGAGTTGTTGGACAGGGACTGCGCTATACCAATGATTGGTCGAAAGGCTGGCCCTACGACTTTGTGCCTGAAATGTTATCATGAAGTATTTCTGGCCTGGGAAGTAACCTTATGCCCTGCCCTGCACCGCCATTGTTCAGCGGGCGATGATGCTATCGGACTATCGGGATATGACCGACTACTCCACCCATTATCATTAGTAGTGGAGTGGTCTAGTGGAGTGGTCTTCACGAACTGGAGCCTGCAATTATTATTATTAGTACGCTACGGACAGTTACGTGCGGCCTGTCAATTAATTTCTATTTCTGCAGCCAGAAGAGACCCAGGGTCCAGACGATAATCTAATCTCAGCAAGCAAGACATCTGCGAGCGTGACTCGATCGTGAACAACCGATGCAACTGTGGCTGGAAACGGATAAGGGGAAGTAGGGCGCAGGACGAGATGGAGATTCTCTCATGCAAAACCCCATGCGGTCCTCCCATGAAACGGGCCCTACTATCATTGATCCTTGTTTCCTATGACGCTTTTTCGCCGGTCCGCGAACACCAAATTATTTCTATTTCCCGTTGGGGCACGAAGCCATGCGCCAAGGGTAGGCAGGCAATATTGCTGCTTCTTCTATACGATGTTCCAAGGATATTTTCGGTTGGGACCGTCGCAGAGAACCAGAAGGGAGCAGAAGTAAAGCCTTCTTCTGCATGTTCTTCTCTGTTTGTGCTTGTGGCAGAAACAAAGGACAAGCCTGTTGTTCCCGGCGCCTGGTGATCAACCCCGGCGGTGAGACTTGAGGCGCGAAGCTCTCGATGGCCTGTTGGTGCCGTCGAAGGTGCCAGCGAAGCAGACTTGTTCCTGGTCCTCGCCCCTGTCGGAATACTGTTCACGAGACCATGAGATGATACTGCAGCAAACGCAGCCATATGGGAGTGAGCGGTGTACGGATACAGGGAAAGGAAAAGGAAAAGGGAAAGGGAAAGCTATACTCGTTCACAGATTGGTTCAGGAGTACAAGATAACCATGGCTGCCAAAAACTAAATACAATATAAGCCCCGCTCGTTGCAGACCTAAGTGGACATTGATCGTTATTGGAGAGCTCGAGATTATTGACATGTACAAAACCTGATAGAGTCTATCATTGCCGCCTCAGCATTCAACACTGCCTACCTTCTTCCGTGCTTGCCAGTAGTGGAGTGAGTAAGTTGAGTCAGCCTCGAAGGATTCATATCCCACAACTTAATGGTACCCATATTCCTTGAAGCACAGCAACTGGAAACGACGAACCGTAGAAGGACGGTTTTATTTACTGCTCTGCCCAACCGACTTAATTATTACTTGACCTTGCACATCGAGCCGAGTTCTCCATATTCGACCCAGGCCGCGGCTCCTATTCACTATCCACTGCCATACAAAGATACACAAATCTATTCATCAGTAAATTCCATAATTTCTAAATCTGCACACAACTCCACCGGAGCCAGCACCTGAACTCAATTCAAAAGCTCGAGCCAGTTGTTTCCCCTGTTGTCTCCCTTCAGCCCGCTTCTCCTGAAAATCAGCTCCGGCGGCGATCGTTAGCAGCAATCCCGGCGCAAAACTTAGCTCTGGAAATTACCAGGCAACAAAAAACCTCCAGCCCAGCCGGTCCAACCCAACGAACAAAAACCTCGCGCGCGCCCCAGCATTTGACGGGCGTACGATTCACTCCTTCGAAATTACTTTACTTCATTTTGTTTTGCTATTCAATTTCAATTTCAATCCCGCTATCTGCGCCATCTGCGACACTCCCTTCGACCTCTGTCCTTTGAACAAAATAATACGAGGAGCGCAGCCGCAGCGCGCATCGCATCGCATCGCATCTCGAGAACCTACTACTGTACTGCAACCACCGAGCCAACGAGCCCACGAAACCCCATCCCCATCCTGCAGGCTTGGATAATCGACATCTCTTCTGCCCACCCCCGTCTGCTTCGAGCCCTGCCAGTTCCAGAATTGGCCAGGTGCAGCTGCCCTTCAGCATAACCTACGCTGTACAGTAGCTCCGTCGACTGCAGCTCCGGCCAGCAACGATATCTCACCACATGACTCCCTAGGAGATCGAGGACAAGCATACGGCTACAAGCATACAAGCATTGAAGCGTACATACGCCTACGTACAACAGCCATCTCAAGTTCCGCCAGTACACTACATTGCATCCCGCCGTTCTGTACCGATACTTCCCCCCTCCCGGCCAACCACCCCTCTGCTCTTTGCCGCCGGTAGATAGAGAAGACCATGCGTTCCATTACAGGCCTTGGGATTTTGTCATAAATCGCGAACCCCCCATTTCGCCCTTCTGCCGGCCCTCAGACAAGGCTGCGCCATTGGGCAATTCCTCGATTCCTCAAGGGCGTGATGCCTTCTTCACCCTCTCCGAGTCCGTCCCTGCGAACGACTTTTACGGCTACGATGGATGTGCCATCCTCTACGACCATGACCCCCAATTCTTCCCAATCTTCACAATCATCATTGACGCGGCGGTCCAAACCCAGCCATGTCCAAACCAACTTCCTCCCATCCCTTTCCTCAACGGCCTCCGTCCCTGCGTCTGCGATCAGCGCCTCGTCCGTTACAACTTCGAGCTCTCCCCAAGTCTCTCCAATCATGTCGCCTGAGACAGCCCAACTCACCACCAACAACTCCTCGATACAAGGCTCGCCGGATGGCCTTCGCGGCCGTGAGTCGGAGTTCCCTCCCCCTCCCTTCGAGCTTCCCGAATCCATTGTGTGCCGCAAGTCGAGCCAGAGTGCTATGAGCGAGGCTGTGGCTATAAGCAAGTCTCCTGGTCTGATTAGGAGGCTGTCAAATAGGGCAACCCAGTTCGCGGGCCGCCGGCGCCAATCGTCGACTACGGCAATGGGTCGTGATCACAGCACCGGACCTGTTATTATACGGCGGAGAAGTGACAGTACCAACACAGCTCCTGAAGGCGGCCGTGGAACCCTTTTTTCCGATGCAGAATCCGACTTCAACGCAGACTACCGTGAAGAGATGTATTTCCCACTAGGTATGGATGGACTTCGTGACTTTCCGAGCACAACGGCTTCCATAGGCTCGTCAACAGTTCCTGCTTCGATTTCTGCTTCGGGTCCGGTGGTGCCACAGGTATTGACCCAAGGAACGAATATGACGAAAGTCAGCAGAAAAAAGCAGAAGCGTTTGACATTTGTCCTCGAAAACGAGTCGGCAAAAGTCTCCTGGGATAGGAGTAAGCCTGCGAAGTCATTTTATATCGACGATATAAAAGACATCAGAGTTGGAGCGGATGCCCGAAATTATCGACAAGAATTCGGAGTTTCAGAGGCGGATGAGCCAAGATTCTTCTCCATCATTTACGCAGTTCCAGACAAATCGAAAGGCCGCGCACAGAAAGTGATGCATCTCATCGCTAACGACGAGCAGACATTCGACCTTTGGACAACGACTCTTGATGCGATATCCAAACACCGCCAGGATCTAATGGCATCTTTGTCATCGTTCCATGACAAGGCTGTTCGGGTTTGCTGGCGAACTGAGATGACCAAACAATATCATGACAAGCCAAACTCCGAAGACGAGGAGGAAATTGACATCGTTGGAGTAGAACGTCTCTGTCGTTCTCTTCATATCCACGGCTCTTCCAATTATATTCGTTCTAGATTTGACCAGGCCGACGACTCACGAACGGGGCGATTGAACTTCACCGAATTCCAGAAATTCGTCAAATTGATGAAGAGGCGAGAAGACATTCAAGTAATCTATCGAGAGGTCGCATCTGATTTCGATAAAGGGATTACGGCTGAAGAGTTTTTCGCCTTTCTCAGAAACGTCCAAAACGAAGATGTCGATGCTGACCGAGGTCATTGGGAGAGCGTGTTTGCTAGATTTTCTCGTCGATCGAAAACCAAGGAACAGGCACTCCAGGATACTATTGAAGGGACAATACGCATGAATGAAGCCGCTCTCACAAGCTATTTGATTTCGACCTTCAATGTTCCTATGGAGACCCTCCCTGAACAATCAACTCTAGACCAGGCTCTGAGCCACCCATTGAACGAATATTACATCTCGAGCTCTCATAATACCTACCTTTTAGGGCGCCAGGTCGCCGGACAGTCGAGTGTCGAAGCATACATCTCAGCGTTGAATCGTGGGTGTAGGTGTGTTGAGGTAGATTGCTGGAATGGCAGTGATGGGCAACCTGTTGTCATGCATGGCCGGACCCTCACGAGCCAAGTCTCTTTCGCTGATGTCATGGCTACAATTAGCAAATATGCCTTTGTCAAATCACCCTACCCTTTATGGGTCTCACTTGAGGTACATTGCAACCCACAGCAACAAGCATTAATGGCCGAGATCATCAAAGCTACTTGTGGTTCGAAATTGGTGACAGAACCACTGGATTCATCAGCCGAGCAACTTCCCAGCCCGTCACAATTAAAGCATCGAATTCTCATCAAAGTCAAGAAGCCTCGCATATCCGAAGAGCCCCCTCTAATGGAGCTGCCATCGGGTGGACGCAGTCGGGGAAGTAGTGTAAACTCTCCATACATTCGACCAGTTCAACTTGACAACTCGACTGTCTCGCCTGGACCTCTACTTGGTCCGTACCCAAGAACACCAAGAATAGTACGCAACCAGTACAAGAATTCTGGGAGCGATGGCCCGGACAGCTTGAGCAGCAGCGCCAGTGATAGCGAAAGCTTTACAGAAGACATGGCTAAAGCAAAGGAGAGCAACCGACGAAATAAGACGAGCAACATTATCAAGGTTCTCGGTGAACTTGGGGTTTACAGCGCGGGTCTGAAGTTCAACGGATTCGACACTCCAGAAAGCAAGGCTTACAATCACGTTTTCTCCTTCATGGAAAAAACCTTCGACAACAACAGCAAGACTGCAGAAGATAAACGTGCGATTACACGGCACAACATGCGGTACATGATGAGAGTCTATCCTAATGGATGGCGTGTCGCATCAACCAATTTCGATCCCCTCAAATACTGGCGACGTGGTGTGCAAATGGTTGCTCTCAACTGGCAAACATACGATCTTGGTATGCAAATGAACGATGCAATGTTTGCTGGTGGTACCGATCAGTCGGGATACATCCTCAAGCCGAGCGAGTTGAGAGAGATCAAAATGATTCCCAGCATTCCAAATGAAGCTGGTGTGGGTTACATCAAGCGCGAGCGCAAGAACGTCAACTTTTCTATTGATGTGATCTCTGCACAGCAGCTTATGCGACCGAAGGGGCTCGCTCAAACCCGCAGTGTTGACCCTTATGTTGAAGTCGAGGTCTACCATGCAGACGACAAGGAGAAGGAACATAAGGGAGTTGTCGGAGAGGGTGGACTCGAAGCACCTTCAAAAAATGGCTCATCTGGACTCGGTACGCCTCACAAGCGGCGCACCCAAATTGTCCAAGAAAACGGCTTCAACCCTATCTTTGACAAGAGGTTCCGTTTCGGTCTTACTACAAAACATCCTGAACTAGTCTTCGTCCGCTGGACCGTACGATGCTCATCAGATGGTCAAAATTACAGCGATAAAGCACCACCGCTTGCGACTTATACCGCTAAGCTCACCAGTCTCAAGCAAGGCTACCGCACTCTCCCCCTTCACGATGGTAACGGAGATCAATTTCTGTTCTCGACTTTGTTCTGCCGAATCAAAATCGAGCCAACTACCAGCATATATGTCAATGGTCCCGAGGCTCCTGAAAGAGAAGGAGTTTTCAAGACCATTCGCCAAACCGTTTTCAACCGAACTCCAATGTCGCCGAAATTATCTATCGATAGTGGCCCCCAATAATGGGCTACATCACCGCCTTTCGATGAAATTCTACGGCCACACTTCAATTCAATTGTACAAAAGTTCATCCTGTGTATTTTCTCTGGATCTTTCGGCGCACTTCGCAACCTGTATCCATAAAATTTCCTTGTTTTCTGACCCGTCGTTTTCGCAAACAAGCGTTGGGGGCCTCTGCTTTTTGCGAGTTTTAATGAAATTTTCAGGCGTATCAGAAGGGATGCGGCAATTTGGGATCAAGCATCATACAAGGGAACAAAAGTGGCTCGCGCTGCGCTTTGCATTTCAACGGGTTCATCAGCATTCATTAGCGGCGGTCGCTGCTTTATTCACTCTTTAGATTTCCTTTGCTCTGGGTCTGGCTCTTGATTCTTGGTGGACTGGTCTCCTCTGTATCCCTGGATTGAGGGGGGCACTTTTGACGATACAGCTGAGCTGGTTTACTTTCTTACATGGGGTCGTGAATGCTGGACTGGTCTCTTTGCTTTTACGCACCTTTGTTCCTCCTTTTTTTCGAGGCACACGAATACATCTGGGCTTGGTGATGGCGTTATTGAGGCTATGGACTGATCAAGTAATGAAGAGTGGCATCACCTCCAACGCATTTTGTTTGGGAAACTTCAGGCCGCGAAACAGGTTGATTTCTTGCATGCATGGAGTAGCATAACAGGACGATCGCGAAAGCTTGATCGATGTTTTTCTGCTTTTCACTGGAGGCGACATGAGATGAAGAGAAAGGGAACTGTTCCATTGACGAGACAGTTGCAATGAAAATAACAGTCTTTCCCAACATTACCACTGCATTTCTCCTATGTGAATATCGGCCATGTGCACAGCTTCCTAATCTCCATCACCGTTTCCTAAAATTTTCCGCCGGAAAGAGGGGAAAGGAGCACGTGGGCTGCCACCGCTTTCACAACCAATCAAATGCACCCCTGCCTCCTCGATCATGCATGCACAGCACCAACGCAAGGCGAAGCAAGTCTCCTATCTAGTATCCTCAGCCTCTTTTACGAAACCCCCCACCTCATTCGTCTGGCTCGGTACCATCTAACAAACAATTCCTCAGTCTTCACGTAAGATCTTACAAACAATTTCTCCGTGGAGGCTCGGTATTTACGTATAAACGGGTCTGAAAATCTTAAAAATTCTCTTAGCTCGGCTTGCGGTGGCCGCATCTGCACTTCCGTAAATTCTTATTCCCTACAAGAGTTAGATTACCGATGTTGAAGAATGTTAGTGCGGCGCAGGTAGGGCTGTTCTTAACTTCTTGCTGCTTTTACTGACAGTTTATTTACGGGCTATTGGATGCGAGCGGGTGATTTTGGAGGGTGCCAAGACTCGATTTGTTGGTTGTTGGTTCGGTTTTGCTTGCTGTGCCCTAAACTCGGAAGCTGCCAAAAGTCGGCAGTTGCAGGTGGTGGGGATCCCTATTTCAGCTTCATTCCTTCCTCGTTCTGGGTTGGTGGGTACGAGCTAATAAAATGTAGGTAGTAGATGTTGGATACGGTGGGACTGTTCTTGTTCGTCGAGAGATAGTGAGGGTGGAGTTCATGGAGATAAGTTGCGCAGTTGCGGGCTGCTTCTCCGAGTGTGGGGTTATTTCTATTCTCGTCGAGGCAGAGCCTGATATTCAAAAGAAGCAGGTGTCAGGGCTGACTTTGTATCTCTTTCGCTTGATCCGACATGCGCCTCAGTATCGGGTATTCTCTTAAATCCTGAACGTCGCCGGAAGCTACATTTTGTCATCGTCTTGTTTTCCGTTAATACGAGTGTGATTTGAATTTGAACCTACTTCATTTTGCCTTAGGTGCAACGAATATGATATCAATTCTTTCTACAGCTTTCTATACTATGCATCACGGCTGTCTGGCAAATGATGACCTTGAGAGTACGAGGAATATGCTGCAAGCGCAGTAGCCAAGGCGGAAACTCGGCCCTTCAGGATCAAAAGCCTAAAGTACTTCCTTTGAATATACTCAATTTTTAATGTAACATGAAACGATAAACGGATTCCTTGCTGCCAGTACTTTTGAAGTTCCCACTCCGTTTGCTGAACAGCTGAGAGCCAGATAAAGGTCGAAGGACGATCACGGGCATCTCCAAATAAAAAGGTATGCGAATCTGTTACGTTACTTCAATCAATACACAAGTCATCATACTCTGCCAGACATCATCAGGTTTTTGGTGTTTCTGTCCAGAATTCTTTCGAATTCAAAAATTTCTACATTAGGTCATTGCTTAGTCTCACTGATCCGTCATTCTTGAGTAGGTAGATTTCCTATCTCGAATTCGGTTCAAGGACTAGAGCATCTTGGATGGGTAGTCAAGTGGCAGCTTTTTGATTACCAACCGGTTTCAATCTGAAATCTCGGCGGCAATTTATTGTTTATCTCAGTGACGGATCAAAACTTGTCAATATCCTTACCCCAAATTGAGCCGATATGTTCTGAAGAAACGTCACATCTGCACTGTTCGGAGTTGAGAAATTTTGAAAATATTTCCGCTTGTTCGGGTACAGATGAACCGAGTCCAGTTGAGCTGGAGCTACCGCTGCCACTACCGGACGCTACTTATCGTGTACATCATGTACCTCATGTACCTCATCCCCTTTTTGGTGGAGACAGTCACTACGTGTACGCTTCCTGTTTCGGAAAGGAAAATACAGAGCGGTATCTACTAAGTCTCTTAGTCTCCTGACAGCGCATTCTCGGCGTCTCCGCAAAAACAATAGCGCTGCCGCTGGACATCAGTGGAGCCCCAGGAAAATGATGCCTACATTTCTAGGGTGTATTTAGGAGAGAGCTACGATTTCTCTATTATCTGATCTTATCAATTTAGCTCAGAAATATCGACTGCTACTTTTTCTGTTGCTGTTTAGCTTTTTAGCTTATAGCACTGTGTGTCACGAGGAACACGAGGATCTTTGAATGTCGTCTTGATTGCCTATTCCAGAACTTTGGATCTCCTCTTTTCATGGGGAGATTTAGGGAAACAATTGCCGATGCCCTACGTCAGCGGCTCGTCATGATAAACCTGGGAATGGCCTCAAAATGTCCTGAAACAGCGATCCCTGATAACCCGACGATCTGCCCAATGAAGATTTCCTCCTGACGCTGTATTTTTTCACATGTGAATTTTTTTTTAAATGATGCTCGTGTGTCTGCATTTGCTCTAAGTCAATTGATAATGAAGGGTCCTCGGTGATCAGTGATCAACCTGCCAGACAGATCCTGCCGTAGTTTCAACGGCATCGGCGGTAGTGGGTAGCGTCGTTTCCACTCTAATATGTGTTCTCGTAATGATTATTCATCTCTTTGAAGCGCCTGATCATTCTCAGGCTCCTTTAATGAGTCAATGATCATCATGTTTTCAAACTGGCATTCGAGCTCGCTGGACTTTTTGGCATTTCTCTTTGCTCACGTCGCAAGCTGCGATTCTACGAACTAAGATAAGGTTTTTTCCTTATTGGGGACTCTTTACCCACAATAATTTTACTAGACATTTGGCGCCTTGCGATTGATATGGCCCAAGGCAGTGGTCACACCGCCGAAATACCAAGTAACAACATTGAAGAACCCGTCTGCAGTAATTTTCTTGCGCTTTTTTAAGACTTCCAAACTTCATTTGCAGGGCTGTCTGTTACCACCTCGGCGTTTGATTTTGGGAATCTTTCACCTACGCAGTTATCGTTTCTGATATGACTATTCCATTCGTACTCCCATACTGATGGAGCCTTGTGTGTATGGCGCTTGAAGGTTACTAGAGCCCCGGATTCCCTCTCGAGGTAGTCACGAGGAGGTGGTCGAGAGGCAGCTGCCAGTAATTTGCTCTCTCATTGAGTCCGAATCCGTCGTGTTATAATTGGACTGTATCTGCATCCGCGCAGCCCAAAACAAGCAGGCTTGCAACAATATACGAGTTGAATCTAGAGCTCTGATGATGCTTGACCAAGGTTTGAATGTCGGCGCCTTTACGCCTTAGCTGTTTAAGGTCGCTGCCAGCTTCGGCATTCAACATCTCAAGCTCCGCTTAAAGATCGGGCGGTCAATCGATCCATACTATCAAGAGTCCACCAGAGCATGGCCATAAAATGGATAGCAATGACATCGAAACTCTATAATTAGGAATATGCCCCCTCCAAGACCCTTCCAATTAGTCTGCTACAGCAGCACAGCTACCGGCAACCCTAAGATGGAAACGTAGCCGCTATGAGTGACGATTCTCACTAATTTTATTTAGCAACGCCGGCCCATCTTCAGAACCCCCCCAAACGTCTCACGCTCTTTGGATCTCTGTCCCCGGACTTACCAAACTCCATGAATGCCTTCACCACCTTATCAAAAGGCCAAGCCCAAATCGCCGCCAGTCCTTCTGACGCCATGTGTCCTCAAGCTGGCACGAATACCTTCAGGGGATCGGAATTTTTGCGTTAGTCAAGGAATGCAGATTATTGTCTTAGGGAGGGTCTCATCAGCAACGGGCATCGCATGGGCGGATTGGCGAATTTGACCAGTGTGGAGGCTGTGGAGGGGTAGAGAGTTTCGGACGCCGGTTGTAGAATCTGGTATCACGAGCCCCGTGGAGTTGGAGGGGATTGTCTTGTGTTGATTTTGGGGTGAAAGAGTTGAAGCCTGTTACTGTTGATGGGAAGAGCTTGGGAACACGAGACTGTGAGAGGAAATCTTATTCAGGCGCCAATTATTGTTGGAGGAACGCATAGGACTTCGGTCTCGGGGCCATACTGCAGAGCTCAAGACATTGAGGGTTGATATTTTCAACCGGATATAAACTTGCTTCGTAGTGTCTAAGCTTTCCTGAATGTCTTCAAAGCTTCACCCATCCCCATCCCACCTCTCAGTGCAGCCATCGTCTTATCATCAATCTCCTTCCTCTCCTGACACAACGCTACCACTTTATCAACCAACGAAGGTGGGATAACAACCACTCCGTCATGATCCCCGGCCAATATATCGCCGGGATGTATCCAAAGATCTTCTTTGAACTGCACTGGAACATTGAGCTCAGAGGCCCGTGTGAAGGTATTAGAGCCAAGGATTGAAGTCCCCCGAGCAAACATCTATCATTTCACTTAGGGGAACAGGCACAAGCAGGTGGGGGAGGGGAAATACCCACCGGGAGGCCCAATTCCTGAATCTCTTGCACATCTCTAAACCGCCCATCAACCACAACTCCCGCAGCACCCAGTGTACGAGATCTCAATCCCATAAGTCCACCAAAGCAAGCTGAATACAAGCCTTGTGGTTGCTGAATATACATAATTTTGCCGGCTTCATTGGCATCAGCGAAATGGATTGGTGATTTTGGGCTTGAAGTGTCGTTTACTTCGACCATCTTGAGGTATATAAGTATATAGATCTTATAAATGTATTGCGATGAGAAGCTTACTTTGACGGTTACGGCTTCTCCTATTGTCAACTTGTTTCCGGCACTCAAGTCTCCTTGGCGCTCAGGAGACCACATGGATATTCCGTCAAGAAAGCCGCCAAATGGGTATTTGAGTTTTACGAGGGCATCGCCAATCTAGAGGAATCAGTAACTAATTTCAAAGCCGGCTAATAAGCTGATATTTTGTAGAATACTACTCACATCGCATGAAGCAAAAGGCCGAAGTGCCTTGACAAGTGCAGCCATTAGGAGAGAAGCCTAGAGTATGCTTTGCTGAAAATAGTTGAGGACATTGAACTACAGTAATTAGACGATAACACGAGGCTTATTAGATGCGAATGCCATGTTTACAAGTGTTCGGTTTATATGCCATATGAAATAGGAAGGGCTTCCGATCTCGGAAACTTTATCCCTGCGAGCTTGCGCTCTTGAACGGAGCATCCAATCCCACGGGGAAACCCCGTACTTATGCTAAGCATCGCACTAATGCAAGGTGACATGTAAGTAAATCCTTCTTCAGGGTAAAGAAGATAAGCCTCTGTCACGTGTGACATAATTTGAGTAGGAAATGTTTTTTTTTTCGCTTAAGCTTAAAGGGGGAGGGGGTTTTGTAGAGCGGCATTTGAGGACCAAATTGCCATAATGCGAGATCGAGTTGATAGAGTCTAAAAGAAGTTGGAACTTATACTGATAAGCGTTGATGATTTCTGAGGTGTGAGATGGGCATCTTATCAGATATGGGGCAGCCACTGGGGACTGTTGGGTTCTCACTTCAGACGTCAGAGAATTTAAGAGGCTAGAATGACCAATTCTAGATTTTCTTCCAACCGGCCAGCGAGTTCGAATAATGCAGTGCGGTGTCCCGAAATGGGAGAGATTGCCAGACGTATATGGGGAGGAAAAATGGATATAAGTCTGCTCGCAGGTTAAATCTCTAATTAGGGAATCGGTAAATCGGCTTCCTTACGGTCCCCGAAGTATTGAATGGCAAGGCAACACACACTCCAAAGGGATAACTCGAGTCCACCTAGGCATCGGGACTGTGACCTTCTATCAATTCAGAATTCCAGGTCAATATTCACTTTTCAAGGTATGAATGCGATTGTACTTGTGGTTGAAGAATCTGGTGAGGTGAAGTTGTTCGGGCTGCTCGGGCGTTGCCGAAAAAGGGGCAGCCCGAAAACAGGGGGCTTGGAAAATGAGGGGCTTGCTCGATTAGGCAAGGATGGCTGAAAATAATATAGGTGGAGCGGTGCAGCGGTGCATCAACCGTTGCATCGTGCGTGGTCATCTCTCGTCACTCGGGATTTGTACACTCTGTATACTCCAAAATATTATAATAATAAGCAGTCCTTTGTCCTTCATTTTTTAGTCGCATTCTCAGTCGCATTCTCAGTCGCATCAAGAAGTCAGCATTAAGAAGAGCATGCACACCGTGCAATGACCAGTGAGACTAGACGGTCTTTTGGCGCAAAGTCAATGAGATCCAGGCACCATTCACAATCCAGCTCGAGTACCACGACATCCAGGTCCCTACAAATTGAGACGCCTTCCGATTCCTCACCAACCTCACCCTCACCCTCCTTTGAGATGCCCGCGCCCGCAGTCAATGGTATTCAAAGACTCTCGGCGGACATGGCAAATGCGAAAATAAATGGCAATGGCTCCATCCGGAGTCCGCGATCGCCCCTGGACCGAAAACAATCGTCGCCAATGATGCCTTCATTTATGGTATCGGCTCCTGGGAAAGTCATCGTGTTCGGGGAGCACGCAGTAGTGCACGGGAAGGTGCGCAATATCAATGCTCTCACTCTCAAACTTGCTAACAAGAAATCAGCCAGCCATCGCGGCAGCCGTCTCTCTACGCTCCTACCTCCTCGTCACGGCCCTCTCGAAATCAAGACGGACAATCTCCCTTCGATTCCCCGATATAAATCTGTCGCATACGTGGAACATTGACGATTTACCATGGGATGCATTCTCTCACCCCTCCAAGAAGAAGTACTACTACGACCGCGTCACCGCACTTGACGAAGACCTGATGAAAGCTATGGAACCGCATCTTGATACTGTGTCAGAGGGAGAACCAGATGAGATTCGGAAGGTCCACAAGAACTCTGCATCTTGCTTCTTATATTTACTGCTATCACTCGGGTCACCATCATTCCCTGGGTGTTTATATACACTTCGTTCAACGATACCAATTGGTCAGGGCATGGGCAGCAGTGCTTCTATTTCCGTCTGTCTCTCAGCCGCTCTTTTACTTCAAATTCGCACACTCGCTGGGCCCCATCCTGATCAGCCAGCGGAGGAAGGTCGTTTGCAGATAGACCGTATTAATAAGTGGGCTTTTGTTGGTGAAATGTGCATACATGGGAACCCTTCTGGCATCGATAATACAATTGCGACGCAAGGGAAGGCAGCAATATTCCAACGACAGGACCACCCGCTTCCACCGAAGGTCCAACCGCTCTGGAGTTTCCCCGAATTACCATTACTCATTGTGGACACAAAGCAACCTAAATCCACGAAAGTGGAGGTTGCAAAGGTTAAAGCATTGACTAAGGAGCATCCTCAAATTACGGAATCCATATTGCACGCTATAGGGAAGGTCACGGAGGGAGCTGCAGCGCTGATCGGACACGAAGATTTTGATAATGAAGAGCTGGCTAGTTTGGAGCAGCTTGGGAAATTGATGACTATCAATCATGGACTTTTGGTCGCTTTGGGTGTCTCACATCCAAGACTGGAGCGGATACGAGAACTCGTAGATCATGAGGGCATTGGGTGGACGAAATTGACTGGTGCGGGCGGAGGCGGCTGCGCGATTACCCTGCTTAAACCGGATCTCACACCAGAGAGGATGAAAAGATTAGAAAAAACTTTGGACGATGAAGACTATGAAAGATTTGAAACGACATTAGGATGCGATGGAGTTGGGGTTCTTTGGCCAGCTGTGTTGAAGAATGGGATGGAAGACGATGAAGGGGGCGAGGAAATTGACCAAGAGAAATTTTTAATGGCGGAGGGTATCAAGGGCGTTGAAGAGCTTGTTGGAGTGCAAGGAGAGACCGGTGATAGAGAAGCTTGGAAGTTTTGGAGGGTAGAGGACTAAAAGATCGCTGGCAACAGCAGGCTGTACAAAAATGGACGGGTAATAGGCATGGTAATAATTGAGCTGAAAGCTGTTTAGGATTGGACCGTTCACTTCGATGTACCGTTCATTCTCAATTATAAATACTGGACCGTGTAAGAATACTTTAATATCACGAGAAATGCTCATGTAGCCTCTTCATATTGTTATTCACTAGTGCGAGGCTGACATTCCTCGACCTTCACTACCCCACATTGTCCACCCATCAACAACAATGGCCCCAAAGGCATCTACGTCCTCTAAAGCTCACACTAAAGCTCCACAGGCACCAAAAGAATGTAGGAACCCCGATTACCTTGAGCTTTCTCTCATATTTCCAGCAGCTTGCCACCAAAATATTTGCTGACGAAATCCCCAATTTAGACCCAAACACCGCCGCCCTCCACCAAGACATCTACAAATCTTCGCGCCCCCTCCTTACTCTCGCAGAAACCAAAGGCGTCTCCTCCCTTACACCTGCCGAAAAATCCGCGTACGCAAATTCGCGCTTCCTCGAGACAGGGGTGTGGAAAAGCTGGCCTGCCCCTCAGCAGAAAGAATTCTGGGCCGCTGTAGAAAAACAAGACCTACCTATCCCATTACCGAAACCAAAAGAGCTTGGGAACGATAAGAGAGGGAGAGATCTGGGGACGTATAGCTTGGAAGAATACGTGCAACACAAGAAACGGGAACGAGAGCTTGGTAGCTTGAAAAGGGAGAGCGTGCGATTTGCAGAGCGGCGGGAAAAGCTCATTAAGTCTGGCGAATTTGAGAGCGCGGTCCAGGAAGAAAGGAATAGACGGAAACTTATTGGAGTGCTACAAGGGAAGAAAATGGGGACATATGAGGGCGATCCGGAGTGGGATGATGTGGTGCCCATACCGCAAGATGATGGCGAGGGAGCATTGGCTCAAATAGCATACACGGACGAATATGCCGAAGGTATGCCTCTCCTCCAGTATTCCCAAATATTTCTAATATAGACACAGCAATGGGATACCTCCGCGCCGTAATGTCAACAAAAGAACACTCCCCCCGCGTCCTCGCTCTCACCTCCCACATCATCTCCCTCAACCCCGCCCACTACACCGTCTGGCTCTTCCGCGCCACCACGCTCTTTGCCCTCTCCTACTCCATTCCCGACGAACTACTCTGGGTCAACGAAGTAGCCCTCGAGAACCAAAAGAACTACCAAATCTGGCACCACCGGCAACTACTTATCGATAACCTCTTCCCTAGCCTCTCTCCAGAGGGCATCAGAGACCTAGAAACCAGCGAACGAGACTTCATGACCCAAATGTTCGATATGGACGCAAAGAACTACCACGTCTGGTCCTATCGCTCCTATCTCTGCAGAAAACTAAATATGTGGAACGATACCGAACTCCGCTCCATCGAATCCCTTCTCCAACGCGATATAAGGAACAACAGCGCCTGGTCCCACCGCTTCTTCGTTGTATTTTCAAACCCTGCATACACAACCCCTGATTCCAAAGCTACGGAATACGATGCTAAAATCCCGAGTGAGATAATTGATAGGGAACTCGAGTTCGGGAAACAGGCTACGTTTATGGCGCCGCAGAATCCGAGTCCGTGGAATTATATTAGAGGGGTGTTGAGGAAGGGGGGGAGGGAGCTGGGAAGTTTGGAGGGGTTTGCGGGGGAGTTTGTTAAGCTTGGGGAAGGAGAGGGCGAGGAGGATGTTAGGAGTAGTCATGCGTTGGACTTTTTGGCGGACGTGTGGAGTCAGAAGGGAGAGGTTGGGAAGGCTGATGAGGCGTTGAGGTTGTTGGGGGATAGGTATGATAGGATTCGGAAGAATTATTGGGATTGGAGGAGGGGATTGTTGACAGATGGTGGTGGGGTGGGAAAATAAGGTCAAGAGATGAGCTTTTGTGGTTTAGAAAATATTGATAGGGTACACCAGGTAGTATCGGATTTATGACCCTTTCGCAGCATTAAATGAAGTGTTATTGATGCATTGTGGAGTTCCAGACATGAAGTGGAAATTTTGAGATTGCATATATCGATGAGAATAATGGTCTCTGATTAACTTTGAGACTGGAGTTGAAATTCGAAGTAAGTATGGCAAGGTATCGCCGGCACAGAAACTAAACTGCTATCCAACGTGATATAGACTTACAATATCTTGTTGCACATCGCAAGATAACGATAACGATAATGATAGCGACAGTGATCTTCAAATGAAGAGAAGATATCTAAGTACGCAATGCTGCCGTGTGGGAAGTTGGGCCCTAAAGCATAGTGGAGCCGGATTTGGACGTGGAAAGTCTTCTGTTGCATTTCTCACCTGCAGTTCTCACTTGTCGAAGATATTCTCCGGCTAGCCCCCATAAGTTCCCTGCCTAGGATATTGTAGCGATTATCAATGCTCTCGAATTGTTGGAGCTTGACTAGGCAGCCAACATAAGGTTACCGGTATTCCAGCCCTCCATTTCTTGAGGCACACTTTCCTGCAGAGCCAAAGAGCCATTTGACCTTTATTCTCGGTACCTCAACCTCGATATTTCGCGGCAGACTCCGTGAAATATCTAGGCACACCTCATCTTGACGATAGAAAGTATGGCAACCCGAACCATCCACCTCGCCACATTCCGCCAAAGCCCAAAACAACGCGCACATTTCTCAATATTTGTCCCCTCACCAAGCCAATCCGACACAGGAACAATCATTTATGTCGTCGGAGCGCCAATGGCAGGCTACAGCCTCGAGTTCAAGCGAAACTATTCGCTGTCGACAGGTGATCAACCACTGGATCAATGTGTTCCTATCGGGGAAGTATCAGTGGAGAATATTGTGGATTGGCCACCTGGCGAAGAAAGAAAAGAGAGTACTCCGAAGGGGAAATTGGAAGTTGCTGCGACGAAAATTCTGCCTCCGCGGATCAGTCAGAACTTTTTGGCTCCGGTCAATGATGTAGGTATGCCCATCATCGAGTCTGCTATTTGCTGACTGGTGTTGGAAAGACTACCAACAGACGATGTCAGGAATGGACGATGGATTTCGTCCGCCGTCTTGTTCAGATTGGGTATATAGATGAAGGAGCTACTGATATTGTGCAATCGAAACGTGACCCTCCAAGTCATGGTATTGGTTTGTAGCCTACGGGTCAGGCTCGAGTTTGAGACGGATGTGCTTCGGAAACAGCCATTAGTTTGAGAAGGGATGACTCGAATGATATTTTGAAGTGTGTGAGAAAAAGACCAAAAACAGAGATGTAGTTTCGGAAGATACTGCTAGGTTTGGCTATTCGCACTTGCGGGTCTCCCCAATGGCTTGCTTCATACTAATCATAAAAGCCCCTATATTTACAACACTAGCTTGAACAGAAGAAGAAAAAAATGCAGCTTCTGAATGCCAGCAGGCTCTTGAGACGATTCAGTAAAAAGCACCTGCGGCTGCCATCGAATCACAAAAACATGTTTCTGCGTTTGCTTCCCGAGATTGGACGGCAATTGAAACCGATATTAGTCGATCCTTCCTGTGCTCCTCCGCGCCACTATCACAGTCGGATATGCGCCAAGAAGGAGTACATCCGGGGTGCAGCAAGCCCACGAAAATGGAAACAATCCACGAATAGTCGCCAACAACAGACCCTGTCTTACGCAGCTGTGTTCTGCACAATTCACGACGCCTTGAAATAGCTTGTTTAGGAATTATTATGGGGTATCACAGCACTTTATTTGCATAAATTGGATTAGGTGAGGTTGGAGGAAAATTACCCCTTTTTCGAACATATCTCGACTCACATGACTCGGCTTGCTGCATTGTTTCAGCGCAAATTCTCCGCGCCTCCAATCTCCTCGATCTGACAAACATCAGAAAGCTCAGTTTTGCCCAATTGTGACAAACCTTTTCGCAAATTTCTTGGAACTCCGCATACTACAATCCCCCGGTCAATACTCTATGGGCAACACAAAAGCCTCACTGTCGGATAACCTCAAATGTCTCCCCCCGCCGCACTCGCCTCACCCTTTAATCATCCTTCGCGGAAATTTTCGAAAGGCACAGACGGTAAAGCCCGCGTACGACATCGCTAACTTTGCGCCTTTGGTGTCAACAGGCTAGGTGAGCCTGCAAAGTTGCAGGAGGAGTCGAATCCTGTTGCGTAATCTCGATGCAGAAGAAATATTTGGTCCTTCCATGAGTGGATAGAAGTTTCTATTAAGGAGTCGCTGTTTGCATCTCGATGAGCTCCAGAATATGAAACACTTTTAGTGTACCTGTATGGACCCTTACCGTTGCAGCGGGAGGATGCGTGGTTGCGGTCCTTGATAGATTGTGGGGTGTTTTTGTGCGAAACCCCTGAGGATGGTGAGGACCCAAGAACCAGGGAAACATCTTGGGATAATATAAGTTTAGCCATGCCAGCCTTTTCACTCTTTTCTCATTCATACAGAGGTTGAATTCCAACTTGTACACATTCTTTTATCCCGTTCATTTAGACACATTCATTTCAATTTACATTCATTATGCATTCAATTCTTGCCATCCCCTTTACAGTTGGTGTGGTTTTCGTTCAACTTTCTTCTGGTGCTGCTATTCATGAAAGACAATGGGGATGGAATCAAGGAAACTGGGAGCATCACCCAAGCCATCACCATTCTAGTTACAGCCACAAAGCTACATCTACGAAAAACCACACTGGTACTGCCATCGCAACACCACCCCATCGCCCGTCAGGAACGGGAATCACATTTTCACCAACTTTGGTTGCCACTGGGGTCCCAACAGCGTCGGCTACTTCAATCTCCACGGGAGATGACGAGACCGGGGATGACGAAGACAGCGACTCGACGACTGCTCTGACGGATGGAGAAGCATTTTCAACAGCTGCCCCGAGTTCAGTTGCGACTGGAGGAGCTGCAACCTCTTCGGCACCATTGACCTTAACGGTCGAGCCGGTTCCAGTCTCGTCAGGCCCCTCTACTCCGTCTACATTCGCAACATCCGTCGTCCGAACCGCTGCTCAAACGTCGGTGGCTCCTTCTAAAAGCACAAGTGCTCTCGCTTCGGCATCATCCAGCGCTTCCTCAACAGCTGGCTCATATTGGAAGCCATCAGCAGGAGCAACTTGGCAAATTCAATTGGCTGGTGGAGTCAGTGACCCTACTTATGCCGCTGATGTTTTCGATATCGACCTCTTCGACAACGATGCAGCAACAATCAGCACGCTCCACTCCAACGGCAAGAAAGTCATATGTTACTTCAGCGCCGGTAGCTTTGAGGACTGGCGCCCCGATGCGGGTTCTTTCCAGGCATCAGACAAGGGTGCAGCTCTAGACGGATGGGCAGGCGAATGGTGGCTCAACACAAACTCAGCAAACGTCCGCAACATCATGACCTCCCGCATCGAGCTAGCGAAGACCAAGGGATGCGACGGTGTTGATCCCGATAATGTCGATGGCTACGCCAATACAAATGGTATCAGCCTTACAGAAGACAGTGCTGTTGATTACATGACCTTCCTCGCCGACGCCGCCCATTCCCGTGGCATGTCCATTGGCTTGAAGAACGCTGCTGGCTTGGTCGAGAAGTTGTTACCCATTATGGAATTTCACGTCAACGAACAGTGCGTTCAATACGGGGAGTGCCAGAAATTCCAACCATTCATCGACGCCGGCAAGCCGGTCTTCCATATCGAGTATCCTGACGGTGCGCCAAACGTCGCCGCTGATGTCAAGGCGAAGGATTGTGGTGTTACGGGCTTTTCATCTGTGATGAAGAAGATTAATCTTGATTCTTGGATTGATTCCTGTCAGTGAGCTAGGCTCACGCTTTAAGAAAAATGCCCTGGCGGTTCGGTGATGAAAGAAGAGGCGGTGCGGGCACGGGGTTGGGGATAGACTTCACTTCTTGTATCTTAGAATTGGAATGGAAACGGGCTTTACGATAGTTACAAGGCGTGTGTGGGTGTAAAAGCCGGTATTTTCTTCAATACATTCTATCCGTTTCAATTAACCTTTCCTCCTCAGACTGCGGCAGCTTTTTCAGTAGCTAGTTGATGAGTTCATTGCTATTCTGCATACCGTGCAATACTCTGCGTACTTCCGGTGCCCAGTTTCGGAGATCTGAGCAAGCCCTCCATAGTTGCGACCATGTTATTCACGCAAATGCCTAGCATATACGTTCTTATTAGAGTCATTTGACTGCAACTTCGAGCATCTATTGGTTATCTCTTCGTGGGGTCCATCGCTTATCTATTTTCAGCAGCGTTATGCATGGCATGCTGTTGTCGAATGTAACGTATTTTCGTTTTTTGGGCGACTGATAGTGATATGGCATGGTTACACGACATATCGTTTTATTGATTAGCTACCCCTCGCTGGCTCTATTTCTCAGCTATAAGTCTTCGCCCTGGCTCCAAGATTGGGATTATCAAACCCCTTTTTTTTGCTGCAATACTACTTCTGCTGACCTACATCAAGATTTTCCAAGATGCGCGTGTTCCTGCCTGCTTTGGTGCCATTGGTGACTTCAGTTCTTTCCAATGCTGTCCCGGCTCCCATCATCGAAATCACGGTAATTACCCAAACCCTCCAACAATCCAATGCACTAATCAACACAACAGCACTCCCTAGAAAAACGGCAAGACTACACCACCGTAGAAGTCTTCCTATCTGCCCACAACGGTTTCTACCTCCCCTACAACCCGGGAGTATGCTATTCTCTGAGCGGCCAGTCATACGATAAAAAGATTTGGCAGATCAACATAGTGCATAGCGCCTACTGTCATTTTTATACGTTCGTGTTTGCTTTCAAAGCGTGTGGTTTAATTTACTGATGGAAAGGGGGAGATAGTGATTACGCTTGTTCCTCAAGCGCGTCAACGTATGCGACGTTTGCGAATACGCCGATATATTCTACGACGAGTGGACAGGCGTGGTCTTCGTATATTTGCACTGCGCATGCCTCCTGATGTAATACAATTTCACGATTCTCTTTGGAAATTACTAACTGAATGACAGGAACGATCCTCGGTAACGCCTCAATTTCTTCCTAGAATGTTTTGGGCAAGTTCGAGGCTTGCGGATAGGCTATCACATGCATGGACTGCATTTTTCATAGACACCTATCATGGACTTGTAAGGGCGCGTTGATGGTTTCAAGAACAGGGGATGGGGAGACTTAGTCGATCAGCACTCGCGATTGGCTGTTGATATGGGAAGTATTTGTCAATAGCAACCAGTTCAAAGAATTCTAGACAGACAATGAAGTTCTCGCTATGGTATCCACATGTCATAGTTTCCATCCATGATCAGCTTTATGACATAGGTTAAATGAATTCTTCTAGGTGATTTGACGTTCGAAAATCGACAGGGCAAAGGTAAGTATAAAAATTTTCCATCATCCGTTTCCAACCGGTAGCTTCCATCACAATGTCAGCACACCACTATTCCCCCTCACAGTGTATTCCCTCGCTAACCCACATTTATGCAGCCTCCCAATATCAGAATGGCTCAACTTAATCAACCCTCCCGCAAAACTATTCGTCTTCCCCGAATTATCCCAATTATATCGGTCAAATACATACACCTGATACTCGGCCGTCACCTTTCCATTCCTCTTCTCCACTGCCCCCTCAACAGCATAACTGAACTCTCCCAGCGCATAATACCAATCCCAACTGTACGGCTCATTCGTAGCATCGTTCCAAGCATGCCAAACTTGCCAGCCCGAATCAAAACTCTTCGCAGGCTCATTGCCTAAACCGGAGATTTGTAAATTGACGTAATCTTTGATTTTGGAATCGAGAGCCGGGACTTGTTGGAGTAAGCTGGGGACCTTTGGGTCCCACTCGGTGCCTGTGGCATCAAGATAGTGCGACATTGTATCTGCAGCGTTGTCCCAGCCTTTGAGGTGCATGGCACCCACGCCCACTGTTAGCGTGGGGAGGGTTTCGAATCGGTCTTTCAAGGAACAGGACTGGACATCGAAAGGACCGGAGCCATCGCCTGGTGCTTGGGCTGGATCTGGAGGAGGGGCAAAACCTGTGGGGTCCGCCGGGATATATCCTGTTGTCGAGGCTGCGAGGAAAAGAATGGAGAGGAACGATGGAGTATTGGCTTTGAAAAGCATTTTGAAAGTTGGAGATTTCAGATCTTTTTGATGAATGAGTGACGAGTTGGGAGATGCTGTGAAAGCAACATTAAAACGACGGAACGATCTGCCCCTCTATATATATCTGCCAGAAGCTGCAAAGATACCATATGACTGTAGAAATATGAAGGATTTGTGCTGAAATTCCTGAAAGCCATTTAATCTTACCTACAAAGAGGAATACTGACTCCTTCACAAGGCTCAGAATCAAGGCTGAATTGGCATTTTTATTTTATGCAGCTGGTACCGAGTTCGCGGTCAACCCGAAGACTGAAATAAAGTTTGTTAGGCAGGCCGGGGTAAATCTCCCCGACTTACATCTCCAAAATAAGCTCATTCCTTCGAAGGATGCAAACGTTCAGCTTGAGGGTTACACGAGTGCATAGCCGAAAGGGGCGAGCTGATGCCAAGAAATTGGGCTGAAAACACTTCAAAAGTAAATAATAATGGGATGATTGTTTCAGATAGGATCGAGGGATATTTACCGAGAAATGGGGGCCTTTTTTGTCGCGTAAAGCTGCACTGGAGTTTTGAGTCGATTTTTATTCATGAGGCGGAAACTCATCATAATTAATATGTTCGGAACCTCCGGAATTGCACTACTGTATCACTTCACGGCGGAAAGCTTTTCACACCACCGTCATCTAGATTTAGCGATGTAATATGGTATGGCAAAGTGCAAAAAAAAAAGATTCACAGGTGTTTTGCGCTGGAGTCGAATAAGATTGTAATCCTCGTTTAGGTAGGCAGCGCCAGAAGACCGTAGATCCAAACTTGGTTGAAAAGTTCAAATGTACATCAGCCATTTTTAGACTTTGTAAAATGCCGATATTCAATGTTGAAATAGGCGTTGTTACGAGCGCAGGTCAAATACTTCTCGGGAGTGTTCGACGAAAAACGTCTGATCCTCCTGATAACACCTCGACGTTTTTCTCAGAGAAAGTGAGTCGGTGGCCAATTTATTGGCCCACTGATTTGAATATCATATTTTAGTGGAGCTTTAATTCATCGTCTCATCAGTGATTTATAGTTGTGGCTGCACAGCAATGGAAATTTGAAGTCAGCCATCATTGGTAGTACACCAACGGGGCGGCCCGAGAACGATTTTCTATAGTTCCGCTTCCCGGCACACACTGAAATTTCCTTGCCGGCAGAGAAATCCTCCAGATCAAGCAATCGGATTCACCAGCAAGTTGTATCCGAAAATTTCACTTCGCTATGGGCCTCAAAGAAGATTACGGAGAAGATCGTCAAAAGCTACAAGGGTGGGCGTTTCCCATATATTGTGGTCTGTGGCTCCTATCTTTGGCGTACTTTATGGAATACTTTGGTGTGATGAGACGTGAAAATGACACACAACTTACGGTCTTATTTATGAGATATTTCGAGTACGGCATGTTCTATTTCGTTTTCTTCTTTCAAGGATTCCAACTCGATCACGCCAGATTGACGACTACGCCATCCTCCAAGGATGTTCTCGTCGCTCTCAAGCACAGTTTCAAGCTATACTATATATTCCGACCGACCAAAGAGAATTACCAGAAGCATGAAAAATATATGATTCATCGAATGCGGACAGGGGTAGCATCGTACTGGCAATCTTCGCAAGTCTTGTCACTTCTCGGGGTATTTGGGACACTTTGTGCGTTGTTTTGGAAATGTTTGAATCCTGGTCCCCACTTGTATCAAAGATGGAGCGCAGAGAACGACTTTATGTCTATATATAGGGAAGATTTCTCTATCTATCAAGGCCTCGTGCTCGCTTTCATGGCGATTTCTGCTCTTGGTAGCGCCATCTTCGCCAGGATCTACGGAAGGATAATGGGAAATGGTTCGTTGGTCAAACTTGTCCGCGCTTCTCTCAGAGATGCTAGAGAGAAGTATGGAATTCAAGGAGAGGAGTTATGGTTGCAGTGGTGGGTCAATGAAGTCTCTCAAGAGAGTGAGCGGCTTCAAGACGAGTTGGATTCGGGGGAATTCGTGAATGCAGGCGCGCTGACTGGCATAATTTGGAAGGCAGCGTGGGTGACTCCGAAGACCCACCCATTGTCGAACATTGAGAAGAAAACCGCAAAGGAGTAGCTCAAATACAAGACTTCGGTTATCACTCGTTGGGTCACGGCCGCCCACTGATCAGTTCGAAAACAATCAGCATGCGTGTCCAAAACAGAAAGCTCGACTCTGAGTTAAGAGTTTCCAATCCTCACTGGATAATCCAACCAACATGGCTTTTTTATAAACAATATCCGATATCACTTTCAAGCACTCTAACTTCTCGTTTGTACTCCTTCGGCAGCCGTTTATCGTTCTCTTTCGGCTTGTGATTCAACTTCAAATTTCGGTGTGTCATAATTTAATGTAAAGGATCGACGTAGAACTTGCCTCGCCTTATACTTGGAGCAAAGTCTTTTCAGAAGTTTTGTGCTAGATTTCTATTATTTATCAAGCTCTCGTGCTAGATTCTAGCGGTAGCCCCTGAATTTCTCTAAGGGGATTACCCCGCTAATTTTTCGGGTAAAAGGCTGCAGTACTCGCCCGAGTTGAGAGTCGTCGTCTCCTCTACTCCCAGTGAAAGACACGACAAAGAATTGTTATAAAGTCGCAGGACTTGTGCGCATGCTTTGTGTCATAGGTATTCAGGTCCTCTAAAAATTCTAGCTCCTTAAAGTGATTGCTACGTGCAGTCATATTCAGAGATGCTCGAGCTCAAATATAACCGACAAGGATGGTGGCTGAATAAAATGACTTTTCACGCAACGCCAGCCACCTTCTTCAAACACACCTTCCCAGTCATCCATCGTTGGCAGAAACGCACCCATCATAGCATGACCGAACTCGAAACCCAGGGTAAAGATATGCACATTGTATTCAGTGACCGCGTGCTTGGAGCCTGCACTGTCTAGCAAAATACGAGTCGTGTCGCCGAGGAAGAAGCGGTGGACTCTGGGAAAGGCCTTACGCAACCGCTGCAGTGTAGCGATGCAATTTTCTCGAGGCCAGAAGTCATGACCCATCAAAAAAGACGTCAGCAAGTCAACCTTTGCAAACTCATCGCGGTAGCTCAACTCGAGGACGTCGCCCTCGATGAAAGACAGCCGATCCCCAAATCCCCGTTCCAAAGCCTCCCCCGTGGCAACTTTGATCGAGGGCCCAGCGATATCGATTCCAATGCCGGTGGTTCCAGGGTGGCGGTCTAGAATCTGCATCAAGCGCTCGCCGCTGCCACTTCCCAAGTCGACGACTGAGTGGAATTTGTGATTGAGCCCATCCACAGCCTTCCAGAAGACCGGGTCAAAGAATTCCTTATTAGCTTCGCGGCAGGCGTACGCGATAGCTGCGGGGTCTCGCTGGTAAAAGACTCCTTTCCGATTCTCGTTGCGAATGACATATTGCACTACGACAAATCAGAAAAACAGTTTTTCAAGGTTGATATCGAGGGAGATGAAACAAGACCTGTGATCTTTCTCACACCAAATTCGGGGTTTAGACCTAAGAGAAAGGGGACTTACTGCGCGAGAAGAGCCCACCGGATCCGAGGGCAAGCCAGTGGAAAAGGGATTTTGTTCGATAAGCTTCATCCATCAGTCCTCCCGCCAGGACCGTGTCATGGTCGCGCCTGACCACATTGACCACAGCCAGTGCGCTGACGAGGCCTTGCATGGAACGACTGTCAAGGTCATGTTCTGCTGCAAACTTGGCCACCTCGACTTTCTTCTGATTTCGCAATTCATCCAGAAAGCCAAGCTCCCATGCGGCACCAATAGCTGCCGCTGCGATGGCCGAGTTGAAAATGGACGCGACCTCGCGCTCTGAATTAGAAGCGATTGAACCCATATTTGTGTGGTCTTGCTTAAATGTTATGGGTAGGCAGATATGGAAATAGCTGAAACCACTCTACGGCCCAGAGCTTGATATATAATGGTAAGTTTGAAGAGGCAGGAGGCAATTTGGACAGCTTGAAGCTCAGGGCTGATCAAGTATAGCTTTTAACGGAAAGCCTGAATATTAATTCTTTTAAGCTGATCAAACTTACCAGCTGATCTTGACAATTTGTCGGTGAAGAATACCAGCAGAGCCAGTTTCTAAACGAATCCCTCGTCCTCATCAAGCATGCGTCCTGGACTGCGGTCTCTGGATTCGAGGTCGAATCTACTGATTGAAGTCTAGTGCTGACATGAGACTGCAACCCGGACTTACGGAGTATATGTATTATACGAGCTGCTAGTTGGTGCCTCGAGGCTCGAGTGTTCAAAACATAGTCCGAAAGTCTTCCAGAGAATCAGTATGTATCTCACCTTCACCGTCATAGTGCCAGCCTTGCTTTGCTTATGCGTGGCTTATGGATCTTTTTCTTTGCCTCTGAGTTCCTGCCAGAACTTGTCTCCTTGCCAAAAGGCGGAATTTCAGACCGCAAGGAGTAGTAGATGTAGTCTATCTGGTTCGGTATGACCAAAATCGTACATGGGGGACGATCACACGACATAAGACATGCAGGACAGTCCAAATCGAGACTTTTATGGAGGAGTTCATACAGACTAAAATATCACTGTCAGTCCAACAATCAGACCATTCACCGCCTTCAATAATTGCATATCTGCTGACAGCTCATGTCGTCTTGACAAGAGGAAATGCTGATCTCTCGCTGATGAAGAAGCAGTTTGCCCGCATTAAGTTATTATCCGTGCCCCCAGTCAGGATTTATTGATAAATGACGTGTTATTTTTGTCTGGACTGTTAGCTGCAAGTCATCTTCGTATTTTTCTATTAAAAAAAGGGGTGGGTTTCGCGAGGTCGATGTTTCAATCAGGTGTTTTATGTTACTTGTGTGAAAGAAGACAATGCGCCGGAACACGCTAGAACAGATTTCAATCTACTTAGTTTTATATCAAACTTGCTTCTATTTTTATGGTAGCCTTTTGTTTCTAGCTACCTGAGCACCCAAGTATAGATAGATCCCTTAAGCTACAGTCTGCGGCTCATTCCCGTTTTCAAGCTCTTGATCTTTCTCCCGTACTACATGGCACCACCCAAAGTCATCTGCTGCTTTGCCCACCTGAATAGCTCTCAACTGCGCGAGAAGCTTGCGATACACAGGGCCACCGCTGTACTGCTCGTCTGGGATGTATCTCACTATCTCGGTGTCAGAGTCGATCTGTAGGCGCGAAGAGTTAGATGCATGACTTTTAACGGCCGCTGTACTTGCACTCGAATGAGCACATCGGCGCGTGATTGAACGGACGGGGGTCAAGCCATCGCCGGTACCCGCGCCCAAAACCTCGCTGAAAGAGGGCAGCTCGGTGTACGCAACAGGCCGCTTCTCTACCTTCCAACCGAAGCTACGGGCGATATGTTGCAAGCTGTCACTCGTCACGCTGTCAATCGCACAAGGCGAGGATGGCGATACCAGCGTGACGTCGTCGCTGTCGTTGTCGCTGGAGATTACGCCGATAAACGCACACGTACTGAACTCATCTACTTCTTGGTGTCGTGCACTATCTAGATGCAGAGTGAGGCCAAATCCTTCTGCCTTGGCTTTGTCGCTCCATCGCAGCACTCCTGCATAGTTCCCGCCCGCTTTGGCGTGGCCAATACCTCTGGGCGCTGCACGATCGAAGTCATCCAGGATCAGAGCCGCCTTCGTTCCACTTGTTTCAACTCCCCGAAGATCTGGCAACGGAGCAACAAAAACGCTGAACGTATATTCGTTCGCTGCACCTGGAGGAAGTTGTGCACTTGAGCCGTACAGCAGCGGCCGGATGTAGAGTGCCCCACCAGACTCATGAGGAGGGACGAATTCAGCATTGAGAACAACTGCTGCGCGGCAGGCCCTCAAGAACATTTCCACGGGGACGCACGGCATCGACAGCATCTCCGCAGAATGCTGGAATCGCAAAGCATTGCGGTCAGGACGGAAGAGGCAAATGCCCTTTGACTTGTCCGCCATTCGAAAAGCTTTGAAGCCTTCTAGGGCTTGCTGCCCATAGTTGAGACCTGGTGCCAGGCCGTGAACGCGCATATAAGGGTCTGGAATGAACTTCAGAGGTGTCCATTCGCCTGTGATCCTGTGGTAAGTAGATTCGATGTGGCCGTTGACTGCATGAAATAGCCATTAGTGGCGATTTAACGAGGCTGAGATTCTGTTCACCTTCTAAAGCTCTATAGATTTCCGGATTCATCCAGTCGACGGTGCTGAGCGGGGGTGAAGGGAAGACCGACATGATGCTGCTTTGTAATGTCCTCAGATACGTATTTCAAACCTTGGATTCAGCTTTTTTATATTGTTCTAGACAAAAATCAGACATCTCTATCGCTTTGAATATTTTACATCATCAAGGAAGTACAGGCTCCGAGAGGAGATGACCGCTGTTTATTTCCGAAGTTCCACCACATGGACAATTGCAGCTGACGAGATGCCATTCAACATGCCACCTTCATGCATTTAGAGAACTAGCTGTGATGCCACTTGTACGTTCACCGCTTCAAGAGACAGCCAAACAGTTTGTCCAGTACGAATGCAGTTTGAACGTAGTCCAGCTTTTCAAGTAAGGATATTGGACTGAGGACAAGGATATCGAGTCTGAATTACGTACATAACTATGACCGATTTCACTCCGAGTTCGGGTTGGAACCGGGCCGATCTCCGAATCGGGGCATTCATACCTAAAGGATACCAAACATGCTGACGTTGGGAGTACAAAATGCAAGTGAGGTGCAATTAGCGTCTGCAGTCAGCGTCGTGGCTGACGGAGACGATACGTTAGGTAGGTAGCTGTCGATCAAGTCATCATTTGACTCAAGGTGAAGAAAACAACGCAGTTTTAGATATTAAGACTTTATACGAGTAATTACAGTAAGTTTTCAATTGGTAGTCGGCTAACCTTAGAGACCGCGTGATTCCCCGAATACGCCCCTCAAACGAGTGTGAGAAATTCGAGGATATGAATCTATTCTGAAGTCCGCTCAATTCTAATTTATATCCTAATCCTCGCAAACCAGGTCTACTTCGACCTTCTTCTTAATGTTAATGAGTCTTCTCTGGCCTTTCCTTCATCTATGTCTTAAAAGAAATTTTCTGTCCCATTACCTAGGTACTCATCGATCTCTGCCTGAAGAATAAATCTGGGAATAGCCATTGCGAACTCATTCTAACCTAAAAATCCGTCAAACCAAAGATTGACTGTCCCTAGCAACTTGTAGCTGGTCAGATAATTCCCAGAAATGGCAAAAAGTGTGGCTGCTCACATTCTTCGCTTCCATTCAAGCGCTGTTCGTCATCAACCATCTTCCTCCCGTTACACTACCATTATATCACATTTTTGGTAAAAGAGATAAACATACGGCAAATCAAGGCCTTCAAGTCATTGGTAACAGCTGATTGTTACCGGGCTTTTCGGAGGCGCCGGTTGGTTTCACTTTGTACTACTACACTCGTTTAGGAGCTCCATATTTCTCCATGTTTGCCCCGCGACCAGATCAACATTCTTCATACCCCGCGAAGTAGATAATCACGCCTTAAATCTCATGCAAGGACCTCGCGGAGGCTCGGTAGTTTGATTTGGAGGGTCGGCTGTCGGGAGACATGCGGTTTGGTTGGCATTGTTTGTCACTCGTAACTCCGACCTACCGTAGCGCTGACAGCCATTCACCGGTACTGTATAAGACTCTCCCACATACCTAGATAGCTACGTAAACTTTAGTCATGAGAAGAATACGACGATCGTTACGCATCTCCAAGTGTTGGACGTCGTTGAGATTTCTCGCCTAAATACCTACAGTGCCGGTAAAGTAGAACCTTCCGTGAACTCCGTTGCGCAGGTTAATTTTGCTTTTTGATTCATTTCTGGTTGCCGTCTGACTCCCACCAGGTAATTGAGGCTCCACGACTTATCACGAAGATGGAAACAGATACCAAAGAACTATCAGCAGTAGAAGCTACCCAAGATGCCTATGCGCAAGAGCACCCGGAAGATTTGGGCATTCCTGGTGAAGACGAGTCATCTAGAGCAAATGCCCGTCCGACAATCTTTCGTTCCACAGCACAAGAGATCCTCTTCATCTTCACGGCAATGATGAGCGTCGCCATGTCAGCTTTCCTCCAGGGTGGCACTCTTGTCGTATCCTCATTCATCCAAAAGGACCTCAACATGAGCACTTCGCAATTGACGTGGATGACAGCTTCGTCGGCGTGAGTTTGCCCATTCGTGCTCGCAAAGACCTTCTCAACACTCACACCTATACCTATAGCTTGACTTCCGGCTCTTTCCTTCTACTTTTTGGCAAGGTGGCAGATATGTTCGGTCGAAGAGGTATAATGCTCCTCAGCATTTTCCTCTTCGCCGTCTTTGCACTCGGCACGGGGTTCTCACCCAACGCGCTTACCCTCATATCTCTAAATGCAGTCATGGGTCTGATGTCCGCATCGCTTGTACCTTCCGCCCAAGGAATACTGGGTAGCATTTACGAAAAGCCGTCCAAGAGGAAGAATTACGCATTCGCCTGTTTCAGCGCTGGTAATCATCTTGGCTTTGTGTTTGGGTCCATATTCTCCGGTATTGCGACGCAGTTTTTTAGATGGAGGGCGTCATTCTGGCTTATTTCCATTATTTATCTGGCTGTGGCTATTATTGCTTGTTTCACGGTGCCTGTGGATGATAGTGAGAAGCTACCTCTTTCAGTAAAGTCGCTGAAGCAGTTTGATATCTTTGGCGCAGTGCTGACGATTGGTGGAATCGGTCTCTTCACAGCTGGTATCAGGTAATTATGCTTCATTCTATATCCACTGCAGAAAGGCTCATCTAAATCTCGTCTAGCATTGGCCCCAATGCACCCCAAGGCTGGAAGACGCCTTACGTACTTGCATTTCTCATTTCGGGCATCTTGATGATTCTTGCTTTCATTTGGCGGGAGTGCCGCTTTCGGTATCCGCTGATGCCAATGGAGATATGGCGCAATAGAGAGTTCTGTCTGGTATGTCTAGGCTCCGATATTCTCTCAGAACTTTAGAAGAATGACTCCGCTAACGTGATTAGCTCCTGTCGATATTATTGCTTGACTTCCTCTCCTTTCCATCAATGTTCTTTTTCTGCGCCTTGTACCTTCAAAAGCTCTTCGGATATTCCGCTCTGATGACGGCGGTGTGTTTGCTTCCATCAGCAGTCAGCGGAATAACTGTAAATGTAAGCTCTCAAACCTGTGTAAGGAAAGTATCTAGGATGCTGATCAAACTTGATAGTTTATCGCCGGACGATTATTACATAAGGTATCCAACAAGCTGTTGATGGGATTGGGAGCTGCTGCGTTCACCATCTCTTTTATTCTCCTCGCGGTCCAGCGCTCAGGTGACTCGTACTGGGCCTTCACATTTCCAGCCCTGACACTTGTATCCGTGGGCACTGATTTTGAGTTCAATGTCGTCAATGTGAGTAGAAGCCGACTCCATGCCACTAATTATTGATCATATTTCTAATTTCATGGGACCCAGATGTACGTCGTGTCGTCCTTGCCCAAATCGCAACAGTCGATAGCGAGTTCGGTCTTCCAAACAACCATCAAACTGGCAGTTACGGTCGGTCTTGGCGTCTTCGCGGCAATTTTCACAAGCTTTTCGCAGAAGCCAGCGGCGAGTGGGTATTACGCACATGATCCGTTTGAGCCGTACGCTGCGATCTTTTGGTTCGCGGCAGCACTGAGCTTCGTTAGTCTGCTGCTTGTCCCATTTCTCAAAATCAAGACTCAGGGACATGAACAAGAGACTGAGAAATAATGTCGCTATTTGAATAGAGCAGAGACAAAAGCTTTCATAGTTCAAAATTAAAGACGTTCAAAGAAGGAGTACGGATTATCCAAAATACCTTCAGACAGGCCAGCGACCACTTCGCCGTATCTCGTCCACCGCCTCTTCCATATCCCTCACATTCCCCCGATGCCACCTCTCCTCCACCCACCCAGGAATAACCCAATAACCCCACCGCACCACCAAGACAACAAACCAATAAAACACCCTTCTCCACCTCCCATCCGGATCCGGCAACCCATATCCCACTCTCAGTTTCTCAGGAAGCCATCTCGCAGTCAACATCATAAGCACCGGTAACCCCAGCCTCACCCACCACGGAAACCTTCCATTATTCCACGTCAGCAATTCTTTCAACCTCCTCGCCTCATCCCCCACCCTCGCCCCCTCAATCCATTTCTCCCAATACCCCCAAAACTCCCCCAAATCCCTTGGCCACATGCTCCCCTCCATCCCCAAACTCTCCGCAAAAACCCCACACCCCCTCATAACCCCCTCCATCTCCTCCCACTCCATCCGCCCCAAAAACGTCTCATACACCCTAATTAACGCCACAAAAAGCGTAGCAGCAACCCATTTCTGCAATTCCCCATCACGCGCATCATATCCCCCTCCTTTCACGTGAGCATGCTGTTTAGTTATCATGGAGGTGATGGTGGAGAGTTGGGAGGGGGAACCGTAGATTGCTGCGGTCATGAAGATGGATGTTCGGTGGAGGCGGAGGAGGGGGTGCTTTGCGAATGAGGAGTGCTGGGTTGTGCCGTGGGCTAAGGGGGGGAGGGACCATTGGAGGAGGATGGAGAGGTGGGCGCCTAGGGTGAAGATTGGTTGTTTGGAGAGGGAGTGGAGGGTTTGGGTGGGGGGTTTTGGGGATGATATGGGAGGGCTGGTGAGGGTGGGTATACTGCTGGTATAGAACATGTTGGTTGAATGCTATGGGGATGAAGTGTTTGTGTGATTGACACTTGGAATGTGAAGGTTGATGAGCAAGGACCGCCGTATTGGGAAGCGATTTGCTCGACCAGTGCCGGGCGAGCTTTTACTGGAACTGATAGTATGGGAGGTTTCTGTGGATTTATTGAGTAGAGCCCCCCAGTAGAGTGAGATGGCTTATTTGTTGGTAGGTACGTATCTAGGTAGGAAGGTAAGATCTTACATTTGGTTGGCGCTAACCAAAACACCAATACCAACACTGCCACACCGACTACACATTCAGGCCTTTAACCCCCTAATCAGTCTCTCCTCTTCTTCCTCCGTGAATTTGATCTTTCGACAGTACGCTCTCACACCACCGTGCTTTTCGTCCAGGTGCTTTTGCATTTCCTCTATCCACTCTGGAGGACACCCCGCGAAATCCTCAGTCAGGCCAATGCTTCTGATTTCCACAAGCCGGCTCTCGCGTTCTGGGAGAAGTTCTGTCTCGGATAGGACGTAATCATGTGAGATGGCGGACATGGGGATCTGAAGTAAGAAGAGGATGAGCGCGATGAGGAGGCCGGTACGATCTTTGCCTTGTGTGCAGTGGGTCATGATGGGTGAGTTGGTAGGGTTGGAAAATTCCCTCAGGGCCTGAACTTGGTCAATTTCTGTGAAAGAAAGTGGGAGAAATGAGGTACTTCAGCTATTTCAGGTCCACAGTGATCGATGGAATCAAAGCCCAGCCCCACGAGACCGCGGGGTTGCATAACTTCTCGTCCGAGAATGCTTATTGCTTCCATGCGGTACCCGAAGAGTATCAGAACGATGAGTTTCCTACAAGATGGATTAGATAATGAGGATATGAGGGGTTCCAAGGAACTCACAAGAAGCTGAAGAATGACAGTTGCCAGAGGAGACTTCGCTCGAAGCCCTTGCCGTTGATATTAATGTCGAGGTAGTTCATCCCGGGAATCTTCAGTGGCTCTGCTAGAGCAGCGTTCGATTGAACGAGTGCTGGAATCTTGAGATCTCCTTGACGCTTCTTGGCTTGGTTTGCGTGCTCGGTGCTGGAAGGGTCAGAACGGAGGTTGAACAGAGGGGTGAAATCGAGGACCCACACTGTCCGTAAGTCCATGATGGTTTTGATGCCATATTCCTCTCGCAGTCTTTTTCTATCCGATACTGTTGCATCATCTGTGGATATCAGAGACATGACCAGCAATTTGAAAATATGAAGACTCACCCGGTCTAGCAGACCTGAAGAGTTTCCCTTCTACCATGCGCCTAGGGAGATGTCAGTCCAAGGCCAAAATTGCGACATGGGAGGACGTACCTTTCGCCCAAGAATTTGTTAATTGTCTTCCCAACATCACGAAAATTCAAGATATTCTCAAAAGGCTCAGATGCGACTTCCCCCACTTGAATATCGGTCTTGACATCGGGCCCTTTCCCGTTTGCGGAGTGGGGAACATCAAGAACAGACATTATGATCTCAGGAGCTGGCCACAAAATCAAAATTGCAAGCCAGTGCAAAATAAATAATTCAATTGATCCTTTGGGATGCGAAGAAGACCTTGTACGGAGGTATGTTTATGCGCTGCTGCATGAAGTCGGAGCTGAAAAACATGGGCATGGGAGCAAGAGACGAAACAGGAAATTGCGAAGCGAAGGATCCCTGTCGTAGATCATACATGAAGCCATTACCATTTAGGATTTAGATTGGAGGTGTGGGGACGGAGAATATCTATCGCGATATTCTGGGGAGAGAGAAATAATTTATTCACATATTCACATATTCACACTTCCATATGCATCTTCTCCCTCTGAAGAGATCGAAGACTCTCTTCGAGTGAGAACAATACCTCGATCACATGACAGCTCCTTATTTAATATTGCGATCGGCAGTCTAATTGGTGGTGGCTGGATTTCTGAGGGAAGGGTCCAGCGCTTGACGTCATACCCTCCTCGGAGCTTCGATTTGGGAGGAACTGCTGGAGCTTGAACAAGCCGAGTTAGTAGATGATGTAGACAAGATGAAGGAAGCTGTTGTCTGGAGAAGGTCAAGGTGCCATCGTTTCTTCCCTCCCATATCCATATCCAACCTACTTTAATACATACATCTATGGCTGTGACTGCGACTGCTTTTATGTTTATGATTTGAGCGACCACAGTACATATCAATCCTTCCATCTGAAGAGTGCCCCTCGCATGACATCAGGACCAACACAGGCAACCCAGCACACATTTGGAATTATACACCACGACTCGCCGCTCCTTTAAACGAATTGCAAGAAGATAACATTTTCCGACCGTGAGTTGAAGCTCCTCACGCATCAAATACCCTCAAAAAAAGTAAAGTCCGTCAAATCAACATGGCGCAAACCACGGCTGTCGTCCCAACCGGACCCATCCAGGACGCCTCCAAGCCTCACCCTCACACCTCCAACAAACTCGAAGATCAAGCCGCATTGGCCGCCTTGTATGTCACCAAGTACGATTCATCCAGCGATGGACAAAGATTTCTCGATAGCGATCACAAATTATCATCTGCAGGTAAGTTCAATTCATCGGAATGTTTCGAGTTCCAGAAACAATCGTTTGTTGACGTTTCGCGACAGGCGCTGCAGCATCCCTCAAATACGCCAATCCCCAAGACCTCCCCAGCTACCCCTCCTACGGACTGAAGAAGGACGATTCAGCTGCTGGTGCCGCAGCGAGCTTGGGATGGGCAAATCAGAAGCCCTTTGAGCACTGGAAACCAGACCCGTCGGCTTCCGCATCCGCGGCTGCGATGATGGCGAAGGATTACAAGATGGCCCCTCTCTGGCAACCAGAATCAAGCGCGCACGGCGCAAAGGCAGCTCTTTTGGCACACAAGGATGGAGGGAAGGTCGATATCTGGACCCCAGAAAAAGATTCCCCGTGGGGAAATTCTGCCGCGGCTCAGGCATTCAAGAAGTATGGCGCGGGGACATTGTCCCCTCAATTGGATTATGGATATACTGCTCTTGGTCGCAAAGGTTCGATGATGGCCGCAACGGGCGCCATGAAAACAGGCAGACAGCGTGCAGAATCAAACCCAAATCCTGCGCCAAAAGCAGAGACCTACCCAGATGAGGCAAATGCGGCTTCCAATGCCTTGAGCGCTGCTACTTCGTCAATGAGGAAGAAGCGCACCACTGAATCTTCTGAAGGTGGTGCAGTTCCTTACACTACCATGGCCAGAGAAATGTACACTTCGCATCCTCCAGTACAACCAGAAGTAGATGAGCAAAACAGGAACGATGTTCTCCGGGCTTCAGCTGTCGCAATGGCCAAGCAGATGTACAACTTACAACAGAAGCAGATTGATTCGGCGGCCCACGCTCATCGCGGGGCACAAGCAGCGTCACATGCCCGCAATGAATCGACTACGACCTTCGATGACGAGGAGCAACCAATGAAATTCGTGAATCTCCAAGAGGCGGCTCAAAAGCTTGCCCATGAGCGTCTTGCGAAATTGCACGATGAGCATGCGAAGAATCGAGAGTATCGCGATTATTACTCTGGCGGGGGTGATGCCTCCTCGACGCGCAATTCATTTGCGCCTTCATCTAGACTGTCAATGCGAGGGAGAACTAGGCGCCGTGCATCTAGTACTGGAACGGCAGACAGCGATAAAGAGCAATCGAACAGGATCCGGGCGCAGATGTCTATGTTCTCGAGTAATCTATCTCAAGTTGACGCAAAGAAGCGCCAAGCTGATAGAGAAGCTTTGATTGCCGCCGCTCAGCGCAATGTCACCAAGAGCTTGCACGGAATGGACGAGAAGGTCTTCGCTGAGACTGGCAAGATTGGGCCTTCTCTTCTCAGTGAGTGGGAAGTCAAGGCCCACGCAGCAGCTCAGGCAAAGAGCGATACTCGTATGGAGAATTATGGCAAGGTCAACATTGGAGGTGGAAAGTTTGTAAACCAAAGTGCGATCGATTTGATTGCCCAGAAAAACGTTCAGCCAGTCTTGGATGAGATCAACGAGAAGGCGGAGCAAGAGCGAGTTCGACAGGCTGAAATTAAGTTGGAGCAAGATACCCAGAAGCGAAAGGAGGCCGAGAAGAAGCAGCGTGAGAAGGAGGACAAGGATATCAACAGGAAGTTGAAGCGTGAGTCTGGATTCTCATTATCTGGAGTTTGACTGACGTCCCACAGAACAAGACAAGGAGGAAAAGAAGGCCAAGGAGGCCGAAGAGAAAGCAGCCCGAGACGAAGAAAAGCGCCTGGCAAAAGAGAAACGCAAGTCTTTGAAGGCTGAAGCAACCTCTCCAACAACTGAAGCAACACCCGTTGCAACCACCACCGAGGACGCAACTACAACCAAAGAAGAAAAAACCCCTGCCTCCCCTGAGCCAGCCACTGAACCCCTCGGCCACGTCTCTCCAACCCTAATCCGCACCTCAATGGAAGACCAATCCTCCCTGCGAATCCGCGAAGCCGCAGCAGCAGCCAACAAAGACGAGCCGACCCCCATCAACACCTCCCCCACCTCGCCAACAAAAGACGAATCCAAAGTCAAAAACTGGCTCAAAACCCGCTTTTCCCGCCGTTCATCCAAAGCCCAGAAGCCCTCCCCAGAAGAAGGCACATCCACCAGCACCAGCAACGGAAACCGCAGCTCCTTCATCGGCGGCGCAGCCCTCACCGGCGCCAGCGCAAACAACTCTACCGCCTCCCTAGCGCCCAAATCCGAACGCATCTCTTCCCCGCTCGCATCGCCCACCGCTATCAAAGACGAAAATCCCCTCGATATAGAAGGAGCTAGGGGAATGGGAAGCAAGAGGAGGGATAGTGAGGTTAGTGCGCTAAGTGCGGATCCGGAGCAGGAGGAGTTCCAGGAGGCTAGGGATGAGTTCGATGAGGATTTGGCGCCGCCGCCGACTTTCGTGGCGGGGAAGAGTGGTAGTCCGGCGAGGGAGACGAAGTTTATTGAGGATATTTGAGGGGCGGGGTTGATGGATAGGAAGGATGGTTTTCTTTTCTTTTGAGAGTGAGCTGAGGGGATGTGAGATAGGAGGGAAAATATGAGTTGCGTGGTGTGGAAAGCGTGTCTTTTTACTTTGGAGTACTGATACAAGCGATATTATGTCTTTCGAATTGATTAGGAGATGGCTTTAATATATGGGGGGTGGATTGGATTGCGGCGCTCTGTTTGCTTTGCGTTTTACCTTCTGACGGGCAAGGAAAGGAAAGGGAAGGGTGATGGAACGGTCGTTTGGGATGGGGATGTATATATGAGACTGATGTTGATGTGTAGGTAGTTTTTGTGTGTAGATATGTACTTTTTGAATATGACAGATTGAATATGAAAATTACGATTGGTGTTGTTGGTCATGAGTGAGATTGTGGGAATTAGCTTTTGGATATGACCACAGCTAGGTGGCTTGCTGAGATGGTATAAATCAGTCATAAAAGTATTAGAGTAGATTATGTTCATTTCTGTCTCATTCATTTCATTATACTTCTACAGTACTTATACAAAAACGCTCAATGCCCAAAACACCTTCCCATATGATACAGTAGCGCCTGATAACGCCATCAGTTGGGTATATACACATCCGGTCTCATTACCACCATATCCAATCTCCTTTTTCATTACCACCCCTCTCACCACCCCTCATAACCCCCTCTCACCACCCACCCTCTCAGCAACCCCATCATTCCTCTCAACCTGCATCTCCGTCTCCGCCCCACCATCCCCAAACCTCTTATCCTTCGCCTTCGTCTTCACAGCCGGTATCAAATCCACGAAAAAGCTAAAAATGTAAAACGTGAAGATGAAGGAAACGGCCCATTCGAGTACCGCGGCGGCGTTCTTGGCGGCGGCGAAGCTGCAAGAGGCGAAGGCGATGGCGAGCGCTACTTCGAGGAGGATGAAGGTTAGTTTTATCCAGAAGGAGGCGCGGAGGATGCGGTGTTCGCGGAAATCTATGGGTTGTTAGTTTGCGTTTTGAAAGAGGAAGAAATGGAAAGGGGAGGGGGAAATGGGGACGTACGAATTCCTAACCGTTGATATTCCCAGCATATGAACACGGCTGATACCACATATCCGACAATGAATACCAGCAGAAAACAATTATGCGCCGTCGGGTAATTCACCGTATCAAAGATACTAAGTAATATCAACCCGGCCGATCCGAAAACCGCAAACAATATCCCCAGAAAACTAAGCGTTTTTTCCAGTGTCGTCTTATTCTTCACCAATCGACCTCGATGCCGTAACCATCGTTCTGATAAAAACGCTAGATCTAGGAATACGGTCGTGATGACTGAGCCAGTGATGAAGAGAGGTTTTAAGCGTTGTGCACCGACGTCCGATATGTAGGCGATGGTTTGCGAGCCGTCCATGGAGGGGTAGTGTGGTGGGCGGACTATGGAGCCGTTGGGGAGGCGCTCGGAGGTCGTGGACCAGGAGATTAGTAGGCCGAGGAGCATGCCGAGCCAGCAGAGGCCGGAGATGACGGGGAAGACCTGTTGGTGGTCGTTAGTATGGGCGTGTTAGGCTGGGAGGGGAATGGTGAGGTTGTGGTCATGGACGGACGTACCCAGTATGAGATTCCCCACATAGTGACTGTGCCTGTATCAAGCCAGAGAGGTACAACAAGAAAGTTTGGGAATATTGATATTGTTGTGTAGCAAGACAAGAGGGATTGGGACCACAGCGATAATATAAAGACAAGGTCCTTGGTAGATTCCCAATCAAGCAGTCACTGCCACAGAGACGCGTCTGCAAAATTACTTGGCCGACGACACTACAGACAAGAATTCTCTGCACGCTGTCATCTCCCTGCAGCATGTCTCCAATGCCGGTACCCCTGTGCCTGAATTCCTCATTGACATCATGCTTGTCTCAGCAAATACTAAATCCGTAACGGGGTTAAGAGCTGTTTTGAAATCCTGGCTCCGATCGTGGAGTGGAGACGGATGATTATTTGCTTATTTTGCGGGTATGAGGTCATATGTTGAAAGTTAAATCCATGATTCCATGCCAAGAGTCAAGGCGCTCAGCCACAAGCGAAATTGCATGGAAGAAGCCACAAGTCACGGGGAAAGGGAGGTGAGGCTGAAGCTGCAAGGTTCTTGATCAGCCCTGTGCAACCTTGACGTTGATTGAAGTTCGAGGTCGCGTTGGTTGAGAACCCCGCAACGCGTCGAGAGCGGACCGTCCTAGTGAGAGTGAAGACTCAGGGATGCTGTAGAGAGCAAGGATTGAAAGATTCGACATAATGGCCAACTCACCACTCCTTGTCCCTGGCTCCGCAGACAAGGGCTCAACATCGAAGTCGAAGCTCTCGAGCGCAGCACCCTCCTCTAATGGCGCCACTCCCGAAGCATCCTCCAAAGCCAGCAATGGCGTTGCGCCCATCCAAGATATAGCAGAGCAGATGAACGAGGAGGAGAAGCATAAATACGTGAAAGGTCTTGCCTCTCCCACCTAGCATCGTCCTATGAACCCCTTCTGACAACGTCCAGGCAAGAAACTAGGAGAAGGAACCTACGCAAACGTTTACCTCGGCCACCTGCGCACCTCCCCCTCTACACTCGTCGCCATCAAAAAGATAAAAATCCAAGCCGCCTACACCGAAGGCCTCGCCCCCGACGCAATCCGCGAACTAAAACACCTCCAAGAGCTCTCACACCCCAACATTATCTCCCTTCTCTCCGTCTTTTCCTCCAAAGACCAAAATCTCAACCTCGTTCTCGAATTCTTGCCCTTAGGCGATCTAGAGATGTTAATCAAAGATACGGAAGGTGTACGATACGGAGCAGCGGATATAAAAGCATGGATGGGTATGCTGAGCAGGGGAATCTGGTTCTGCCACGAGAACTTCGTGTTACATCGCGATATCAAGCCGAACAATCTTTTGATAGCCGCAGATGGCGAAGTCAAACTTGCAGATTTCGGTCTAGCAAGATCCTTCTCCGACCCCTATAGGATTATGACATCGAATGTCATAACGCGATGGTATCGACCGCCAGAGCTTCTATTCGGCGCGAAGCATTATTCAGGCGCGGTGGATATCTGGTCCGTGGGTTTGGTGTTCGCAGAGCTGATTATCAGAACGCCGTATATAGCGGGCGATACAGAGGTTCACCAAATAAACCTCATCTGCCAAGCAATCGGCACTCCCTCCGAAGAAAACTGGCCAGGCGTATCAAAACTCCCAGAATTCACGGTCCCTGATCCCCCCAATCCAGTTAGACCGCGAGATCATTACTTGGCTACGTTTGGCACAGCGGGATATGAAGGCGTGGATTTATTGATGAAGATGCTGGTTTTGGATCCTAGGAAGAGAATTACGGCTAGAGAGGTGCTGGAACATGGCTGGTGGGCTAGCGAGCCGAAACCTACGAGAAAGGAGGATTTACCGAGAAAAGGAGGGGGAGGGGAGAAAATAGGGGAGGATTTGAAGAGGAGGCCGGGGGTGCTTGAGGATGAGAGGGGCGCGAAGATTGCGAGGAAATTGGATTTCGGGGCGGCGAAATGAGGTGATGAAAATGGGCGAGGCGTTTAGGGAATGAAGCATCAGATGGCGTTTATATACATCAGTGAGGTATGCGGCACAAAGAGCAGAAAAGAATTTATTGATTAGATCAAAGATGACGATGCATAGCTTGACGTTCAGATCCTGTTGAGATGAAACAAAGATACCACCGACAGACCCATTTCTGATATTTAGCGTCTACATTCTCCTGCACTCGCAATACCATTCCCTTACAACCTTTCTCTCACACCCACAATTCTCATCCTTCAAATATGTCACCAGTGGGGATAGATCCCTGATCCCATCTCCACTCACCTACTCAAACTAGCACCACACTACACATAAAACCAACACTTGCCTCCCAAGCAACAAGAAAATTTTGTTGCACATCGCGAAAAATGCCACTCCCACTAATTGTCACCGGCACAGGTAGCACAACACCATCTGCACGCCATCCCGACCGGCGCTTTCGTGGCGTTTCCCCACCGCGTCATATTAAAGAAATGGGAATATGCTTGCTCGAAAGGGGGTGCCTGGTTCTACAATTATGAGATTCTGTTCTCGTCGATTTTATATTTTTCCAGTACGAGTATGTGATTTGGGAACGGGCAAATGGACTGTGCGGTTGCTAGTAGGGAGGTGTAGAGATGGTATAACAAATCTTCAAATTTTCCCAAGCCCTATATCCAAATCCAAGCCCAAACTCAGGTATCTACATTCCCACATACTACATAACCCCACACCCAATCCCATACATAGCCCTCTCCACATCCCTCTTAACACTATACCAATCCGCCCTACGCTCCGCAAACTCATAAACCTCCTCGGCCCTAAACACGCCCCCAAACCGACTCCCGTCAGCAATCACCTCTGCCATCTCCTTCGCATGCTTCGCCTCTATCAAATATATCTGACTCAGTTCCCTCAAGGCCTTGAAATACTCTAGCAATTCCTGATTTTTCAGCGTTTTGATGTAGAGGAAATATATATTCATGTCGGAGATGAGGGCTATAGAACCATCTGTGGAAACGCGTTGGCGTTTTAAATGTTTGCATAATGCGGTGAATAAGCGGAGGCCGACTTCTTGGTTGAAGACATCGAGCATCGTTTTATCGGTGCTGCCTGTGAGCATTTTAGTGTGCGATTCCACGATATTGACGATTTGCTGCGCGCATTTTGTGGGCCCTATCTCGTAAGCGCCGGAGGGGGAGGGGAGAGGGTTGTAGTCGGTGGGTGCTTGTGTGGTGGCGCATACGTATTCCACTTCATCCATTAGGACATCGATGCCCTTGTTCAAGCCAGCGGCTACGCGTTCGTCGAGCATTTGCTCGAATTTCTTCTTGGCTTTTACGGCGGGGTCGAGGAAATCGTTGCGGTCTGCTAGTTTGGTGGCTACGAGTTGTTGTTCGTAGAATACGTCTATCATTTGCGAGATGAGATCGCCGACATTTACCAGCTCCAAGAACGTGACGAGGGGCGCGACGCCTTGTTGGTGCTCGCTTACTTCTCTCGGGTTGTATTTCGAGAGGTGATCGACGGCTTTGTCGAAGCCGACTTTGACGTGTCGGGACCCTAGAATCTGGAGCAGCACGACGAAGATTGAGAGGCATTGCTCGCGGGCTTCTTCGCCTGTCTGGCCGCCAAGACGCACGAAGAGGCCTGCACGCTCGATGCTGGCTTTGGCGGAGTGGGTGAGGTCGAGTGCTACTTCGATGCTGAAGAGGGAGCGGATTCCTTCGAGGCGGGATGCCATGAGGGCTGCTTTTGCAGCTAGCTCATCGGTTGGGGCCTCGGATGGTAGTGGGGTTGATATTCCTGGGAGTGTTGGGGTCAGGCCTGGAGTTTGCGGTCTTGATGGGACTGGAGATGCGGACAAGCCAGGACTTGGAGCGGGTTGTAGGCTAGATCGAATTGTTGGTGCCGGCTTGGCTGTGGCAAATGGTGCTCCAAACGGTGAAGATATTGGCAGACTAGGTAGGACATTTACTGGCATCATAACGACCTTCTTAAATGAGCTCAAGAAATCTTTCTTGTCAGCTTGTCGATTGACATTTGCCATGAAAAATGACTCCGTCGTGGCATCCTGCTCGGAAAGCTTCTTCTCCCAAGTATCGACTTCATTCTCAGCGAGTCGCTTGAAGAAATCATGCTCTTCTTGCAGATACAAATCCACGTGAGGCTCGAATACTCTAGCCACAATAGACTTGACGTTTTCCAAGAACTCTTTCCCAGAATTCTTAGTAGGCTTGAGGGTCAAACCAAACTGCATGCTCTGGTCAAAAATTCCAGATACTGCCTTCAAGTAGGATGGCAAACTTCGCTCGTGACATTCGTCAAATAGTGGCGTAACGTACTCCATAAGTATGTCCTCTGCAACTTTATCCAGTAGAATTCGCAGAACATCTTCACCCGGTGGAAATACTCGGTCGATTATCCCAGCCTGTTCATTGATCTTCTTTGATAGTGTTTCCAGAAACTCGCGAGATGGCTCTAACGTGATGTTGTCGGAAGACGCTTGGTTGATACAGTCCATAGAATTTCCAATTCGATCGTTGAAAAGCGGATGCTTCTGGACATACAACTCAATTCCAGCATGGCCACCATTCAGTACACCCAGAACGTGGGCATACCGGTGCATCCTCCCGTCGATATCCCAGGCTTCAAATCCCTGTTCGAACTCTCGTAAGACTGCGGTTTCGAAAATCCCAATCATAGTGACCAGCTTCTCCTCTCTTGACCTCCAACCTTGAGCCCAATCACTTCGAGCAAATACCGTTAAATGTGCGAGCATTTGGGCCTGTTGTTCCGGTTCTCGATACACCCGAAATATGACAGGATCCACATGGCTTCTGGACCTCGCCAGGTCATGATAGAACGGCGCCAACGCCGCATATATCTTCCCATATTCCTGTCTTGCAGAGCCCCGTATGGATCTCACTCCGGAGAAAATATTCAGCAGAGCTTCTGGGTCTAGCATAGGCGCCCGCGATATTGGTGCTGACGGCGCAGCTGTCGACAAGGACAAAGTCTCGAATCCATCCACAGATGTCCTAACAGGTTTCCCTACTTCCGTTGACTTCCTCTGTCGTTCCTCTTCCAACCCCGCATCAAACAAAGTCGTACTGGTCTTCCGGATCCCATTTGTCCCATTAACCCCTATTCCCGTCCTCTTCGCATCCTCTTCCGCTCGCAGCCTCACCATTTCCCTCTTCTTCTTCAACGCATCCTCAAATCTCTTCCGTGCCTCCCCCTCATTCCATAGCCCCATAACCTGTAATCTCTGCACCCATCTCGAATCCTCGTATACCATTTCCAGCATTCGTTTTGAGGTTCGGGCAAAGCTTAGGAGGTCGGGGATGGGTAGGTAGTCGAGGATCGTGGAAATGATCTCAGCGGGGAGGACGGGCTTGCTTTCGATCATGCTGGTGGCTTTTAGGGAGGTGAGGATGCTGCTTCTGTTGGTGACGCCTCCGTGGGTGACGGGGGCGCGTTTGAAGTTCGACATCGTGACGAACTCGATTCGTTGTATCTTCAGAAATAATCGAGAGGGTAATATGGGGGCAGAGTCATGGTTGTAGCTCAATTGAGCTGTCTGCGCGAAGCAGCAGATGCTGCAAAACTGTAGTGGGGACAGCAGGTGATCTGCCAAATGTGGAGGCTCGGGAGGTGAACGCCTTGTCAGTTCGGCTAATTTTACAGGATGGGCCAAATCTCACGTATTCAAGCGTGGTTTTGACATCCTTTGCCTCGAAAATGTTCTATTATGGTACAATAAGTGTTGCAACCCCGTTCTTTTTATCTGCTTGTATGTTGAAATAAGCTTTGTCTCCCATTGCTTCAAGTAGGAGCACGCGATATGCCCGGAGCTCCCGTTGTCAAGCTGTCCCTCTCGTAATGTGGGCGAGCATTCATAGTTTATTCTATAGGGAATCAATCTATAAGAGCAAGCTTCAATTTTGCCATTTGCTCAAAGAGTCGTCATACTGCGGATATCCCAAATGTGTGGTACTGCAGAACTGATCTGTCATTCGTCTAGAAACGCCCGCAGCACTCCAGCGACAGGCGAGGCTGGCGTCTCACATCGCAGCTTTGGGATTTCATCTTTTTTTTAGCAACACGGTCCACATAGCTAAATGAATTGAAAATGGAGCAGAATTCCGTTTCGCGTCTCAGTGAAAGGTCAAGCCACCTTGATCAGACCGGCCTCTGTCTCCTATCGCTCGATGGTGGCGGAGTGCGGGGCCTTTCCTCTCTCTACATCTTGAAAGGCCTTATGGGACAGCTAAACCATGCGCGTAGCATTGACAGGCTTCGACCACTTAAACCATGTGAGGTTTTTGACCTCATCGGGGGAACTAGCACTGGCGGGTACGTACATGCTATCTTGGTGAGGACTTCGTTAACATCGTTAGGCTCATTGCCATAATGCTTGGGAGACTCGAAATGGACGTAGACGAAGCTATAGCTTTATATACCGAGCTCATGCGGAGTGTCTTCGAGACCAGGTCCAGGCAGATTCCTGTGAACTTAAAGGGGCAAATCAGGCCGAGATTTGACACAGCGAAACTCAAGCTTGCTATTACCAAAGTCCTAGCAAGCCGTGGAATTCAAGAGGCAACTCTAATGAATGATGGGGGGGACCGTAGATGCAAAGTGTCAGTAGAACGAAAGTGAGGAATCTCCATTGCTAAGCTAACTAGATATTAGTTTCGTATGCTCAATTGCACACGAAACAAAAGATGTGACCCGCTTACGAAGCTACGATGTACCTGGGGAGCTAGATATCCGTGCCACTGTCGTCGAAGCCGCGCTGGCGACATCGGCCGCGACGACTTTCTTCGATCCCGTTCACATCGGAGCGCGCAAATTTGCTGATGGAGCCTTGAGTGCAAACAACCCAGTCGATGAGGTGGAAGGAGAGGCGTCGAATATTTGGCACTCAGGAGACTTCAGACATTCTGTCAAATGCTTTGTCTCGGTAGGCACTGGACATCCTGGAAAACAAGCAATAAAGGAGAATATATTCGAGTTCCTGTCAAAGACGCTTCGGGATATAACCACGGAAACAGAGAGAACGGCAGAGAAATTTGTAGCCCGTTGGAAGAATCACTTCGATGAAAGCCGCTACTTTCGTTTCAATGTCCAACACGGATTACAAAGCGTGAAGCTGCCAGAATATCAAGAGCGGGGTACCATCGAAGCAGCAACTTTTGGCTACCTCACGAACCAGGAGCAGAAGTCCCGGATGCATGCTTGTGTTGCTAATTTGAGAAAAAAGCAAGGTACGTACTTTAGACCGAAAGGATTCCCTCGATTAAGGCGTGACTTGTCGAGACTGACTTCAATAGAGCGTGCCAGAGATTCTGATTGGCAGTCTTTGATAGCGGTAACCTCCATGTCAGTGTGATTCGGCGATTGTTTTGCTCATAGAAAGTAGGAAGATCGTGCTCGACAAACATTACAGCGTCGATCTGGTGCGCTGTTTCCCCCTATCCGAATCGATCAGTGCTGAATTCTAGATATAGCCCCTCGCAAAAGACCTTGGGCCGTTCCATTCCCACGGAATAGAAAATTTGTCGGCCGTCATCAAGAAATCGGCAAGCTTGAAGAGCTGCTCTTCATTGAAGGCCGTCGTCAAAAGGCGGCCCTGGTGGGCCTAGGTGGCGTGGGTAAAACTCAAGTTGCTCTCGAATATGCACATCTTACAAAGGAAAGGCACCCAGATTGTGCTGTATTCTGGGCACCTGCAATTGATGCCGAAACTTTTCAGCAAGCGTATCAAACCATCGGCAGCCAACTAGGAATACCAGGTATTGATGAAAAGGGAGCAGATGTTAAAACGCTTGTGCAGCGTTGCTTGAGCCAAGAAACCGCTGGCGAGTGGCTCCTCATTTTCGACAACGCCGACGATCTCGAGCTTTGGTTCACTAGCGAGGGGAAAGAAGCCACCTCACGTCGTCTTGTTGACTACTTGCCAACGAGTAGCAAAGGATCAATCCTATTCACCACGAGGAGTTGGAAAGTTGCCAGCAAATTGGCGTACCAGAATGTGATACAAGTGGCAGAAATGAACGAAGATATGGCGTCACAGATTCTGGAAAACTCGTTAGTCGAAAAAGAGATGTTGAAGGATCATGAAACAACATTTAAACTCCTCGCCGAACTCACTTTCCTCCCTCTTGCCATTGTGCAAGCAGCTGCATACATCAACGTCAACAAAACAACAGTCGCACAATACTTGGATCTCTTGAAAGATACGGAATTCAATGTCATCAGTGTATTGAGCGAAGACTTCGAAGATGAAGGGAGATATCGAAAGTCAAAGAATCCGATCGCAACTACATGGTTAATTTCTTTCGATCAAATCCGAATGCGGGACACTCTTGCATTCGAATATTTGTCCCTCATGGCGTGCGTTGAGCCCAAAGAGATTCCTAGATCGCTTCTCCCACCGGGATCCTCAAAGAAGGAAGAGATAGATGCCCTCGGAACCCTGAAGGCATACTCATTCATCACCGACCGTCACGCATCTTGGTCTCTTGATCTTCATCGTCTAGTCCATCTTGCCACTCGAAATTGGTTAAGACAAGAAAATCTGCTTCGGGAGTGGACTGAAAAAGCCGTCACTCGCTTAAGCCATATTTTTCCTGACGGCGAGAACCACGAAGAGCGGATGTTCTGGAGAATCCTCATACCCCATGCAAGATACATCCTCAACGCCAAAGTTAAGTGGGCTTTTGCGAGAGGAGCAGACTTACTTTACAATTACGGTCAATGCCTCCTTGAGGATGGCAGATATCAGGAAGCCGAAAAAGTTTTCTCGGAGGTGGTAGAGATACAGAACAACATGCTGGGCCCCGAGCATGTATCTACCCTAGCCAGTATGAGTAACCTGGCATGTGCGTATGGAGAGCAAGGACAGTGGAAGAAGGCTGAAGAGTCGAATACAAAAATTCTGGAGATTAGGAAGAGGGTCCTTGGGCCAGAGCATCCAGACACGTTGATAAATATGAACAACTTAGCAGAAATGCTTCGGCAACAGAAGCAATGGAGAGAAGCCGAAGAATTACAAGTCCAGGTCCTGGAGACTCGGAAAAGAATATTAGGGGTCGAACATCCCGACACGCTGATAAGTATGAGCAACCTCGCAGGAACATTTCGGCACCAAAAACGATGGGACGAAGCCGAAATGCTAGGTACTCAAACATTAGAAACACGGAAAAGAGTCCTGGGACAAGACCATCCAGGAACACTCAGCAGCATGAATAATTTAGCATTAACGATCGAACGTCAAGGACGATGGGAAGACGCCGAAAAGCTCCATGACCAGTGCTTGAAAACCAGACGCAAGGTGTTAGGACCCGACCATCCGGGAACACTCCAGAGTATAAACAATCTAGCCTGTACATGGAACGGCCAGGACCGCAAAAATGAAGCTATCGAGTTAATGGCGGAATGTGTCCAATTAAGGGTGAGAAACCTTGGCAGCGATCACCCACACACCAAGGCTTCCGAGGCGTGGTTGAGACAATGGCGCTTGGAGCCGACCACTTAGTCTGGACTTTCGGCCGTCGCAATCTGCGAAAGATTTGCCTCCTTTGACAGACCTTGTTATTCTCTCAACGGATTTTGTGGTTACGCATCCTCGCTCTGACGATTATGAACCAGAGATACGAGTTTGGCAATGCCAGGGATGCTTTCAAAAGGCATTGATGGGTTGATATGTGTTCATCTAAGGTCTATTGCAGCACCGAACTACTCCATGAAAGACATCCCCGAGACAGAAAAAAATGAATTCGGCAGCCCAGACGGACAGGTTCCATATACTCGGTCAAAAGTCTGACGGAATATTACACTGCTCCTCGAATAAGACGAAATCTCAGGCATTTCGGTCACTCTCTCACATCCACCCCACCTCCTCTTCCCTTTTATCCATCTCTATCGCAGCCTGATGTTTATTCCATCCTCCGCCCTCACCGTCACCAGGCCAGCCCGCATCCTTCATTATCTTTTTCAAAGCCGCAGTGTTCCCATCAATATCGTCTTCATCGTCATCCGCCTCCCAAACATCCGTATGTCCAAAACGATGAGGCATCCACTCCAAGCTGCGAAATTTCTCTTTCAGCATCTCAAAGAATACTGTTGCTTCAAATGTCGGCTCCCTTTTCCTCCAATCCGGGCCATCCTCATCAAGAACTTCGAAATTCAGGTCTTGCCCTTGTCCTTGAGCGTGAGAGATGCCGCCGGTGGGGTACCCCCAAATGATGACACCTCTTTCTGTGTCCAGAAGGAAGTAGTAGGCGTCTCGACTACCCTTGGCAATTGGGGTCACATCTGGTGGCAAGTCGTGGTATGGCACCGGTATGAGTATCCACTCCTTTTCGGGGGTTGATGCCCAGCGTTGCACATCAGGATTGTTGTACTCTAAAGGCCAGGTCTTCTGCGCTATGCAAAAGTCGTCACCACTCGAATGTCTCCAGTATGGGATGTGGCGGAGGAGCGATATGACGGCGTCTGTTTTGAAAAGAGGTGCAAGGGTCTCTTTCGTAATGGTCGGCCAGCTTCCATCTGGGGGGGATCTGACGGTACCGGGTTGGATATAAGGGTACCGTACGTCTTTTCAAGGAACTTGTAGTAGGATGTTACTGCTTCCACCGTGCGTTCTCGAGAATAGGTCAGTGTTGCTGCAGCCATAGTTGAATATGCCAGTTGACCACAAGATAATGTCTGCTTGTGATTGGGGAAGTGCTGATGGGTCTGGAAGTCTTTTATCCGTTGGCACAATATCAACGCACGTGCCCCTATGTTGGTGTTGGAAATTTTGTTTCAAATTGAATGGTCCGCCACTGCATCTGAATTACTACCAACAGTCTGCTGATACTTAGCCAGCTTCCTTTGGCCTCGCCACAACTTGAATGGATCCCTCATGCTCCTATTCTGGGGATCGATATCCTTGGAATCAGATCCCTAACGTCTGAGGTATCTATGAGACCGGCCGGAAGTCTGGTGCGAACTCGATCTCTAACGTACCACAACCCGCGTATTACGACCTGTTCAAGGCTACGGCGTGAGCAGCGTTCCTAATACCTCGGCAGAATTACACATAGTACTACTAGTATCACTCTCCTCGTCAAATTCCGGCGAAAATACCGAAAAGTGCGGAATTTAGGGTTTCAAGCAATTGAAAGACAGAGTTAAATTTTAGATTGAGATCCTTAGTAGTTGCACTCGACCAAGCTAGACCACTCTATCAGTCGACTTTCAATCACAGCCACTAATGCTCTAGTAGACTTTCTGCAAGTTACAGGATTCAGCGCCTACATATACAGTTAGCAGCCCCGTTTTTTTTAGGAAAGAGTTATAATGCTAGAAATTTGATCGCCGAGCCTAGGATCTTTTTCTGCCTCGACGTTCTTTGTCTTCGCAACCAGCGAGACTGGCACATCCACCTTCATGCTCTCCTCGACCACTATATTTCCAGCTTCTACTTTCTTTGGCTGGTCTGCAACACCGTCTATTAGCATCATCAGAGAGCCTTCTCAATGCTATAAGGGTAATCAAAATATAGCCATACCTACAAATGCTTCCAACGCCTGGTACAGAACAATGACTAGGATCAGATTGGGAACTATCTGCCCGAAACCCCAGTCATCTTCGCTACTCTCCAAATAAGGCTTCATCTCTGCGCGGACCTTGAAAATCCAGCAAACATATAGTATGAAGCAAGTCGACGCGGAGACAAAGAGTAAGAAGCATAGTGCACGAATTGCCACGGTCGGCGCGGAGCCGTACTCGGCCTCTGCTTCCTCGATCGCTTCAGCCCGAACCTCGGTCGTTGGACGCTTCTTAGACTTTGTTTCTGCGACAAGTATGCTGGGGCTAGCAATAGCTATTAAGTTGACCAGTAAAATGAGCGTGATCAATCCAGATGGGTATCCTTCATTCGTGGTGATAAACGAGGCATTCGTGTTGACCTTAGAGCTGTAGAAGCATCGAAGCGGCCAGCGGGCGTTGGCTTGGAGAATATTATATGTGCTGTCAAATACCTTGATGACCATCATCATCGTCAATGCACCATGGACTATTACCCCAAGGACTCGAAATGACCACACTGCTGCATATTTCAACAGATATCTCCGGAGAGCTATAAGCGTCATAGTGTGGACGCCAGACGAAATGGTCGCGAGAAGCAGTGTTGTCTCATAGTGGTACTTGCTAATATCGCATATTTTGGCTTGAGCTGTTGCCAAAAGCGCGATACCTGTGACAAGTTGCTGGTCGCTGAAACCAAGGATCAAGCTCTCGAGAGTAATCAGCGTTTTCTCTCTAGTCGGCGAATCGAACCATGCCAGCCGTCCGGATTTGACGCTCGCACTCATCGAGCGGTTGAGACGCGTTAACCAACGAACCACGAAATGAAACATCCGAGAGTCTTTCAGAAGAAGTTCATTCTTCGACGCGGCATCGAATACGTCTGTAAGTAGCCACAAGGCGATGGCGAGGACGGTCAGCCCTCCGCTGATTGCGAAGGAGACAATGATCTATGTATGTCTTTTTTAGTCTCTACAGAATCACCAACGAATTCAACTTACACCGATTCCAGCGATGTCTGGATCTGCTGCAATTGTTTCTGGAAGAACAGTGCAATTCGGAGTGCTTGAGCAGGGCATGATGAATGATGGATACACTCAGCGTTGTCTGTGGCCTTTCTTTTCGATCCTAGGAGCCTGTCTACAATTCTGTGAACAATATCGTTTGCACGAATCGTAGTGGGGTAAGTTTTCGGAAGGGGCCATGGGCAGGCGCCTTCAGCCCGGAGGTGCGCAATTTTATGACATATGCAGGGTTGGCTGTCATCCAATGCGCTGGCGCTCTGCTGAGCGCGGGACTGTCAGCAAATGAGAGCCATGGCTGGGAACATGGCTGGTACCGGATCTGTTATTGTGATCTGATTGATAACATCCTCCAATGAATTCATAGACACGTTGTCAGCTCACAAAAGTCCAGCACTCGAAAATGATGGGAGTGCACCAAGACATGTATACAGAGATCAGCCGCGAAACCCACCATTCCGCGAACCCCGATAACAATGATATCTCCCACCACACATAGGAACTCCTTGGACGGTTTTGCATCTCATATTGTTGGTCAACCTAAAAGCATTGATGGTGTCATCCTGAAAAGGCAGAGCCAGATCAAGTCCAGAGAGCGACGA